>Ga0065711_1000770_pt1 | contig 55522 bp, 34 predicted proteins | sample Hoacrofraction12_FD_59098 | JGI IMG/M metagenome (GOLD analysis project Ga0065711, IMG submission 59098) | Hoatzin crop microbial communities from Cojedes, Venezuela - Epithelial fraction 12 v2 (version 2) | ecosystem: Host-associated > Birds > Digestive system > Esophagus > Crop | place... | reverse complement strand
CGAGGGCCGGCGCGGCCGGTAGGTGATGCCGTTGCTCTGCGGGCGGCCCGGCGCCGCGCTCCCCCTCTGCGCCGGGCGGGCAGCCCCGCGGAGCGCCCCGAACCCCGCGTTCGGCCATCTTAAGGGCCGCTGCTCCCCGTCTCTGCGGCGGCGGCGGCTGGGGAGGAGGGGGAAGATGGTGTGCCGGGGTGGGGCTGAACCTCGGAGCAGGGCCCAGCCGCACCAGGGAGGGTGCAGCGGAGGTGAGGGTGTCCGCGGTCCTGCCGTGTGGGGTCTGCCCGGGGATCCTGAGCCGTGGGAGGCTGCAGGTGCGGGCGTGGACAGCCACATGCGCCAGGGAAGGCCTCTGCCAGTGGCAGCGAAAGGACACAGCTGGTTGCCAGCATGGGCGAGGAGCGTGGGGTGCCGCCGGGTCTGTTCTCCGGGACGGGGGGATTGCTCTGGAACCGGGCAGATACGAATGCTAATGCTGGAATAAATCAAACAGCTAGAAGGAATATGTGAATAACAGACGGGTTGCGCTCCGCTCGTTGCGGGGAGATCACAGAACAGCTGGGTGAGACAAGAAGATGTCGGCACATACGGGCCTGGCCTTTGTAGTTGCCCAAGGTCAGCGGCTGCTCCTGATAAGGTGTACGAGGCAGGAGCGGAAAGCGGCCGGGCAGAGAAGAAACTCAGGAAAACCCCATCCCAGTCCTCCCCCTGCGCCCGTCTGACGCTGAGACCTGAAGGCTGGGCTCTGATGTACAAGAGTGGGGTGTTAGGTGGTTTTTAGGGAAGGAAGGAAACAGCCGATTAGACATACTGAAAGAAACGGTACAGCGGTGCTGAAGGGATGGGCAGGGCTCCTTGCAGAGCAGCAAGGAGCATGTCTAGTAACACCGCTTAGCTCTATGACAGGTAGGGCTGAGCTGGTCCAGGAGGAAGAATAAATCCCCTGGATCGTTTTACTTGCCCTCCACTCGCTCCATATTTGTCGGCATAGCAGAGATGTGGAAAAGGGTTAGATTACCAAAAAAAGGGAGGGGGGGATTGTTAAACAGTACATGCTGCTGAGCTCTTTTGAGAATCTGGCTGCTAACAGTGGTACTGAACTTGCACTGTTTTGAGGATCTAGCCTCCTGATCGCGTGGTGACTATTCATGCTGAATATTCCCTTAGAGTGGCAAAGTTTTTAAAGCAGAGGAAAAAGAAGTACCAGCATTTACCATTAAATTCACAGCTGGTTTAATAGAATGAAACTTTGAAGAAATCTACTGATTTGTTTAAAGTTTTCAGTATGAGCTGTTGAAATGGTGCTTAAGTGTGCTAGTGCTTTGAAGGGCAGAAACATACTAGATTCCGCTGTTTGCCATGGGAAAAGAAAAGAAGGTGAAGTTCAAGTAACGGCAAATACCATGGGTGCAAGATTACTCTTGTGCTGTGCTGATAACTCGTCTGTCTTAATCTGATTCTGTTTGCAACAAACCACTGTGATAAATCTTACTTCACAGAACTGCCCATCACTACCTCTGCAAATCTTTCCTAGAGAACTGCTTTGCACTGTGAAAATTAATTACTGCCTGCAATTGCATTGTGCAAATTCCTTGTTTGTTCAGTCCATTAAGGCATGCTTTCTTGTAAAATGTCACAGCACACTGTTCCCTCTCACCAACAAAAATACAGCTGTCGCACTGTCAAATAACTTTTTTCTCCCACTATCAAAAGAAGAAAAACAAAATAAAGGATCAGTTTCAGACCGAGAAAAGTACCCCAGGAAGTAGGCTGGAGGCAATTAATTACTTGTCAGCATCTCCCTCAGATCTGCATAAAGTAGAAAAAGTGCCTGTTTAGCTTTGTTCTGCTCTTTGTGTTGCACTACTCTACTCCTTTCCCAACAGTGTCCGTCAGCCTGGCATCTGAATGCCTGCTAGATGTTAATACATCAGGCCTGCTCAGTCAGCTTCTCCACTGGGATAATTCAGCATGACCCATCTCAAGCTGATGTGTTTCTTCTGATTTGTATCGTATTAGATTCATTGGTTTTTACCTTAGTCTCGGGGAGAGAGGAGTATTAGTGTGCGTTTCTCTCTGTGTGCAAGCTGACGATGGCTGTTAGCGTATGGATGTGCTTTTCATCCAGTCAGTCACACATGGGGGCAGATACGAAAACCCAGAGGTACACCCAGACAGAAGCATATAATCCTTAAGCACAGAATTAGCCACGTGTGCACGTACATAGGCTTATGTGCAACAATAGGTGCAGGGATATGAAAACTGCATCTTGCGTCTGACCATGTATGGACACAATCTGAATGCCCTGACAGTCATTTCTAGCAAGACTGCTGTCTTGCCCTTCCTTTCTCAGCTACACGTGCACAGAGCTACAAAATCACACGGACAGGGAAACAGTCTGCTCTGGGGGATGCTCCTGTAGGTGCTGACGAACTGCGTACAGGAGCAGACCCATCAGCCACGGCCCCATCGCTTCAGAAAAGACGGAGGCTTGCCAGCATTTTGTTGCTGGCAGCGTGCTTATGTCACATGGCCTTTGACAGGTCACTGCTCCCCGGAGAGCAGATACATAATGCAGGAACGCGCAGTCGCTGGAGGGCTCATGTGGTTCTCATCAGCATCCCAACCCTCAGCGGGTGGGACTGCTCTCCCACACATAGCTTTCCAGTGTGTCAGCAGCCCTGCATGAAGCCGTAGGCTGGCTCTGCGCATCTTCCTCGGCTGGCCTGTGTTGGTGGAGTTTATAGCAGGTCAGATGTTGTCCCTTCTTGGGTCACATAGTGACAGAGGCACTTGCTTTCTTGCGGGATTTACTTTCCCCCAAGAGCGTGCTGTAAGTTTCCACTTTGATTTTCTGGCCAGCTGTTCCCTCTCTGCCCTGTTAGGATGACCTGAGTGTGCTATCCACCCCACTCCCACGTCTGCCTCCCAGCCTGGCGAGGAGGACGTTGAACTTTAGCTGTCTGAGCCACAGTCTGTCCAGCGAATGGGGCTCTGAACATTGAAGTTTGTAGTCCACACTGCCTGTAGTAACTCTGTGGTGCTTTGTCGTGCTGGTCTGTTAATTGTACTGAATGCTGTCCAGGCAAAAGATTTTAGCAAATGCACCTGTTTTTTTAATTAAATTGTTCATGCACCTTATGGACCTTTTTGCTACACTCTCATCATTTATTCTGCTCTTCTAGATAAGGTGCAGCTAGGATTTTTGTAACTGAGGTTCCCTTTAAAGTGATTGGAGAAAGACAGGTTCACTCAGAGAGAACCTGAGATTTTTTAATGGACTGTATCACCTGCTAGACCTCTGCATGGATAATGAGGGGAGGTCATAACGTGAGTGATATGCTAACATCATCTGACACCTGCATTCAGGTTGGGCTGAACATGGGCATGTTTTTTCACAATGCTGTGGATCCCTACTAGCAACTACAAGAGATGCACTGGCTTTGCAAGTGCTCAGCCTAGGAAGGATGGTACTGGGGCATTGGTGCACTGAGACTTGCCAAACTTTGGACGCCTCCAGCAACACTTGCAGGCTGTTATGTGCTCAATAAGAAGGCAGCTTCACATCTGTCCCATGCTGGTGAGGTTCTGCGCTGTGGGGATTTAACACCTGAAAAACTGGGGTGGCTGAGCAGGCTGTGGCTCTCCACACTGAGAAGTGAAGGCATTTCAACCCTGACACCTTGCTGCATATCTGCCAGTTTAACTGGGACTCTAAATCAGTTTCTTGCATATCAGTGGGCAACAAGTTGGAGGAAACAGGTGGACACCAGAGAGCAGTGACTGCTGGTCTGTGCACGCAGGGGTAAGCGAGCACATTGGTGCACGTGAACTCTGGGGGAGCACGTTTGCAGATACACTTCCCAAAGGAGAATTGCGTTCAGGTTCCCCATAGTCTCACCTCAATGATATAGTCTTTTCCGTCTTTGCTGTGGACAGCTTTGACAGCGCAGATGTCAAGACCTCCAAACATTTCCGCGCAGGCGTCTGCCCAGAGTCTGTACCTGGAGAAACCACAAAAGCATGGCCTAAGGTTAGCTCTCATTGGGTAGACCACCAAACCACAGCCACCTGTCCTGCTGCCCGTAGGAGCACAAATTGACTGGGGAGCCCTTTCTACCACAGGGCATACTTCATATGCTTTGCTGGGTCATTGCCTCCCTCTCTCGCACAGGAGACGAAGCAAAAAAAAAAATCATGCTTACAGTTTCCCTTCATTTCGGATGTTTCAATCCTGTCTTCAAAGCCACCTTAAAATGTTTCTTTCCCTGGTTGATATTTACAGCAGATCTCCAGTTGGCTGTCATTTAGCCAAGCTGTAAATATTTAGCTCATTTAATCTCCCAGTAGTGTTGGCCCCTTAGCGTTTGTATTGGCTTTGCCTGAAAGCCCTCCATTATGCAGGCAGCTTTCTCCTGATAAGATGTCCTGCACATTGGGGCTGGAATCGGATCAGAAAGTGAGTGCAGAATTTAGCAAGGAGTAGCTATCCCCACCCTGATCTGTAACCCACCGGCTCCTGCTTTTTACAATTTACACTCTCAATGTCATTCTTTTGCAGTCTCCTGCCTCCCTTCTGTCCCCTGGGCATTGCTCCTCGCCAGGTGGTCCCGTCACGTGCACCAGGCACTGTTTTGTGAGAGGGAGAGCTACAGGCTTCGGCCCTTTTCTCTAGCTGTCCCAGGATGGGAACGTGAGCCGGTGCCCCTGTAGCTGTCCTGGTGTTAGAGGAGGAGAGAGGATGACAAGAGGCGTATTATGGGGGGACCGCATCCCCCCCACTGTGGAAATGAGGGAATGAGGCAGCCTGGTTTTGTTTCCTGTGCAGCTGTGCCGCAGTCCCGACCATTTCAATAAAATAACAAGCTCAGAACAGCAGATCTGTAAGCAGGGCTATGACAAGATGCGGGAAGGGGAGGAAAGGCCACAGTCTCATGAAAACACTGACATTTTGCAGACTCTGCAGGGACTGGGAAAAGAGCTGCTCTGGCCAAAGAACAAGTGTATGTCCTTGAAGCCAGCCAGAGTCCCCATAGCTTGACAATATAATGGTCAACTTGTGCGAACACAGCGTCTGCAGGAGGAAGCAAGAATATGGTTTATATGCTCTCACCCCCGATGAGGAGACCAAGCACGTTCACCCCAGGCCCCCTGAGGAAGAGAGCGCCTGAGGACGGGTCAGTAGCATAAGGAGGAGGACAACTATGGACCCCGTGAGCCAGGCAGGAGGCACTGCCAGCCCCCCTCGTGCACTGCTGTGGTCTCACACCCAGGAGCACCATCATGGGAGCCACCTCTCTACCTGAGGGACATCTCTAGGTGTCTGGCTTCAGCAGCTGGGCTCAGGGAATCGTTACCCACACCAACACCCCTGCTAGCTACATGTTTTCAATGCTGGTGGCCCGAGGTGAGCACTGGTAAGTGTCAGGGCTGTTGGGGTGAGATGTGTGTGCATCAGAGGTAGTGTTTGCAGGGGTTTTACTGCCATTTTGCCTACTATTACCTGGACATGTCAATCCTTTGGGCTAACATTCAGTATAGTAGGTTCTTCAGGTTGTTCCTACTCAGCAGAACATTTCAGCACATTGCTGCCTTGTTGCATGCACTGATGACTCACAGATGTCATTGGGATTTGTTGCATTCATGGCTGGATAAGGCTAGAGTGGTGACTTGTGGTACTACCTCTATAAAATGAACCTTCAAAATGTGGTGTGGTAGCTTGGCAGGAATCTGGGCTTTAGTCCTGCAACACTGCAATGAGGGAATGTCTGCCCTTCGTCTCTCTAGCTTCACCTGTGTTGTAAACAACCAGGATGCATAATAATGTCCAGTTCTCACAGTCCTATTAGGGTCTTACAGAGTCACCTTCAGCATCTGGTTTAGGGCTTAGCTTTGCTTCCCTCTTTCACAGAACTAAAGATGCAGAAGGACCTAAGATGATAACCTGCACAACTCTTGTGCACCAAAGAAGAGACATTTCGCTAATCTGGTCTGAAAGAGGTCAGAGATTCCCCATCTCCTCCAGGCTATCTATTTCTGCACCATGCTATGCTTACTGTTATTTCCTGTGTCCAAAGCAATCTTTTCTGCTATAATGTAAGCCCATTATTTCTTACAGTATTGTGCTAGTAAAATAAAGAGTGGCTAATGCCCTATGAGCAGCCTTTTACATAGTTGAAGACCTTGTGCCCTGTAAGTTTTTGCATCTTTAAGATGGAGCAGTGTTCAGCTTGTGGACAACTTCTTCCAGCTGAAGGAAAGCAAACCTCTGCACTGCAGGCATATGTTCATTATGCATGAGTCCACACCTCTACGAGAAAAATATGAGTGGTCTGCTAACTGGAAAAGGTGGAAAGTCACGTAAGAAATTGTGAAATTCTTTTCTCATAGGCTGATAATACTTTGTCCTCTGGGCACTCCCTTTATTGTCCCTGGGGCTCTCTCCAGCTCATTACTATCTTTATTCAAATGTGATGCCCAGACCTGGACAGAGTCAGAACTAAACATGATCCTGACAAATTGGAGGTATAATCTGAAAAAATGTTGGATTCAGTAGGAATGAGTGCCTGCATATAATCTATGGATTCTATAAATCTACAAATAATGTACTTAAAGAAATAGTATGGAGAGCAAGTGACTTCATAGCAGTTCTGCAGAACAGAGTTTGGCAGTTACAGCAAAGCATAAGTTACCATGAGTCAACAATGTCATGCAGTGGCAATATTAGCAAATATCACAGTGCTTTGAATATATGGACGTACCATCTGCAAATTTTAGTCTGTAAGATGCATGAGGCAATTCCTTCTGCTCTGTTCAGCAGTGAGAAGACCTTAGCTAAAACACTCTGTCTGCTTTTGGGAGACTAATGCAAAAAAGCACTTTCAGCACTTCAGCTGACAGATTTTTCCCTCTGTTGAGCAGGAGAAAAACACTTTTCTGTGTCTGCCTCTCATTAGTAATGTACTTAGAATAACTTCTCGTTACTTCTTGTTTTGTGCTATGACCTTTCTGATTTTATCCCTACATGTTTGTGCTCGTGTGCTTGACCTTAGTATATGGGTCTTGCTTCCTGTGGTTACATTCACTAAAGATCTAATGATTTAGCAGTGTTGGTCCCTAGCTGTACTTCCAGTCTGTTCTCCAAAATAGGACAGTTTGCCTTTGTGCCCTGAGTATTTTTTTAAGGAAACACTTGGTCTTTTAAACTCCTTTATCCAACCTCCCGGGAGACCTCACTTACCAGTTCTCTCAATTAACCCACGTCTGAAATACAATTCCTCCCTTCTAATCCAAGAATAGCTAATACTGTCTTGAAACCCTCTTCCTTACCTCTCTGTCATTGCAATCTGTTCTAGCATCGCAGAACCCGTGTTTGCCTTCCAGTTTCCAGAGATGGACGTCCTCCTAGGAAAACAAACCACAAACATAACCTCAACATGAAAATACACTCCTGCCCCATCCTCTCTCATACTGTAGTCCTCATTCTTGGCTCAGTGCTTGTACAGGAGGGGATGAGGTGAGGTTCTTCCTCATAGAAGCCTTTCCAAATCCTGCCTCAACAACACTCCATACAGAATATGTTGTTCAGATTCAGGAAAGACTGAACGAGGAGTTAGACAGGGAAGACTCCAAGGAATCTTGAGCACTCATCAAGCTCTGTGAATACTTTCTTTCTTTATACATCAGGCCCAGGAGAGCTGAAATATCTGTAGAAGATCTCTGGGATAATCACTCTTGTGTCCTGCAATGGGTAGCATCCTCCATCCGTGCAAGAGCAACTCTCCAGGTGAACATCTGAGCAGCTTCACAAATGTCAGCTGTGACGTTCTGGATCCCCCTAACTTTGACTTCAATTGTATTGGTGTCGTAGAAAATATGATTATACCCTCTTTTCACTGACTTTTCATTGACCTGTGTGGCTCACTTGTCTGGACTTGGAGAATTTATAATTGCAAGATGGTTGGAGTCTTGTTAGCTGCAACTGATGGTTAATTTTCAGAAAAGGTACTGTTGCTGGCAAATCCTGGTTTTCATCATCCTCTATCAAGGGGTGAAAAAATTTCCTTTTCTTGGCCTTAGGTACAGGGCAGACCTTGGACAGCCTGCTGCAACAACACTGCGCAGATAACCCTGGCATAGCATACAAGCTAGGACAAGTTAGGACAGGATACATCCAGGGAGCATCTCTGTGCTGAAGGAGATTCAGGTAAATATTTAGGAGGACAGTATGAAGTGTGATCCAGCACTTCAATCTGAGGTTGTTGGAACCCTCCCTGATGGTTCTCTCACCTTTTCAACATGATGTGGAAAAGAGACTCTGAACTTGCAAAACTATGTGCAGCAGTGGTAATACTGATGTCCTGCTAGACTGTAAACCTGGAACATTATAGTTGACTACCTAAGGTTCCCTTTTACTCTGGTGAGGAGTAGCCTGGTGTCCTTCTTCCATTTCTCTTCTAAAGTGGTATGTATAGTTGCTGTGAAATTTTAAAGGTCTTTGTAACCCATATGTAAAGGAGTGGGAGGGGGGCGAAAGGAGCGTGATTACTGTGTTGAATAACCGTGTTTCCCTGTAGTTGACTGTTGTCCCTTGTTTCCTTCACCCAACATCCATCTTCCTGCCCTACTTTCTAAGCAAGGTTATGCATTCCTCCTCAAGCTTTGGTTGTTATGAGCCCTTTGATGGCCGGTAAGGTCAATGTTCAACCCTCAGCCTCTCTTTTTCTTTTCACATGGGATTCTTAGGATTACGTTTTTCAGTTCTGCAATGGGAAGAACCGCTCTTCATTAACATTTAGGTTAAGAAAACTGCCCTGCAGTGGCAGATGGCATCCAAAATCCCATTAGTACTGATGAGAACTCCTGGAGTCTGATTAGTGAAGAGATGATTGGATATCAGTGTTTAGAAAATGTGCCTGGCATACCAAATGTAAGCAGCTGTGTCGTCCCTAAGAAAACCAAACCACAGCTATACAGTTTTACAAGGAAATTTTATGTGGGAAAGCTCCCAAATAAGAACTCTGCTCTAGCTGTTGGTCTGATTGGTTTGACTTTTTTGTGCCTGCCTATCTCCAGCCAACATTGGGCATAAGTTAGAAGACATTTCTCTCAGCCGTATCTCTAACTTTCCTGTTAGGGAACTTTCCTGGTTTTAAATGGGATAACTTCAATTTGAAGTCTAGTCATCAAATTCCTACACCACAGCCTCTGTCAAGATTGCTCCCTTCCAAGCATGTCCGAGTAGTTCAGGTATCAAGTATGCCACAAAATTCCTCTTCATTTTTTTTTTCCTTTTCCCTTTTGTATTCAACCTGAGGTGGAAAAGGACACTGAAGACAAAAATCTTCCCCTAAGGATGCCTTGCCTCTAACCCCATTTATCTCAGGGACTGAAAGTCAAAGTGCTTCTCCTCGTCTTGAACGTCAGGGGGCCACAACAGTGTACAGTCAGCATCTTAAAGGAAAGGACCCTAGGCTTTTAGGGATCAGTTGATCAAGCAGATTTGTGACCGAGACACCTTCAGCATTGCTTAGGATTAATGGATAGACTAGCAGATCATGGGCTGTTGGTGTCCTATACTCACCATCTCCCAGCTGGGTTATCTCAGTCTGAAAGTAGCTCTAGTTTAGACACAGTTGATGTTGTATCACCTGCAGAGCACATATTGAATCGCATTTGAGGTGACAAAATCAGAAGCCGCACTCATGAAACTAGAAAGGGAAGGGAATTACCTGCTTAGTAAGGGCTGGTTGCAAGGAATATCCCACCCTGGAAAGTCAGCAGCTGTGAACAACATTTCACGAGTCTTAACTGGAAATGATCCCTCTGTTTGCCCCCAGTTGGGACGAGGGTGGAAGTGTAATTTCTGCCTGAATTTCCCCTGCCACATGAGCAGTATTCATGTTTTCTCTTCACCAGTATTACAGTGACAGTCAAATACATTTGGTGGAATTTTAGGCATCTATCACATGCTGCTTATCTGCTGTTTTGAGACTGGCCCAAGGCATGGGCTAAGTAGGTGTTTGTTAGTAGTGTAAATCTGGAGTCACTGCACTGAAGTCAATGGGAAACTGAACTCAAGCCTTGGGTCATGGGCTGGAAGGAAGTGCATTGAACATCTGGGGTGGGGAGGAATGCATGAGTCACCCTGCAGCATCCTCCCTCTGGCAGATGCTCGGTGCAAAGTAAACATATTCTGGAGAATTTCGGTACGCAGTCGTTTCTCAGAAGGGAAGGAAGGGGCTTTTAAAGTCTATATGTGTGGGTGAAGGCATAAAAATACTGGTTAGATTCCATGGCTCATGGATCAAAGCAATTCACTTAGTATGACACTACTGCAGATGCTGTAATTGCCTCTAAGGCTGAGATTTGCTAGCATGACTAATGATTTTGAGTCGTGTATTTGAGACACTAGTGAGAGCCCTGATATTTTGGGTGCTTTTACCTCTGTCCTTAGACATAGCAGGGACTTAATTTATACCTAGAATTAACCTTCTGTTCTGATGCTGGGACAGAAGGAGCAGCCCCCGATCAGACTGGCTATACTGCTCTCCCAAGCTCACATCCATAAATGGCTCTCTCAATAGAAGCCAACCTTCTGGGTTAGCAAGTGGCTGGGTGAATTTTGCTGTTTGCTTTCTTTGCTAATAAGCTTCACTTCATATTAAGGTGTTACCTGTTCATGGCTGTTTTCATGCGAAAACATCTTTTATTTAGCAAACAATTGTTTGCGCAGCTATATTCCCAAGTGGGATTAGCTCGTAGTGTGACTGCTTGCTTTCCTCAGTCATCTGGTATTATTTCTGATCCCTGTCCAGATGAGTGCATGGTGAGTGCGAATAATAAATGGGGAGAGGATATGGTCAGGCTAACTGGGCCTTTGTTTCACTTAGAGGCAGGCTGGGAGCAGGCTCTGGAGCCAAGGCTGGGTGGGTTGGCAGGAACAGGGAATTTTAATTGATGTTTTAAATCTTACTTCCTCTGGCCAATTTGAGCCAGACTCCCTGAGATGTTAATGTAATATTAGGCAACTCTTCTATTGTTGACCTGATTAGATTTAAAACAAATTTTCTCTCACTGAGTTCACATGAAGTAGCCAAGTGTCCCACAAGTCCTTCCCATGAAGAATGTGACTCAGTCATTATCTAGTGAATGTAAATAACTCTGTGCTAGGAATCCAACCAGGAATTTTAGGCAGCTATAGCTGAAAAATATGTGATCATGTACATTTGATTATCTTAGTTAACTGTGTTTTGCCAGAACTATGGCCTGGGGGTTTGTAAACATGGACCCAAAACTCACAGTGTTGTGGGTGTTAGGTAACATCTGAAAAGTATCCGGTGACCTGAAGAGTGTTCTGGTGGAGCTGTCTACTTGTCCAGAATTTTGTGGCTGGATAAGGAACTTCTGGAGAAGCTGTTCTGTTTGGCTCTTCTTGTCTACTGGTTTGCAGTAAGAAGAAACAGGTGTCTTACTGACTCATGTGGTTACATCTTTAATTGAGCTTGACGACTACTGCAGTTTGGCTGAACACTTTTTAATATTTTTAAACATACCAGTGTTGAGGGTTGTCTTCATGCCACCTCCCTCAATATCCTGTGGGGCAGGGAGGAGCTTTGGGGCACCCACAGAACTGCCTCTCCTGCTCCTTTCCCTCCTTTTTGTGCTTCAAGGAGCACGCATGCAGAACGCCCATGTGTGCTGGCCGGGCTGAGGCTGTTTGTACCCGGTGCTGGATGCTCCTCATGTCCTCGTGTGGTTGCGATGCCATGATCTCCAGCTGGGGAGAGGATGGGGTGTTGCTATGGATTGGACACTGTAGGATTCCATGAGTTGCAGGTGGCTCAGTCTTTTATTGTTTCCCCTGGGTGTGAAGGAGGTGGGTTCAATTCCCACCAGAGGGTAATGGGGGCTGGAGGATTTTGCTGAGAAAGATGAACCCTTCGACAACAGGAGGGAGAGGTGATAGGTGATGGCAGAGCACAGTTGTTATAGTGGGAACTAACTGAATCTTACAGACAGGTAGAGAGAGATTTACCTTCCAGAAACAATGAGCTGACGGTGAGTAATGGAGAAGATGATCGGTGGATGAGGGATCTGGGTTCGAGGTGGGAGGAGAACAGCAGGGCTATTCTTCAAGGAAATTAAGTCAGCTTCCTACTCCTGCCCAGAGCAGACACCGACTGAATCACATCCACAGCACTGTCTCCCCCCCGTCGGAGTCTGGCATAGCCATGCACTCACATGTAAGCCTTGTAGTTGCTGCCGATTTTCTGGATTCGGATGTCGTACTTGGAGTCAATGAATGGCTCGGTGGTGGCGTAGGTTTTTGCCATGGCTACTATGCTGGCCATGTCCCGGAAGTCATGCTGGTTCTCAACTTTGACCTTGATTGCCAAAATCCAGTGAAAAAGTGACAAGAGCAAAAAGAACAGGAATACTTTGTGAGCAGAAGTCATCTCCACACCTGAATAGCACAATGTTAGTTAAAAACCACACAGACAGAGCTGAGGACAGAGCATGGGTTGTGTGATTTAGAGAGAGAAGTTCCCCACACCAACACAACCCAGAGCAAATCAACCCCTTTCTCCTTCCTCATGCACAAGCCCTGGTAAACCTGGCACCAGGGAGGCAGCTAGACTTTTTCCCAGATGGCTCTTGCTAATGCTCGTTGCTTTTATGATGCTTCAGAAAAATATTTGATCTCTTAAGGGGCATTACTTCATTCAAACATTGGAACTGCTATTTCCCATATTAGGATGGATGAAAACAGAGTATTTTGGGTGGTCAGGAAATAGAAACCAATGCCATGAAATCAACAAGAGAGCTGGTTGCCTGCCACCTCTAGGCTTCGGTTCCCTGGCATTTCACATTGCACCTCGCCAAACTTTCTTTGATGAGTAGTGCAGGTCTCCTGGCTGGAAGCAAGCTGTGAAGGAGAAAGATGTCTCTGGGGGAGGCTGTGATTCTCGGGGAGATTTGTGTGAGTGCAATGCCATGGGCATGTGTGTGGGACAGCTGGTTGGGTGTTAGACTTGAGTCGCACTTGGAAATGAGAGGGCAGTGGCCTATGAGCTGGAGTTTTTCTGAGAAGCTGGCTTTTCACAGATTTGTGTTCAGTTATGAGAAATGCTCTGTATCTTATCCAAAGAAAAAAAAAAAGGAAGAAAGAAGGACCAAAACAGTAGAACCTCTAATGATATGATCAAATCTCTGCAAAATGTCATTGATTTGGGCGAGGAAAACTGAACAAGCAGGTAACAAGAACATAGTGGACAACTTCACCTCATTCATACTATCAACACCAGCCTTCAGTCTATTGGCAAAAACTTGTTTGGTGCATCAGAGAAACCTCTGCAAACCTTGTTCCTTAGGGCTGGATGGAATCAGCAAGGGTGGATTTATTGGTGGAAAAAGGACCGACACTGTGTGAGAAGGGTGAGCGAGTGACTTTCTTTACGTATCACCTACACTTTGCAGTTTGGTAACACTTTGAGACCACAGCTGGGGATTGCAGCCCCGCTTTGCTAAGCAACTACTCACTCGTGATGACAGGTCGGTTGGTCGGTCTCTGCCCCAGAAGAGTTTCCTAGCTGCATCAGTGTGTGTCTTAAAGGAGGGTGATGCCAGACTATGCGGAGCCGGCTGAAGGAAACGGATACAATGGTATTTGGTGTTTCTTCTCAAAGAACAAACAAGTGGTTTTACATATCTGCCTTCAACCATGAGAGGGCAGGAGCCATCTTCACTAGAGAACAGAGGACAAGCTTGTTGCTAACCTGTTTTACTGTGTTTAGATGGTTTTGTGTAAGTGCCAGCTGTAACATAAGCCAAAGATGCAGCCACATCCTGGTACAGAAAAGCTCTTGAGAACTGGACAGGTTGTGGGGAAGGTCAAAATTGCAACTAGTTTGACCCATGACCATTGCTAGATGCCTGAATAAGAATAAAAAAGAGCTTCTCCTGTTGCTGAATGCCACATACCCCTAGTCCTCCTCCCTTTGCTGTGGTGAAGGCTGTGCTCTCGCTATTCAGGGACCACTGAGGAAAGGAGCAGAGGAAGACAACAGTTGTCTGTGGTGTGGGAGGGTAGGAAAATAAAAGGAAATAACAAACACAAAGGAGAAATGTAAAGGCAACCATTGTACATCATCCAGGAGGAGCAGCCTTGCTCTGAGCTGTGTTGTTCCCCTCTGTCTGAGTGGGGCTACGTGTGGTGCTGGCTGCGCCTGGTGCGGCAGGGCAGGGTGAGGTGGTGGGAATGCCCCAGAGACAGTGGGGGGTGTGGGAGAGGGGAGCAGCTCACATGGGGGGAGCCCTCAGCCTGGGCACGGCTTGCAAAATACCAGGGGGAACAATGCAGGCTGGGTCGGGGCCGGGTATTTTTGTTGCACAAAGAGCAGCGCTGGGCTAAATGACATCAAGCGCGAGAGTCCCACCCAGATGAGATGATTGCAGGAGGGACTGCATGGGCAGGCAACGCACGGTGTTACGACACATGCTCCTGGACCGTTTTGGCAAGGGGAAAAGACAAAAGCCATTATATAATGACCTACTTGGAACAAGGACATTTGTGGGATCCGAAACAAAGTGCTGCGCTTGTGCAACAGATGTCTTTGGGCCCCGACTGAAGAGTTTGCATCCAGCCCAGGAACATTTGTCGCAGAGGAAAGGATGCTGCTTCCCTCTTCAGGTTGGAATTAGACACTATTGTTATTGGTAGAGAGGAGCTGTATACTTGTCTTGTTAAATGGAATTTTTCCGCAAAAAACAGCATGCTATGGAAAGGAAGGGTCCATATCTTCCTCCTCTCCATAACCCCCTCCCTATGGGGAGAGAGGAAAGCACTTGAACATGTTTTCTCCAATGGGCTTGAGGATTTTTGGCTGAGTAAATAAAGAGAAGGGGACTCACTGAGGATACAAAGGAACGAAAAACAAAGATGACTCCCACAGTGCTCCACCACTGCACAGTCCTCAGGAAGCAGCTCTGCCATCTTCCCTGGCCTGTGCCAGAGCCCTTCCCTTGGACTTTTCAGAGAATGCGCCTCACAGAGGTCCCATTTTAGGAGATCACGGCCTTATTTCCCACCAGGCATCAAAATAATCACCACAGCAAAGCTGAAGTCTGAGCCACTGTTTGTTAATTGTGAGAGCCAGCCAAATTTGACAAAATAACAGCCGTGTCCTGGGTTAATGCTGGTTTAGTCCAGGGTACGGTTATAACTTCATAAACAGGAAGCTCTATAGTAACAGTCAAATTAGATTTCTTTTCCTGCCTTATCTATCAAGTCCACCATTTTATTAGCTTTCTACTTTTAAATTTTGTATAATTCATTTCCTTCTGCCTTGTAACCCTTTTAGATGTCAATAAAATATCCATTCTACTAACAGGAGAAAAAACCCTAGAGATAAGCAAAGCCAGGGTGGATGTAGCCTGACGCCAAGAGGGCATTATTTAAGAAGGGACTATTAAAAATCATTCTAGAGCAAACAGTTACCAATTTACCTAAAAGGGATAAATCTGTCTTCTAAAATGGCAGGTTGGCCAATGCATGAAACTGAGAAAAGAAGTTGGAAAGAGATCAACAGGAAGCCATTTTTCTCTCTCTCTCTCTGTTTGTGGTTTTTTTTTTTTTCCCCAGCCTTCTTAGGATAAATGCAATATCCCATTAGCTGCGTAGAGGAGTGCAAACAGCGAGTGCAAACACAGCCCCTGCCCTGGTGGCCTGTTTGCTTAGCTGTGCTGGCTGTTTGAGCAGCAATAGATTCATTCTGGAGCCATCAGCTGCTGTTTGCTGCAGCGTTTTAGTGACCTGTTGTGAAGAGTTTGGGCCAGTGTGTTGACGAATGCCTTTTCTGAGTAAGAAAGCTCCCTGGGATAGTCCTTGCTTCCCTTCTGGCTTTATTCTCTAAGCCAGGCACTGGCCATGCCCTAGCACTCTCCCAGTCGCTGCAGTGGAGAGGGGAGTCTGGCTGGATCCCTGGGGACATCCTCACACAGATGTGACTGTCCCTTTGGCCTGTGGTGGCGTCTCAGAGGCTGATACTACATGACCTGCACCTGGTGCCTCTCCCGGTCCTCAGGCCTCCCAAGAGGCATGGATCGTCCTGCTCTTGGCTGGAGAGCGGTCTGAGACACAGATCAGGAAGAAACACTTCTGCCCAATTCCTGCTGTGGACCTTCTTTTGAGGCCCTCCTGCAAGACAGGATTTTGGAGAGTGCGTCCTGGCATTGTTAAAAACCCACCGTGGATATTTCACAGGCAGTCTGAGCCACCCCTGAGATCTGTGTGAGCACCGGTTCCGGCAGTGAGGGAATTGGGTAGAAATTACTGCTTTCTCTGTCTCATAGTTCCTGAATCTGCCGCCTCATGTATATTCCAGATGTTCCTGGACACCAGGGTCTCAGGGTTACGGCACTCCTCTCTCATCTTTAGCCTAAGCACTGCAAGGTATTGCCTCACAGTCCTCTTTTGCTTTCATTAGTTACGTAGCCACATGAAAAAATAGTCAGTCAGCCAAAGTGGCATAATTATAGCAGTCTGCTAGGGCTGCCCTAGTCTTGCCTCTCTGAGTGTCATCCAGAGTTAGCTCTGCCTTACAGGTTAAACCCACACCACTTTGGAGATGGCTTGCAGAAACAGTTTCTGTGTCCATACTGGGGTTAGAGGCAGGTTCAGCTGGAAGGTAAGTGTCCAAGGTTGAGCCAGGGCTGGGCTTGGCAACATGGTGTTTAACTGAGTCTTGGTAAGCTTGTGAAAATGCACAGTTTGAGTGGTTTGCTCCAGAGGAACTGGCAGGGCCGCACAAAGCTTGTGATTTTTCATCCATCTTTACCTGTGGTTAGCCTTTCTGTAGTGACTTTACCATTTTGGGACAGCGAGTCTTCAGGAATGGCTCTGCACCGAGGGTTTCCTGAGTCTCTCCTTCCCTCTACCCCAAATCATACTCCCCTTCCCAGAAAATACTCGATCCAACCAACACGCATTCAGTTTAGGCCTAACTTTGACCTACCTCAAAATAATAAAGACACAACAGAGTCTCTATTTGCTTATCATCCTCACTCTGAAGTTCTCCAGACATTACGCTGCCTTTAATGCATTCAACCTTGTAATCCCTACTAACTTCCTAATGAAGAGATTCTCTCAGCCCCAGGTCTTGGCAGCTTTGGTCCCCAGTGCCCTGGATCAGTCACAATTTTGTGTGTCCAGCAAAGGCTTTCAGACTGATGTGCAAGAAATGGGGATGCTTTTGCTATTTTCAAGACGGGTGGTACCTCCTTGCACGTGAGTCAGTGGGAATGCAGTGATTGGACTGCTCCGTTGTGAATATTACATGTCAAGCCATTATTTGTCCTCTGTAAAAGAAAATATTTGTTCCTTGACAAACCAAGGCAGCCCATTCCCCTTCCTTTCCTCTTTAGCACACTGGATTTTCAAAGCTCTCACTTTTGGAACATTCTATTTCCAGTCCCGAGAGAGACAAGGTGACGAGCTGTCCTTCCTGATAAAAAGCTTGCAGTATTTTTACATTACAGAGTGGCTCTGTTTAGTTTGTGCTATATTTATAGCAGGGGGGGGAAAAAAAGTAGAGAAGTCTTTCCCATCCAGTAAGAGAGAAAATAACTCTGACCACATTATTATGAACAACAAGCTTTTCTTCTGCAATGTAATAAATTCATCTGAGCCTGGATTTGTACTGGGGAGGTGTTTACATAATTATGGGGCAGGAGGGGACAGGAGGTGACTCTTAAACTGGCCTAATTAGAGAGTTCTAAAAATAAAGTTAAGAGTAGCAATATATATCTATATTTATTAAATTTATATGAATACATATAATGCCACATGAAGAGATACTGTTTTTCCTCTCTTCGCGGATCTGGCAGTTGTTTCCTTCTCATGATCTGATCAGGAAGAGGTGAAGAGGCTCTTTGAGTGAATTTGCAGTGCTGGGCTCCATTCCTAGGGCACCTTAGGGTCATGTTAGCACACAAATGGCAGATATTAACACACTCAGAGTTTTATTCTTTTCGGTGGGCTCTGGCATTATGAGGTCCAGAGTCAGGAAGAAGCGTTGATTCCTTTCTCACTGTATTGCTCACCGTGTTCAACAGAGATGCCCAGTCTCTTCTGGGGTAGGTAGGTTCAAACTGCACAACACTTAAAAATGCCTTGACCTCCTAAGAACTGCTGGGTGAACAACAGTTCTGCACAGGGAAGGACATCTCTCAGTGTCCATTCATGGTTTCCCTGGAAGAGTCCTTGAGTACTGTTGACCCCAATGAGCCTGGGCAACTTAAATACAGCACAAGAAAGCTCCTTCTCTCCTGACTCCATTGTAAACCATTGTCTAAGCGGTATCTCTACAGATATTGTATTTGTTTTGATACTGTATTGGACCAGCAGCACACAGAGCACTTGTTATGATCTTCCAGTGCCAGCAAAATATGAAGTGACTCCAAGTTTTGGAAAGGGAATAATGATGGTCATGGGAGGGGCTGAGGGGCATGTGTCCTGGTTTTAGATGAGGAAATTTTCTGGAGCCCCTTCGTCTTTCTGAGTGAAGGCTATTCCTGGTGTCTCTGTTCAAGTCAATAGAGAGGCTTTTGTTTCTGGATTTCTCAATGGAAATTTGAAAAGATGCCTTTTATTGCAAATTTGTTTTCTTCATCTCCGCCTGCACCTTACATGCACGTACCACTTGGCAAGAGCATTTCTATCACTAGTGGTGTCCTGCCACCCCTTTTGGTTCTGACCTTGAATACTAACTGTTCCTCTTCCAAGCCAAAGGCAGTCAATGGAGCCTGCTTCTTACAAGTCCTAACACAGTCATTTTTCATTTTAGCTTTGAGGATTTTCTGTTCAACCCTCTGATTAAAAAATGTCGTGAGTGAATTTTGTGAAAATGTGAAAAAAACCGATATGTGAAAATGAAAGTCTGACTAGTTTAATTATGCTCTTTCTAGCCATTGTTGCAAAATAATAACCACTCAGCACTTCTTATGGTGCCAAGAGCCTTATGAACATGAATTAGCAATAACTATCAGGTAATCATTATAATCCCTCTGGTCTGTAACACAGAGAAACGGAAGAAGAACTGTGAAATGACATAAATCTCCCTGCAAGTCAATGGTGGAGTTCTTTCATGAAGAGGCCTTTTCTGTGTCCAGAGTTTTTCTGGCTCATGGCCACTGCCTCAGTACAAATAAAGAATAACAGTGTCTGGACTTCCTATCTTTGCTCATTTTTCCAAGTTCTGGTGCCTCCCATTACATGTGATTTTATCATTAATAACAAAAAAAATGTAAGTACTTCCTAGACAATTTCTGCTGGTAATGAGATTGTAATCTGAATGCTCACATCCTTTGAAGCACCCATTACAGGTACAAATGCATGGCTCGCTATCTTCGCATTGTTTGTTGCAGTAAGTACTATTTTTGATGCTCACATATGTACTTTGGCTAATAGGTTGGTTATTTTATCCTTTGTTTCTTCGGTCACTGCTTTTATACAAAACATAACCCAGTGCAGGTGCTTTATTAACATTTACTTTCTTACATTTATCTAAACCAAAAGCAAACCTCTCTCTTTTCATACTATATATATTTTACAGCTAAAGACCTGCTATTTCCTGCTATCATCTCTACTTCTGAAGACCTATGCAAAGAAATCCTTTAGCTCTTTGTAATCTTCTTGTCATCACCAGTTACTGCTTTTACATTATGGTGGTTAAACCCACCACTATGTCTCCTGGAAGATTTCCTCCTCTGAATTACTTAGTTGGAGATCTGATTTTTTTTTTCCTATAGGTGTTATTTCTCTAGTATATGCATAGTTCCGCTTATCTGTATTGCTCCTGACATTTTCTGTTGTTTCTTTCTGTCAGTCCCACTTGGGCTTGAACTCTATTGTCTGAAAAACAACATGAAACAAATTCCTGTTATATGTCTTTTAAACAAATAGACTTGTTCTGTATTTTATTTTAACTTTCTTTTCTCTTTGCTCTATGCAATGAAATGCAGTGAGACTTCAAGAAGACCAATTTAATCAGTCTCAACTTTCCTTTAGGCTGCTTGTGGCCGGAGAAGGGCCCAAACTAAAACTGTAACGTCAACAACCCTTCCTTCCTGTACCTTCCCCATCTACTGAACAGAGCAGTGTTGAAACTCTGTGCCCAAATCCACATCCAGACTTTGCTAGTAGTCCATAATGGACTACAGTAAACTTGGCCTCAGACCAATTCTTTCTTCTAAGATGCTGGCTGTCAGCCTATCTTCATCTGGAATGATTTCCTACGTACCCTGCTTGTACCACTGCGTACAATTGTGCCTGGAGTTTGAATAGAAACTCTCTTCCCCTAAAACTTGTGACAGCAAAAATCAACATCATTCAAGAATGAAATGGGAGGGCAAGTGAGAGGGGAAAAAAGATTTGGTGTCTGGTGCAGAAGACAATAGCTAAATATTCTGCTGAGAGTTTTGTTTGAAAACACAGTTAAGGTTGGGGTGCTTTTCTCTGATTCTGCCCTCATTTCTGTAGCCACCNAAGGTGCTTTGTGCACAAGAGAGACACGTGAAGACTTCCCTACATTACAGGTGAAACTGCAGAGCACTCAGAGAGATCCAGGATTGCAGTGTCTCAGGGAACTTGAAACCTTTCCTCAGGNAGAGGTTTCTTCCTCCTGGTTTGTCCTGGTTGTATTTTGCTAATGAAATCCTTCCTAGGGACACGTTCAGTGGCTCACTCTACAAGCAGCTCTAGGCTGTCCGCATGTACTCTTAATTCAATGACACCTCTGCCTGTTTAACGTTCGCAGCACCACTATTTTAACAAACATTTCCTGCTTATTTCAATGTTTGTTCTTTGATGCTGAAAGGCAACTCCACCGCTGGCCCAGGGATCTGAGCCCACTTCCTCTCCCGCAGCTACCATCCACACAGGGGAACACTGGAACCAAAGCAAGAAAGATTATGAGATCTTCCATGTGCAGTCCAGGAAGCCAGAAGGGGGTTCTGTTTGCAGAGCGCAAGCAAACAAGCTGTACCAAGTTTAAGTTTGGCATACCTATATATAATTTTCAGGCAAAGTTTGAGACTGGGAGAAGGTCTGTCTGCTCTAGGCAAGCACTGTGACAGGGATATCAGTTACAAAGTTCATGTACCATGCATTTATTTGGATTCAGGGATGATGCATCAGAATTTCCTACTTCTGAACAAATAAAGTTTAGACAGATAGAGGATGTTTTTAAAAAGGTATGTGCAAAAAAGAGGAGGCTGAAGTGTAGCAGGAATGTGCTGGTGGTGCCTCACTGAAAGGGGAGCCCAGTCACCCCAAGAAACGGGGGCTGCTAATTCACTGGGGGAATAAAGATCCCAGAGAGCCTGGGAAAAACAAACAGGTCCTTCTGGGGAGTGAACTGTTTTTCAGGATTCCTTGGCAGGCAACCAGCCACTCTGCTTTGTAAGGTCTTGTTCTTCCTTGCAAGGAGGAAAAAAATAACTGAAGGGCTCCTGTTTTATTGAATAAGGTCATCATAATGCACTCAAAAAGACCAGCACCACTGCTCCTCATTGTGAGAGCTACAGGGTGTAGCTGCACATTACAGGTGCTTGAATAAACAACATTACCACTTTCAGGAGAGGAGAAAATATATAAAAGATGAGCTTAATGACTTCAGCCTAGCCAGCTTTTCCCCGTTCTTCGCAACCCCCCTTCCCGCATCCCAGACAGCCTCCAACCCAATACCACTGCCTGTCTCCGAGTGCGTGACAGCGGAAAAAGGCCCTTTCTCCCACAGGAACAGCCAGTGCAACCCAGATAGGCTATGGGGAGGTTTAACCCCTTCGCTGGCTGGTCACATGAAGTGTACAATCACAAGACTGCTGTGCCACGTATATATTGATTTCCTGAGCTGTACGCATTTTTTCTTTTACTTACCTTCCCCATTCCAGCATGAGCATGTCCCAGCTTGACCACTACAGGGAAATTCGGAGTTGTGAGCTGAAAGACAAAAGAAGGAGCTCCTCGTTAGTTCTTTCTTTCCAGCCATTGTGTTTGAAATAGTTTGCTTTTATTTAGTAGTTTTTATCCCCTTGCTGGATGCTGATGATAGGATAAAAAGATCAAATAAAGACTGTACAGGTGGTAGGACAAGAAGAAAATAGCTCTTCACTGGAACCCATACAATTGGAAATGGAGGCCAGGCAGAATTCCTCAGATCTGACCCACTTTTGCTGCCTGACAGCAATAACCTCTGACACTGTATTTTTTCCATTGCTTTTCCCATCCTGTAGGTATGGATGTGTGTACACTCATACGCATGTAAAAAAGCTGCACCTGCAAGCTTGAGTAAGTGAACACTTTCAGATGCTAAAAACATCTGAATTGTGAGAAGGACAAGGGTTGTTTGTTTCTTTCCACACAGACTGCTTTTGCCTTTAAGGTGAGCGTGAGCAATCCAGCAGCTCCCATTCCCTTCCTGTCAGCAGTGGTGGGAGCAAGGAGAGAGTGAACAGGGGCCAACGCTTGGGTGCGACTCACAAAGCCCATCTATTCATAAAGTCTCTTCTCTAACTTCAGGGGTGGGTATAGGGAATAAAAGAAAACAAAGAAGGGTTGGAATCAGCAATAAAAATAGAAAAAATTATGTCATGTCTTCTCCCTGGCTTGTGTGGTGTTTACATTGGGCAGGGTCCTGCCATCCCAGCCATGCAAATGCATCTTAGTGCACATGTGGGATTTTACTTGGAGAACTGTGAGTGTCCTCTCTGCCTTCTATTCTCCAGTTTCATGCTCATGCGAGGATTCACTTGGAGCAGTCGGCTGACAGGTGGGTGTCTGGACAGGTAGGAAGTGCATGTGCCAGGAGTAATCAGGATCTACACACCACACCTCCCCGACATACCGGTTGTCCATTTCTACGCCTCTGCTTGACATCCCAGTGATCTTCATCCTGTCCTGTGCTCCTGATTCTTGTGATCTAAATGCTAACCCTTCATTCCATATAACCTGTTATTTTTTATTGCCTATTTGATTTTCTTTAGTGGGAATTCTTTTAAGAGACACTTTTGTCTTTACCTAAATCCCTGAAGCGATGAGCTCTATTCATTAAGCAGTTAACCTGGAGATCTGGCAATGGGAGGGTGTTGAATTTTGACAGAATAAATGGCTTTCCTATTTATTTAAGTTTGAGAATAGATAAACAAATTGTCCTTGTGCTAATTACCAATTGTCTGTGTGGACAGGCAGACACTACGCCCTGAAGATAGAATGGTGCTGCAGTCTTCATCTGTGGCAGCTTACTATAAATAACAAAATTAGTAATGAATGCTGTTATGTTTTGCTATTCAGCTGCTTATGTAAAGAAATGTCACAAGAGAGGGGAACAGTGAGTGCATCATGTTCTCAGACAACCTGTGTCACTTGTGAGGACCTTCTTCGGGCAGAAAGCTGAAGGATCCTCTTCGGACCACAGAAGGGCAGACAGCTGGAGTAAATCACAGTCCTGGCACAGGCGGGGACCAGCACCCGCTGTTTCAGAAGAAGAGGCAAGAGACTGTGAGAGCTGGCCATCCTGAAGCCCCTACGGTTGGGCATATGTCCAGGCACAGAAGTTTGTGCTCTGTTTCCCCTTTGCCTCTCTAATTTGTTGTAAGAGCCTGAAACTTAATTTGCTGCTGGCATAAATGAATCCAGTGGAGGACTGCACCTGAGGCTTACCACAGGCAGGGCTGTGGATGGACCGTGCCAGGCCTTTAATGCTGGAAGGTGAAAGGCGACCTAGTAGTTAGGGCACCCACCTGCTCAGGCTCTGGGAGACCTGGCTTGCTCCCCAACTCTCTCATCCGTGCCCCGTGCACACTGTTTGAGCCAAAACACTTGCAAGGCCTGGCCTCTGTTCCCTGTTTGTGAGCGGGGGCAGCAGCTGTTCCCACCGCACAGGAAAAGCGAGCTGCGTGCTGCGAGCCGCCCTGATACCCTGGCAGGGAGGCCAGAGAAGTGTGTGGGGTAGATAATGTTCTATCACCAGCTCAAAGCATGCAGAGGCAGGAAGCGATGTCTCTGCTGTGTGCCCTACCTGTGGGTTTTGCTGAGAGAGCCTGGCTCGAGCATGGGGCCCGGGAGTGGGAAGCATCTGTTTTCCTGTGTACATGCAAAGAAAGTTCGGGATCAAATAAACAACCCAAGTTTACAGCTAGCCTGGAAGAAACCACCGGCAATGACAACGCTCTGCTCAAAACTCTCCCTTTCTCTTTGCTTCTTGGAAACATGAGCTCAGCTTTCTTGGCAAGGCTTGGCCTCATCCCACGAAGGGTTAATCAGTTGGTGCCAGAGCATGCTGGAGTCACAAGCTACTTTGGCTGGCCATAGTGCCTGGGGCTTGGGGTGAGACACAGATCCAGCCTCTGACTGCCCAGCAGCCTCGAGGGGAAAGCTGCAGCGCTGGGGAAACACACACGCTTTGGCAGCCCTCTGCTTCTGCCACTGAAACCCCACCAGAGTTCCACCTACATGAAACTTATGGAACCTTATGGAGCAACCAATGAGAGAGAGCAGCTCATACGCTTAGCTATCTTTTGTAATGGGTTTATCTAGTGACAATGGAGTGCCCTTAGTCTGTGCTGAAGTTATGTGGAATCAAAAGATCTCAGTAGTCCACAGGACTAAAGCAAGCAGGCTTCACAACCACCCAGTAATGGAGCAAGGAAGCCCTTGCTGAAGCGGTAGAAGCAGGCTGAACTCCACTGCAGTCAATGGGGATACTTCCAGCTTCCACCAGAGTCATGTTGAGACTTGAATCCCATTTCTGTTGCTAATAAGGTGGCCAACCAGCATACTGAGCAAGCCCCCAGATGGGTAGGGAAGCCGAAGGAAGGGAGAACATATTATATCTGCGACTATGAGGCAAATCACACACATACGTGATGAGAAGGTCTGGGAGTGGCCACAGCCACCACAAGGGCAGACCCCTGAGATGAGTATTCACACATGCTTAGTGATAGATTTCCTGGGAAAGAAGATGCTTGTAATCAAAGGATAGCACCAGAGTTTAACAAGAAAAGCATGTTTTTACTGAAATCATGCAGAGAAAAATGTCTGTGTCCTACGTATCTGTTTATGTGTTTTAAGGGCTCTTTTGGAAAAATGGGGAAAAACACTTTGATGCTTTTAAAATGTGCATGAACTGTTGACAGCTCTGGTATAGATGTCTGCAGGTTTTGGGATGGGACTGTAGCACTGCAGTGTCGTAGTCACTCCGTGATCAGATGCAGGGTGTTAGTTCATATGCATAACTCAACCCTTTGAATTAAAATCCTGTAAATGTATTCCCAGATGCTGTGACACAAAAGCCTTGAGATGGCAAGGTTTACATATGTGTCTAGTACTTGGTGTATGAAGATGCCTGTTCAGAGTCAAGCAGGAGTTTAAATCCTGAATTAGGAACTCAGCAAAGCCATCTTTGGTAGGAGTGAAGGGAGAGTCATGAAGTTATTTCCAACTTACAGCACTGGTGGCCCAAAGTGTATAATTTTCGCTCCTGATTTTAAGGGCTCTGCTCTGTGTGTAGTGTTATTGCAAAGATCACTTTGCAGTTAATCAGTATTTTGGCACTGATGTGTAACAGTGAGTGCTGGTATGCATACATTAGCCTCTATTTGAAAACACATAGTTGTAAATTAAGACACTTTCCCCTTTAACCTCTGTCCCTCCTTTCCAAGAAATAATGAGGTTTTCAATACTTATTGTAAATATAGGAATATTTTCTGTACTTATTGCTGGTGGAGCAGTAAAACAGAGTTGGATATAAATTGATCTGAAGGGAGGAATTTTAGGTGAAACCTGATCTATCCCCAAAATACAATGCTTTCCACTCTTTTGTTTCACTGAGGCCCTCAAGAGAGATGCTGATCTGAGGTGTGTGACTTTGTGTGCCATCCTGTAGTCCATAAATAATGCTGAATGTCTCTTCTGATTTCCTTCTGCCCTGTTTAGTTTTGTACATTATTTCACATTATCCAGCTTATCTCATACGATGCACTTCCAGGTTCCAATGTTATTCTTTCTTCTGCAAAGCCTTTCCAGTCAATGCTCAAAGTCCAGGGTGCAATGACATCATGGGTGATGTTAAGAAGGATCTGGTGAGGTGGGAGACGGAGACAGTAAAACTTTTTTCTCGGCACCAGTATTGTGTTACTATAGCATCTAAGCCCTAGCACAAGGTACTGTAATTTTTGCTTCACCCTTCCTCCAAAATTAGTATGGTTAATTTTTCAAGCTTTTATACTCTAAACTGGAGTTTTCTGTGTATTTAGCTGCCTTGTATGATGACAAAGTCTGTGCTGGGTGGGTACCTAATGGATTATGGGAATGTTGCTTATGCACTTGAGAGCTAAATGTGTAAAGTAGTGTGTGTGGCACTTCCCTGGTGTCAATTAAGTTGGAGGAGCAGTGTATATAAGTGATTTCCTGTAAAAGCAAGCAAGCTGATTCAAACCTACAGGAAAGTAATTATATCATGCCATAATGTCATTGTGTTTATAGAACTATCTTACTGAATATCTGAGCTGAAGATCAGCACTGGTTGTGTGCCAGCCTTGCCAGACATGGCAAAATCAGGGCTGTATAGTGAAATATGGAGAAGCAGTAGTGCTCCCTGTTATTCACTTATTCACTCATGAGTCAATGTAATCACCAAATGCATGCAGCGTGGCTTGCTCAGTGGATTAGTACTGTGGCCCCATGGAGGTTTGTGGTGGTCAACGACTATGACAGACAAGTCCTTCCCCTCTGCTGTTTACCAGATCAGAAATAGTGTAAGAAACAACAAGCGACAATGGGAGAACATGTTGAACAATAAGAGTTGCCAGCATTAACATCTGTGTTCTATTAAAGACACGTGATATGGATTCCTTTAAAACACACACGTGTGTATTCATTACTGTATTATAATTATAGCACAATGAAGAAAAAATCATTAGCTGGGGAAAGAGTGCCTATGCTTCCAAGCCAGCTGAAGTAAATCCTGAGGAGGAGTAGGTATCCTCAAGGGTTCCCGGAGGAAGGAGGAGATAGGGGTTATGATGAGAAAAGTGATGAGATACTTGTGACAGGAGGAGTTCAATAACAGCTGGATCAAGACAGCATTGTACTAGGTAGGACATGAAGAAGCATGGTGATTGATAGATGGGATGGCAGCCAGAGTAAAACAGTGCTCCTTCTAGCCAAAGCGGAGACGGCATATTATTTTAGGATGGGCTAAGTTTTACAGAGCTTTGCTAAGCTGGGGTGTTGAAATTGATGCTGTGGATCAGGTGAATGATTTAGTCCACAGTAGTTTTAGTAGTCTGTAAGGGAGGCTTGTGAAATCAAATAGGAGTAAACTAACACATTTGATGAAAAGCACAGTGAGGGCAGAGGCCAAAGTTTTAGCAAGCAAGCAAGCTTTGGAGGTGGTGTAAAGAAGAGGCGAGAATGTGGCTCTTGATTATAGGGTTTTGGGGTAGAAAAAACATCCGGTAATTTGAAGGGGACCTCACTGCTGCAGGCCTGGATATTTGTGAGAGCAATGGGAGGACCAGGAATGAGTGCAAAGCAAAAAATTAGGTTTAAGTTTTCGAACTGGAGCTAAGACCTCCAGCTTCAGATAGGAATGAACATAGTAAGTAACTAGATGGAGATGCAGAATAAATTAATTTGTGCTACTAAGTGAAGTCAGCAGTGTCTTACGACGTGAAGATCCTTCAGGGTGGTAAAAAAATTACCCTTTGATTCTATCATTGCTTTTAAAAAGCACAACACAAAAAGAAGAAAACCCAAAAACAACATGACTTAGTCCCCACATCTTTGAGTAAAGAAACCACAAACCAATGTTTCAGGGCTCCTAACGCTGCGGTTAGAACTGGTCACAGAACCAAGTGGAAAGGGTTAAGCACGAAACAGAACTTTCTGTCATTAATTCCACCTCTAATGTTAGTTAACTTCTCCTTTATTTGAGACAGGATGCTTTTGGGTTCCCAGTGGTCCCCCTCAGTGTCTGGACAATAAAAGTGCGAGCATTTGATATTATTCTCATTCCCTTGAAACTTCAAGTGTGAGAATTACATTAACATATCCAGACAAGCAGGAGCTCAGCAAAAAAATAATATAGTATGTGTGTGTCTGCGTGTGTGCGTGCTTGTATTCACACACATATCTAGCAGTCCTGGTCAATAAATCGTCATTACCACTTCTTAAGATACAGGCAAGTTTTTTAAAGTTTGCTATGACTACATAGAAAAGTTTAATCTCTTAATGCGTTGTGTTCATGTAACCAGTATTTTGTAGTGTTGTCTGTAGGGAAGCCTCTTGTCTTCCCTTGCTTGCTAGGAGAGTGAGTATGTTCCCCCAACTCCTAGTGCTGAAAAACTGTTTAAATATTTTTTGCGGGATGCAGCAGAAGGAAAGAAGAAACTCTTGAGTTTCCTCTCCCCTTGAGCTGAATTGGGTACATTTTGCTGTGTTTTTCTCTAATTAGAAAATTCCATTCCTCATGTAAACACATAGCAGAGGGAGAGACGGTGAACACCAGTTGTTGACAGGGTGGTGAACTCTCTAGGAATTTTCTTTTGATGGGCTACCTTTGGAAAAACTGTAGTGCCTAAGTTGTGGTAGAAGACAGAGGAAGGAGACAGAGGGGAAAAAATGCTTCATGAAGTTATGCTGGAGTCTTCAAAGCCATTTCTCTTCCAAGAACACCTAAGGTTCACAAGACGCTGGCCAACAGAGCTCTCTCTTCACTTGGAAGGCTTGACTGTCCCTTTTTTGGGGCAAACTCTGAATTCTCACTGATTTCAAAATGAGCAGCATGGGGTTTCTTTGGAGAGAACAAAACTTCCCTGAACTGTACAGTGGAAAACAACCTTCAACAATAGACACTGCAGGAGTAATTACGTTTCACTGAAGCCGATCATTGCCCAGTTACTGCTGGTCTCTAACCTCACCATGCAGTCTGCTGCAGGTGCTTTCCTGTCTCCAAAGGGCAGAGTGAACACGATTCTTACCCCAGCTTTTACACAAAATGAAGCCGCATGCCCTGACTGCAAAGCTCAGGAGAATCACAAATGACTCCAAGGGCTTGGTCGTGATTTCACAACCTTCTGTAGCACATTTGAGACTGGTGCAGTTACGTCAGTGTGAAATGAGAAGTGGGCCCTGGGCTTAGTACTTTCATCAAGAAATACTCTGTCTGACACAGAAATAGGTCTGATGTTTTAATTCTAAGTCTCATGCTGTTGTAACTGCCAATGACCCCATGCAGCCTTGGCTGACATTGCCATGTCGGATGCTGGCAGGAAGAGGGCCACAAGCAAGAGCCATAGATACTGCCTGGTACGGGGAAGGGGATGCCATGGTCCACTGGAACATTTGAAATACCCTCTGGGCTCCTGAAAGCTGTTAGGCAGTGGATCACCACCTCCTTCCTTCTTGCCATCTTCAGCACTCAGAGCTGTAGAAATAGCAGCACAGTGAAACAGCCACAGTTGGACTATTTTGAAAGATCCCTGTTTTATCTTTGATACTTTTTTAAAAGCACAGCTATTTATCTTGATTAATACTCCTGAGCATAAGGGACTTTGGACATAAAGAAGATCAAGGAACATGGGAAGTGTCACCCTGCAGCTGGCATCTCAGTCTACATCTTTACTAGTAAATACAGCAATGACATAGCAATGACAACAACGCTGAGTTGCCTATGCTGTTAAATTATTAGGCTGATATCTGGCATATTCTGGCTTAAGCCAAATAGCTGTCTCCCAAACAATTCCCAAGCACAACATGGAAACTAGAAGAAGTCTGCAGCCATATCCCATAGGATACTCTGGAGGCTAAGAGAGTTTGATAGCACGGCTGGGGTTGGACCATGCCAGAGTTGCCAGAGAATGGGCCCAGCACTGTATGGTCTCCTACTGTGAATGTAGCCTCAGTCTGTCTCACAGGAGTGAGCAGGAGAGTCGTTTCTATCTCACATTATGCCCTATCTTTGTGTGCTCTCACATTAGTGTTTTATTTTGGTTGTACAGACAAATGGTCTATGACATGTGGCTGTATGTCATACCACTCCCATATGATAATTTCCGCTGACTACCTTTTTCAGACAGAATTCGTAGTGGGTGCATTTTTCACCCACAGCCACAGATATTTACACCACATTTCTTTTGTCCACTGACCTGGGAAGTCAGGTGTTACCTCACATGAGAAATGTTTATGCTATGGGCCCAGTTTGTCCTGTTTTACAGCCACATTTATTTTCAGCATTTTGAGCCCTTAGGCTCATGGAGGAATTCAAATACTTCACTAATGTGGCCTGGCAGTGAGATACACATCCCCTACTCTTTGTGCTCTGGGACATAAATATGGGGAGTATGTGTCTCCAAAGCCGTGTTCCATGGACCTACCTCCTCCATGGGCTGCACATGGAGTTGAACACTGGCAGCAGCTCTTGTGAACCCTGAAGTTGTTGTGGCATCTTTTGTAGGCATGTAGAGCAGGTGGGGGCCAAGTATGAGTCTTGTTCTTCCTACATCCTTTTTCTTGTGTTTTACAGTTCCAAGTCTCTTTCTTCAGATAAAAATCTGCTGTGTTTATCCAGACTAATTTTTGACTCATGTCAGAGACACTGAGGACATGAAAGGCAGCCATTGTATCCTATGATTGAATTAGCTCTGTGTCTCTTGAGATTTCTTAGGAACTTTCAAATTATGTGTTTTTGGTAGGAGCCAAAAACTGTAGGAAGGGCTCTATTTCACCATCTCTCCAAATTCAGCAGTTGCCTGGGAAAGAAAATAAGGTCCCAAAGTGCAAACTTCATTTTTTCAAAACTGAAAGTATCATGTTTCAATGATTCTGTGAATGAGCACTAATAAACTTTTTTTTTTTAATCCAAAGAAATGAAATGCTGTGAAACTGTAAAACGTAAGTTTTTCTGACATGCATTTTATTTCTCCATGTTTCATTCTTGAGGCTTTTTGAGATTTTGACTTTGGGTTAGGGAAAGAATCTGAAACCTTGAAACCTCTCAAGAGCTGAGAAGACCTTTTCCTCCCTAGGCTTGAAGGGCATGAGCCCACAATGGCACCACATGAGTATTTGTCTCCCTCTTGTGGCTTATTCCATGAGATAAGACACCATCCTGCTCCACCTGTTTGCTAAAGCCAGTAGAGCTTGCAGTGAGGTGGAAGAAATGTGTTCGGTGGGTGTCCTATGCGACTATCCTATACGCCGACTTTACCTGCAACCTCAGTGCTGGGGGACATCCTAGTTTGCCATTAGGAGTCAAAACCAGTAGGGGAGTCCAGTGGACTCCACACAGGACACAGGCAGAGTTATTTTCAGCTGGGACTGGCTCTTGTTTACATCTTTCCCAGCTGTAATGAGAAAAGGGCTCCTGAAGCGAAGGCATTCAGAGGAAGACAGAAGAAACCACTGTGTGGATCAGCCTTTTTCATCTCGCAACCACCACCTCAGTCAGCAGCATTTTTCCCCCGCTGAGCACACACGTTGATGTACCGCAGGCTGCAGCCGCCAGGAATGGCGAGCAGCAGGAAGCAGAGAAATTCCTTTCGCAGTAACACATAGACTCTCTTCTTTAGCTTGGGCGAGCCTGAAGAGGCGAAGGATGCTGTGGTCTCCATGAGCCCACTCCTTCTGTTTTGTCTGGAGAGAAAGGGTTCACCCTTTACTGGAAAAAGAGGTGGAGACCTGTGCTGATTTCATCTGTGAGGCAATACCTCCACTTCTCTGGGATAAATGAGACAAATGTGAGTGAGCTGGTCCACACCCAGCACAGGACAGTATTTGTTTCTTTCCCAGGCACATTACTGAGGCTGTCATGGGATCCAGGTAGGATTTTGGAATGTGGGCAGAAACCTGCATGGAGGTAAATGGGCATGTGCCCGAAAGAAGGGCATCGGCCTCACCGGGGGAGCTCATGCCTGGCACTTGGCTGAAGGCAGTGCCAGGCACGGGGGTGAGGCAAGAGGAGAAGAGGCACCACTCGCCCATGCTGCCTGTTGTCACCAAATGCACTGTCCTTCCATCACTGTATGAGCATTGTCCTCGCTTACAGGCAAAGTCTGAAACTAGTCCAGAAAGTGTTTCCTTATTACAGTTCTACCTCTCCTCTTCCCATCAGACTTCATGCCATTGGATTGTTTTCCAGAACTGCTTGCTGAAGTCTTTTAGAGTGGTCCCGGCTTTATTTATCATGGAGGTAGTGCCAGCGCCTCAGAAATGCAGCCGCTCTCTGCTGAACTTTCATGCTGCACAGACAGTTGCTATCAAAAAAATAAATAGACCAAGCTTCAGGCACATGGGACCTCCTTTTAAAAAACAACAACAAAAAAATCTTTATACTGACAAAGAAAAATGTTTGCTCTCTCAGAGAAGCTAAATCATACCTCAATCTGTTTAGGACTACTCAAAACCTGTAAGATAAAACTTAATCTCAAGTAGGAGAAGCCAACTGGACTCTTCACTTTTTCTTGGTTTTGTTTCTTAAATTCTGAAATCAAAGACAGTTTTGTATACACTTATCCTTTTGGGCTTCTCAACTGTTTTCACCCATCAGTCGCGTGTGGGACAATGAAGAAAATGTTTAAAACTTCCCGTGCAGAGGCGGCTGAGCTCATTCCATGCTCAGAGAGTAGCAGGTGTCCAGGCTGTGTGTCCGTGCACTTTTGGACTTCAGTAGCAAGAGTCTCTGATACTGGACCTTAAGGACAGAGTATTATTTTATATGCATTTTGTAGACAGCCTTAATTAGCTAAATTAGTTTGTCTGCATCATAAATGTAAAGCAGTGCACATTGGATTTGTCTCTAATTGTGGCATTGCTGTGGTGATGGGTTGCAGACTTTTTTTTTTAACTTTCTCATTAGTACTTAGCTGTAGGCATTTGTGAGAAACCACGGCCTCCAAAAGCTCCCGCTCCTGTCCTCTTAGTTTTGACTCACAAGGTTTTAATGGATGAACAGAAAGCAAAGAAAGTCTTTGGTTCTCATACCATTCAGCAAACCTCCGGCTGGCACTGGCATTGTTTGGGAACCCTTGTGGGGATGAAAGCAAACTCTGTACAGATGTGGCCTCTTCTGAGGCCGCTCTTTGAGGCCTGTTGATTCTCAGAATAAAAAGCACGTAAGCAGGGTGACTGGCAGGGGATTTCCATGGAACGCTGTAAGTGAAGTTATTTTAAACTGATCCTGCACCACACAGGGTTAGTGATAGTCCTTGGTGGGAGTGGTTCCCAAAAGCAGGAACGCCGCTGTGACCCTGTGTATGCAGTGTGTTTTTCCGTAACCTCAGTGGGACTAGAGCTGGCACGTCCGCTCCACACAGTGGGACACTGCCTGGAGATCCTCTGGGCTGATAAGGGTCATGAAGCACATCATGATGCAGGCTCACCAGTTTGGAGCTGGGAAATGTAGAGCTGGATGAATGTGGCAAAAAAGCCACATGTAGATGGTTTACGCAGGGATAGCTCGGACATTTCTGTTCCCAGACCTTTCTAGGGAGGGAGAGGGGGCTTAGCACCCACGGGTCTGTCTGCTGTGTATTTTTGGACCTTGGCCTCCACCCATGAGAAGTTAATGGGGTGAAGCCGTCTGGTGGGGTATCTCTGTGCCTGCTGTGAAGACACGCTCGCGGAGCACTTAGGACAAATCCTTTCTTCCTAAACCCTCACGTAGGGAGTTTATGAGGCATGATATGCGAACCCTGCCCCATGAAAGGATTAATCAGCTCTCAGAAACTGGGAGTGGTAAAAGGGGTCCCTCCTGAAACAAATCCCGCTATGAGTACGACCACTGATTAAACTGAGGCTTTGGATGGTAAAACTGTAACCAGGGCAGGAAATTTGATTATGTCCATCAGTCCTGCTGTCTGACTTCATGTGGCTAGTGCTATCCCGAGCTCACCACTATGGCAGCATGGCATCTCACACGTAACGACTGAAGCCCTGGCTGCACAGAAGGCAATGGGAGTTAGCTCATTCATTTCGATGAGGCTATGGTTTCTTTTGCAATGTCCGGTAAAGAATGTTTATCTCAAATTCCTCTCCCACCCTGAGGTATTTTCACTGTTTTATTGCTTGATGATGCAACTTTTAAGCAATCCTGTGAGGAGGGCCTTCTGTGCCCAAAGTTGAGGCCAACCAAGAGTAGGAGGGCAGCCAAGAGGCTGCGGATGGTCACCCAGCTTATGACACAAGGTCCCAGAGGGACATGGACCAAAGCTGCCTCAAGGCATCCCTGCGGCAGGGAGAAGCAAGCTTTTCTGGGAACCTGGGGCAGTGCTGGGGCAGCTCAGAAAGAAGGGAAGCAGCTGATCCCTTCTTCCCTCTTGTCTCTTCCCACATGTCTGCAAGGCCTCAACCAAGACCATGAAGGAAAGGTTGTGACTCTTCCCTCTAGGGTGGCACATCTCCGTACCACACCAGCGCTGGCCTGCGACCACAGGCCTCATTTGCCCCAAAGTTTGCAGGTTTCCAAGGTAACACTAGGAGACACAAATTGTTTCTATATGTGATTTCATTCTTTTATGCCATAAGCTAATTTCTTCCTTGTACCACAATATGTTCCAGCTGTTGGTCTTTATCTGTTTCTGGGTTTCTTCCGTCACTCTGGTACATGGGTAATTTAGAAATGGTTCCCACATTTCCTCTTCAAAAGGAACAAAAAACCAAAAACACTCACAGGCAAAATCTGCTTGCTCCTAACTGTACTTCTCCATGTGAAAGGCTTCATGATCAAGTTCCCTAAAATATTACCTATCAAAAGGGATATTTAGCACTTGTTGATGCAGAGCAGAACTTCTTCCTTGGTGACGCTGTACACGTAGAAGCCCAGACAGAACTGGGACAAGCTAAGCTGTGCAGTATGAGACAAACCCAGCTTTTAATGTGGTGAGAGTACTAGTCCAAGCTTACAAAGACTGCCCTGGCTTGGGAGTGAGGGAGAATGAGGACCCTTTAGTTTGCGTGTAAAATTTGATGTGATCCTTTTGTGTCCCCACCAATTTATTGAATTATATTGAATTTAATTCCTCAGATCTGCGGGGTTGTTTCAAGAGGTGGTTTGGTGGTACACAGGGCTAGATAGACAGCTAGAGATCAGATTTTCAGAGCTGCAAGCAATCCGTGTGAGAGGTGGTTTAAACAGGTCCTTCTTCTCCAAGCACAACCTCAAAACATTTCCCAGCTCCCAAGGGCAAGATTATAGTTAATGTGCTTTCAAGATATAAGGTAGGGTATCAGTTTTAATTATTTTCAACTGCAAATATGTTATGAAGGGAAGAGAAGAGGTATAAGGAGTTGCCCAGAGAGGTGGGTGAACTTGGCAGTGAGATTCAAAGCTGACCTTTTCAAGGGCTGTATTAATCACTGGCTAAGCTAACATCTGACTTGTAACTTCAGTGGAAGACAGGCTGCTGAGTTTACGGAAAGAGTGAGGGAGAATTTTTCAGTGAGTCGGGAGGAAGAAATGAAAACGGAAATGGTTGTATGGGGTAGGTGTGAATTGCGAGTGAGCTGGCTAAATGGGGTGAAGCAGAGGCTATTTGTTTTAATTAAGCATGAATGCTATGGGACGCAGATGCCTGTGGACACCCTGATCCTTGGTTCCTACTGCTGTTCTTTGCTTACAGCTTATTGATGGGAACCAGAGATGTGAAGAATTAAGTACCTAGGTGTAAAATGAACAAGCTCTGAACTTCAGTGACCTCTATTTCAGGCTCATTAGTCTGATCTGTCTTGGGAGTTTCAGCTGGTGGCCAGAACTTTTCTCCCAAGGGACAACTGGCAAGAGAGGTCTACCTTATGGCCATGCTGCTCGTGAGCAGGGTGAGTTGCATCATGCAGCTTACAATGCTGTTTGGCAAAAGTATCCAGCAATGAACAGGTCAGATTTAAACTGTGCAAGGAATTTTTATAATGAGTGGGGTTTATCCTGACTCCAGATGACATTAAGAAAGCTTAGTGCTACTGCTACCCTTGCCAGTTTCTCTCTGTGAACGTGATCAGAGAAGCCAGTAGGGAACGGGTACTTTGGCCCTTTGGGTCATGCTTGGGGCATGCACCATGCTGCCAGGTTGGCTATGGGAAGTGCATCATTTAGTGGAAGTCCATTTGGAGTATGGGGCCCAAAACTGGCTTGTGTGTTGGCAGCAGTGCAAGGCTGGGACTGTTCCTCTTCTGCGACATGATAGCTGGCCAGGCAGTCAAGGGATTGGCACCCTGAGCTCACATAGTGAACCTCATATTAGTAGTGTTTCAGTTACATCTGCGAAGGATGGTGCAATGTATGTCAAGTGAAGAAAGTAGTTTTAGGCTGATAGAAGTGTACCTACATTGGGACTTTGTGCAGGTAGAAAAATTGTAGGGCTGACCTGACCTTTATACTGCTCTAGGGCAGACATGGGCAGCAGGAAGAGAGGAAGCCCCACAGATACCATGGTCTTTTATAATGAGGGGCTTATACTGACTGTAGATGACGTTGAAAAGCACTCTGAGTGCCGTCAGGTAATAAAGTAACAGCGTACTCCTACCATGCACTAGCTCCTGCTCACCCTCTTTACTGCAAATATAGCCTGAATTCCCAGATTTGGAGAAACAAGGGCTTAGATCTAGGGTTCAACAGAGCTGATTGTTTTGAGAAAATGGTTCAGCTAAAGCCAGCACTGACTGAAAACAGAGGGCACCTCCTCTGGTAACTGCTGCTCCACTGCTGCTAGCTTAGGGCTGAGGTCTTGAGTGTACCAGGCATTGCACAAAACCAGAAGGCAAACATCCAGGCAAACACGACTGGTGAATAAACAGGAACGCAGACATGTGCAGGTGTACTGGGAAGATGCTCAGCACAAACGAGCATACATCAAGTTGTGACAGCAAATCATCAATGCTCCTAAGTAGTTACCAGGCTAATCACGGGTAGATCCTGCTAGCCTGGTGGAGCCTATTCTGAGACTGATTATTTGACAGAAATGTGAGAAACCATCACAGCAAAGCAGGTCCTTCAGACATTCACATGACACTGAGTTTTCCCAGGCGTGCCGGCCAAGTGTGCTCAAGCCAGAGTTTCTGTCTTACCTAACCCACAGGCCTGGACCTGATCTGTAGCAAAACTCCTGGTGAGATTTCACAAACCCCTTAGCTTAGATGAAGTTTAAGGATGCAATGAAAGAACTAAGCTCTTCCTGAAGATGAGTTCTTGACTTCCAGAATAAAAGCCCAGGGTTTGAAAACCTGAGATCAGCATATTTCCACTGATGAAAACTCAGTTTTGAGCATGATCTGACAGAGCTCTCACTTATTGCCTGTCTGGGTGTGGTGGAAAGTATATTTGCTTGCAAATCTGTGCATTGGGAAGGACTTGCAGAGGTGTTTTTTTCTTGGAGACAAGATGACCTATTATCAATGTATACAACTATAAATTCAACTTAGAGTGTATTATGCTGAACGCTGTGCAAAATAAACCCTGCTTCAAGCATTTACAGTCAAAACAGGCAAGATGAAGGAGAATTATCTTCATTTTGGGAATGAAGAACTGAAACACTTGAAGGTTAAGTGATTTGCCATGAATCAAACAGGCAATCTGTTGCAGAACCAAGAATAAAATCCAGATCCCACTGAAGCAACCCAACCAGGAACATCCTTCCCATTGAATAGTTTAATTAACATAAATTAAGCAGCAATTTAACTCAACATGTTTTTAATTTTACATGTGTACTTCAGAGAACGCAATAATTGCATTTTATAATCTAAAAATAAACAATCACATGTGTCTGTCAGAAAAACAACAGGCACACAGGAAAAATAGTTCAGCCTTTTATTATATTCGGTGTGAAGTCCTTCGTTAGGACTAAAATTGTGATGTGAAGTGAAGGAGGAAAGCAAAGAACTCTCTGCCTCTGAGCTAGTTTATTAGAAACAAAAATAACCCTTTTTTTAGGTCTGTGCTGTCCGAGTGCCAGGACTCTGTGTAAACAGAAGAGCCAAATGATAGATTCTTTAAGCACAGATCCTGTCAAATCCGCCACATCCTCAGTCAGCTCAGTGATGTTCAGCGGCCAAGAGGCAGAGCTGAGAATTTGCTAGCACCTAATATGTGCATTTGAAAGGATCCAAAGATGGAAAGAGTCTGGAAAGCACCTGAGCCCTCCCATGCACTGAAAGGGAAGATGAGAGCGTAACAGATACAATAGCAAATCCCAGTCAAGGGGAAGATGTCTTTTAAGCTCAACAACAAATCTGTCTAGTCTTTGAAGTTGGCTACGCCAGGCTTCATTCCCAGACAGCAGGGTGAGCATTCCTCTCTAAAACTAAGCCCCTGGCAATTGCTCCCCCCAGGAATAGGCATGTACTGAGTGTAGGAAAGCTACACGAGTGACAATAGGATTTAAAGAGCAAGAGAGAGAGAGGAACCAATTTAGACCTCATGGGAACATTCACAGAGCTATTTCTACATGCAAAACACTTGCATTGAATTAAGCTAAATCAATATAAGCCAGCTGGAAACTGATCAATGGGGATGGCGTTCACAAGCAAACAAGAGATGATTTGGCAAGGGCTGCATACCAGCCGAGGGCCGCGTGGCCCTGGTCAGCAGAGATTCATGGGGAAGGTCAAAAGGCAAAAGCTCTTGTGGTAACCACTCTTGCAACATGTGATGCAAGCGCAGCCGCATGTCTCCACGCTACACTCCTCCCAGATCACAGTAACATCACCAGCCATGACAGCACAGGGCTGAGCCTGAGGCAACCCCCCCTGATAATGAGAATAAATCAGCTGGACCTCTGCTAGGAGGCTTGTGTATCCCCCAGCCCGCCTAGAGCACACGCCAAACAACTGCGTGTCTGCCCGCTGCATGTTTTGTATGCAGATCAGCCTTTGCTATCTTGGGGTCTCTTCTGCAACTCTTTTCCCACAGTTAAAGCAAAACGAGAAAGTTTGGCAGACCCCTGTCTTTTGTCTACAGAGCTGAAAAGGCACAACACTCTCTTCCTGTGACATTGCTACCAGTATGACACAAACCCTGCTTTGATTTTCACTGGGGAGATTTTATGCACTTTTTTGTATGTGAGGAATGTCAAGAAAATACCAGTAATATTTGATGCACCCAGTGTTATGTCCAAGACTGCACTTTGAGGCAGAAACTTGGCAAATTGGAACCTGGTGGCTGCATCCTTTCAGCAACTGCATCCTTTCCAGGAGAAATTCCTCCTTTTGCACTCTGCTTTTCTTCCATGATCAAAGCCTGTAGACCTTTATAAGGTCTAGATAGATCTCACTCCTGTGCCCAGGTTCATGTTGTTCGCTGCTGAAGAGTTGGGAATGAGAAACTGAAATAAGCAGGCCAATGTCATACTCCTTCAACAAGGTACTTCTCACCTAACATTAGATACCTATGAACCTCATTTTTACAGATGCCTGATTTGTCCGAACTATTTGAGACACGTACCTCAGGCTGAGAATAGCAGCTCTCCAATAATGCCTATATTTCTCCCCACTGATGCCAAAGACAGTGCTGGTGCCCAGGTCAGCTACACACACCTGCGTAATACACATCTACAGGATACACATTAGGTCAATCCTAGCCCCTGAATGAAATTTATTTTGAGCAACACCCTGGTGCCCAGAGGTAGAAAAAGCTACGAAAGTGCTCTGACTGGAAGAGTGGAGTCGCTGAGAGCCTCACCTTACAGGAGCTGGTGCTCTCTGGGACCATGGAGGGTGACTGGAGAAAGTTTGAACAAGGCTTTGTTGTCTATCAACAGGTACTGGGGGTCAAGGAAAAGGAGGAGCCTGGTTTGCTCTAAGATGCTGGGCAGTGGTCTGTGGTGATTGTGCATGGATGTGTGGACACTCTGTGTCCTTCTGGCCTCCACTACTAGTACGTGGCTCTCGGTGATTGTGGGAAATGATGCCAAGTGACTCTTCAGCTGGATGCTTCTATGACAGTTGGAGGTGCCTTTATTTTTGACAGTAGCTGATACTGAAGTACTGGATTCTTCTAATAGTTTTGAATTACGCCTGACATCTGGGGCTCACCAGGACACTGTATCACCAAAATTTGAAGAATACTGGCTTCCACATAAAAATGAAACATGTGAACCAGATGTCATTAATGCAGCAGAGTTTGTGGTTGTCAGGGGGTTGAAGAGCCAAGCTCCTTGATTTTGAGGAGCTGAGTCTCTAGGAAGAGAGCAAAGTGGCTGGAACCTGAGACAAAGCAGTCAAAATCTACTGGAGGAGCCAGAGCTGTTTTGTGGAAATGCAGTTAAAATTTGCCAGACAAAGGAAGTTACCTAATTCAGACTGAAACCTACAGAAGAGTGCTATCATGGCGCAGAAGATGTGGGCTGTTACAGGACAAGAGACTGGCAGCAGAGTGGTACACTGAGCACAGAGCCGCCTTCCTCATAAAGCAGCACATAGATCTACAAAAAACACAGGTCAGGACAATGGTATTTGGAAAAACCTTCCAGGGCCACGGTAATTTCTTTCACTTTCCAAGAGCTTCCCCAGCATGGACAAAGAGGACAATAGCACCACATTCTCAGATAACTCTTCATGGGACCGGTGAGCCGTGCTGCAGAGGATTAAAGCACTATCGTCCTCAAAGCAAATGAAATGCCTGTGTCTTGAACGTGGGTGAAGGTGCAAGCTGAAGTGTTGCCAGGAACAGGGATGTCAGCATAGAAAGCAAAACCATAGGCAATTGACCATACGTAGGTGAAGCTCAGGACTTACTGTGGTGAGCTAATTCCCATTAGATTTGTGACTAAACTCATGGGCAATTAGCAAATTGGAAGAAGTACAATTTATAATCACACCAAGGGAAAAAAATTATCCATGAATAAAAACATGCCACTCCCTTCATCTCATTAAAGAGGTAACTCACTGAAGAGGTAGAAGATCAAAACAATTGAAAAAGAGTTTGAGGATATCTTCCAAGGGAAAGGGAGCCTGTTAGGGCTTGTTACATATACCGAAAGCACAGGCCAGTCGAGTGAAAACTCCCATGGCATGGGAACAGTTGGTCAGCTGACACAGTCTGGCATAAATTTCTTGATGTCAGAGAAATTAGGTGTTTATTTCACAGACAGCATTACTAGACAGTCGTAAAGGTGATCATATCCATTTTTGCTAGGTCTAGTCACCTGACATAGCTGATGGCTAACACAGCACCGCAGTTTAGTGGATATGAGTTTAAGCAGTCTGTGGTGAAGCACAATATGAAACATTTTATTGTTAGACCATATTTGTACTCAGTACAAACAACAGGTTGGTAGAAAGCAACATGAAAATAAGAAACCACCCACTGGAAAAGAGTAAGGAGGTTAACTGTGACCTGGACATAGCATTGTTAAATTACAGGATTGTACAGAAGATGAGTGGTTTGTCAGCTACAAAGATTTCCTTCAGCAAAAAGCTGAAGAAGTAAAGACTGCCTGCAGTGTTAGAAATAGATGACACCAAAGTCTGGCACATCTACAAAGAAGCAGATGAGGTAAAACAAACCTTTAAGAACCGAGGTCCTGGAAGCATCCACTCCTACATGAAAGCAAAGCAGAGGATCTATGCAAAAAAAAAAGGAAAAAAAAAAAAGAACAGTTGCAAGCAGTAGTGACATCTGAAATGGTAGCCTTGAGTTCATGAGGTTGTTATAACATATGGACATCTGGCCTTTAAAAACATAGGCAACTCCTTCAATTTTTAGAAGGGATAGAGAGATGAAGGTCACAAGGTCAGTTTTTTTGCTCAGAAAGGTCTCAAGCAGGAGATGATTGGAACTGGCTGAGGCATCTGCATCCTAGGTTATGGCACAGTAAGAATGAATGAACTCAGAGGTGCTCATCAGTAAGTCTGCTGGTGTTCTTGCACTGATGGGGATTTTGGGAAGGTCCATACAACTGTACAGGCACAGATGCCTAGGGAGTATTGTACTTTTAAGAGGCTTTCTGAAAGCAAGTGGCAGCAGCAACTGCCTTGATCACAGGCCCATGTTATGCGAAGATGGATCAGGAGATCAGGCCCCAGTGAAACGCACCTGCTGCAGATATGATCGTTCTAAATTATTTCTGAACAACAGGCACAGCTCATTCAGGAATACTGTTTACTGCTATTTAGTGAGAAAGTACTGCATCAGCTGGCATTCAGGATAAGCATCTCTTGAAGTCAAAATAATTTTGCAATTACTCAGAAACTGATTATGCTTTCATCACAATGCTGATTTGCCAAAAGATCACAGATCAGTCCAGTATAACTTGGGAAAAACAAACCGAAAAGTACTTGAAATGCAAGGTTTCTGTAATTCACAATGGCTTATCTTTTTTTGAAAAAATGCCACCAAGGCAGCATTTTCTAGTGGAAATGTCAAATGAAAGCAGGAGTACTTTAAATAGTAGGAAAAGATTTCATTTCCCTTAAATGCAGATATTTTTTTTCCCATGAAAACACATTAAAACAATCTATTGACATTACATTTTATGCAAAGCAGTGCTATTGGGACATTCCAAATCACACGAGACTTTTAATCTTGTAATGGTCTACCTGCTGTCTTCTGCTAGAATTGCAGTCTCTTGTGTTATACCACCAAATCAGCAGTGCAGATCTAAGAGAAGCACCTACAAATGTTCCAGGAGTCTCAATGCAGCTAGTTACAAGCATTAATAACTGTAAAGTTAATTAGGCCTCAGAGGTACTTATGTATCTAATGACCATTTCTGTGGTCTGGACCTTCATGCTTTTGGGGCAGAGAGGCAAAGCATTGCAATTGTATTGAAAATAGCTGAAACATCTTTTATTTTATCACAGCACAGTGTCCAACTTCCAAACCCCTTCCCCCCCAAACCCTGTGAACCTCAAAATGCCAATAGCAAAAAACTAATCAAAAAGTGAAACAAAAGGGTTCTCCTTAAAATAAAACATAAAATTAAATTTCCTTCTGGACTCCCCATAGGGTTCTCCCGTCCCAACAAGGGAATAGTGACATCGACATCGGTTCAAGGTGTCATCCCCTCTCTGAGTCATTCAGCTGCGCAGAAAGGAAGGGAAAGGGAGAGCGTTTAGAACGGGTCTCCAGGGCTTTAGCCCACTGAATTCCTCCTCAGCATACAATCTCGGGAAGAAGTGAAGGAACCCCTTGAGCAGGAAGTGATTCAGAAACATACGATGGTCTGTTTGCAGTGACTCACAACACATCAATAGCAGAATTGTCCAGAGACCTATAGAATGTCAGGACTCTTTTTATACCATTGTGCAACCACAAGTACCAAGAAACATGTGTTTCCTATCACTCAGCCCAGCTTTATGCTAGGCTAATATATATGAGTCTGCCTAAATGCGTGTTTGAAAACAGTCCTGGGCTTGCATATATGTAGAAAGTTTTGTGCTCAGGCATATTATTATTATTGTTTTTATTATTTAGATCACAAGTCTTTCTGCTGGGGATTGTGTGGATGCAATTACAATTTGTTCTTTGTTTCCAGCAGACTGCACTACATAAATATGTATACTTTGAATGGTGCATATGTTTAACAATATATTCTAAGAGCAGGTTCCGTGCAGACATGCCATCAGGTCTCTGCGGCTGATCACAGCAGTCTGTAGCACTGCAGCCTTGTCAGAGGAGTGGTGACACCCAGGCTGCCTGTAACTTATTATAAGATGATGTTTTACCTTTTGAAAAATTTGTCTTCTCGTGACAATTTGGGCTAGAATATTCCACCCTGAGTGCCTCCCTTAAGATGAATATATGGAGAATTTCAGGTAAACCAGGAGACTAAACACTCTTACACACATACACTCACACATGCAAGCAAGGGAAGAATTGTTGGTTTGCTATCGTGAAGAATGCTCATGACTGCTTCTTTGGGAAACAGACAACTCTAGCTATGAGAAAACTCAGTGAAATGTAGCAGTCCTTGGACTTCTTCATCCTTATGAAAATTTGGCCAAATGTGGTCAACTTTCATACTTCTGGTACTGTAGTTAGCACCTGCGAAGCATAGTCTTGCCAAAGATCTCCCCAGGCCTATCAAAGCATCTGTCTGCACTGAGCAGGTTGCTGAAGTGCAAAGGCTCACTGAGATCTTCCCCTGCAATTGCGAGTCTCGGGTGCTATAGCTACTGAACTGAAACAAGGGAGTCTGTGGGTGTGGAAACATGGACAAACAAATATAGGGAAGCAAATTACTTTGTGTGAACTGATGTATAGCAATTATTCCTGTTCATTCTTACTCTGCATAAATGGGAGGTGGGGGGCTAATTCATGCAATCTAACCTTCATCAAAGGGCAAATAAACTACCTTATGTTTACAGCATAATACGAGCTGTCATGCAGACAGATACTGGTTTATGGTCATTAAAAGCTGATGGGATGTGCTACTGCATGGTGATGGTTTTGCATATTTATTCCTTTCTGTGTGCATACCACACTCCCCGTGCTAGGCCAGTGTCAGGGCTGCAGCACACCATGTGAAAGCCATGGTTCAGACGTAGAAAAAACAACAATCAGCTCTGGAGAGAATGACTGGATTTGGACAGGGAGCAATGGAAAGTCAGGTCATGACACTGGAATTGAAGACTGCTGTGGAAGAGAGAAACTAGAACTAAAGGTCTGGCTGGGTAAGAATAAGGATGGGAGCCAGAGCGGAGCATATGGGGACCAGTGGGACAAAAACTCTGTGTGGACAGATCAGATGTGGTCTGATGTGCAGCAGTGAGGAAAGCAAGGAGTGGCTGGGCAAGGAGCTATGGACAAGGAAGAGCAGGGTGTGAGCAAGCGTCTTGTGGAAGGCGGATATTGCACAGGGATCAAGGTGCAAACAGAGAACTGGGATGAGCTGGAGAGAGAGTCTGGAATAAAGGGGTACACTGTGAATGAGTCAGGTGTCAGGGGAGGGAGTCTGAGAAAGGAAATATGTGGAAAGGCAGAGTATTGGCAGGAAGGGGAGAGAGCAAAGACAGAAAGCCAGGGATGAGGGCACTGGACGGGCCAGCCAAGGCCCATGGCACTGGTGACAAACACCAGAACTCTGGGCAAGATATTTAGGACAGGGAAGAACAGGACAGATGTTAAAACCAACTACATGAGGAGAATGGTGTCCTGGTTTTTGTTAGAATGGAGTGGTTCCAACTGAGACAAATGGGACTTGCCTAAGGAGCTGAGATATGACAGACCTAGCATGAAGATATGAATAAACTGGAGGGAATGGGGAAAGAAAGCCTGTCTCCACTGTGACCTTTTCCCTTCAGAGCCCAGAGTGGATTTTAAATGTTCTGAGTGTTACCAGTTCTCTCCTAACAGAAAATATTTGTGAAGATGTCTGTACGGCCACAGGGGATGAATGCGAACATGTGTCCGTGCTTTATGAAGTGCGGATCAAAATGCCAACCTTGGTGAGTCACGCGGGTGCCAATATACAGCTGCCAGACAGATTTTTTTTTCCCAGTTTGCTTTGTGGCAAGCCTAGGAATCTTCATGCCCGTATATCATGTGAAAATAACTTTATTAAGGTCAAAAAGTTAAGCACTCAAACTTTAGGAAATGCAACCTTGATTTTCCTTCCTTGTACATAAGCATTATGAATCAGTCTTTAATTACATGACTGTGAGTTATATTTTCCACAGGTCCCCTTCAGAAAGGTCCACCAGGTGGACCTGCTCGGAGGCTAAATCCAGTCTTAAGGAGGAGGTTGTTTGCAGGACCCCTGCTTCATTTCTTCCAAAAGTCGGAAAATGCATAATTTATGAGCCAAGGAGTAGCAGAAAAAGAAAGGGCACTTTGATGATTAAGGCAGCTGAAAGGCATCTTAGTGAATGGGATTCTGTCCCTAACTGTGCCAAAAAGTCCATATGAAATTCTGAGAAAATCCTTTAAATCACATTTCGCTGTAGGAATTAATGTTGTGCCCCTCAATTTTTTGCCTTCTTATTTTGAAACTCTGGAAACTGACTTCAGAATTTTTCAATCCTGCTGCAATTAACTCCTGAAAATATCTTGGACTGGTGTTTACATAAAAAAACAAAAAGAAGGGCTTAAAAATTGGTGTGGAAGAGAGCAACTGAAATTATTTAAGAGCTGAAGGACACCTCTGTCGGTGAGTTGCTTACCAAACTTTTTGACATGTGATTTGAATACAGGTTACAAATACCCTCCTGAGGAGTACATACCAGCTGTAAAAAGAATCTTTAATCCAGTAGAGAAAAGTAAAGTAAGAACCTATGTCTGTGTGCTGAAGCAAGGCAGATTCAGATGAGGAATTTGGCGTAAAGCTTTACCAGTGAGAGTAATTAATCACCCCTCAAAAATCAACCCAAGCAAATCATCAGCTCTTTATCTCTTGAGGTCTTCAAATTGAGACTAGCTGCTTTCCTGGTCTACTTGCTTTATACTTTGGATAGTCCTGAATTGTTGGACTAATTACAGGGATAACTGAGTGAAATACATATATATAGGTCTGTAAAAGACAGGAAGTCAGGCTCTGTGACCTAACAGCCCTTATCTTTACTAATCCAAGTGCCAGGCAGTCATGGTTGCAGCTGAAGTCAGTGGAAACTTCTCCATAATTATATAAAATGCTAAATAGTGTTACATAGACAGAAAAAATAAGGTCTAAGGTATTTCACTTAAGACATTCGAATATAGTACTTTTGAACTTCATCTTTTACTAGCTCAATTTTGCATCTATAAAATGGGGCTGATAATCTCCCCTTAGCTGGAAGAGATGTTTTAAATGTGCATGGATTGAAGTTTGTGAAACTTCAGTGATGAGAACTGCTGAAATGCCCATGATTAAAAGAATAATTCTCACCTCAGGACAGCATTTGAATACTGTGAGAACAGTGGACAAAAAAATACGAGGCGGTAACAGCTCATTCGGTCAGAACTGGGTATTAAATGATGCAGGAAAATTGTGAAAAAACCCCCAGCATGTGATCCAGTACTCAAGGACTGGCGTGTAGGTACATAAGCATAAGGAAAGCAAATAAAGTTGCACAATCAATCTCGATTCTGGCATTTCCAAATAAACCTAGAGTTTTCAGTCTGATTGTGTTCCTCAGTCTATTAGCTGATATACCCTCCACTGGACACACAAAAGAACATATAATATAGTAAAGTAAATAACTGCAGCATGACATAAATTCAGATATATCTCCCTTGACTACAGCAGGGAGAAACCTGTCTTAGTTACACAAACCAGCAGCTTATTACCAAGCATTTGCAAGTCTAACATGAGTCACAAAGAAAGACTGGAAAATGGTGGAGAGTGAAGCTAATGAGATCTCTATGACAAAATCATCCCAGTGACGGATGAGAGGGAGGTATGATTAGAAGAGTAGATCACGTTGAAGGAGAGATGTCAATTACCATGGGGCTAAGGAGTCAACACCTGGAAGGCAATATGTAAATACAAAATGATCCCAGACTACCTGGAGCCTCTGGTTTTGTCAGAGCCCTGAGCTCATTAAAGGCCCGATGACCCTGATGAGCCTCACCTGGGGCCCACACCCATGGGCCCAGGAGCTCTATTTAAGCTCAGCCCCGAGCATTTGATCCTTGACTGAGCTGTGTTGGAGGAGTGCTGCTCTTCTGTACAGCTGTAGCCATGCCTCTGCCTGGCTATGGAGCTCATTGAGGTGGATGTCAACCTATGGATTGGCTTCCTTGCTTGATTTTTGTCACTATGGACCTGCCTGATGATCACTGGACCTAATCCTGTTCCTGACCTACTGATTGCCTTCCTGGTTTGACCTCAGACCTACCTCATTGCCATTATACTGCATTTTGACTTGAACTTTTGGTTGGACCTGGCCATTGCCTCTGGGTCTGCCCTGTTCACCTCTGGTGCTGTGGGACTGAGACCTGGCTGGCAAGGCTCCCCCTTGGCTCCTGGCTCACCTCCCTTCAAGGATCAGCCCTGCTCTTGCTGCTCCCTGACAGATTTATCCTGATGTTTGGATGTCAGGTGCTCCACAGGGAGCGGCTGCCTTGCCAGATGGAGCCAGAAAGCAATATAGCAAGTCTGAGAGGGAGGGAGAACTCTCCAGCCAAAAATAACTAATTTCATTTTTTAGCCATAACAAAAGTTTGGTGACTGGTAGCTGTGTGTATGTGTGCACCCAGAGCTCTAGTCAGGCTCTAAGATGACATCAGCTCAAGGAGCGTGCCAGCAGGCTCTCAGTCATCTCCATCCTCTTGCCTGCCAAGAGCTGTTGAAGCTTCCCAAAGCATGTGGTAAGAGAAACCTTGTACATGTTTACATTCAAGTCAGGGTGAGGACCTGCCCCTGGTCAGAGTGCAGCAGTGTAATTCAGAGCTGGAGTCAAAACAATGCTGCTTTGACAGAGGCCTATTTCTGATGGCTGATCATTAATTGGGTGAGGCTGTTCCCCATCTTGATCCTCTACTGTACCTGTTTATCTTCTCTAACATTCTGTTATTTGAGGAATTGTATTTAAAATCAAGTGGGGAATAAAAATGTCCAGCCTAGGAATGAAGGGAGTAAGGTCTCATGCTTGAGACCAGCCTTGGTGAGCAGCTTCTGGAAGCTGGTACAAGCAGAGAAGCTGTGTATAAGCTTTCTGAGAAGCAGTGCATGTCCTCTCAACAAGCATCACATAATGTAACTGATGTCATTATTTTCCATGATGGAGATTAACAGGAAGGAATTTATTTTTGTTTATAGGTGTTGTAAGTAATAGCAACAGCCATCTTCTAAGTACTGAAGCAGGCTTTCATTTGTGAACTGAATGGCTAAGTTAGAAGGGGATCACGACCCATGTGCTGAGGAGAGGGGATTTGATGGGGAAGTGTCCCCTCTTGCCATCTCGGGAAGTGACTGAAAGGGACTAATTGGTAGGCTTGAGTCTGTTCAGCTGACACAGTAGGTTTTACCATGAGAGCATTTAAGTTAAGAAAAAAGAAGTTCTAATATAAAGTGCATGTGTGTGTGATATTACCTTAATGATTCTGTGTAGGCATGGTGGTGTTGCGTTGATGGTTGGACTTGATGATCTTAGAGGTCTTTTCCAACCTTAAGGATTCTATTATCACAACTTTTAGTTATGTGTTATAAGCTGGGCAAACCAGTGGTCCCTAAACATGTGCAGAAGGAGTGGGAACACTCTCATCTTAGGCAATAGCTGATACTCTTCGGCAGTGAAAATCCAGGCTAAAAGATGGATTAGAGTAGAATTGCCTAAAAAAAACTTTCTTTGGACAGAATGGAGTATGTATGTGTCTCTACGCTGTGCATGTTCTTGTTAAAACACAGGTGTCACCAAAGAATAGAAGTGGCTGTCAAAGTCAGTGCGGGTGGCCAGCTGCAGGAACCTGTGGGGATGGTTAATGGGCGAGGAGTGACTGGTGGAAGTGGCTTGGGCGTGCTGTGTGGTCTGCTGAAGCTGGGGTCAGGCCTTGTTACCCAGCTGGGACAGGCTCCGGCGCAGGTCAGCAGAAACTGCAAGCAGGTGTCTCTAAAGCAGCACTAGCAGCTGCTTCGCCAAAACCTGAGAAGGCTTGAAATGACGGTTGTATTATAGGGAAGGGCTAATTGATTAATCTAGCCCTTATACTATGTTGTTCTTACAACACATTATTCTGTTTATTTTTACAGTCTTCCCTTTCTTCAACAATGCACTGTTTTGGTAAGTCGTTAGATTCACCATATGGCAGCAGGGAGGCCGAGCTCTCAGCTGAGCCCATCAGTTCTTGTTTTCCCATGTTTTGAAGTGGGGGACTCAGCTGGTGTTTGTTAGAGCCTTAGAAATTGAGCTGTGCCATTTTGCTGCCAGCTCAGAATCATGCAGGAGGGTTATACAGCCTTAGCTTCTCTTCAAACTGATTCTTTGCTCTGAGAATCTGCTTCATTTCTGAATGTAACTAAACAAGAGGGAGAATGGTACTTTCAAGGAATATTTATGTTCTTAATGGCTTCCAGAGACTTCAGGGGAAAAAGTCCTCACCAGCTCATAAGATGTAAAAGAGCGGGCAACTGATAGGACCTCACGGATTTGGGTATATTTTGGCTCCATAAGCCTTCCTCACCCCACTACAGCAAGTTTTAGGAAACTCATTGAGTCCATCACCTCCTATCACTAATTTTCAAAAACCTCACTGGGGGCTTGCTCCTTTTTCCCCTCGGGATTAGTGGTTTACAACTACACAGGCAGAGCTACGTGAAAAGCAGGCTCCTGAATTTGGTAGCAGTACTGCATTCAGAGTTGAATATAATGAAGAGCCGCAATTCACTGGGCACAAAGGCCAATGTTATAACAAGTGCACAGCACAGTGTTGTTCTCAGTGTTACAGGCAAAGCGAACTCATATGCAGCTATTTTCCACTCAGTCATTATTATCCTCTGTAGATGGCAAAGCTCCGCCAGGTCCTCTGCTCCTGCTGTCCTTTTGTACTGTTCAAGACCTTTCCAGCTCGTGCTGTTTCCCAGAACAGACACTGTCCCACTAACTCCAACCTACGGCTTCACCCAGTTGAGAATGAAAAATGCCTGGCTTGCACAAAGATTGTTTTCAGTGAGGGAAAAAGCGGGTTCACCTGACTGCATTGCTGGACTTGGTGGATGCTGTCTTTTCTTGCTTAGTGTGAAAACTCATATGCCCTGCATTTCTGATAGGAAACCAGAAGCGCTTTTTTTGTGTCAGTCTTTTTTTGTCAACATCTTTGTACCCACTTCTGTAGATATCCACCTTCTTTCTTTGATTCCAGGCACATGCATCAGTCTGGCATTATTTATGAATTAAATCCCCTGTATTTATATTTGTGTTTTACTTTCTTGGGGCAGCTTTTAGCGTGTCTGTAAGGATGCAGAACTCTGATCGTAGAAGAAAAAATATTTTTTTAGTTCTAATACCTTGGGATCCATGCATTTCCAGTCTAGGGTATAAAGAGCCAAGTGAATAAAATGTTACCTGCTTATACTTGATTTTATTTCTTTCAGTCTAGACCTATTGGTGCCAAGAGAGTTCTTCTGAAATAAGGCAGTAAGATAGAGATAATTATGTCCACATTTGGTTTTGTCTCTTCTTGACATTTCAATCAACCTCTGAAAATTTCAGGCTAGAAAGCAACCTAATCAGCAGCAGGCTCAATTTTAAAACTATTTTCTATGTTGGAATTTGGAGGTATCAGCCCTGGGAGACATCACCGATAAGCGTTTGAGTGTTGCAATTTGTAAAGAATATTTTAAAATGTCAAACATAAAATTCTTGTTTCACATTTGGTGGTCAGAAAAAAGCCAAATACTTAGGGGTTTTGCTACAGTGCAGGTGATATAAATACAAGTGGAAACCTGTACCATCACTTAAAACGGGTTTGCATGAAATGGTAGTAAAGGTGTCTGTGCTGGTACTGGTTTCGATGGTAATAAGCGCAGCAGGTATTTAACAGAGTTAATTATAAACAATTACTTTTGAATGTAGTCTTTGTGTTTGCTAACCATTCACTTGTCCAGGCTGGTTTCTTCAAATATATCTTTGTTAGCTAGCTGAGGCGAACACATCCAGCCTGTGGGCTGTTTTCGAGATATTTGCAGCTCAAAGCACAATTTGTTACATCATGCATGTTATGCTGTACTTTCCTGGATGTCAGAAACTACAGAAATACTTCAGAACTAAAACAGATCAGACAGCCAAAAAGTCAAAGAAAGGAAAAAATTTACAGGCAAGGAACTGAGGATAAGAGATTAAGCAGCCTGCCAATGCTTACAAAGGAAAATCTATGCTAGACTAGGAATTGGACCCAGACATCCTGAATGTCAGTCCAGCCTTAACCACAAGACTGTCCCTCTTCTGATTCACAGATATTATAACAAATTAACTAGTGGTTCTATGAGCCCTTGTGATTCATTAGTCATAAATAGTGGAGTAAAACTATTGCATTCTTTGTGCAAATGCAACACTTTGGGTTTTTCCTTGGTACCACTCAGCCTTTTCAGCTGAAGGGTCGTTGACTAAAATGTGGGATCTGATGTGGCTGTTACCAATTTGGAGATAGTTGGCTGTTTGTCATTGTTTGTGTATGTAGCCAGGATTCTCACAGGATACTACTCTGTGATAAAGAGACTAGACTGGTAAGAAGAGGACATAGCATTGGCATTTTAGCTGTCAGAGCAAAGGAATGATTCTTGTATTCCTGTCACATGAATAAGTGCATTTTGTCTCATAGGTGTGATACATACATCTGAGCCATAAGCACAGGCTTCCAGAGATCTTTTAGGTGACAAAATATTTGAAGCCAATTGGCCTTTTGCTTCAGGATTTTTGGGGCAACATTTCTTCATTGTGACTGGATACCTCTGAAAATGCCTTTACAGCTTCTCAGAACCAAGGACAAAATCCAAAAGGTGTCTCTGATCATCAAGAATGGGTCTGAGCTTGCTCTCAAGACCTGGCTTAAGTGGAAATATTTAAAATCCCATGTTACTGCCTGGTGAGGTGCTCTCTGACTAAGGACCAATTAGAGCAAAGAGGCTGATTGTGCAGCTGATCCCAATATTACTTCCAGTGAGCACACATCTCAAGCTCAAGTTCTACCTAAGCATGATCAATGGCCAACCTATAGCCAGCAAAATAAATGAGAATCATGGTGCTGGGCACGAGGAAATCTAACTATAATGCTGCTCAACATATTTTAGAGGAAAAATGGCTGTCAGGCATGCAATGATGCAAGTCTGTGCTAGGACATGAATCTATCTGGGCAGTGAACTTTGGGAAATCCCCTTGTCACATCCACTGACTAGTGTCTGTAAAGAATGACAGAACAATAGATATTGTGATTAAAACAGCTGTAGAAGTCATCTAGTCCACCCACTTATTCACAGAAATACAATTGCCAGCACGTCATTAGGTCAGTCCTGACTTTGAATAGCTGAGTCCTGAAAACTGCCTAATTTGGATATTCTACGACCTCTGTAGTCTATTTGTTCCAATGCTGCACTATCCTTACAGGAAATTTTTTCTTAATGTCCAGATCAATGTCCCAGGCCAGAATTTGTGGCTGTTGTTCCACGTTGTATCATCTGATGCTACGGAGGAGAATGTGGATCTGTTATGTTGGTAATTAACCTTTAGGTTCCTGTAGGCTATTAGATTAGCCTTCCCTTCACCTGGCTAAACAAGCCAAGATGCCTCAACATACCCTTGCTGATCATGTGCTCCAGGCCTCTGACCATTGCAGTAGCCTTCTGCTGGACACTCTCCAGTTTCTTCACATCCCTCTGCAATGGAGAGGCTTCAGACTGGACAGTGTGTCATATGCAGCCTCACCAGTGTCAGGCAGCAGGGAAAATAACTTTGCTAGATCTGCCAGCCATGCTCCTCCTAATGTCGCACAGAACATAGCTGCCTTACAGTGACAACGCACTGTCAGATTATTCAGCCTGGTATCCACCGTTACCTCCTGAGACTTCTCAGCAGTGCTGTTATCCAGCCAGTTGGCTCCCAGCACGCAGGGATGCAGTGAGTCATTCCACCTCAGGTGCAGAACTTTGCGTTTCTCTCTACTGGATTTCATGAGGTTTCTGTTGGCACAATCCTTAGGTGTTTGAGGTCCCTCTCAGTTGAAGATGTCATTTGTCGTGTCAGTCAGCTGTCATAATTTTGTATCTTCCACAAGTATGCTAGGGTGCATTTCTGTGTTATCCAGGTTTTGTTGAAGATTGAGCTATATGGACCACTGAATCAACCTCTGAGTATGCTATTTGTTACTGGCTGTGAGCAGATGCTAAGCCTTTGATCATTGTCACCCTTTCAGTCTTGGGGTCCAGCTGATTTTCAACCCACCTAGAAGTCCTTTGTTCCAGCCTTGGCATTGAAGAGCCCAGAAGGTAGCAGAGCTTTATCATTACTAGACATTTCTAAAGCAGCAGTGGGGGAATTGTTTCCTAAATTCACTCATATTGATTCATCAAAAAGACCATATGTGACAGTAAGGGGTTGATGAAGAGACCATGTTCAAACAGGAATTAGGCATTCATGGAAGACAGAGTGGCTTCTGACTTTACTTCTTTCTGTTCCTACAGCAACTGAAATTTAGGTTGATTTTGCAATTTAAGGAGAAGGTATGAGGCCTGGGGTAGAGAAACAGTGAAGCTGATACTGGTAGCTAGTGTTTACAGACCCAAACTGTAGTGGGAAAAGGCCGCTTTCACCTTATGTTGTCCAAACCTGTTAATTCAAAACATCCTCTTCTAGGAAATAAATTACTTGGAATTCTGTCATAATATTTAATTACAACAACCTTCTCCCCCACCTCAGATAGATTGAAAGAGTTTCAAAAGGTGAACAAATTAAATCGATCCCTCTTTAATTTTGCTTTGGCTGCAAGTCCTTCTTCCTGATGTGAAAAGATGGGGCCAAACCAAAAACACTCCAAATGTGCATGGCTCTGGATTCAGATATTTCGTACCCCAACTCTGTGCCTGTAGTTCATGTTTGTTAGCAGGAGGTCAGAGATGAAAACCACCTCACACATCCAGGTCAGAGCTTTTATATGGGGGCCTTTTGTTCATTCATCTCTTCCTCATCACTCCCTTTTAGGGTTCAATTTCTTTTTGGTTCCTGTTAGGTTAAGGGGAATTACACATCCATATGGTGAGGAGAGAATGGAGTCCTTCTTCCTCTGTAGGCAGTGAGGAAAACTAGAGGAAGCATCAGTCTGTAATATAAGATGACCAAGGAAATCCTTAGCAATTATTATATCACAACTGTGTAATTATGAGAATGCAGTTTCCTCTCTACACCTGAGAAACTGCAGGGTTGAGCTACATCCCATATGTGTGCGGTGTGACTGAACAGAGCCAGAAGTACGTTCTAATGGAGAAGTTCCTCTGGCTGCTAAGCCGGCCGGGTGACCTACTTGTACCGTCACTGGATACTGAGCATCCTTGTTTGAGCACAAAGTTGGTATTATTGCTGATGCTCAGGCTTATTAGTTATTTCTCTGTGGTCTGTGATAGGATTTAATCTCAAGTAATCTGAGGTGGAAATGAAATATGATGCAAAGCAACTTGAAGGGCTTTTCACTTCAGACAAGCTTATTTAGTTTCCCCTGTATGGCATAGTTCACTGAATACCAAATCGGAAACCTACTGGTAAAGCAATAGCTCTGCTCAGAGAGGGACAAGAAGCCTCTCACAACACACCAGAGCTGTGGTGTGTTAATACTGCAGGTGTTACTGATCACAGGAATGCATTTCCTAGAGCCAGGTGTAAGAGAGAAGAGTTATGCAAGGCTGCCTTTTATACAAACAATGTACTTATAGTACTTTCTGTTAATTAACCCTGGACTCTGTGGTCATCTAGTCCAACCCCCCTGCCGAAGCAGGGTCACCTAGAGCAGGCTGCACAGGACCTTGTCCAGCCGGGTCTTGAATATCTCCAGAGAAGGAGACTCCACAACCTCCCTGGGCAGCCTGTTCCAGGGCTCCGTCACCCTCAGAGGGAAGAAGTTCTTCCTCATGTTCAGACGGAACT
>Ga0065711_1027021_pt1 | contig 55527 bp, 27 predicted proteins | sample Hoacrofraction12_FD_59098 | JGI IMG/M metagenome (GOLD analysis project Ga0065711, IMG submission 59098) | Hoatzin crop microbial communities from Cojedes, Venezuela - Epithelial fraction 12 v2 (version 2) | ecosystem: Host-associated > Birds > Digestive system > Esophagus > Crop | place... | reverse complement strand
CTCCAGAGAAGGAGACTCCACAACCTCCCTGGGCAGCCTGTTCCAGCGCTCCGTCACCCTCAGAGGGAAGAAGTTCTTCCTCATGTTCAGACGGAACTTCCTGTGCCTCAATTTGTGCCCATTGCCCCTCAAAACCTCCAATCAGATTTGGGTCTCTCAATCAGAGTAATTCAACAAGATTAACTCCAATATTTCTCGGCCACCCTTTGTTTAGGAGGCATTTCAAGCTCATTGTATTCCACAACGGTCAGATCACCCCTCTCTTTACCCATGAAGTCTCCCACACACAATCATCCTTCCAGCAGATTATGACAGTTTTCCATGGAGAAGAGGCATCAGTTCCATCCCGAGCACTCTAGCAGAAACCCTTACTTGTTTGTTCTAACTGTGCTTGTAAAATAACCCAGTGTTATGCGGGTACTTACTGCTGAGTATGTAGCGCAGAATGCACGCACATTTTGTGTGAGATTAATAAAATGCATAAGGGTTTTGCGTGAGATTAATAAAAAGCTCAGAAAGCAAGTCTGGACTATCAGTAGTTAAGAGCTAATTACTGTAAGATATGCCTAAGTAACAGAAGACAGCACTTTACGTAAAAGTGCAGCAGACTGAAGCTACAGCAAGGCACCCATGAAGAGAGATGCACACTAGGAGGTACCACCATCAGCAGACGGCTGGAAATGCAGCATATGAACCCCTAAGACCATTTCTGCTTAATTTTAATCTTTGTTTTGAACATAATATTCCCTGCAGTCTTGGACAAGGCCAGACAGTGCTTTCTATGGGGAAAACACAGAGCACTCTGTGAATGAAGGCACAGGGAGCGTTTCCTCCCCAGGGGGATGCCGACCAGACCTGCGCTCTCACGAGAGGGGAGACCAAGGTGGCCAGGAGCCCTGGGCGGTAAACTTACTGGGCAAGGCACTGGACAAGCACAAAGCAAATGGAAAGTCTGTATCCCCAAAGATGTTATGCCTTGAAGAAAAGACCCCATGAATGAAACATTAAGTGGACTGAAATAGTGGTGAGAGGTTGTAAAATTGTAATTTTAATCTGAGTTCTGTTAAATATATGTCATAACTACAACTCAAAAGTGACATAACTATCCTGAGCTATCCGTGAACGCCCTACTGCACATTCTCATCATAATTCAGCGGAACGCTTAAGCACCATCTCAAATCCTATCAGCTCCAGTGCAATTTCTATCCATGTTACACAGGGGTATAATACACTGCAGTGTAAAAAGAGTGTTAATACAACACAAAATGATGTTGTTAATAAACATACATGGGCAAACGTTGTGCTAGATCTCTTCTGATGCTAAATTTAAGTATAGCTCTTCTGAGATAACATTAACTGTATATAAACTTTTAAATAAGTTCTTCTTGAAAGCGATATATATCAAAAGCGCTTGAAGATATTCAAATCCATTTTTGCTGCTCCATCACTAAAAACAGATAAATTACGAAGTGGCTGAGATCTTTTGGAGCCTCACCAATTCCTAAAACAGGCACAGCAGGTGGTACCACCTGTGCCAACCCAACGCCAGCCAAATCTCCCCTGCACAGTACTCCTCCGAAATAAAAAAGAATAAAATGCGCTGATCACATTAATAAAGTAGGATGAATTATGCCACCGGACACAACCAGCTCTTCCTGGGCGCAGCAACTGTGACCAATCTCCCATTACCAAGAGCCCTTAAAATAACCGCGCGGCGGAGCAAGCCCAGCGCGGGCAGCGGCGTGCCAGAGCCGCGCAGCTGTACGTGCGCCGGGCTGCGTCGCCTGCCGAAGCAGCACATTCCAGGTGCTTTATTTAGGGTGGAGTCGCAAGTGGGCTCAGCCGTGAAGAGCAGCACATATTTAAAGAAGTTCCTTGCCTGCTAGTCCATTTTTTTCCCATGCATTTTATGTTATTCATTCACTGCAGCTAATCTGCAAGACGAGAGAACTTTAACCCCACCACCACCCTGCCCTAAATTGAAAAAATCTGTTTTCAGGCCTGTCACATTTTCAACAGAAGAAGAATGAGTAACAGGCTGCTTTCTCACTTCCTAAGTATATGCTTTTCCTGACCAAAGACTTTTACCGTCTTTGCCAGAGTTTGTCAGTCTAACTTTTTCTGCACTTACTTTAACACAATATGAGATGCAATTATCTCCATAGTGTTTACAGCATCTATGCCTTGGGCCATGTTTGCACCTGCAAAAAGCACAATGAAACACATATTAACTCATAGCTTTTTTCAGCATCATCCACACAAGACTTCATGAATTTTTTGTTGCCTAAAAATACATAAAGTGCTATTTTCCCACCACTCATTCTCCCCATTATCCACTGAAGGGCACCGTGAACTTTTACAATGCCATAAAAGGACAATAAAAACTAACAATATTTTAGTTGTACAGCAAGAAGTGTCTGCACACTTCTTTGGATCCAACCTCTTGCCATGCTACACATCAAACACCAAATCAAAGAACAAATTATCTCCTGTGGTCAACAGGGAGAAGGGATGTGACCCTTTCTGGTTTGTCTCCGCTCCGTGGTTCTGGAAGAATTTTTGACCAGGCATCCGTTATCTGTGTCCTTACTGCTTTCACCCCATTGTAAGGTTCATGGGAGGGCAACGCAGAACGTAAACATGCACAGAGATACCCTGCGAGACTTCTCTCAACTGCAAGTCTTTCACTTCTGGGCTACCTCTTCTCCTCTGTTGATTTTCATGTAGTTCTTACTTAGGACTAAGAATCTGGCCATGAGCATTTAAAAGAGACTGGCTTGGGCTGGTGGAACGCGTGGACTGTACAGTTGTTAGCTCTGCATATTAGAATTAAAAGAAGTAATGCCATACCAGGTCTGAACATTATATTTTGCTACAGCCAAGTATTTAAGTTTTAACGCAGAATAAATCACACAATTTATATACTGTGCCAAATATCTTGGAAGTTTTGAATCGTGTACTATAAAGTCTAATGGCCATAAATCATCCGTAAGGTCAGTTTATGTAGCAAAAATTCTAATGAGAATGTGATCAGGTTACAGGCATTTAGACTCAATTATATTGAAAAGAACCATATGGAAGAGAAACCTGTGAGAGCATTAGGACTGAAAATCAAGTGTTTTCTGAATGTCCGAGTTGAGAGTTTCAAAACTTTAATGAAAGAACTCTGTTCTCCACCCACAGTCCCTTGATCCTTGTATTTAGCAAACAGCGAAGAGCTGTGAACTATATCTAGCAAACTGAAGCAGGCGTATTTAAGGTAAAATAGGTGTAAGCAATTCAGCTAAAAGAATCTGCACATGGCTGGACCTATCTTCTCCTTGCAGGTCTTTTATTGTCCAATACACTTGAGCCTGAGGAGCCACTGCTGACTTCCCTTATATTTTTCAGTTAAAACCATAGCAAATCATAGGAAATCGCTGTGTGATGTAGGTCACTTCATTTTTGTTCATTGTCTGAGCAAGTAAGACAAGCCACTACTTTGAGAACATAAAGCACTTGGAATACTGGTTTCTCTCCTGCATGTCAGCAGGTAAAGACCTGGTCATAAGACTGCTCCTAGAGAGGTCAGTGGAAGTGAAGATTCATAGGTGTGGTATGAACAGACCCCACGTCCATTTTTCAGTCCATCTTGCCTGTAAATGAATGACTCCTTGTGGTACCCAACGTGCCTGAAGCGGACAAATCAAGCACCGAAGTAGCACATCATCTGAACATACTAGCCTGAAAAGTTATCTGAAGTCATTTCTTTACGTTCACACTAAAGGACAATAAATTGGATCCTGTAGACCGGGAGGGAACCTGTCTCACCTAGCTTCAGATGTCTAGATCTGACCTGGTGCAAAACAGGTTTAGACTCACTCCTCGCTTTGCCGTTTCCTAATTCCTGACAGAGGAGGCAGGCCAGGTGCTGTCATTCCTGTTCTTGGGCAGTTCTTTATGCAGTACAGGGATGTAGGTCACCAAAAAGATGGTGACCTAAGTAAGGTCTGTTGCTGTGCAGTGTCCCGCCTTAAGATCACCGCTAGCACCAGCAGAACCACGCCAAGAGCTAGTTTTGTTGAAAACTGCAGAAAAGCAACCACCACTCTGCCACGCAGAACTGATGGGACGTACTCACTTGCACGCTGCAAGTCATTGCTACGACACAGAGGTCTTAAATTTCGCCTTCATTAGAGTTCATCATTTGTCACTGCTAACTACCCAGTAAAAATGAAAAGCAAAACACTTAAATGCAAAGCAAAAGTATTATAAAACTTTGTCAAATGCAATGTAACAAACCATTAAAATGAATTAAGTAAAAATGATTCATTTTGTTTGGGTTTTCTTCAACTCACACTTTGTCCATGAGCTTTCTTGTTAGAGCCAGTAAGTTCATTGCCTGTGATGTTTTTTCACAATGCTTTATCTTTCTATCTACTTTTGAAAACGCTGCTTCAGGTGAAAATGAATGAGTGGGGATTTCTTCTTTCCCTACAATGAACCTGAAAGGAAAAAACAAAACAGAACAAACCCACAATTCTGTAAATAACTCAAAGAAATACATAAAGTCCAGTAGAAGTCTCTAAGTGTTTCAGACAAGCTTGAAGTTACCCACAGGTCTGCAAAAGCAAACGCATCTGATACAGCTGCCAAACTTTGTATCCCTTTGAAGAGATCACCCCACTGGCATGTATTTAAACTTCAGATAATGGTCACAATTGCTGCCAGGAATTTTTTAAAACTAGGAACAAAAACATTACTGGGGGAAAGTCCATCTCTTGTACAAAGCAAGAACATCAAGTAGGAAAATAAAAAAGGCGCATGGAATAACTACCTCCAGCAAAATGGGGTTAAATAAAGGTTGATGATTACTATGATATTTTTACAAAATATCTATTTTGTAAAACCTTCAAAGTGTTTTCGTGCCTGCAAAGAGCATCAACTTTGTTTTGCTTGGCTTCATCTTCAGCCCTCTTTCTTCACCCAGAAGCTGATATTGTCAATATACCGGTTCATCTTAGGTGTGGAATTACTCTATATCAAGGGCAAGGAGGTTGTAATGGCAAGATGTTTCCTAAAACTTTGCACTGTAATCCAGATTATGCTGTACTGTGGCAGTCTTGCTGATGGTGATGAAGGCACAAAAACTGTGTCATTTGGGATGTGACTGACTCGCCCAGTACACTGGTGATTTCAGAAAGCACAGTTTCTGCACATTGCCACAGGAGTGTTTCATGTCCAGATTTCTGGACTATAGACCGAATTATTTAACTATTGGCACCTCATATCAAATTCCACAGCTGTTTCACAGCTGCAAACTCTATAGAATATTTTCCACTACCAACGACAGCAAGTCTGTCTTGTTTGCCCTCAGCTCTTCTCTCCACCTGGGAGCTGACACCGCCCACGCAGGGGGCTGTCCGAGTGGCGGACAGGTAGCGGAGTGTAACAAGGACAGATAAAAATAATGTGTCTTTATACTTCTGGCACAAGGCATGAAGGTGGGAGAATGCTGTGTAACTACACACATGAGTGAGGAACACCAGAGGGTACCATCGCAAAGTAAATTCCAGGAGAGCCCGGACCGCGACAGCAGACACAAGGTTTTGTGGCACGTTTAGGATCTCTTGAAAGAACATGCTACAAGTCCATGCTTTATGTGGGTGTTGGTCACAGAGCTACTGCTGTATTCGTTCAACATTTTGTAAATACAGCAAATAAACTCCAGGTCAAAAACACAGCAGCCATTTGCTTCCAGGAGAATATCGGGGATCACAAATCCCAGCTTTAGAAAGGGAAAAGATTAATGCTCCTTCACAAACGTGCAACCGTACGTCTGCGTGTCCTTTCAGTAATGGTCCTAAATTTGGAAAGATTCCGTTCCCGCCAGCATAGCACGCCTTCTTCACAATATGCTGCATACCCCAAAGCTGGAAAAGTTTTACAACAGCCTGATTTTTCTTAGGAATACCCTTTTCACGCAGCGCAGCCGCCACCATGCATAATTCCTCAAAATCTTCACTTTAAGCTATGTACTCACAGAAACTTCACTTACTTTAGCGCAGAGTATGTAAATCCCTTCAAGCCATCTTTGCACCTGAAACATAAAACCAACAGTTTTTTCTATAATGGGCCACTTGCAGTACCCTATGAAGTGTTACAGATTAAATATTACATAGCAGGGCTGCGGACAAACACCAGCTTCTCATGAACAGAAAACAGCAGGACTGTAACAACTCTGTGGCTATCCCCGGCTTCACAGTTGTCACCACGGCCTTGGGACATCTTGGAAACAAAGGGTGCAGCATACAAATGCCAGTCCTTCTCTCTTTTATCCAAACCAAGAGTGGAGAAATTTTTAACGGATGGTGACAGAACCACAGGAGCGACAATCGAAGATTTTGCATGAAAAAGAATTGTCGCTTTATGGAAAAGAAGTAGTGATGAGTTTTACAAAACCTAAGTGTCACTACAAGCAGAGCAAGGAGGGCTGGACCTCGATGAAGTACCCATTCTCTTGTGAAGAGCTGCAGGGAATAGTCACTCTGACTTTGAGATAAATTGTTCTACTTTGCACAGTCCTGATCTCTGCAGCTCGTTACTTTCAGACGACTCTCAATCTGAAAGTCCCGGTTTTCCCATTGTACAGTGGTTGTTCTGATTTTGAGTTTGATTAGATACATCCTTCCCTGTGTGAACAATGACCACAATAAAGAGTCCATAATTGCCTGGGAAAGATGTAGGTTACTGGCTTTTTTTTCTGTCCAGGATACAAGGAAAGGAGCTGAAGCTTGCAGCAGACATGGATTCTTCCTGGAAGACTTCTCAGTGTCACGTTGGTAGCAAAGCAAAGAGCAGATACTTGGGTTTTTTCCCGTTTTCTTTTTATAGAATTGCATGGGAAATACTTCATGGTAACGCATTCCTGACACAACACATAAAGCATAAACTAGTAACTTGTCAACGCCATCATTCCAAGAACACCTCTACTGTAAGAGAAGACAGGTTGGCAGCTGCAAAAGCTTCATAAGGGGGAGTAGAAGAACACAGTCCTCCTGTGTTCCAATCCTGGGCAGGCACGAGCAGCAGGAAGAACATCACGAGGTGAAACACATTCACAGATAAAAAAAGTTCTGCTTCATCTTGGCAGGCGAGAGCCTGGTGCGGTGACGGTAAGTTGTCACAGCATTAACCACTCCTGGGAAACTCTTCCCAAGGGTATGGCCTTCAGCACATCTGTTTCCAAGGACTTGGTTTCACCATCGTGTGCACAGCGCTGAGTAAGTGTTAGGCTCAGTTACACACAGCACCAGAAAATTCATCCTAAAGAGTTGCTCTTTAATGACTGCACCTAAAACATTGGTCACATATATACGATCTATAGGGGCTGAAGATAAGCACGTACAAATAAAATTGCTCACTGTATCTTTAACCAATAGAGAACTTTTTAAACCAAAGTTAGGTAAACATTTTACTTTTTATGATTCTTTACCTATGCAATTCAGAAGCTGAAAGTTATCGTAGTACTTTTAGAGGAAGATGGACTGAAAGACGGATTGAAAGAATTGGTGAGTGATGGACTGAAACAAATTCAATGAGCTTTGCCCAGAGAACACGGCGAATCACTGGCAGAACTACAAACAGAGCCCAAACGCACAGGGTTTCCATATCCCCGCTCTACCCACAGAACCACGGTCCGGTATTGCCAGTTTGATTTGAAACCTCCAAATTGACTGTAAGTGAGATGCCCTTTGAGTTATGGGCGTTCAACACATTATGTATACAAGCTGTCAGCTCAAGAACAGAGCCTTAGTTTCTACTTTTCTTGTCCAGTAAATTTAAACCCTACACAAACTGAAATGTAAACACAAATATAAGTGTTTCTAAAATAATATTGAAACAGAAAAGCAATTACGGTATGAGCATAATGACGGTTTTGCCTTCATCACATGAGTTGCGAGTGTTCACTTATTCCTTTGCTGCACCACCAGATGTCCCTGCCCAACTACTGCTGGGGCCACCCGACCCGCCGGATGCCAGCCCACACTCCCTGCGCGTTACGCTCTCCACAGAGAAACTGTCACGCCAATCCTTTCTTCACTAATATTGAAAATCAGATGACATCTGAATCACTGAAAGAGAAAACAGCACTCCAACACCCTCCTCATTACGCCAAGAAACACGAAAAAGATATCTAACGCCTAGTCTAACTACACGATTAAAGTCAGTTCTCTGCAATAAGTATTTCGTATATCGAAACTTTAGTAGGAATTCTGATTTTTCTTCTTTCATTAGTTATTGTAGAGCGTTATACAGCTACAACTATGAATACCCCTGCAAAATGCACCAAAATTAAATACATAGTTCAACATGGAAGTGACTCTAAACATAAAATTCCATTTTTTTCCCATTAACTCTCTCATTTTTTTAATTATAACACAGTATAAAAATGCTATTTAAGTTCTTCAATAGAATTTCATTCATGCCGCTTGCTGTCTTAAAATTTCTTGTGTAAAGTCATTATGCACACTAACGGGTATGTGAAAACATTGCATATTAAAGGGTTTCAAAAACAGGAGCCCTAGAGAAACTGTTTTCAATCAAGAGTAATTTGCACTGTAACTTTCCCTCCTCTGACATTACAATTTTGGCCTTACAAATGAAGCAGCAACTGACACCAAAATTGGTGATCAAATATTTGGCTATAAACCATGAATTCGGTATATTAAAGGCTTCAGAATACTGGTCTGGAGATTGGAATTCCCTTATTTATTCACTCATTAGCTACATAACACCAGCAGCAACAAAAAACCCTCCACACGGACTCCAAACATGCTTCTTTTTTGGGAGGGGGACAACAAAAACCCATGCAGGGACAGAGCGGAGACGTCACAAATTCAGCAACCAGCCTCGATGGAGACTGCTGAGGTCCGACGCTAGCTGCCCACGGCACGTCTCACGAACACCTGGCTGCTAATAACTGAACTAAGACTAATGATTTGCTTCATACAGCCACTAATTGGTAATCATAATGCCACCACTAATTGGTAATAATAACTTTTACTCAATGCTTCATTGCTCAAGGGGTGAAAAAACCTGCGCTCTGCTGCTGACCCCGCGAGCCATTCAGGCTGCAAATGAGCGCAGTAAAACGCGTTACGTGTGCCCAGCATCGTGGATATCCCCGAGACGGGAGAAATCCCAGTAGCGTCTTAAAAGCTTGTTGTCAGGGTATTACTCAGCCGGGAAGGTCTGAGATAACGGGCGAGCTGGACGCCGTCAGAGGTACTCGGCGTAGCTCGCCTCTGCTGCCATTCCCACCACCCCAAAGGCCCCAGGGACCAAACCCCAAGCCGCAGGAGGGCGGCACCGTTTTTTGCCCAGCGAGCAATAATTTAAACGGCACAATCTCGTTACGTTTTCCCATCAGAGGGGAATTTGTCCCTGGCAGAAGGCCAGCGGCACCAGCGGCCCTGCCAGCTGGGCACTGTGTACCTGCTCAGGCAGCAAACGCTCCGCTCCAGCCTGGCTTTGGCCAGAGCCGTGGCTGGAGCCGGAGGAGCAGAAGATTCCAGGAGCCACAGCAATAAATTTGGGTTCTCCAAATTCCCCTGCTGGGACAATCTTGGCACATGAGCACATAGGGTCGATTTTAATCGCGCATATTTATAACATAAGTTTAACTTACGGCCACACACATTTATTTTTTCATAAAGAAAACAGCAAAAGTGGAGTAGAGCCAAGGCTCGATACTAACTGTAACTATACTTCCAACAACACACGAACTAACTCTAATTATTTATGTTTGTTTACGTAAAGAGGTGCTGTACATGAGCTTGCACTATTCTCCCTCCCGTCCTGTGGGAAGGAGAAGTTCCCACACTGAACTGCGAGGCTGGATGCCAGCAATTATGTTTTGGGGATTTTTATTAGTACGCCTTGTCATAAGTCTTCTAAGGATCTCCATGACCAATGGATATAGCCCGTGCAAGAAGGCTTCTAAGGAAGCAAGTCACTTATCACCCAGGGAACTGGTAAAGAGAACGCAGCCCACAGCAACAACATCTGCCATGTTTAACATCCCCACAACAGCATCTGCCATGTTTAACATCTCCACAACAACATCTGCCATGTTTAACATCCCCACAACAACATCTGCCATGTTTAACAACATCCCCACGTTGCTTACGTTACCCTTCAGGGAAGGAGTAAATTAGAAACTCCTATGCGCAGAGCTCTCGTTACGGCCACGTGGGAAGGAAACGCTGCAAGCACGGGACGTGTCGGCGTATTCCTGCAGCACATCTGCCCATAAAGACTGGCCGGGGGGGACCACATTTCTGAGTTAAGGTGTCTTGTTTTATGGAGAAGGGAGGATCACAGTGATGAAACGTGACTGTGTCTGGACACACCAGCTACATCCCTTGCTATTAAATCCCTTCCTATTAGGAATTAAAGGCTATCTACACTCCTTTATGAGCTGCGCTGAACTCCAGAGGATAATCCATTTTCCGTCCAAAGCTACTTAGAGAGGTTACTGCTCCTTCCTCTGCCTGTTTTCCTACCCTTCGTTCCTCGCCTTCTCCCCAGTGTTAACGGCCAGCAGCAGCAGGTGTCACCTTTCTGAGACGTCTTCCGATTCTGTTTCTCTTCCTTTTCCATCTCCTCTTTCGCTCTTCCTTCCTGCTAGTCGAACTCCTATTTTGTATTTCCCCCCTCATCTGTCCTCTAAACATTATTCTCCACAGCTCATTTCTTCTTCTTCTTAAAAAAAAATCAATCCATCAGTACCTTCTCCACACCTTCTCCTGGTCTGACACTTTCCACCACGCTGATCGAGTGGGTTGTGACTATGCGGCTGGAAGCGCAGAATAAGCACCACTGAAAAAACAGATTCTAAAGAAATTCAAGACTCGGGGAAGCTCATTTCAAAGTTGTTTTGAGACTAATTTATTTATGTGGTGACTGTGAAATAAAATCACATTTCGCAAATATTGTTTTTCCAAAAGGCTCCGGGAACCAAGCATAATTCCAAACCAGTAAGATCTTCTTCACCGAGGTAACTACGTAGAAAAAAGTTACTTTAAAATGAAATATTTTCAATCTCTGGATATAAAATATGAGCTAATCCAGTCAAATCTGATAAAACAAAGAAAACTCAAACCAAAGGTTGTTCATAAAGCGTACCACTAGTATTTTTCCCAGTGGAAGAACATACACTTTCATTTTTAAGTGGAAAATACGGCTTCTAAAGATTATCATCGGACATGCCACAAAATCTATTTTGACTTGTCATTACTTAGTTGTGGAGAACTTTCCAACTATCTGAAGAGTATCTAGATCCTTCTCAGCGACCAAAGAACAACGCGATTGTTGTGCTAATCCTAATGCCCAAACCCATAGAGCTGTCAGTGGTTTATGGTGACGCTGCAGAAAGGCATTTTTGTTCTCGTTTAGATAAATCTATGGGAAACTGGATCCTAAATATCTTTGTAGGTTATACAAGAGTCTTCTGACTTCAGGAACTACTCACAATTTTCACATCAGCTTAAAAAAAAAAAAGAGTACTCTGTTTACATATTTTCCTATCAGAAATAAAGTGCATCAAATCTCAAACCGCAGCACCCTGCTGGGAAGCAGAGAGGCACTGAGATGCAATTCCTTTGGATCAAACCCACCACTTGCAGTCGAGCAGCATCTAAATGCAAAGCAGCTTCCTTTCTAGATCTACAGCTACATGAGGCACAAGCGATCAAAATGCAGAGTTGGGGCTGTTCAGCCTGGAGAAGAGAAGGCTCCGGGGTGACCTTCTAGCAGCCTTCCAGTACCTGAGGGGGGCCTACAGGAAGGATGGAGGGGGACTTTTCACAAGGGTGTGTAGTGATAGGACAAGGGGGAATGGCTTTAAACTAAAAGAGGGCAGATTTAGATTGGGTATTAGGAAGAAATTCTTCACCGTGAGGGCAGTGAGGCAACGGAACAGGTTGCCCAGAGAAGCTGTGGCTGCCCCCTCCCTGGCAGTGTTCAAGGCCAGCTTGGATGGAGCTCTGAGCAACCTGGTCTGGTGGAAGATGTGCCTGCTCATGGCAGGGTGGTTGGAACCAGATGATCTTTAAGGTCCCTTCCAACACAAACCATTCTATGATTCTGTGATTCCTTCATGGATGGCGAGGTTGCTCTAACATGGAAGATTCAATGAGATATTTTACTTTTTCTTTGGTAATTATGGCCATTTCAACTAATCACCTTTATTTGTATTTTAAAGACATTAAAACTTGCACATGTCACAAAGATAACTCAAAAAGAATATCCATGTTTCAAACTAAGTTATAGTCCCCTGTGTAAGTGTGAAAACAATTTTGCCCATCCATCCAGACGGAAACATATCACTTAGACACCGAACAATCATCGTATCAAGGCACCTGGAAATGCAGAAAGCAAAAATAATCTGTTCTGTGCACCAGCTGCTGTTGTCTTTAACATGTCCCGCAACATCCAACCTAAGCCCTTCCTTTGTGCTGTGTCTCCACAGCCAAACTTCCCCCAGATGATGGGCGAGCAGGAATAACCACCCGCTTTCCTCTGCTCCTCCACTTTGCCAGGACTGGGATGGAAAGCCTCTTCTTCCCCTCCTCTCACCACAGGTCAGGAAGGAGGCCCCATCCCGCTGAACCACGTAACCCCAGGAGAACCAGCGACAGCTCCAGGCAGAGACCATCCCACCACTGCACTCAGAGCTGCCTCTTCCAAGGTTCAAGCAGGATCATGAGGCACAACTTGTGACTTGGGCGGAGGAAATCCAGAGGCAAATTGAAGGGAAAAAAGGATTTGCACTCAGATTCTCTCTCCTCTGAATTTCCCCTTTTCTGGATTATATATTTATTTTCTTTCTATCTTTCCTCACCGGTCTCACCTATTCAAACCAGGATTACAAAAACAATCATAAGGAGCAATTCTAACCAGGCAACCTAATCTCGTACCCTGTGGACAACACGTAGCTTTCAGAAGACACGTCAGAAATCAGAGAGAAAATAACTGAAGTCAGAAGAGTCGCAGCAGAAACTCTTACAAAAATTGTACTTCAGACTATTAAATGTGCAATGCAGCTGGGATCAAAATGCAATGAAAAGTCTCATTGCTTGTGTTTCAAAATCAGATGGATAGTTTAACTTCTGTGTGTTTAAATAAAAAGTGAAAGAATGTAACCATGACATTGCTGTTAGCTGTGCTTGAAGGATAAAATGATCTTTTGAAAAGGCTACGTTCTTGTAAGGATTACACGCAAAAACTATGTTTTAAAAAAAGTAAATAAACAAACAAGGAGCAAGTAGGGACAACATTCAAGGTGCAGGGTGGGAGAAGCACAGTTGAACAGGTACATTATTCTTTTCTAGACCTATATTGAACGCATCATTTGGAACACTTGGAAAGAAAGGGTGAATGCAGATGACAACCAGTGTAGTCAACAGTGAACTCTGGTCCCATGAAGCTTTCATGTAAATCCAAGGGATTACTTTTTTAAAGAAATATTCTGCAGTTCTGGCAAGAATGTGACACAGCAGCTGAAAAGCAAGCTGTTTATACTGAAGCTAAATTATAATGCTGGATTCAGGGTTGTAAACTAAAGCTTTTATCAATCAACAATTCACATCTGATTGCTAATCAAGTTTTGTGTGTTATTGCCAAATATGAAATCAGATTTCTCGTGATGCTAATTATCCTGCTACTTCCAATGCTCTAATTTCTTCAGAGATTAGTGCTTCCTGAAATGTGCGTTTTTGAGTGAATGGAATTTCTCTCAAAAGATCTTAAACACAAAGAAAAAATTCTTTTTTATTATTTTGGCTGGATGCACCCTCTCCATGCCTTTGTGTAGCAAGAATGCTGGGCTGTGGGCTCTGGAGCAGCAATGAGTCACTCAGACAGCCACGTTCCCTTCCCAAAGCCCTTCATCAAAGCCCCACAGCTAACAGAAGAACCCAACATCAGTTAAAGAGCTGACTAAACGATGACGTTAAGGATTCATCTGCTTAGTTCAATTAGTTGGTTGAATTTTGGAAGGTGATGTCATTTTTCCACTAGCCAATTTTGACCTTTATTTTGACATCATGAAAAAATGGTAACTTTCTGCTACAGCAAAACCCAAACACTCTCTCCAAATCAGGCATGGAACAAACATACGAAACCACAAAAAACCCCTGAAATGCATGAAAATGGGAAGTTAAACTGCCTCTAGGGGCACGAGGACCCAGAGAAACAGACCTCGACGCGCATACAAAACCACGTCCACCCCCGCGACCGAGGTTGCGCTGACGCTGTTCCGCTGTTGTCAGAACATTGCAAACAGCCAGTCTGTCACCCCAGGAGCCCGCTGCTACCAGATCAAAACGCGAGTGATCGTAGGTTCATACCGGGTTTGGCTCAGGTTCAATAATGGCGGCATCTGCAGCGATTCTATGTTACGCTGCGGCCTGCACGGAATTTATCTACTGCCAAGCTCTGCTCTGGCTTTTTCTACTGGATCTCTGTAATGTGGAAAAAAAAAATCAAAAAAAGAAAAAAAAAAAAAAGAAGCTAAGCTTGTTGGAGCTGTTTTCTGTAAACATACTTCAGGCTATTTGCAGGTGATTCAAAATTTCAGTGAGCTAAACCTCTCTTATGGAGACCGATCGATGAATTCAAGCACGCCAGAGAAATGGATGCATCATCTGCTTGCCCCAGCTGATCCCACAACTGGATCTGAGGGCAGCGTTTGGCTGCTTGCTTTGGTTCAATTTGGGGAAACTGGGATCACGAGGAGATGATCCATTTATATTTTTATATTACCTTATCCGTATCTCTGGCATTTAATAAAATTGACATGTATCATTAGAATAAACTTCTAACGAAATGAAAGCTATAAAAGGATTTTAAAGAAATTAACAATCATTCTGACTATGCCGAGGCCATTGCTGCGTTAGGTTACAGAGCAAAGGCAATACCTGCCTTTTAGATCAGCGAGATATTCTTCGTCAGGACTCGAAGTGAGATTTTCATTCTGTTACTCAAAAATATTCTTCATTGTCTGTAATGCAGAACGCTGCCAAGATCACGGAGACGGTCACAACTAGCTACCGAGCCGTAAGTATTAGGGCAGCATCGGTCTGTTGCTACACTCAAGCTAAATGGCCATGCTGCAAAGTTGGTTGAAACTGAAACCTTTTATTTCCGGCTATGTAACATTTCTTCGTGATGCCTGCCCCATAAGGGTTTGCCCCATGAGGGTTTACCCGCTTACTTGGAGGTTACACACAGGTCTCCAGCATGATGCAGTGCTGTGCAGACATCCCTTGGACGTCCAGAAGTATCACTGGAAGTCTTGAAAACAGATTAAAATCTCAAGACCGTGCTCAAAAAACCACAGGGTGAACAAAGTATTTGTGCACAGCCTCGGAAAACACTATTTTGAGAACCTAATTTCAGCCCTACCACAGAAATTCGCTCCTGAGTAACTCCCTTGCTGGCTTATACTATAGGCAAGGGACCAAACTTTATTCTAACATAGTTTTATCTTTAATTACTATAGTGCTGTTCAAGATAGACCATATTTTTAGTGCTGCACATCCAGGTGCAGTATTTGAAATAGAAAGTTGCATCATCAGAAAAAAAAAAAAAGTAAAAGTAGTTGCGAGCATGGTCATGAAACTCGGCGTGATCTACCACAAAGCCCAAACCCACAGGTCACAGGCGGAGTGGGGAAGCGTCACCTCTGCGATGGACTTCTGGTCCTTTCTTACTCTAATAATCACGTAAGTGTGGCTTCTGAACATCTGCAATGCTTCCAACTTTGATTTTTTAAAAACAAACAGCATTTGTTTTTAAAAAAACTCCATACCAAGAATGTGTGCAATCACTCAGATAAACCACAAAAACTCCCCAAAAATACAAAGGAATAAAGAAAACTAACTATAGAACATGGAATACTTTCTGCAATTAACTAATTTAACCAAGTGAAAGACCAGGCTATTAATGAAACTAACCTTCCAGAAGTTATTGCTGGGAAGTTAATGACCACTGAGATCGTTGTTTATGAGGTCAATCAAACCTCCTACGATCATTTTGCTCTGCAAATGCACCAGGGGCATTCACACCTACTGCGCAGAGCCGGGACCAGAGCCCTGCCACCTCCCGTCACCACAGCGAGGGTGCCAGCACGTCCAGACTCCATCGCAGCGTCCTGGCTCTTGGGCTGACTGGGTTTCAGGAAATTATCGACGCTCTTTATCGAATTTTCACAGGGTCATTTCTAGCATCTTCAGGATTCAAAGCACAAGCACGTGAACTGAATCAAGGAAATCAGAAACAGTCAGTCCGATGTGTACATGCTGGCAGATCACAACAGATAAAAAACTTCTGGGGGAGGAACTGTGGTGGGTTTTTTGAGGTTGGAGTGTTGTTTTTTCAAACTTTGAAATTGGAAACGCTGCTCAAAATTGCCCTTACACTTCATCTATACAGATTGCTCTGGAAACTTGCTAACTCCTTTGCACTCACACGTAAGAGAAAGAAAAAAAATCAGAATTAAGATTAATCAAAGGAATATCAGACCCACTTTCCAGGCTGGGGAAGTAAGGTAAGTCACAGGGATATTATCATGAGCACTGTTTGTACTTCTTTTGCGGAGCACAGAAATCACACCAGGCAGCTGAGACAATGCACCTACTCCAAACCCACAATATAGTGTGAATATATCACTGAAAAATAACATTAGAAAACTTCTGCTACTTTTCTAACCTGGTCTATATATACAAATTACAGGTTGTTGTTCTTCAGTGCCATATGCTACCTATGTATGTCATTACATGGTTCCCATTTCTAGACTGCTTCATCAAAATACACATCTACATACAACTGATGTGCCTTTTCCTAAAACATACGATTAACCAAGTACTTCATGTCCGCTGATCAGATTTCAGCACAGTGATGACGTGGCCAGTCATATCTGGTGCTGGAAATGGAGCTTTGGACTTTAAACTATATCTTGTTTCACCTCCACTCAATTTCTTACAAAAGTTAAGAAGTTATAAATGCAAAATACTCCTCAATAATTCCCAAAAAAACCCAGAAAATACAACAGGTAAGGACATTTAGGTAATTTTTGGGCTGTGTGACCGTGGGTGTAAGTAACTCCCATAAAAATGATTCAGTTCTACTCCCTGCCCTTCCAGGAGATACCCAGCAGTATAACGCTGTGCTACCCTGATGCAGCTTTGGGAGTCAGAAGTAATCCCACTTTAGCAGGAATAAGATGATGTAAGTGGAGAAAGCAAATGGCACTGTTCAGAGCCTCTGTTTGCCTTGGAAAACCTTTATAAGGAATGATAAACATTTAAAATAGCTCATAAATTAGATGAAGAGGAGTATTACTAATCCCAGTTCGGTTTGTAACAATCAGCTCTTCTCACAATTTCTCAACTGTTTTAAACTTCTGTTACCTTCAGCTAGCTGAGCTAGAAAACATGTGACGCTAGACTGGGAAGCCAGAACTTCTATGTTAGAAGTACAAACCTATTTGGCAAGCTAAATAACTGACAAAACAAAAACAAGCCAGCCAGAAATACTGGCTAACATTATCTAAATGAAGACATGCCAGAACCTCTAAGGTAGAGCCAAAGCTTGCTTTAGGTCTACAAGTCAAAGTTTGAATCCAAATCATCTGCATGTGCAAACACACCACCAAAGTCACAGAGAAAAAATGTCCAAAAATCTTTGATGACTAGACTCATTTTTAGTCAGAAATCCTCTAATTTTCAACAGCTTCTACACTCCATCAAGCACAGCCATCATCAAACTGTGCATCTTTGTAGTTGCCACTGCTCCAGTAACAAGGAACAAAACATACATACAAGCTCCCATATAATCGTAAAGTTAAATAAAAAATAGTCCAAGTACAAATATGAGAATATTTTCTTTTCCTTCCATACTTTTTCTTGTGTTCTTGCAACACATGAAGCATGGTGTCAGTTTCTAGGGGAAGTTATTGCTGGCAAAGATGAGGATCTTTGCTTTAAGGTTATCAAAGAAGGCTGTCAGGTGTCCTACAAGAGTATGGCACTGGAGTGTCTTGCTCCTGAACAAATCCTTCTTCCAATCCCCCTGAACCGATCCTTCGGAAGGAAACCCTCTGAGGGCACACTCAAATATCAAAGCAGTCTCACACGGAGCTATCTACCAAGTTAGCCTGGAACACAAGCCAAAGTGCTCCTGTCCATGTCACCGTCACACTACACCCAGGCGAGCTGGTACTACCAAGAAAAGCAATGATTAAACCGATCCTGGAAACGGGGCAAGCACTGCATGGCACTACTGTGCCATGAAAACGTAACAAGTCAATAGCAACGAACTCTTGTGTCTCCATCAAAGATCTACCTCACACAAAATTAACACGCCACTGGAAAATCATGGAAAGTTGGTCTTTTTTAACAGATAAGGCCTGACCGTTGCAATTTTGCAGAAAAAGGATCCTGTTCAGCCTTAAATTCAGGATAAGCATGGGTAACCAGTATAATTACTAGCAGACTTGTGATGTGTTCACATCTGCTTTCATTAGCTACTACAAATGTGTAGCACAATCTTCATCTTCCTGGCAGCAAGTCATCTCCTTTCTAGAGAAGGACGGTTACGATGATTACGAGCCACCAGTGTGACTGCAGTAGTGAAAAAACTAATGTGACTTCGTGATGCTTTAGACAAGTTATTTTTAGTACAGACAAAGCTAAACAATAAATATCATACTGTCTAGGGAAGGAGGAATTAGACAAAACTGTAATTCAGCTGGCTTCCTAAGGAGGAAGGTGCCTACTGGGAGAAACCATCATACACGAACAGAAATCGTAAGCACCTGGATGACAATCATGAAGATGTGTCTAACAAGCAACACACACTCATAAAAAGAAAAACCCCAACAAAACCCAAAAAGCTTTTAACACTGGGCAGCATTTTGCGACTAGAGAAGAAAAGCAGTATGTCATACACTACCGAGTCAACGCAGGCTTCGAACCCTGAAGCACGTGACATTTCCTTTTAAAAAACAATCAGGGAAGCATTATCTAATGGCAGATATCTAGAACAAATACAAAACTGGTCAGACAAGAGCAGTAAGCAAGCGGTTATCAACGGCTTCCCACCCAACTGGAAGGACGTACTAAGTGCTACTCCACCAGGACCTCTCCTGCATGTTTGCTACTCAGTAATTTCAGCAGTGAGAGAGGTGACAGAGCAAAAAGTGTACGCCTACTACACTTGCAGATAGTACCAAGCAGAAAAGGGCTACAAGTGGAAGAGATAAGCTGAGAAAAAACAGGATGCTACTCATCGATTGCACGTACATTGTAAGTACGTAGAAACAGTCAGCCACACAAATACAGGATAGGAGCTGTGGAGGGTGAAAAAAGCAAAAGCCGCTTTGGGATGTAGAAGAACGGCTACAACCTGAAAAAAAATGAATAATTCTCTTGCATTATCATGCTTCTCAGCTGAAATAAATTTTCTTGTGCATCACACTTCAAGGTGGACCCATTTCAGGGAAACCAGAATAGAGCAATGAGAAATATTTGTATGGAAAGTTTGATATAACTGGGGTTGTTGAATCTAAAGAAGAGGGGAGAAGGGTAGAGGGACACAAGGAAAGAAGCTGGGAGGACGTGAGAAGTCTTTGCTACTTCAATTTGCTACAAAAAGTGAGGGGAATAATTTTCTGTTTTCTCCAATGTTTGTGGTGGACAGGAGAAAAAAGTAATGGACCAAAGTTACATCAAGATCTATTCAGATTAGACAGTCCGAAAATCTTGTGATTAAAATTGCTCGGAATAGGAATAGATTGTTTAAAGATGTCAATGACTTTCCATTACTGGAGACTGAAAAGAATAAGTTAGTCAGATATTTGACATGAATGGAGGTAAAGTTAGACAATCTCTCATGATTTCTTTAAGGTCTTTTATCTTTACTTCACTTAAATGTTCCCAAACACCCAAAGTTTATATCAACTACAGAACCTTACTAAGAGGGACAGGAAAAATGGAGATCCTCCAGAGCTGTTCTGAAGGTTTCTCTGTGCTAGTAACAGAGAAGTGTCACTGCGGTGAAGGAGGATCCAGCAGGGACTCCCACTCTGAAGGCACTGTGCTACCCAGGTCAGCCCTTGGGTCCTTCAGGTCAGAAAAGCCTCAGAGAAACACTAATTAAGAGCAAGAAATTAAGACTTTAACTTTGAATTCACCTGTTTCTTGTTAGAATTTTCTTTCACTTCTAATGCTGAAGTCACAAATGTAACCAGTTGTCCTTCTAGAATAAAATTTGTGTTGTCCCAGCTTTAAATTTAGATAGAAAGCTCAATGTACTTTGTTGTCCCTGAAAATACAAAGTCAAATAAATACGGTGTGGCAAACAAACCTCCATGTGGCTGCAATCCCAGAAGGTCTGGGAACAGAACGTGTTGGATTATGTTTGTTATACAAAGTAAAGGTCAGTTTGGGACCTTAACTTCAACCACGAGAACATGAAGAAAAAGCACCCCGAGTGCTACCAGTGCCCCTCAGTTATGGCTCAACAAAAAGAGAAGCAACCAGGTAAATAAATCCATGTGGCCACAATACACACCTGGAGAAGCGACACAACCTCCCTGGTTGTGAAATGCAGCTGAGGGACATCCGTTGGAGGGCCAGAAAGCACATCTGCCACTACTTCTGTGTTTGATAAAAATGTACAGCCAGTAGGAATGAACTGTTTACTTGCTTGTGCCAGGCACTTTTTCCAAAGTCAGCATTTCATAAGAAACGATGTCAACCATGACTGATAGCCCAAGGACTCTGACATGAAGATGTGGGCCATGCTGGTACCCACCCAGGTTAAGCAGGCCACCTTTCCTCCCCTTTTGCTGCGAGTTTTCTTGTACGGAGTGCTTCTGGAGACACTGTATGTCCCAATCTTGTTTCTGAGATGTTCCCTTTATAAGGCTTTAGTAAGAATAAATAGATCAACTAATATTAGGACCTTCCAGTGACATGTCCCTCTAATTCCATGTGAAGTACCAAGATGCAGCAAACTAAAGTAAAAGCGTTACACACCAAGGCAGCTTTTGGCACACCGGACCTGCCAACACTACACCTTTCAGCAGGAAAAGGAAGAAACCAGCGGACAAAGGATTTGCACCAAGAACTATTCCTTCAGCTCTGACAGTGTTCCAGTGAAAAAGCCGAGTTTACAGTAACGTCCAGAACATTTGGACCGTTTGCTTCAGGGGATTACATTTCTCCATCCATCTCTCTCCAAGCCAGAACATGTCTTTTTTCTGACCGCACCTGATGCTGACTCACAGACTGCTCTGGATGCTGCAAAGCCATGAAAGCAGATTAGACAAGGCTGCTTGATTTTTAATTTGCAGTAATTAGTTGGAGACGCATCCAAGTTCTTGTGGCATATTCTTGGCGGGTTTTTACCGCTTTAATACACTCATCAATGTTATGTAAACAATTTTACAAACTTCATATAGCAGATGGCAATTCTTGGACCTACACCATTTCAAGTGTTTATAATAAAGTTCTAAAATGTAATTCATGCAGAAGCCAACTGCAGAGAAAATTCTTGTGGTTTCAGAATTTCACTTGTAATCCAGCAAGTAACTACAGCGATAGCTTTACATTTGTACAGCAACCACAAGCCAACAAAATTATGCTTGAGACGGGCAAGTTATTATTAAGCGTATGAACCAGGCAGTACACAGCAGCTGCATGGTCATTCAGCCTACCAGTTACTCACCGAAGTTTAATTTTATTCATTATTTTCCACTGGCTACTGGCAGACAAGATTGTTTAAGAACAGCAGTATTATACGTTTCACCCAAAATATACTAATAGTTGAAGGCAAAAAAATAGAAGCATTGGTAAAAGTGGAAGAAATTAAAGGTTTATGAAATTAGGTAACTATGAACATGCAGAATCATGGTAAATTTTAAATATGTACTCACAGAAGGTAGATTTTTAAATGACTGAAAATAAACTGCTCTCCATCAGGATTTGGGAAACCCCCGGCACTTGTGAAAAGGGACGATTAGAACTGTAATCAGCCAAGAGCTGACGTTTTCCAAAAAAAATGTGAAGAAGCCATGTTTTGAAATGGTGCGTTTCAGTCTACAATATCAAGAATAAGGAAAGGATTCATGGCAAGGATTAGGATGCCACAAATCATATGGAACATATGAATAGGAGTCTGTTCCCATGTATCAATAGGGGTTTAATTTCTGAATGAGAAGCTTAAGCAAGGGCACATTCTTTTGTAAAACATCCCACGGGTTTCCTAGAATACGCAGACTTGGTAACATCCTCAGTTCTAACTTTACTCAATAGGTTCTTATAAATCTGCTATCAACGTTTTGTTTCATGCTTAAAACAGTAAAAGATTGGAATTGATTTTTGAGGAGGATAACAAAACCCGAAATAAAGTTCATGATAGGCAGAAAATGAAATTTTTTAAAGAAATATTTATCAAGAAGAGTTGGTTATAACTTCTCAAAGTTTGCCTCTCTGGCTGCTATCCGAAACCGAGATTTCTCAGGAAAAAAACAAATAATCCTCAAACAGCTGGAACCCATCCTAGAGACACAAAATAAATCACTCGCGAGTGAATTCTACACTCCAAAGCCCTAATCAGTACTCCATACAAGCAACAAAACAAACAGAACCCAGAAGGAACATTAACATCCCTGGTAACTGGGGTCTACTAATTGCAGAGCATCAGGACAGCTTCAATGGGAAAGCAGAAACTGAACAGGATTGTCTGATAAATCCACTCCCCCCAAACACTCCTCACAGTATTCTTGACCCGGTAGGTCACAACCTTTTGCTCCCTAGTCACTCATGCGAAGGGGGATAAAGAGGTTTATCCCATTCTATTAAATCCTTGTAGTTATTTGTTACAGTTTTAAGCCATCTAGCATTCTATACACAGTAATCTGGTGAATCACGCATGCCTTGCTCAAATGAAAATACAACAGACAAAACTGATGTAATTTGAAAACCTTTAAGGTAGCCCAAAACTTTGTAAGTTTAGTTACTTTTCTATTTAGCTGGTAAGAATTCTGTGTAGTAGACAAATTGTAGTAGACAAATTAGATGTAATAGCCTCCAATTATGCCTAAACCGAACAAATGTGAATTATTTCACAATGGAAGGATGTTATAAATTCATCTAAAGCTTAAATCTACAACAAAGATGGGAAAAACACATACTGACCACAGCTGGGTGGGAAAACCAGGGTACCATCAGAGAGCAGCACAGTCATAAAGAAATCGTTGGATAGCCAGTTTTCATTCTCAAATTTCACATCACTAACGGTTTGCTGTCAAATATAATATTTCTTTTATGGTGTAATTTGGCTGAAATCTGCCAAATGCACTGTATAAAAATGATTACTTCACTTCATGAATCACTTTTCATCCACATGCTTTTAAATGCAGCTGTGAAGCTTTTGTTCTAGAGAAAAACAACAATTTTACATTGTTGATTTATCTGTGATGGAGCGAAGGGTGGATCTGGGGGATCTGGGGATTTGGGACATTTGGGGTTTTTTTAATGCATTTACTTGTTCAGATGCATTGTTTTAATGCATTTACTTGTTCAGAATTTTAAGTATAACTATTTTTTTCTAAATATATTTCATAATACATAAAAACGTGCATTTTAATCTTGCAAAACAACATTATATGGCAATCAGTGATGAACATGTTTCATGACGTGCTTGCAAAAAATCGACCCATGGAATGCAGCCAAGTGAGTTTTGGTGGAAAAAGTCCCACCTCCGCTCGAGAAAATCAGAGTTCTGGACTTCATTAGGGAGTACGTTTTAGCTGTATTTCTAATCCTCAGTCCTCCTACTAATGGTGAGGTCTAAGCCCCCAAGAGACATGTCCTCATCAAGGGCCATGTCTCACAGCACAGGCAGAAGTATCCAAACTGACAGTTCGAAAGGACAAAATAACCAGTGTCTGTCTTAGTCATGCCAAATCCTGCTAGAGGATTTCATAAATTCTTTCCTCATTTTCAGATTCATGCCCCATCCCTGTGGGCCAGTAGAAAATATATGGAAGAAAGTTCAGCATATAAGGAGCAGAGGAAAGTTCACGACAAGCAATCTGCACCATGAATAGCTTCAGTGCTTTCTGAGCTGCTTCAGAAAAAGTTCCCATAGGGTTTTTTTTCATGTTTATAATGTGGACACAATTACACTATTTAAAAGTTCTTCTCTGGAACGCAATCCTCCAAAATGTTGCGTGTTCCTACCCTCAGTGCAAATATTCCAGAGTTAAGAGGCTTCTTGACACAGGCAAGCAATGTTGATGTTCCAAATAATGTTCATCAACTGTTTGCTTTGATACGTCAAAGTATGCCAAAAGGTTTGATGCCAGACATTTCCACGCAACATACCATTATTTACTCATTCAACGATCAAAATCTGAACTAAACATTTTGTGACTTCAATAAATGGTACCTCCCACCACTGAACATACCCCAAAATTTTCTTCTTGCATTTAATACAACGGAATTATTGTCTTTTAAAGAAGATCACACTTCATCACAGAAGACGGCAAACAGAACCGCTCCTTGTTTTCCCTCCCCTGGGCCAACAGAGGGAAGACTGTTATTCCGCTTCCGTAAGCTCCTTCTTGTACAGCCCCCTGACTAGAAGCAGGCTTTAAGACCTAAAGGTGACCTTAGGTGTGCCTTCAGCACTGGGCTGAATTTCAATCAGAGAAAGAATTCTTTTATTCGCCAATGAAATAAAAAATGGGATTGCATTTTCTGTATGGTTTTAATTGAGTTGAAGTGACTTCTATGAGGGTGGGTCAATTCTTGAATTAATCTGGCATCCTGAGTCAGCTGTATGTTTTCAGGTCCTGTACAACTTCGATTTTGAGTAGCTGCACACAGATAGCATTTTATTGCTGTTTACCTAACTTGCCAGCACATCATAAAGCATCATGGTTAACTTCTCCTCTCCCTTCAAGTCTTTTTTTAGAACAGAATTTTACTTCCTTTTCTATTAATAGCTGGTTTTTTTTAAAAAAAGTAAGCTATATTGAGAGGAGCACACATAAACAGTTACGCCTTTTTAGAGACAGGAAAAATACTAAGACTTTAAAATGCCATTTATTATTGACCATACAAGTTTTAAGGCATTTTGACCATCCACATTCAGCTTATTTAGCCATGGATAAACACAGACGAGCAGCAAAATTGCATAAAAACAGTTAGGTTAAATAAGTTTTGCTTTTCTCATTAATAGTTAAACCATCAAGTTCTTCCAGGAGCAAAGAAACGCGCTGAGCCCGATTTCCTCACAGTTTGCCCAGCGTATTCCACAAGTGCAACACCCTTGTGTGCTCTCTGGGGTCTACCAAGGTCGGGGTTCCCCCAGCCGCCCGCAGCCAGCGGTACACCCGTCTTGGCTACACGGCTGCTCAGTTCCATGAAAAAAGCAGAATTTTCTGTGCCTTTGGTACCTTTATGATGTTGGAAATAGGACCAAAACCGGCTCTTGGGTTGAAAGGTTCCTCGGAAGGAGATGGGCAGAACAATGAGCCCGCGCCGTCACAAGCATCCCTGGTCCTCCGGAATGCAGGCAGAACCCGGCTGCGAGGTCAGGAGCGCGCTTGGCAAAAACACGTGCAACACTGCCCTGCTCTCCCCCAGCAGCAATTCTGTCTGTTGAAAGGCTAACGTGAAAAAGACACACCGAAGAAAAGCAAACTCTCCCTGCATCTTCACTTTTTCACATCTCCTCATCTGGTTTTGTGGGAAGTTTCTATTAACATATGTTCACAACATGATTTTCAGAAGTTGCATATTAAATTCAACCCGTTCTATCTGGAAATGGAGACTCTCACAAATCATTTTTTTACCCCCTTTTTTCCCCTCAGACTGCCTCACTTCGTAGGCACAAAGCAGCTTAATTTTAAATCCACAGTGAATTTGAAAACCACACTATTTGTTGCTTAAAAACTCATTAAATGAGCAGTTCTAAAACCTACGCAAGACAGTTTTCTAAACAGACACACCACAACTACAGTGATGCGTCACAACAAGGTGCCTCCTCTTTGGCAAAACACTCAAGGAAACTCTACAAAACAACACAAAGCGACACAAAACTGCCACAGCTTGTTTGCCACAAGGTTCCTAAATCAGTGCTTTGATGAAAATGGTAATTTGAGCTGTGAGCACCTGATGAAAATCCCACAATCCATACCACATCTATGCAAAACACAAACCGTGCATGCGAGCATAAACTACATGATAAACTAAATATAATCTACACCATAAATTACTCCTCCGTCCTTACCCTTCTCAGTTCCCAGCGTTAGCTGGAAAATTAAAACATTACAGCAGCTTGTACATCAAGGTCTACAGGTATAAATTCATATATATCTGTACACAGACAGAATTACTCACTCTACTGGCAAAAGATCACTTATTTCTCCACAATGGGTCCCCATGAAATTTCAGAAACTATGACAGAATGGAAAATTTGCTGTTTGATGCTGTTGCTTGCTTGTATTGTTTGGCAACGCCTCTTCTCAAGGGCAGCTGAGCTGCGACAGAGCCCCTTAGCTACCACAGCATCAGCCACGCAGCCACAACACGACAGCAAACATTATAAAGCAACCTTTCCATTTGCAGGTAAGTGTGGAAAAAAACGGGAATCTAGGCTTAACAGTGAAGCATTAAGATTTGGGATACCCACATTTTCCTCATCTTTAAATTGGGTTCTCAATATGGGAGAAACCTCCCATTTTTTCCTGTTGATGTGTTTTAAAATGGAGAATATATGGCGGTCCATTCTACCGTCTGACGTGGCATGCCAGAAAGGTGTGGAATTTTACTGGACTTTGCCAAGTCCTTCATGAATCACCATCACCCATGACACATACATACATATATTTGTATATACAGACACACACACGCGCGTTTTTGTCTTGTACTCTAGCAGAGGTACCTGTCCTCAGGGGTAAGATCTCTATTAGATGCCATGCCCATACCGTGGCAACACAAGAGACTGTATTGCAGGATCACGCCCATTTTTCTTCTGCATTGCTTATATGTAATTATCCCAGGAGTAAGTAGGTCTAATTCTCGTCAGGGAACACTGCGTTTCTGATACCCAGATCCTCTGCTGTGACATTATTCCAGAAATTCATCAGGCTTACTTGCTGTGGAGCCTTTAACTAAGGGAGATGCGAGCAGCAAGGGAAATTAAATGGCAGATTTTCCTTTTCTAAGCACGTGGCATTCAGTCGAACTCGGGCAGGCACCTCAAGACTCAGCTGAATCTATTTAGATTTAAGAGACATAAAACACGACTTCAGATCTGGGTGGTCTGTGTAATGTCCAAGAATATATGAACTGGCTCATCTTCAAAATAATATTTTTCTGATTTCCTTTCCTCAGTGGATGTAACAAATTACATCCACTTTTGCAATAAATCACGGGGTAATGTCTGACAATACCGTTCCTCTACACCCACTGCTGGGTCTATCACTGATATCCAGGCGTCTCTTCAATTCAAAATCGTGGAATCACTTCTGTAGAAGTACTACTGCAACTGGAGGAGCCGATTAAAAGTTGGAGGGCGCTGGTTTTATACAATTTTATAAACAGATCAAAACCCTGATTTTAATCATGCCCTAAGAAAAGAAAAAAAAAGTCAGTTCTCCCTCTGTAAAATCAGCTTTGTGTGAGGTGTACTTCACATATTTTAGCCAGAATTCTGCTGAAGCCAGGAGAAATCTGACAAGGCAGAAAAGAGCTGTAAAGCTGAGTCCTGCCATAAACTGCTGAGGAAAGCAATGTATCAAGCTACTCCCTTCTGTAAGATTTTTCCTGTGACGAAATCAGATTTTCAATAAAATGAACACCTGTACAGCACATCTTCACGTCACCTCGAGCTTAGTTAACACTTCATCTATTCTTAACTGCAACATAAAATTAACATTTAATTGAATCCAGTCTTGGCAAGTCATATACCACTTCTGATTATGTATCTCATAAATGCATTGATTAGTTTGAATTTCTATTTTATATTTCCTAGTTCCTAATTATATCTGATTTTTACACAGGAAACAACTGCTAAGTACTAGTAAGTATTAAGAGAATATTTTATTTTCCTGTATTACTGATGTGAATATGAGTTATTCCAACAGTAAATGTACTAAATACAGTATTTAAAATGCACAGTATGTCAGCTTTAACTTTGTAGTAAGCATCCGTATTAATCCATTCAAACATCGTGCCACCCGACACACACTGGCCAAATGCTACATTTAAAGAAACACTCATAGTCATCTGGTTTGAAAAAAATTTAAAAAATTGGCAGAGGAATGGGGAGAGAATTAATCAAAAAGCCTGATTTTTTTCTGCAAGTCCGGCATCAACACACAGATTACTTGTGCTGCATCTTTTCACCATCAAACACTCATTAACAGGTTCTCTCACCCAAAAGCTTTCAAGCAGCTTTGAAACCCAAATATCTTCAGTTCAAATAAACCAGAACATCACTTGCTAATGTGCGTGATCCCCGCCGACACACACCCTTGGTAGTACCGCAAGACATCCACCACAACACGCCACTGCCAGAGACCACCACGGGAGAAGCGTGGTTGCAAGCAGGACTCCAGCTGAGCTTAACAGATGACCCTCTCTGGACACCATGACCCAAACTCAGCTCGTCACCCGCCAACAACACTCGCTTCTTCAATACCAAAGAATTTTCCAGCCTTGAAAGAGCCAGGGTAGCCCAGCAGACCTGCAGGAGGACAACTTCCAGATGGCTTCCTCCGTACTTCCTCAGCCTACAACAGCCAAGCTTTCAAGTACATTATTAACGTTTTCTCCTAATTGCTTCCAAGAGGGAAAGGGAAATTCCTACTCTTTCCATCCTGCGATATAGGATTCACAACCCACACACCACAGACCACTCAGCAACCTGCTCCCCATCACATTTCAATCAGCGCTACTTAACTGAAGATACCTTAATCTGTTTTTCAAGGGGAGAGAGTCACTCATACATCTCTTAAATTCACGGCCAACCATACGCAGACTTGTCTCCATATTATGGGGCTTCACTGCAATCATGACAGAGGCAGACTTGGCTACACATCTCAAGACTATTCGATTTTTTGCAGCTAGAGCTGATCTACGGGGTTTGGTCTGCACCTTCCCAAGACATGCTACACCCTGCAAGTGCAGTATTCTGACTCTCTGAGGTCACTACTTAAGTGCCTTCCTCCAAGGAACGGGGCAACGGCTTGTTAATTAGCAGAACTGAAATCCTTAAGGACCTTATTTAATAAAACAGTAGATTCCTACTCTTCCAGGACTTTGCAGAGGTGTAAGAATAAGCAGTTACCTCCTCTGCTCCTGGGGTGGGCAGGTCGGGCGCAGAAGACCTGTGGTGCAGCCGTGGCTCTAACGGGCACTCCTGGCTACGCAATTCCATTCTGCAAGCATGGAGCAATGCAGTGGTCTCCCTGTGCCAAGCCCAACCCAGAAGACCACCGCCCCGCTATGGATTCTTCCAAAAGTACCTTCTAGCACTGAGACTTTTCCGCCCAATGAAGGAACGAGACCTCCTGTGGGGAGGATGATGGAGGTGGAGGAAGGTTAGTCACCCCTGATTTGTGCTCTGCTGCCAGGTCTCCAGCTGGGTTAAGCACTGCGTGACAGACTTGCAATCCTGATCAAGTCCTTGATTTACGTTCTGGCACGCTCCACCAGCGCTGCTCAGCAGGACTACACGGATCACTGATCTGTTCCAGTACAAGAATTTCTCTGCATGTTCATAACCTTGGAAGAACCCACATAAAATCTGAACACCCAATCAGTTTGCAGAGTGTCCAGCTGGATGATTTTCAGTCTTCAAGCGCTGAATTTTATTCAACTTGTGTAGTTACATTGGTGCTGGGTACTTTTGTTTGCATCTTTAAAATGAATTTGATTTTGGAAAAAAAATTTTAAAACTATCTCTTAGGTCTTAATTTCGGTCTTTATTTTTTTGTGAGATAAACAGTTCATAAATTAACTGTATCGATGTTCCTCTTAAAAACCCTTGACCCAAGAAAAGCTTGATTTAATTCCTGAATAAAATAAATGTAGCAAGAGAAATAGGCAGCCCTCAAGCATTTTTTTGGAATTCTGCCTCAACCAAGCTCACACGGGTCAGATGCAAACAGAAAGAGAACTTGTGTACAAATGGAAGTAACTACAACCGCCAGTGCTCAGCGAGCTCGAATAACTCTCTACCACTGCAGAGTCAGGAGCTCACTGACATCACTTTTTAAAATAAAAGAAAAAACTAAACCAAAAAAAAAATTCAATGAGCTAAAGAAATTTCCTGTTATTCTGCACAAGAGCAAACCCCCACCCCATGTCCTTCATGCATGGCAGAGCCCGTCAGCATTTGCAGGCCCAGGACTAACTGAGCTTCTCCTTAACGAGCTTCCCAGCGAGTTTTCTGAAGCTGTGGCTCGCGAAGCCTCCGGAGGGCCAGGAGCTCCCAGCTCCCACCAGCCCTCGGCGGGTGCTGCAGGGCTGGGGATCGGAGGAGCTCTGCTTCCTCGCTGCCACCTCGCCGGCTCCACAAAGACTGCGTTTCCAGCCCTACCTTCCCTTTGCTTTACCTCAGATGAAATTTTAGGCTTAATTTGATCCTTACAGCTCCATTTCACGTCTAATGTACCACCTTGAGCAACTCTAGTCATTGGTATAAAGAATAGACAATTATCTGGTTACAGAAAATATTTTATGCAATGCAAATGTTTTTTTTTTCACCGTATGTATCTAAGAATGCCTGAGGTGTTATAGGATGTTATTTAAGAAATATTAATTATACAGTTATGTAAAGGAAACACTGAAGATTTTGCATCACTGAGTCTTGCTGAGGCCGGGGGACACCAACACATTCACCATCAACTATTCGCTTACTTGAGAGTGAAAGCTAAGCAATTTCTGTGTTTGTTAGCGGTACATATCAGCAAATATTTGAGATAATATTAGATTAAAAACCCAGTTCCCAAGTATTACTTATAATATAGCACGTAAAGTAATTCAGGTAATATTCCACTTAAAATAGTTCTTAGAAACAATAAAACTAAAAAAGTGATTATCTGTTATTCCAAGAAATTACAGTGATGAATACTTTAACTGAAAAGGAAATGAAAATAGTCCTTACTATTCCTCCCTTGTCCTTTTCTTATTGTTAGCATAATCAATATCAGAAGGAAAAAGTTCTTTAAAAGTCAGGAAATGTCACTGTAGAACTACAACACCTGGTATTAAAAACAGGGATTTACTATTAATTCTTAAAAAACCCTTAACGACCCTTAAGTGGCAACGTCTTCTGAAGTACCAACAATGCAAATTATTAGACTGCCTTTTTCTTGCATCTGTCTTGATCTTTTAAGCTGCAATCCTTGTATGTGTGAAATAAAACCCATGGAAATTGCTATTTAAAAAAGGACTTTTGAGCGCACACCTTACAATAACAGTACTTGACAACTCTTAGGCGAAGAACAGATTTCTGGAAAACTTCTGTCGATGTAGAAACGCAGATAAGCTCCATCTATCTTCCACCTGCTGTGCTAAGAAGCCAGACAAGCTGTCTGCACCAAATTCGATCTGACATACGACGAGAAAAGCGAAGCACGGAAGCAGGGACACCGAGCAGAGCAGGGCGGGCGCTGCGTTCCCGAGCTGAACGCCAGGTATTGCCAGGCAGGCTTTGCCACTTACACGGGAGAGGGGGAAAAACCAAGGTCCATCAAGCACATGGCCGCCAGAGAGTCACTCTTCATCAGCTCACTCCACACGGAGGTAGGTCCCAGTTGCACGCTGAGGTTTACTAGCAGGTTAACGGTACGTAATACGGCAAGGAGTACTTGCACAACAGAAAAATTCTCCTCCACTGTAGACATCTTCAAGCACTGTAGACCTGATCTGTTTTATCCGTACGTTATCAGGTAGCTTCCGAAAGGCTGAAGAAGGGTGAGATTTATTTTCTTAATTTCCTGCTATGGCAAATACACTAAAATGACAGCAAAAGCCAAGTCTACCAGACCATGTCATCTGCGGAAAGGAAACCTCCAGGCCTGATCCAACGGGAAGGTCAGGACCATCTGGGAAGAAATGAGGGTTAAACCTCTGCAGTTTCCCGACTTTTCCCTCTAAACAGACAACTTCTTTAGAAGTCATGGACACAAGATAGCAGAAAAGACTGGGAAAAAACCAGACCTTGAACTTACATATTTGTAGGTCTCCTATTGCTGCTATGACAGTTACAAGCACCATACTATTTCTAGCATGGAATCTTCAGTTATTTCAGGTAATAGAGGGTTTCTATATATACATACACACACAATATGGTGTTTATACACAAAATATTTTTGCTCAATCTCAAAGAATAGTTTGAGCGTCAGTTGTTCTTCAGGAGGAGGAAAAGACAGGTACCATTTAGAGGGCAAATAACAGAAATGCACTTTTTAAACACAATTAAGGGGAAGATGGACAACCAAATTGTTCCTGAAACTCAAAACATACATCAGAGCTTTGGTTGTTTTCCAAAGTATTGCTTGCTTCATATTAAATTAATACAGTAGTGTAAATTAAATCATTATAATGCATTTGTAGATCCCATGACAGATGATTGTTTCAAAATTTGAATCTAAAGGGATCTCAAAGACCAGACATTTCCACCTTCGAGAAAATTACCTAATGAGACTGCATTTTAGAATGCTCAAAAATAATTTTATATTCATTCTTTCCGTCCTGAGAAATGATGCATTCTTTGTAGTGCCTCTCAACTGAAACCTAGATAATTGCTTTTCAACGCGTGCATGTGGGTGCAAATGTGTGTATCAGGAACAGCGTTATCTGTAATTCTGAGTAACAGGCAGCATGGTCAGCATACTTCTATTCATCGCTGCTGTGCTGTTTGATTGCAAGGGCACTTTAAAAGGAGGGAAATGCATGGGATTATGCATATTATACAACTTTACTGTGATTTTTAAAATTAGTACGTTGTATTTTTAAATTAGTATTAGCTGTTTATGAATCAAGTGTGTCTGAAATAAGGATGCGCTGAGAGAGCGAGAGTGAAAGCGCAGGAAAAAAACCCCCAGACTGCTTTGGCAAGTCACAGCAGCCCCTTCCGCGCTGTACACGCTATATGCTTCCCAGAGACAGCCCACAGCATGCACGCAGGCAGCAAACCCACTGCAAATGACCACATCTGCAATTTCAGCTTATCAAACATGTAATGTAAGCAAATGTTTCTCGCACACCCAAAGAGAAATGTACGGATATTGGGTAAGAAACCTGAATAATTTATTCCTGCACTTTCCTTTAATATTTATCAGTTATTAAAACAAACTCCAGCACTTGCAGTAACACAGGCTAAACAATTTAATAACAGCCTAGAGAAGTCAATGGATTTACAGTAGGGTGTTAGCCTGTATTACTTTCTAATAACATTGCTCATTAGCTGAGTACTGCCTGGGGGGACCGTGCTGATTTAACTCGCACCGACGCCTCCCTGTCACCAACTCGCAGCACACGCAGCACAGCGAAAACTTCCACGCTCTTATCAGCAGCCACAAATAACGCTCCAAACATCTTCAAAGACTTGGAAGTTCAGCTTTCAGCACTAGGCTCACCCTTTGTCCGTAGCCGTGAGAAGAGGTGTATCAGCAAGGAATTATCAGTAACCCCTCGGTCTGTACGACAGGGTGACAACAGAGGATGAGTTAAATTCCAGCTTCATGAAGTCAGCTGAATCCAGGACAGAAGGTGACAAATGCAGAAAAGCTAATAGTGATTCCTTTTAGCGGGGTCTCAAATTTAACTTTTCGAAAGGACAAGGACAAATCAAATCACTTTTTTGCCTTGTTTTATCAACTATTCTTTATAAAATTAAAATAATAAACTTGAAACAGAATTCCAGAAAGAAGCTTTTCCAATTATTTCTACATTCTGGTTTCAAGCATTTTATTAATGTAGTTTTTCATCAAGTGCTACAGGCAGTTATCTATTTATTTATACATCATGCAGCAGAATGAAGACAGAAAATTTCAAAAAGAGAAAAGAAATTCTAAACCAGGAAATTAATAATTGGAAAAACCTTAAGCTACCTGATATTTCCATCGTACAACTGATGAGATTTCAAGATTGACAAGGTTTCAAACAGCCCTCTACAGCAGCTGTTAAATAAAGGTCTGGACTACAATCATATGGTTTTTTTATTTCTTTCTACAGGAGAAGTTGCACTCCTAGAATAAGCGCACACAGGCACGTACTAGAGACCCGGTACACAAGAACGACCATGCATGTTTATGTTGCATCAACTCACAAAGGTGTTCCAGTTACTCTTAGCATGTCATCTCCCGCTTATAACAGATCTTTGTTGCTTCATTGACTTATTAGTTATTTTGCTAGCAGTCCTGCCTCATAAGTTCTACCGCTAAATACAATTTACTGTTGTAACCTAGGTGACATACACAAAATGTAATATTTCTAATGGACTCTCTTTAAGGAGTGATGGCTCACTACTCCTTATGCAGGAACAGCTCCTGAAGGCAACGGAAATGTCATCATTTTAAAAAATCTAATACAAGTACCAAAATTTATGTTAGTGTGAAGCCATCCATTTAGCCTCCACTTGCAAATGCCTGAGTTGTCCTCCTTGAGCTCAGAATCAACATGCAGCCTCAGAGAGAGAATCCTAATTACACTTCTCATAGAATCATAGGTTGGAAAAGACCTCTAAGATCATCAAGTCCAACCATCCACCCAACACCACCATGCCTGCTAAACCATATCCCAAAGTGCCACATCTACACGTTTTTTGAACACCTCCAGGGATGGCGACTCCACCACCTCTTCCCTGGGCAGCCTGTTCCAATGTCTGACCACTCTTTCAGTAAAGAAGTGTATACTAATATCTAATCTCAACCTCTCCTGATGCAACTCGAGGCCATTGCCTCTCATCCTAACGCTAGTTACCTGGGAGAAGAGACCAACAACTCTTGCCTCACCAGCACCTCCTTTCAGGTAGCTGTAGAGAGCAATAAGGTCTCCCCTCAGCCTCCTCTTCTCCAGACTAAACAGCCCCAGTTCCCTCAGCCGCCCCTCATAAGACTTGTTCTCCAGACCCCTCACCAGCCTCATTGCCCTTCTCTGGACACGCTCCAGCAACTCAACGTCTTTCTTGTAGTGAGGGGCCCAAAACCGAACACAGTACACACAGCCGGCTGTCGACCAACACCTTGTTTCCCGCCGGGCGGCTCTCCAGCCACTCCTCCCCAAGCCTGTAGCGTTGCATGGGGTTGTTGTGACCGAAGCACAGGACCCGGCATTTGGCCTTGTTGAAACTCATACAGTTGGGCTTGGCCCCTCGATCCAGTCTGTCCAGACTTCTACTTATATCACAAGTTACACAGAATAATCACATAAAACTACAGAAGGTAGGAACAGAATACATTTCCTACAGTCCATTCTCCACCAAAAACAAGGACTGCAGCTCTGTCATTCGTGTCTAACCTGTTCTTCTGTGACGGAAGACAGAATGACGGAATCTCCCTGGCTGTGAACAAACTATCCCACTGTTTAGCGAGTCTTCATATTAGAAAATTTCTCCAATATAATTATTTCCAACCTGCATCTACCTTGCTTCAATTTTAGTCTATTATTTCTTTTGCTTTTCACCCAAGAAAGAATTCATTATTCTTTTCCTCATTAGAGAAGCATTGCATACATGAGAAGACTATTATCAGTCTAGACTTTTTCTAGACTAAACAAAACATTTCAAGTAATTTCACATTCCTCACAGAATATGGTCTATAAATGTCCGATTATTCTTATTCTGCTCCAGGCTCTGCACAGTTTATCCACGTGTAGACTGAAGTTCCTCACTCCATCTGACATTATCGACACTAAGGAGAGGTCAACGGTATCGTCACACGCTTTGCATGCTGTACTCTTTTTTTATATACCAATTACAGTTGCTTTTTTCTACATCCCAATACTTTGATTCATGTACAAGTTGTAATCTAACTCCTAGGCCCTGCTATGACCTAGGAAGAAGTTCCAAATTCTCCATCTGTACAGCTAATCCTTTCTTCCAAAGTGCAGAACCTTCTACCAAATTGCATTCTGTATTTTGGGAATATTTACCCAATTTGCTAAACTGCTTTGAATGACATATATATTAAATCTGTGGATAAAATCAGACATCTTGGAAGACTGGCTGGGTCTCATTATTCAACAACTTTATTAATGACCAGGATGATGACTTAGAGTTGATATTAAATCTGTGGATGGAACCAATTACCCCTGGACGATACTTCCATTCTGATAGTAAACTCAGTACTCCGGTTTTTCAGCCAGTTTTAAGTAGGAGATTTTTTCTTACAGCGTACTTTGAGGCTTTGCTTATGAGAATGTCACATGAGAATCTGCCTAAAGACTTACTGAAGATATATGATACCCTCTATTACTTCTGAATCAACAGAGCCTCTTATCTTCACAGAAGGAAGCCAGATTGACTTGACACAATTCATTCTTGACCAATAACTACACACACTGTTATTCAACTCCTTGTTTCTTCCAAGTGTCTTCAAAGAGTGTATTTGAGGATCTGTCCGAGAATTCTTGGCCTTTGCCTGATCCTCAGCTAAACACTGCTTTAAATATTTCATTGAAAAAATTTAAATATGCTTTCATTCAAATTCATACAGAAAAAAAAACTCTCACAGTACCCTGACATAGCAGAAAATTATTATTTAAAATACCTAAGGCATTCTTTCTACTTTAAAGAACATAAATTTTACAACAAAATGCATTAATTCTTACTCTTTAGAGCAAAATCTCAACTACAAATATGACTTTTTTAACTTAATGTTTCTTCAGCTTACTCCCCACTTACTATTTACTTATGCTATTCTCTTATTTACACCGTGAAATTCAAGTTTCCTAAATACACATGGAAAATTTGCCATTGAATTTCTGAACCACAGTTTCACCTGCTGATCAGACCCATGGTTTGATATTAATGTAAGAGCAGAGTCAGATTCTGAATTACTGTTTGCTATTACATTAATCAGATCTGATTACTTTGGGGCAAGGATTATTTAGGCTAAAAATATAAGACTAGAAACCTTTCCTCAGCATGGGTTCTGGTCAATATGTTAATATGTCACAGGCGAAAGAGAATAAAGAATGTCTCATTCTTCAGAATATTTGAAATGGCCCACAAAGTCTCAGATTCACCGAAGAAGATGGTTTTTCACAGCAGTTTCTTTTTCTGTGAAATTGAGACTTTCCGAACTGAAGCACGTCTGTGAAAATCATCTATGACATCATTTATTCTCTTCTAACCAAATAATGTATAAGCAGAAGGTAGAAAGAAGAAGAATGATGTAACTGGATGTTTATAAAGTAGCAGACATTTGACAGGCTTCATATTGTGTCCAAGACACATTGATTGATACCATTATCCATTAGTGTGTTTTCCCCAACATTTTATCTTAGGGCCAAAAGAAAGACCACAAGCATCTAACCACAAAGTAGCTCTTATTTTCCTATTCTGTCAGCAGTTAGCTCACAGGAACAGAATTCCAAGTATTTCCAATGCTTGTAGCTATAAATATGCCTGTTTCTAAAATGAAATATAAACTTCATATATTAAAAGCCATATTTGGGACTGCAGTCTTTAGACTACAAATATATATTCGAGTTGTGCAGTAGTTACATGTAAAATATCTAATTGTGTGCAACCCCTACATAAACAGAAAGACTATTTATTTGAAAAATACATACCAAAACATGTAGCTTCTAATGTAATGTAATTGCCCTCTGCTTTTCATGAAACAGAGATTTTCTGCCCTGACTGCTATCAAATCAGAAACATGTGATGAGTGTGAGTTACCAGTTTTGGTTCTGGACTTATATTTCATGACCACAACAGTGTCTGCAAGAACTACAGCTCAGTTTCTCCATCAAGGATTGCAGCAGTCAAATAAACATAGGTAACATTCAAATGACAAGCGGGGATTTGTGGAATCTAATCCATCTTCTAAGAATTATGATTTATTTCTTGGCGTGACTCTCCTTTCCTAGATGCTTTTTGTAAATAAACAGATTGTTCTTAAAAGTTTTGTAACTGCTGCTCCAAGGGATCTCTTCTCTCTTTAATGTCAGGAGAATTTTGTTTTTCTAAATTAAATCAGCCACTACACAGACACATCCCTCAGCTCAGCAAAATGAGACAACTATTTTTAATGGAGCAGCAGCAAAAACAGGAAGAACAGACAGGAAACAGTCAGGAAAAAGAAATTCAGCCAAGGAGCTGGAAGAGTCAAGGAAACAAGAGCAGTAAGAGTACGAAAGCACTAAATCAACTTCACTTTCACCACATCACACAAGTACATCTCTCAAATCCTAATGGACATGTAAGGTTTCTCAGGAAAACACTGCAGAAGGTATCGACAAAAAGTAAGAGAGAAACTTCTACAGTTGCACAGCCTGCTTGTCGTTTAGCTCCTTTTCTTATCCTTCTCCCCTTCTCTTTTGAAATTGGTTTAAAAGAAAAGAGAATATTAGCAAACTGAAATTCACGTTCCCCGTCTCAGAGAGCCAAAATAAAAGCATCAGATTCTGCTGAAAAGGGAAATGAAGAACACATCCACTGAGTTAGTATTTATTTGGCTTAAAGCTCTGTCTTCTTGTATGGCTCACTATATACTGCTTCCTACCTTAATTCTCTGGCAGAAATTCTGCACCAAGCCCTACTTTTTACAGTTAAATTATGTCCTGTAACAGGAATGCAGGAGAGATAGCCTTGTGATTTAAGAACTGGACTGGAACGCTGTGGCTGAAAGGCTTCACTACCACAAATTTTGTACCTGACCTTCTGCAGGCTACTTAAATCATCTCCCTTAGTACTCCATCTGCCAAATGTAAAGTGCCCCAAATGTATGTGAAAGAGTAAGTTCATTAGCTGCCAAATCTATACTATATAGTATACACACAAGAAAAATTTTACTGAAAAAAATATTTAAATAAGAAGGGGGGAAATGAACTTTGTATAATGTTGGGTGATAAACATAGGTAAAATACATCTCATGGTTTTGAAATCCTGCAAAAATAACACCCAATCCCTGCACCTTGCGAATGGATCTCTCTAGCACCAGGATTAAAGCAGCCAGAAATCTTCTCCGCGCTACGCTTCCACTCGCAGACCCTGACACTTCAATGCCAGGACCACAGCGAGAAAGCGAATCTGCGAAGCTCTGCTGCTTTCTCGTCGCCTGACTCGTAACACCAGCCGTGTTCTGACCAGCGCCTCGGGAGCGGGAGCCACACGGCCGACGTGCGGCACTGCCAGCGATCGCATCCCCGGCGACGGCGTTGCAGGGCCGCGGGGACACCGAGGTCCCCGGCAGCCACAAGCGGTTTTTTCTCAAAGCCTGAGAGCCAGATGCTATTTCCCCTCTTTTATTTCGCATTTAAGGATGACAGGAAGGCGATAAACAGCCAAAGCTCGGACACATCAATATGCCAGCGGGACAAAAGCCCTTTGTGATCGACGGGCGAAACCTAAAGCAGGGGAGGAGACCCTCTTTTTCTTCCTTTGGGGATGGCTCTGGACAGAGACGCCTGAAATTTCAGCTCTCCAAAGCTTCTCCCATTACCAGCAGATCACCTTGCAGGTAAACACCTTCCTGGTTCACTGAGTCGCTGTTACGTATCTGAAAAAGAATCTCCACTGAAAAGTGATAATAGTGGAAAAAATACTCCCTATTGTACAGCCGTAATTCTTGTAGTGCTTGTCTGTAAGCAACGCATTTCCTCTCTTGAGGAGGCTGTGCAACTGGATCCAACTACACGTAAAGCAATCTGTTAAAACCAGGATGAGATTTACTGTTGGAAAGAACAGGTTTAAATAAATTCCAGGAGCCTATGTACCATCTGTCTAAAAGTGACCAAATATGGAAAATTAAATTTCATCTCCTGAATGTTACAATAAAAAGTTAGTATTTTCTATAAGAGAGTAAACTTACTGATTTAGTAGATGCAACGAACTATTTGCAGTAACTGTTGTTCCATTTTAACTCCTAAAGAAACTAATTCTCTCTACAGACTATTTAGTTACATTTTTAGGCATATACACGCAGCACTAAAATCCCTATTTCAGTTGTTTTATAGTATGCAAACTGGCACGTGTACCATGCAAAGTGGCAATAGAAAACATACGATACTTTTATTGAAATGTATTCCTTTTTTCCCCATATAGTCATAAAATCATTTGCGCTACTTAATCCACCAGAAACAACAAAGCAATCCACCTGAGTTCAGTGTAAAAGTGGTTTTGTTTCTGTTTAAAAGCAGTGAAGTCCAACAAGAGAGAAGTCGCCCACTTTAAGAGCATCTTCTTTTGACGTGTGTATCACTAAGCAACAGATGTATCAGCGTATCTCAGTATGAAAAGCTGTAACCAGGAAAAAAGCTAGGAGATGGGAATTAGAAGAGCATTTTCTGCACTCACCGACTGCCGAGAAAGCCTACTCTGCAGCCTTTCTGTGTACTGGAGCCGTGTGATTTAACCAGGGGAATATAAAAAAACAGCCCGATGTCAGCACATACAGTTAGAATCCCTCATTTGGAGCTAATCTAACCACAGCTTACACCTTGGAGAACTGAGCTAGTTTGAAGACAAGAGTATAATACAGCAATAAAATACACGCCTACTTCTTTCTTCACTGTCACCTTTTCCACTTGAAAGACAAAGTGAAAAATAGCATGAACTGGGACTGGAAAAGTTCCTTTAACAAGAAAGGTGGTTCAAGGGATTTGAGGCAGTATCCATCTTTCAAAAAAAAAAAATAAAAAAAGAAAGCCAAAAGGACAATAATCATCCCTATTCTGGCGTATCCTTTGAGCATAACAAAGGTTCAGCTAATGTTCAGGTATATAGAAAGTACTGTCACAGACACAAAGTGCTGCAGAAGTACGTAATGTTTCTCTACTAGGTCAAGAGGCATTAAAAAAAAGGAAAAAATGGCCTGGTGATTTGTACATTAGGTACTTGGATGATCCAATATGCTTTTAAGTCAGTATTCTCTCAGAAGAGCTTCAGTAAAACTGAAGACACAAAGCTGCACTACAGCCCTAATAATGCAACCATCCATGTTCTCCCACTCCTTCTGCTACAGTATGAGCCAGGTTCATGGCTGGTGGAAACCCTGTCCTGCTTGGCCTCTCACTCCTTCAGCACGGACACTGTCCCGTCTCCCGGCCTCGCATTTCTCTTCTCTGGCCAAGCAGCGTATCTGACAACAAGAGCAGGCAGAGAGGGAAGCAGCCAGTTTTGGCATTCGGCATAGCCCGTCAGTCATCCTCGAGCATACACAGAGTCAAAGGAGTGAGAAGGATTCAAAGAAGAAACAGTTCTGAAAGGCACTCGACAGGAGCATCCCTCTCCCCCCGCAGCCAGCGCCCAGCCCGAGCCTCCTCCCAGCCCCTTCCCTCCCCACGGCTCCCATCACCATGGCCAACAACTGACCGCGGCGCGGGGAAAGCCACACAGACCACCTGCCTCTGCTGATAACACCACCGCTGCTGCTGCAGACTCTGCCTCACCTTTCCTACCTTCTCGCTTGCTTTCCTGGAGAGACTACGGAGCAGCCAGCTGGGGCGAGGGAGGCACAGACTGGCACCGGGCACCGGCACGGCTCTGCACTGGGATGGCACCAGGTGACAGTTGCTCTGACTTTTAAGAGATGCTTCTCTCCTCCTAAAACTTACCATCAAAAGAGGCAGTTGAGATACTGTAGAGATATTTATGCTTATCCCTTTGAACACCTAAATCTTAAGACTATAGATGCTGCGGTCTGGTTTTGTTCGCCGTGATGCACACAGACATGCGCCCTGTAACCTCGTCCCAGAGAGACACATGGACTTCTCAACACTGCTTGGTTTGGCGTGACAGCCACACCACGGCTGACAGTCAAATAATGAGTGCAAGGAACAAAAACCAATGTGGCATGCGTGTCATGGATGTGGTCAGGCACTGGGACAGGCTGCCCAGGGAGGTGGTGGAGTCGCCATCCCTGGAGGTGTTCAAAACACGTGTGGATGTGGCACTTCGGGACATGGTTTAGCAGGCATGGTGGTGGTGGGTGGATGGTTGGACTTGAGGATCTTAGAGGTCTTTTCCAACCTATGATTCTATGATTCCTCAGAAGAAACTGTAAATACAACAGGCATCCAGCGATTAACAGTATCGTCAAAATGTCGGAAGTTTTCTCTCGGGATATTTTCAGGGCAGGAGTCCGGTAACTCCTGGTATCTTAAGGCTAAAGTAAGTCTGCTCTAGTAACACTTCAACATCACAAACATACATATCCAGAAGGTAAACATGAATATTTAGTGTTACATTCTAATTCCTAAACTTACTATATTGTTATCACATACTTTCTCAATAAAATTTGTTTCCACCGGAGAAAAACTTATTAAACTGAACATTATTTGACAGACGCCTAATTTAAAGGAATACTTTAAATGCTGTTACCAAATTGGCAAAAAATATGACAGACATCAGGCGAGTATGACCACAAGTGCATGTGAAATGCAGTAACAAGTCAATGACAGCATGCCCGTGTATTTTTTGAAAGACAGAAATAAACAACAGTAAATTTAAATTGCCGTCCCAGTCCGTAAGATGCATCTCTAGGACGCATCAGAAGTATAAATGCTGTCTCTTTTTACTCCTGACAAGGCTCTAAAGAGATCAAAGTGTAGTGTAGTTTAGTACTTTATATTACTGTATGAATTAAAATAATTTGACATAGAAATCAGAAGGATTTTTTCAAATATTTCACATAATTTTTCCATTTTTACAATTTTTTTTTGTATCAAAGCATATTGTTCTATGATACCTTTTTCCTGTAACTTCCATCCAAAGACTCTGGTAATAAACCAGAAAAATCGGTACTTAAATATGTACTTTATTGTATAAGTTCCCATCCTTTTTTGCTCTTAATAGCACAACACAAGGTAATTTTTTTTCATAGTAAAGCTAAAAACAGGTCCATGAAATAGCAGGATAATACAAGCCATGTATGCAGAAGTTAAAAAAAACACCTTTAATAATATCTCAACATTTCATTAATTCTAAACACTCTCAGAATAACTTTAATATGGTTTCTAGGCAACTTTAAGGAAAGACATCAGCCTAGATTTATTCCATCTACTATGAAAGTAAGTCTGGTGCACAATCACCTGCATCACCAGCTCGAGATGCAGCTCAACACAAATAAAGCCCACACAAGATGGGAATTGCCCTCTTGACTAACTCGTCTTTTCCTCATATTTATTAACTTGAATATCTCAGATAGGTGCCTAAAACTGAAGATAAATCTTCAACACAGCCCTACAGACATGATAAAGATCTCATTGTTGTAAGGTTCTCTTTAATGCTAGATTAGAAATCGGTACTGACTTATTTTAATTTTATGAACACAAATATCATCCCTTTCCTCCCGCAGTACCCAAATGAGCAGGTAAGAAACAGCAATTTGTACTTGCAAATACATGAACACAGAAACAGAAAGAGTGGGATTTGCTCATGGACGTCCTACAGCAGCCTCTGCAGATGCCTGAACGAAGGTGCCAGAGCATCGTCAGGAGAGGCTCCCGCACCTGCTGCGGACGCCCACCACGTCCTGCTGGACACTGCAGTTCTGCACCCCGACGGACATTGTCTTTGCAACACCTGTAAACCTGGATATTCTTCTAATCTGTAGGAAAATCTAATAATCTCAAATTCTTGCCCTTAAAAATATGCTTAAAAATATACCTTTACCTATTAAAAAATATACCTTTAACTCTACTACATCATTTTTGAGATCGAGGTGGGTACGCAACGTGAGCTTGGGGAGACCAGCCTCCCCCTCCTGTGACTGCCGCAGAGAGCTCAGAGCAGAGCTCTGCGAAACTCGGCGGCAACTTCCCGTCCAACCAAAACCAAAACGGGACTACCTGGCATCGCAAGTTTTAAGGGACACAAAAGTGAAATGCAGTAGAAGTCTGGTAAAAGAGTCTGAGAGAGATAAAAAAAAAAAAAATGTGCTTCATGAAAATAAAAAGGTAAAAATACATTTCCGTCTTTTATTCTACTGGTAGATGAACAGAAGATAACTCGTCTCACCTTTCCACCCATATTTGCATCTGAACTAAGCACGTGCAGCTCTGAACGCGGCGCTCTGCCAGGGAAGGGTCGGAGTTACCCTGCGAGGTTATCTGCTCATCCGCAACCCCTCCTGTGATATCGCGTTTTACTTTTGCTGAGAGTAAACAAAAAGAACTGATATTTATAGCATTTCTTAGGAGACTGAATGTTTTCATCAGCTCACCAGGTCATCCAAAATACCCAAGAAATCAAGTTTCATGACAGTTACCAAAACAAATGCTTTGAACCAATAACTTTGAGATGTTTACATAAGGACAGTAAAAAACACATATAAACACAGAAAAAAATTCTCATCTGCTTTTTTTGTCTGATTTATTACCTAATAATTCAATAGCAGAGCACATTTAATGTACTCCTGTAATTCTACAGCAATCATAAAAGACTTAAAAATAATCTTTATAAGAGACTGGAAGATTATTAATATGAAATCCCTATCACAGCAAATCTGACTATTAAGCTTGCTTGTCCTACAGTAAAAAAGAGACTAAAATTAAAAGGCAAAAATATCTTTCAAGTAGTTGCTTCTGTACAAAAGGGAGCTTAAGTGATTAAACAAGAGACTGATTTAGCATTGGTACCACACGTTTTTAAAGGAAAATACAGGCACTTTGAAATATGTCAAAAATACTGAATAAATTACAGGATATGTGTTTCACGGGGAAAGAAGAGTAAATAGCTGTAATTTGGGAGGCTAGAATTTCATTAACGAGACAGAATAAAGGGCTCTGCAAACAAAAGGACCTTTCTTAAAGGTTTTCAGTGACTACACAAGTTTCAATATTCCTTCTTAATGGCAGCATATGACAGCGCGTCTGCCTTTCTTGTACGTTCTTTTCGTTATATTTTTCATTATCCATTTTCACCCAATAGATAATACATAAACAACATGAACAGATCAAGAGCTTTCCATTGCCAGCTATGCAAACCCTGAGTTACAAAAACCACCACGTTCTGCTTTGTGAAATCACAGCAGTAACTTCTGATTGTCTGAAATTATTGTTTCAGAAAACAACATTTTATCATTTATCTCTACAGCAGGCAGACTTCATCCTCAACTTATGATCAATCAATCATCAGAAACATCCGTCTTCCCATAATAGCTGGTTTCAGCTCGTACACGGAGCTTTCCTTTCCAGGGTTCAGAGCAGACAAATTAACATATCCCTCTTACTAACTCCTAGTATATAGTCTAAGGATTAACTACCATAGCAACCAGTACTGTAGTCTGCCAACACATGTTCACCCAAATTGCTGGATTTTCTAAGTTTATGTGGATAGGATTTCTATGTAGGTGTTCATTTACTGTGCAGAGATTGTAAGTTTTCTATTATGTGGATTTCTTCAAATACGTGTAAAAGCACAGCCACTGCATGACCCTTCCAAAAAACTCCAGCATAATATTCAAAATGAAGCTGCTACTAAAATAATACTAATTAAATTGTATTTTACAAATATTTATTTTACACATTATGCAATTCCTCCTGCTTGTTCGTTTTACTCTACTCAATTACGGTATAATGCTATTCTTGACATCAAGTACAACGAGTTCTTTGAACTGGAGTAAGGTGACATGAAATCAAGGTATAATCAAAGTCTTTTCACCCATAACCTTAATTCCATGAAACTGTAATTTTTCAAAAAAAAAGAGAAGCATTAAAGAGAAATGTGCTTCTGTTCCAAGACACTTTAAAAAATGGTGCATTTTTAAACAAATCGTACATGACATCATACGACATCACAAATTACTTGTTTTTAAGTGGTGAGTATTAAGTTCCCATGGAGTTCAGTGTCACCTGAAAATGAGTTCCTAAAGATATGGGAATGTTCCTCTCCTCAGACATACTTCTATATTTAAGTTTTTCGGAACAAAAAAAAAGGATGGAAGGGGAAAGAATCCTCTTTCAACTGTGGTTCACCATATGCATGCATTAAATACACACATGGCAGCTTGCACTACAGAAGTTGCTGTATATTACAATCACTCCCGAATGAGTATGAATAATTTCATCATTTTCAGTGTAGCTGAGCAGAGCACTTCGAGACAAAACACAGGTTTAAGCAGAAAAGTACAGAAAAAAGGGTGGAAGAGAAGAAAGAAAAAAACCTATTAAAATATACTTCCTCTGCCTGTAAATATAAAATTGTTGCTTGCAAGCCTATCGTCTTCGTTGAAGCTGCTGCTTTCCTAGTATATTCTTCTCTTTTTTGTCCTGTTCGCTGACATGATCTTATTTTTTCCCTCTTCAGTCACTCTCTCCTTCCATCTTCCTTTCCATATTGCTCTTCCGAATTCACCTTTCATTCCGACTCCCTTCTCACTTTATCTGCTCCTGGAGGAATTACTCCCGGTTTTTCTTCTACCATTTCAGTTCTGTAACCTCACTTCCTAACTCTGAGATTTAGCATCTTCTTCTCTTGCTGTCCTGTCATCAATGCAATAATATTTGAAGAGTTCAACAGAGTTTTGGGGAAGCTCCAGTGATCAATCTCAAGGCTGCGTGGTGAAGTTTTCAGCTAGTGCAAGACATCTGCCTTAGGGGTGGGCTGGGAGAATCAGGGTGTAGCAAGTCAACACACGGGCAAAGTCTGTCAATAGACAGTAAACAGCATTCATTTTCCAACTGGAGAAACCTCTTCTATTCCAAATGATAAGAAGATAATCCGAACACTTAATTTTTTTAAATAATACACTCCCCAGATCCATGACACAGGCTTTTGAGCCTTTCTGCTGCTTTGGAGGCAGAAATCATAGAGTCATAGAATGATTTGGGTCGGAAGGGACATTTAGAGATCATCTAGCCCAACCTCCCTGCAGGGACCAGGGACTTCTTCAACTAGATCAGGTTGCTCAGAGCCCTGTCCAACCTGGCCTTGAATGTTTCCAGGGATGGGGCCTCCACTACCTCTCTGGGCAACCTGTGCCAGCGTTTCACCACCGCCATTGTAAAAAATTTCTTCCTTATATCCAGTCTAAAGCTACCCTCCCTTAGCTTTAAGCCGTTACTCCTCAGACGTGTAAGGGTTGGCAGCCAGAGACAACATCAGCAAATTATAACTGCCTGGCCAAAGGACCATTACAGTACTTGTTTTTGAAATAATTCAAGATAGACATTATAATGAGATACTGAGAAACTTCATTACACTAGAAAAGTAAATATTTCAATAAATCGAGAAGAACTTGTCTATTCTTCCACAGACCAAGATTCAACCATCTGGTACGGCAGTATTTCCTGCTGGTGTGGGTAGGAAAATACCCACATCAAGGGAGAGGTATGGTCATGTTACAGTTATCTGCATATTGATTTTGTTCTCTTTTAGTGGATAACTATCAACTGCAATGTTTCCCTTCCAAAAGCAACACTATGCAAGCTCAATTTAAGAGGCTGTTCTTAACATGGCAACCTGAAAGGTATCCTGAAAGTTGTGCGATGTACAGAATACACATTAATTCCTCCACAAAGACGACAGCTTTGAACTTTCCAACTCGACTTTTCATAGACTCATAGAATCATTACAGTTGGAAAAGACCTCCAAGATCATCAACTCCAACTGTCCAACATCACCATGCCTGCTAAACCATGTCCCAAATGGTCATGTTACAGGCTCAGTAAAAATCACCCTAGGCCATGCTGGTATGCAGTCAGTTTACAATGACAAAAGTCCACGTGAATGCTGAAGAGCATCTCTGCTTTCCACGCTTGTCCCAATCACTGACCACCACTGGCTGGTGGTGTTGATGCCAGCTACCAGGCATCATGGTATGAGCTGTGCAAGGACAACGATCCAGCCTGAAACTACACAAAGCAAAAATAGTGGCTAAATTCAGTCAACCCTGGACCTGCCAGGAATGCCAGTGCCAACCAGAGCAACTGACTGGGGACATTAACACTCTCTTTTCAGAAAGGTTTTAAGCTTCAGCTTACACCATTGTTAGCAGTGAACAGTATTTTATAGTCATTGGGAAGATATTCCCCAAGCCAAGCAGATCTGACGTTGAATATGGTGTTTTTCTAAGACTTTTCTGAAAGTACTGTAATTGTAACACGATTTTGTCAGTTTGATCTGCTTGTGATTAGGAAAAGGCTGAAGTGATTTTGAGTCACGGACCAGAGGAAATGCAGTTTAACAACTCTCCCAATTCTTTTCTAATTTAGACACCAATTGAGACAGGAAAATTGCCTCCCCCAGGGCTCTGGATAGATCCATAGCTGATTCCTCTGAGGGCTGTCCAAAATCCTAACGAAGCGAATCAATGATGAATTCACGTATGGGACAAGACAACGACCAATTCACAATCTCAGTCCACACAAACTGGGCAAAACCTTTGAGGACTGACCGAGTGACCTCTCTGTCTTCTCTGTCTTCTCCCTGAGTGGTTGAACCTCTCCTATTATGTTTCTATGACTAGAAATTGTGGAAGGACATTTTAATTCAGTGTGGTAGAAGAGTCACATTTCTCTCTCTACCAGTTCTCCGAGAAGCCCCTGCCCGCCTGGACCGCCAAGGTGTTCCCTGCCTTTGCCTGCCCTCCTGCCTCCATTCTGTACGTTCTACAAGACATGGTGATTTCCACAACACAGAGCTGTCATTTGGAATTTTTTCCAGGTATACCTTTCAAGTCAAACTCAACAAAGCACAGCACGGTTATCCTCCTATGAAGACTTCACCAGCCACTGCCTTTGACAGCTTCTTACATCAAATCTTTCACGATATGACAGCCATTGATGTGAATGAAGAAGTGGAAGAGACTCAGGCAGTCAAATAGTCCATTCCTGTCCCTAAGCGGTAACACCCATATTATCCAAAATCTGTCCCTATGGATCTGAAAGGACAACCTGTAACCTGGCCAGGGAATCTTCTCACCGCTTCCTTCTTAAGCTTTCCCTCCTCGCTACCTAAGTGAACTCAACCCTGCTGCAATTTATTACTGTAAGAAGAAATGCCTTGCTCTGTTATCTCTTCTCCTATCACGGCCAGTGAGAACAGACTATTTATTCTCTTCCTCTTTTCAGCAGTCTTGTACATACATGAAGACAGTTATTCCATTCCTTTTTTTTAAGCTAAGCAAATACAATCTATCCTTCTAAATAAGCCATGTTTTCCAAACTCCAGACCACTCTCTGAGGTTTCTCTGACTCTTCCATATTCTTCCTGGCATGTAACAATCAAAAAGGACACAAAAACGGACTGAGAACTTCTTAAAGTACAACAAAAAGACAACTCTATGTGTCTCACAAGCTCTATACATCCCGCTACAGCCTTTCCCTGGCTACAGGAATGTGACATTGTTGACTTACACTCAGCTGGCACGATGCAACATACCTTTTTTTCAGTGAACTCTTCCTTAACTATTTGATTCCCCACAACTGTAAGCATATTGCCCCAACCTTCTTGTTACTAAACAGTTTCTCAGACCCTATCTCCAGCTTGTGTTTATCCAAGTTCCAAGTCTGTTCTTCAACGTAACTTCAGTTCCCAGCCAGCAGTTTTACCTACACATGTAATGTGCATTTCCTCTGTTGTCTTTGTCATTATTTAAATATAGACATTCTAAACAATGGGAGACCTGAGCAGGTCCTCGTCAACACATCCTCTATCTGATGGTCAGCCTCTGAAAACAATTCTGTCCACATACTGCCCAGAGAGTTCTGTGCATACCCAGAGGTTTCACCCAGACCGTCTATATCTGGTCTCTTTAGCAAAGTACCACACAAATCACTGGGAAGAAGTTCTAGTCATAATACTGATTACACTCAGAAGGAGAAAAACAAAAACAAAAACAAACAACAAACTGCTCTGCGCTAATTATTTTTGATAAATCTACTTTGCTTTACCATTCTTGTTGGTGTTTACAGCTTTTTTTTTTTCCTGAGAATTACACTGATGGATTTATGACTACCTGATCTTCTATTTTAATTCCCCTATTACCACATCAAAGACAAAGGAATTAAATGCAGCCGACGACTGCTCAACAGGACACCAATCAACCCTGGCATGGAAGGACTAATTTTAGAAGGGAACCTAGTTTGGAGCCCATTCAACTGCCAGGTTACTGTGTCAGGTCAGGGAGGAATTCACAAAGTATCTTTGGGCTCTGGTGAGTCCCTATTTAACTGCCAGGTTGTCTCTAAAACACCAAAACACCGAGTTATTACCAAAGACATAAACAGGAGACAATTAGCTTCCCCCAGAATCATACAGCATTATAGCTTTGACCAGTATTTTCATGGTTTGGGTTGGCTTAACCAGCACTCACACGGACAGGTGTCTAACCTCAACCTTACAAGTCAAATTCTCCAAGGCTGTTATGCCGTGACTCCGGGAAGTAGACGAAAATCAGGCAAGGAGAAGACTGCCAATACAAGGGTCTTAATGGGTGGTAGATGAAGAGAGGAATGCTTCTTCAAATCCTTTAAATTAATAGCTTTCCCTTATCCACAGACTGTTCTTGGCCAGTATCCGCAAGTAATTCTTAAGTAATGGAATTACGAAGGAAAAAAAAAAGCTGCAGCTTCCAGAGTTTTGCAATCACCAGGGGATCCTAAGGCTTGAAGAACCATAGATGGCTCCATGCCACAAAATTCTAAGTCAGAGGGTTGTAGTCAAAGGTTACTTTAACAAGCGATGTTCCAATAAGAGATACAATACAGAAAACTTGAGAGGTCTGGTATTTAAAGGGGAAACACTGACAAGGTATGTGATTTATTACTTATATCTTGCAAACTGAGAGGGGATAAAAAGTTTTACAAAAATAAATGCCTGATCCAACCCTACTACTGTATGTCTTAAAATAAGGAAAACAACCGAGAACTTGTGAAAATATACATGAGACTACTCTAAAACTAAAAGAACGTAGTTGCATCTGCATGCATGTCAAATATTTGATATCATTTAAGACCGTAAAATTTCATTTTCCTGTTCACCCTATTTTCACCAGAAGAAAAAATGTTATCTGCCCTGCCATAAGCCATTTAAGAACATATATTGAAAGCGGTATTTCAGCTGTTTTCATACTATGCAATGTTAGATCTCCAGGGTCTTCATTATGAGATGAGAGGAGGCTCCTTAAGTATTCGGTATAATCTCCAGACGATTTAAAGCTTTTAACTCAGCACTTCACTTTTTAGCCCAATTATGTTCACAGCACTGGGTTTTTCATTCCATGGAAGCACTCAATTCAGAAAGCTGGATTCAAGACTATACAAGTTTTCAGATGAATACGAAAAATCAAGTAAGCTCTTAGAAATGCTGTTTGAAATTATCTTTACAAACATAAATAGGTGTACTAGTAACATACCTGAAAAAGAACATGAACAGAGCAGCTGTGATGCAGAACAAAAGGACCTACAAGAAGAAGAAAGAACGTTATTACATAGAACATCACTCCACCAGTGCATCTTCTGGATCTCAAGGATTTTACAACTGTTGCTATAAAAGTTACACGACATTTATACACTTGATAGGTCAGAAGGAAAGCTTATCTGAATCCACCAAAAAGGATTCTCTTATTTCTAGTGGACTTTGAGCCGTTTCTGTAGAAGTTAAACAGACATGAAATCCAAACCAGGGTAATGTGACAACAGACACAGCAAATGATGCCACTTAAAACAGTCTGGAATAAACTAATAAAATCATAATAAAACAATAGAACGACACAACAAAGCGGTAGAATGGAAATTTAAACGTTGTATTTTTTTCTACTTTGCTTTTATGATTTATTCAAATATCATATTGCTAGTTCCAGTTTAAAAGCCAGGCCCTTGACGATGTCTGTACAGACAGCCGCTTCTGCTTAACGGCTTTCCAGCAAGTTTGAGAGTAGGTAATTCTATTCCCAAATGAGCATATCCTTTCTAGTAGTTTACCTTAGCGTTAAACTCACTAGGAATAAACCCATCTTGCTCTAGATTATCAACATGACCATACAAGAGTCGGTGAGCAAACGCAGCAGCCCTCCAGCATGGAGCGGGGAATGTCCTCCTCCTTCCCCAGTGCTCCTTCCTCCTCCTTCCCACCTGCAGAGTGACCCATGAATGCTGAAGAAAACGAACCCAAGGAGGGAAAAAAAAGGAAAAAAAATCAAAACTTTGGAGCGTTTTCTGCCACTTTGGTGAGATAAGGAGATCACTGGAAGGGTGTAAAAGCTTTGGAGCAGGCACAGGCAAACGGGAAGGCGGGAAGATCTCCACACCAGGAGCAGAGAAGAGGAGAAAGGATGAAGGCATCCCCTGGAGACACCAACCAGCTGCTGTACCTTGACTGTAGAACTGCTTGTACATGCAGCTGCTTCAGGAACAACTACACCGTGCTTTAAACTCATAACCTGTCTTAATCCACTCCATCTTTGCACATACAGCTCCAGAGTGAGAAAATGCTGTTTCATTCCAGATACTCTGGCCCATATTCATCATTCAGGAGGCAAAAACCTTATCGAAAAACTGCAAGTGTTTTAGAAAACACTAGCACTTATTTTCAAGGGTTGAAGAAGTTTTGCTCCCAATAGGATACAGCTAAGTGAAAAGCAATGGAAATGCTGGCAGCAGTGCATATTTGAAGGTTATGAACACACAGAACAGTGGCTGCTGCGTGTTGATACAGATCAGAAAGCGTGATAAAAATTTGAATAGGAAAAGTTTACAATGACTTTCAGAGAATAAAAGTCTTACAATGAGACTATTTCCCTTTACTAAGTCCTCTGGCATGTGACTTCAAATTAGGTCACACAAGACATTTATAATGTTTACTGTGTAAACAACCCATTTTCTTTACTTTCCCTTCACCACTACCGTCGTATTTTATTATTCTGCATCAAAAATGTGAACATCTGATATCATTTTATACAAAATCATTAGGGTAAAGTGAGGACAAAGACATATTCCAGTTCAAACTAGCAGCAAAAGCAGGCTTACATTTAAACATAAGTTCTACTTAAAAAGATCTGCCCTAACCCTCCCAAGCTCAAACCACATTTAATCATTCAGTCATCAGTTCTTTGGATATCACTTCTGGGAGACAGAAGCAACAAGAAGCCTTGACAGCCAGAGCAGTGATATTGAGAAATCAAATGGCAAAGAACCACTTTTCAGGGGGAAAAGTATGCCTTTGCATATTAAAAACACTCCCTTCACCAAACAGTCTTTTATTCATTTTTTACCATTTTTAAAATGAGTTTGATAACAACCTAACAAGTATTTATACACGTCATTAAGAATCCCTCTGAGCTCTCTCTTCTCCAGGCTAAACCACCCCAGTTCTCTCAGCCTCTCCTTGTGAGTGATGCTCCAAGCCCTTAGTCATCTTCACTCCAACACGCCTACATCTGTCTCATACTGGCGAGCCCAGCACTGGACCCAGCACTCCAGATGTGTCTCACCAGGGCTGAGCAGAGGGAAAGGACTACCTTCCTCGACCCGCCGGCAATGCTTCTCTGAATACAGTCCAAGTGGCTGGCGGAAAGGCCTGTTGCTGGCTCATGTTCAGCTTGGTGTCCACCAGGATCACCAGGTTCTTTTCTGCAGAGCTGCTTTCCAGATGCTCCCAGCATATACTGATGCCTGAGGTTATTCCTCCCCAGGGGCAGAACTTGGCACTTCAATTTGCTGAGCCTCATGAGGTTCCTGTTGGCCCATTTCTCCAGCCTGCTGAGGTTCCTCTGGACAGCAGCACAACTACCTGGTGTGGCAACAACTCCTCCCAGTTTTGCATCATCTGCACATCTGCTGAGGGTGCAGCCTCCTGTGCGCTAATCCAGGTGCTTAACGAATCATACAATCAATCATTGAATCATTAAGATTGGAAAAGACCTCTAAGATCATCAAGTCCTACTGTCCACCCAACACCACCATGCCTACTAAACCATGTCCCAAAGTGCCACATCTACACGTTTTTTGAACACCTCCAGGGATGGGGACTCCACCACTTCCCTGGGCAGCCTGTTCCAATGCCTGACCACTCTTTCGGTAAAGAAATTTTTCCTAATGTCCAACCTAAACCTCCCCCAACACAACCTGAGGCTGTATGATGAACATGCTGCTGACCCCAGTATGGACCCCTGGGGTACACCACCAGTAACTGGTCTCCCACTGGACTTTGTGATGCTGTTCACAACCCTTCGAGCCTGTCAGTTCAGTTCAGCCAGTTTTTGGTCCACCTCATCATCCACCTATCACCAGTTTGTCTATAATCTGTATTCTACTTGGCAAAATCTGGGTAACTTAAAATACTTGAAGACCTTGCTTAACCAATCTCTATAATCACCAGATGTCTCCCAGAACTTAAAAATATTATTTGAAAAAAATACATTGTGGAAGACCTTGGCCAGATGGAAAAGAGGAAACTGGTACCAATTTTTGTAAATGAGAAGTTCAGGGAATATTAGACAGTCAACCAGGCCACTTCTAAAATCCACAACTATATTAGAATACATTCTTTGAAACAGATAGTTTGTAAACATCTAGACAACAAGATGATAAGAAACAACCAACACAATAAACAAGTAAGTGAAAACTATTGTAATTTTCTTCTTGGAGAGATGTTTTAAGGCAAAGAGCAGGTGTAATTTATCTGAACTTTAACACACCTTTGTGGCAGCTGCATATGTTAAGTGGGCACGAAGCTGCTCAAGAACTATACAGGAGAAAACTCTAATAGCAGCTCATTATCAAACTAAAACGCGTTTTAACTGAGGTCACCAAAGAGGTTCTGCTTCCCTTTTCAGTAATGACTTGAATGATGCAACAGAGATTACGTCACAAATTCACACAGTCCTTTAGAGGCCAGGCTTTCATGGAAAGTGATTGAATTGCCCAAAGTCAACAAGATGAAATTCAATAAAAACAGCTATGAAGTACTTGGCAGGAGAAATCACATACACAAAAACCACGACAAGAAACAACTGTGTAGGCAGTACAAGAGTCTAACAAATTCCACAGATCACAAATAAATAGGCACCAGCAATGTAACGCCGCGGAAAGCGCCGTAAAATACTAGAGGCTCTTCCAGGAGCAGAGGAGGTAAAACACAGCAGTGCATTTTACACTAATGACCTGGTGCTGGCAACACCCCAAAAACACAGCATTGGGCACCACTGCTGATGAAAAGTGCAGACAGAACAGAATCACAGAATCACAGAATCACAGAATGTTCGGGGTTGGAAGGGACCTCTGTGGGTCATCTAGTCCAACCCTCCTGCCGAAGCAGGGTCACCTACAGCAGGCTGCA
>Ga0065711_1027020_pt1 | contig 55527 bp, 22 predicted proteins | sample Hoacrofraction12_FD_59098 | JGI IMG/M metagenome (GOLD analysis project Ga0065711, IMG submission 59098) | Hoatzin crop microbial communities from Cojedes, Venezuela - Epithelial fraction 12 v2 (version 2) | ecosystem: Host-associated > Birds > Digestive system > Esophagus > Crop | place... | reverse complement strand
AGTGTTTCACAACCCTCATTGTAAAGAATTTCTTCCTTATATCCAGCCTAAACCTACCCTGTTTTAGTTTAAAACCATTACCCCTCGTCCTGTCACTGCTGTCTCTACTAAAAAGATTGTCCCCATCTTTTGTATCTTAAGATACATGGTATAAAATGGGATTACATCTACGTTTCTCTTGGAGTGCAAAGTGTGTATTTAATATCCATATATACATCTGCATTTTATTCATTTATGTTATGTTAAACCTACTTTTTAATGTATTCTGTTGTTTGAGTGATTCTAATCTTTGTATAAGTTCATTACGCTTAAAACTGCTTTTGGCTTTACTTGTGTAATCGTGGAGCTAGCTTCTATTTTCTGTGGTTGAGCTGAAAGTACAAGTAGGCACCATAACTTGAATAGGCTTGCATTGTGGAAAAAAATAGCTTAACGAACTTGTTATAAGTTAAGGTATTTGCAAATGTATGGAAAATATTAATGTTTCTCACCTTTGATTGTATGGTGGGGAAAAGCAATATTACCTGAGTAGAAGCCTGCAGCTGAAATGAATCAAGAATAGCAGCTGTATATAGTATATTAACCAGAAAAACTGAGAAATTGTATTAAACTCACTGTTTATCTTTTGGAGGGTTCATAAAGCTTCTACGAATAAGAAGCGAGGGGAATTAAATACCACAGCATTCACTTAATAAGGGAAGAATAAGGCATGGCAGGATTACCTAAACCTATGCCATGAGTCTGAATGTCCCTTCAGGTAACATTATGGACCTTGGTGATGTGCATTTAAAATTGCATAATACTTATTTCACACTAAAAAAAAAAAAAAATCTTTACACTGTTAGATGCTTCAGAGTCTTATCTGACACCAAATTTTGGCATGTGTGAGATATGCTAGAAAGAAGTGCTTCCTGATGCTAAAAGTATTTATTCCTTACTCCTAAAGAGCTCTCCTCTGCCTCTAGATATTGTCTAAGTAGTTTTTTGTAATAAAAAGCCTCAGTAGGTCATGTCAGGCTTGTTTATTATCATTACTGCTAAAACTTATTTGGTGTTACTTTTATGAAAGCTAGACAAAAAGGCTGTGGAGTCCTATGGTGCTAAGAAACCCTGAAAATGAGTCAGCCTTAAATAATTTGTAACAGACAACAATTGCTCTGTTTTCCAAATATGTGAAAACTATTAGCAGTTGCTACGCAAGTTAATTTGACATTTAATTGCATGGTATTTGTCAGTGAGCCAGAAAATATATAGAGCAAGCTTTGTTTATTGTTATGTTATGCACCAAAAGCATGGGTGCATCAGCTTACCCCTAGGATAAATACCAACTTCTCCAGCAACGGTTTTTCATTTGGGAACCCTGAGCTTTGGTGAAACTGCAATATTTTAAAAATTCTGCTGTGTAGGAATCGTGTGACCTGGCAAGACATGGGGAAAAGGATATATGAGTTGAAGTAAAACTGTGTATCATGTTAGTTTTGTCATGTGGATGTATTCCTTGGACATCTGTGGCACTATGTCTTAGGACACAGAAGTCACGGTGCCTGTGTCTCTTGCACATCAACATAAAGCAATATCTGTGTGTTGTGAGACTGGTTCTAATAGCAGTCCTGAAGTTATTCGTTTTCCTCCTCGTCTAGCCGTGTCAATTATAGCCCACAAGAGCTTGTGATGGCGGCTGGTTTTGAAGACAGGATTACTGCCAGTGCTCCTTTTTGGGGCAGTAAAACCATTCTGCAGCTCAACACGGCCCTTGGTAGTTTAGTTGTCTTCATGTCTGCATATAAGTTTTATTTGTTCAGAAGGGAGTGGTCATTTTGTTTTACAGGTTATAGCTTTTCTTGTACTTCGGATTTACTTGCCAGGTCAGAGGCTTGAAATTCTTTGCTCTTGTATAGCAGGAGTACAGTTTCTTTCTGTGTTTCTAAACCCTTTAAGCATTTTAATCTGGTGACTTGGGAACAATTAATAATGTTTTGGTAATGAATTTTGATAGCTATTTGACAAGAGAAGTAGTATTTATAGGGATTGTATTGCACAGCACACAGTAAACCTTGTTTACAAACGGGTGAGGCTTTTTTCTTAGAGAGTGCAATCTCATATTACTAAGATGGAGAAAGGAAAGCTTCCTTTCAGAATTCTGATAATGCTGTTTCAGATTTTAAAAGCAATTAAAAAAATTATAAAAATCATTCCAGCAACAACTAATGAAAAACTTTCATGTGCTTCTTACCACAGTTATATGCCAACAGCCTGATGCTTGTGTAATCCTGGAGGCATTTTTCTGGGAGATTACATATGTTTTTTTCTTTGGTTTGAATGAGATTATGAGGAGAGCCCATTTGTTATCTCGGAGAAGAGCAGTGTCATCTCTCTTCCAGGAAAAAGTAAGATAGGGTGTGCAATTCCTTAAAAACGTTCAGAAAACATTTTCACCTATTGATCTACCAAGGCCTGTACTGTAGTTGATGGAAGTATGGAATAAACTGCAGATGTTGTTCTACTACCTCAACTGACAAGCCAATAGTACAAGTTTGTGTACAATTTTAAAATAGTACAGAATGCAAACTATAGCTACATTTAGTGTGAAATTATAGGAGTAACTATAGTTTCAGATTAAATATTCTGAAATTATTTTGCTGTGTTCTTGAATGGATGCCTTTTTCATGGATTTGTGTAAAATACACATTTTATAATTCATAAGATTTAAACAAAACTACTGATCTAAACAGAACAAAGTCTAAATTTCTTCAGAATTGATAGAAAAGCATAATCACCATGAACTGTTGGAAGCTCTGCTCATCTGCTTTGTATACTAGGCTGCAAAACACACCTGTCAAGCTGTTAGTGGTTCACAAAACAACCCCTCCACCCCTCCTCTTGTTCCTGGCTTGGAACTTCTGTTAAACAGGTAAAATCCTTGAATGCGTTTATTGTTCGAAGTTCTTTCTCATTATGCTTTTCAGTAACTTTTTTATCCTTTGAAATGGTTAATTCAAATACATGCTGCTTTATAGTGTTCTCAGACTACCACATCAGAAGATGTCTGCAAACATTGCTTGTCTGCACATCCAGCTTTTTCAAGAGAGTTGATACTGGGGAATGTAAATTCTGGTGGGTCAATTAGGATGCTGTTCCATACAAAAATATGAACCTATCATAGCATGACTGAGACTCATAATTAAAGGATCTAGTTGATGAAGAGCAAAGACAAAGATTCCGGAAAGTAATTCAGCCTGTTAAAGATCTGAATTGTTAATGCTGTCTGGTGATGCCTTTTTCTACTGACTGCAGAGGAAGTCTAAATGTGTATACATTAGTATTTAAATTCAGATCAGGATTATGTTTTTAAGACACATTTCCTATTTGTGTCTCCTCATGTATTTTGGCTTGCATGGAGCAATATTGGAGCAGTCTTCAGTGAACCTCACAAATTCTGTGGCAGTGTCCGCAGAAGACTGTGATCACACTGTTTTCAGTCCTACATTAGAAACTTGCCTTTTCCTATGTGACACAAAAAACGAAGGCAGCATGGTCATCTAAACTTGTAACTGCACTTTTACTAATATGCATGATTGCACAGCTTTGGTCCCAAATTATTCTGTAGGAGTTTAACATATGTTATTGGTAGAATGGAAGTTAGACCCTTAGAAGCTTCTTTCAGTCTTTGAGCAAGAAAGCTTCTGTGTTGCAGAGACTTGTCAGTTCAAAACTTCACGCCGAATTCCAATGGATATTCGTGCAAGATGTTTCCTTGTATTTCCTCTGCCCTACGTTTTCTTTGTCTTGGTGAACATTTCAAAGGAGATTGGCTATTTGGTGAATGACCAAGCCTGAGAATTTTCTGCAGAACTTCTGAAAGCCTTTCACTAGACAGATACGAGTATGTTTACCCAGTTGAATCTGGGTATATTTCTGGATTGATATTTTCTGAAAGTATTGCTGCTCTGGAAATTTTAGGAAATAACAAAAGTCCCCTCTCTAGGGTTATGCTAACTGTGGTCAGTGGCTTTGAGTTTATAGTTTATTATAGCCAGATCTCATATAAGAATTTTCCCTTGGAATAAACATGCATCAATCTAGCTGCCACTAGTTGGGCACACGAAGTACATCAGAAATAAGGAGGAATCTATAACTCTGCATACTTGAATCGTAATAGGGATAGGATTGGAATTAAGTGTTCTCTAGGATTTGGAAGAAGCTGGAACAGGAGCTGAGAGTTTTTTACAAAGTTCGTGTTCTGTGAAAGTCTTCTGGTAGAGAAGTTTTCTATAAATTGGCACATTACATTGCTTGACATCAGGCTATTCTGTTGCATTTTGTATGTTGTAAGAGTATGTACAAACTATATTAATGAAATACATAGAAAAAACACTACAGGAAATTAGCTTAAAGAATGACTTTACTTTCTTGGATATTTCTTAACTACCTTAAATTTGGGATAGTATTTAATGTTTAGTATTTATAAATGATGGAAAGGACTTTTCTGGAAACTTGTACAAGAATCGAAATAGTGTTCTCGCATGTACTTTTTCCTGCTGGAAGACGTTTGACAGGTTTTTTTATACAGCTTGAAAACATTCAAATAAGATCAGATGCAAGTTTTGGGGAATGGTAGCTTTTCGATCAGCAATCAGACGGATTAATGTTTTGTGAATTAGATTAGTTGAAATTGTCTGAACAAGTTTGATACCAGACAGCTAACGAAAATTTTTTTTCCTCTTGAATTGGATTAAACTGTTGTAGTCACAGCAATTATGCTGTCGTTTGTGCAGTTTACTGACTTACTATTTAAATAAACTTTAAGGAATTTTGTAAGTTTGACCTTTTGTAACATCAGATAGCAGCAGGAGTTTGGAAGGAAACCAACTGGCTAAAGAACTGTTCAAATGTCAGATTTTCTTAAGCTTATAATAATTATTGAAGATGGATTATATTAAAGCTGTAGAAGATCTTTGAAACTTCTCAAATAATTCTAAGGGATATTTTTCTAATTTGTAGTGTTTAGTTCACAGCAGTTTTTCTTTATTGCTATGTTGGAAATAAAGCCTTGGAAATCAAGAAATACTGGGCAGTAATTACTCTTCCAAATACTTTTGATACCCTACTGATGCATTTGTTCTAGCTAGGTGATAAGTACTTATTCTACTTGCATACCAAAACTGTTAAGTAACATCCTCCAGAAATAAAGGAAGAAAATCGCTGTGAATGTCTGACAATCTGTGGAACTCTTACTTATTTCCATTTTGAATCAAAATTATATTGCAGGCAGAGATTTAAGTAAGGATTGTGCAAACCTGAATTGTGAGTACAGAGTTGTTTCAAACCCAGTACAAGCAGAGTAAAAAATCAGTGAAGTGAATAGCAATAAATTCTACCAATTTTGTATGTACAGGATTAAAATCTGTATGGAACAGTTTTTTTGTATGTGCAATCTAATAAACATCCTTGTAGGACGTAATTTGATTTTTTTGGCCTGGAAATGGGAATGTAGCATGAGTTAGAGGAACTCAGGATCCAGTCAAATTTGTTAAACTTTCTCTATCATCTGTACTTATTCTCTATAAAATATTCCAGTGTTATTAAATACATGAGCAAAAGTTAGCTATTTGATATAAATAAAAGGACTATTTTTGCTGAAATTATAGCAAAATGTTATGTAGGACAAAGCAGTAAATAATCGCTTCTCTTCTTTGCATAGAGAAATTCTCTGAAACAAAATTTTGGGAGGGCTAGTTTAGTTTTCTTGACAGAAGCTTTAACTTCTTGTCTAAACATACACCATATTTTACAAAATATTTAGCTCATAAACCCTTTTTGTTAGACTGAGGCCCTCATTTGGACAATTGTAATTTTAATCTTATGGAGATTGAGGTTGCTATCATGAAAATAATCCAAAAAGTTTGTTCTGGTGTAGCTACAGGACACATAGCTGAGTTGAAGATATTCCTTGAAATAGAGTTGGTAATGCTGATAGCTAGGTGCTAATGATGGCTGATGAAAAATAGCAGTTATAACTCATTGGTCATGGACTAGAACTCAAAACCTAGGGAAAAATGAAACATGTCTTTAAAATATGAAACCGAAATATCTCAGAAGCCTTTGGAACAGGGCCTATGTAGTGCCTAAAAAAGTGTTGCAAGGGCTGTTACTTAAAGCAAAACATCCAGAAGATGTGATAAGGTATCTCTGAAGTTTTGTGGGACTCCTAAGTCTGGAAAAAAACCCACACCAAACTCTAACCCACAGAATAGAGCCCGAACTGAACTCTTTCTGACCTGAATGTGCCTGCTGTCCTCATTTGTGTTGTGAGGACTGTCAGAGCTTGTATACCTCCAACAGGGCTCTGCATGGAAGGAGCGAATGGGAGCAGAAATGGTTGATCATGATTCCTTTTTTTAGCTTTTCTTTTTAGTTGTTTAATTGTATCTTAGCTTTGTAGACAGTGACTTTTCTGTGCTACCTCTTTCTTGATGACAGCAGCCTCATGTACTTAAAGGGTAATGTCATTTGGGCTTCAGAAAGTGTTGAAAATTCAGTGGAAAATGTGAACTACTGAACTGGCATATTGCAAGGACAAAACCATTCCATCAAATGAGTACAAAACAGTTCATTCTGTTATTGAAAAACAAAGAATATTCTACATGCCTAGGAGGGACATTAATATTTCAGATTTTATTTCTAAATAGATTTAAAAGCAAGGAACAAAATAGTTCAAGAGATTCAGGGTCAGTTCAATAGGTGCATTCAATTATTTGCTCTGTAACATGCTTCACAAAAAACAGAAGAGCAAAATAGTGATTTAAAGATAGTTTGAAATTCCTAGGCTGCTTAAGTGTTTCACACTAAAGCAAAGCTGATACAGGCTTCTGGCCTTTCTAAGTAGGTGTACTGGCACTCAGTCAGCACCCTAGCTTTCCTTGCCATTCTTTTGGATGAGACAATTAGAAATTGAAAAATAGTTTGCTCTTTTCCAAAAATGGGAAATCAGAGTTCTTATACAGTCAATTCTCAGCCTTATTTACTTAGCCTCATATTTAGAGTAGGAACGGGGCCATTAAAGCCTGCTGAAACAGGAAGCCAAATTTAGTATTTACGTTATAAAAATCAAATCAGCTCTTTCTAACATTCAAACTTAATAGTGTTCAGATGCAGACCCTTATCTGTGTTTTCTTGGCAGGTTACCTTTTTCTTATGCAACCGCTCTATTACTTGTCCTAGACCAAATGAGCTACAACTGGTTGAAATAGCATTGTTGACTTGAATCTCTTTGAGTAAAGAAGATTAGGAAAACTATACACAGGTTGTATAGCTGGCAAATCTGAGGTGACAGGAAAGGCAAGGCAGTAACCTGTAGCATGGTGCAGTGCAGCTAGGGGACAATATTAGTGTCAGCTGGCAGAGCTGATGCCAGTCAATGTGTGCCGTGGCCTCACCTCATTAATGCTGCATGTTCGTTGAGGGCTCTCCTTTCACTACATGAAACTTGGTCATCTGTGTTTCTCACCACGCAGCCCTAAAATGCCTTTGTCTCCTTCAGAATTTTCATTACTGATGGTGAAAGGTTAGTGACAGCAGAATTAAAAATTAGCTGTAAAGTTAAATCAATATACTGTCTACAATGAGGTTTGATAAAGGTTTGAAAGCAGAAGCTTGAGGGAAGCTGTCAGTGACCGCTTAGCAGAACATGGTAGACTTCGTGTTGTTCAGCTCTCGGGACCAAAGTTCTAATGAAGACAGTAGGTGGCAGAAAAATCAATCAGTTCTAGGAACAAAAAACCAGGACAAGATCCTTTAGCTTGCGCTCAGTGTCTGTTTCACCTCAGGCTCAAAAATTCTGTTCTCTGGTTCTTTTAATGTGCGTTCTGGAAAGAAGTCAGGAAATAGTTTGGATACATGTGTATTTGATTGCAAGGACATCATCCACATTTACGTTAAGCCTTGATTCAAGATAAGCTTCCCTTCTTGGGGCGGGATGAATTAGCCTTAGTTAAGTATGTATTGAACAGATACGTGCTTTTTTTGTCCCTTATATTGCACTTGGAGAAAGAACATAAGCTTCTATATGATTGGGCCACCTGCACTCAGAATATCCTTTGAGTCAGGTGTTCCTAGAGAGCCACTTGAATTCTGTCTCTGTTTTAGTGACTCTTGCGCCATAAACAGGGTAGGCTTTTTGTAGGGAATTTTCCACATCAATCTCTTTCCACATAATTCTCCCAGGATTGTCCCATGTATAATGGTTAATAGCCATAATGAAATCTTTGATATTTTATTTTAGTTTTTCTGGTTTTCCCCTTACAAATACAAGAATGAAGTATTGCTCTCTTGTAGTATTTTAAATTTGTTAAAGTAATTTTTCACTTGTGTTTGTCACTTGATGGAACACTGAGTACCCTGGCAGGCTTGTGATAGTCACTGTCTGCATGTGAGGTAGCAGTGACAGTGCAGAGTAAGGCTTGCTCTCTTATGGGCTGGATTTGTCAGAAACTTTCTTCAGGAGGAAGCTGATATTCTGTCAGGTGGCTGCTGTATTCCGGTCTGTGGGCTCTTATGCTTATCAACCTGTAGCAGCTTTGCCAAATCTGTAGTCTTGTTTTCCATGTCGCTTGTCTGCTCTTGGAGTGAAATTCCAGTAGAATTTTTTTGTTGAGCTCCTTCATTAACAGTTGACTTGAATGTGATTAATGGTCATAATGACATCCCTGGACCTTTTGGTCTTGCAGCGGATTTTTGCCTGTCTGTTCTTTCTGTACACCTGTATATACATGTGTTTGTGGTGATATGCACTGGGCAATGGCATGCAATTGTCTTGAAGACTTTGTCAGTAGCTTCCACGTTATCTTACTGACTGGAAACACCTTTTGCAAAATGCATGTTTTGCTGTCAATTTTTTCATCTACCAAAGAAGAAAATCATTATTTGCAGGAAATCCCATTGATTTTCAGAAGGAAATAATTATCCTTAAACTCCACTATATTTATACCTAGGCGCTCCCCATTAGAACTTTTGTGGCAGAAGATCAGCAGGAAAATACCCAGAGTTGTTATGGTCAAGCTTAGTAGGATGTGTAGGATAGCTTTCCTAGTTGTAAAATTTATGGGTTCAAAGACAGATGTGTTCATATTTTTAAGGTAGCCTGTTGTTCATGAACAACAGTTGCTCAGCTGCAAGCACTGATGAGAAATGATACATACTTGGCAATGAAGAAGAATGCTGTTGGCACATAGATCAGTCTGCAGATTAGGTGCTTCAGCTGCTCTAGCAGAGGTTTTATATGCAGATAAACTGTGAGTAATAGGTAATTTGTATTAAGTGTGGTCAGCAGCAGACAGCTTTGCCTGTGGAGGTAAGCTGCTTCAAGCCTTTTAAAAGGTTGTGCCAACATGTGTGGATTTTTTTTTTATTAGTAAAACTTGCTTGACGTTCCCATTTTTTGGATAGGCCTCCTATGTGTAATGATAGTATGTGGGTTAATGCTGGTTAAGATTATGTTAATGAGAAGTAACAGCATGTGGCTTTTGATATTTCACAGAATTGTCTTGACTGGCTACAGCGTTAGTGGGGCATCCAGTATACCTCCATCAGGAAAGAATGGAGAATTTTGACAGTACTAGCACAGGAGCGTGGCTTCTGCACTTCTAATACGTTCATTAATGTTGGAAAGAATAGTAGTACATGATTTTCTTAGATCTAAAGTTCTTACTGTATGGAATATTATGTTTAAAAATTGTAATTTTTAAGGGTTCTTCAGAGCATATCAAAGTAAACTTAAGGTAGATATGAAATTTTTATGTAAGGCTGTATGAGAGAAGAGATCGAACTATGGAGACAGGGTTAAATTCAATCCCACATTTTATGTCCTATAGCTTTTGAATCCTTGGGAAACTTCTTCCATATTGAATGATGGTATCTGAGCCTCTCAGAGGTTTTCAGGTTGGCAGCTCTCACTAAGGGAGTCAATACTGTCAGAATTCTGCTATTGTAGGCATAGGTTATGATAGAAACACCTTTTTTTTGTGAAGTTTTTCCTGTCTATTAATTTTTTCACTCTTTCAAATTTAAAAAAGAGTGAAAATCTGCAGTATCAATTATGAAGCTTTCAATTTTTCAATTGAATAGCTGTAACTGTGAGCATTTCCAGTCACAATCAATGTCAAAATATACACATTTCTCAAAAGACTTACTTTCATGGGCACCACATAATGAAGTGTCAAGCATCTCTTCTTTGAAAGGTAGTAGTATTGTTTCTCTACCAGAAATTAAAGCTTTTTGTAATTCCCCCCCCCCATGCTTTATTTCTACTGTAGCTGTCTGGTAAAGTTTAGGTAAAAGGTAATGCGTCATGAAGACCAAAATGTCATAGCAATATATTGATGTAGGTGAAAGTTTCAAAGGGAATGGGATTTCCAGTCGCGGTTATAGACAGGTAATAAGAACAGGTAACAAAAAACTCAAACTGCATAGTCACTCCCAGATTCAGAATAGGGTCAGGAGCAGCTCATTGCAACATTTCGGCTGAAAAACAACCCATGGCACTGAATCACAATGAACAATGTTCTGTAGATAGACAAACCACTCGCAACTGAGATTAAAAGCAGGTCTGCTTGAATTAGAATAGGATTTGGACCTAGATTTCTTGCATTCTGTACAAGTACCTACCTATCAATTAGATCCAGGGAATGAGGAATACAGCAGCCTCTTTATGTGGAGAGTATGCACATGCATGAAAAATTGAAAGCAGGACACTTTTAAAAAGTGTTCTTGCTTTTCTTTGAGCCCTCTTCCATAATGTGCAGAAAATATTGAATGTACAGGTAATGACTAATGCAAATTTCACTGTGTTGTCTCAGTGTTCCCTTAAATATGTTATGTTCATGTCCTCTGACCTAAGTTTTGTTTTTATGGTATTTGGAAAGGTCAGTGGGAAGCACTGCACTAACTTCGTGTAGGTGACAATTCTGTTCTTGAAATTACACTGGTAGTCTGAAACTTAGTTGATTATTTGGCAAATAGGATTACAGCCTTAGATTTTGATGTGTTTTCCTAAGATGTCTGCTGCAGAATAATACAGCTATTAGCTTTAGAAGCAAGCTGGTGCAGTCAGATTATTGCATGTGGTTTACATCACCTGGGATTTCAAGATTCATTACTACATCTTCAGAGAATAGCTTGATTAAAAGCCACTCATTGCATCTATATGATGGACTATTATGCACGGCTGAGAAAAATATGGGATTTTCTTGTTTCTTCAACAATGATATAGTTGGTCATTGTAGTGAATACGTAGATGTCACATCCTTCTTCTAGTAAGGGAATGATTTGTGTAGACCACGAATGTCTAAATAGTCATCCTTTGAAATTATCACAGAATAAGCCACTATGAACCCTTCTCTAGATGTACTCCTTTTTATTTTGTCTAGTTCATACAATAAACAAGTGACTTGAATTGGTTTTTTTCCTTAAAAGCCAAGTAGCGAGCCAGGTTCTTTCACAAGCTTTCTTCTATAGGAAAATCAATCTTTTTAAAGTACAAATATTACAGGAACAAATACTTGCATGAACTGGGTTGGAATTACTGAGTCGAAGCATTCGGGTTGGGAATATTTCTTCCTTCTGACTTTTAAACTTAGCCACAGATCTTTTATTTTCTCTGTACTGAAATAGTTATACTGAACTAAAGAGACAACCTGTTTAAACATGTTATTGTTTTGTTCTTAATCTTTCAAGTTGAAGAATTGGGAGCTAATTGGTCAAATGAGGCCTTAATTCTACCTGTCTTATGTTCACTGAGACTGACCAATCTAGAAAAAAAGGTATAATCAATCTCCAAGTATTTCAATAAATCTTTGTATGAATTAGGCTGGTGTAGCTGATCCTTCACCATCCATAGCATGACAGGTCTGGAAAATAAAAGACCAGTCACATGTCCATAATGCTGGTCACCAGCAAAATCTTAGTCCTTGCTTGAATTCACACAATTAAGACTCCATATGAAGGTACTCTGAATTCATCCATGGTCCTGATGTGTTACTCAGTTGCCAGGAATTAGTGAATTGCAAAAGTGGCTTTACAGCAGAAATGGCTTGGCAGGAGAAGAGCACAAAGTCATTTAGTTATAAAAGGTATTCTATGTGTTAGAATAAAGGAGCAATGAAACTTGATTTCAGGAGTGGTTTTTATGTGCAGATGTATGCAGTGTGGAAGCTCCCAAGGGACTAGAACACTCCTCTACAGCACTAGAAATGCAACAGCAGCCATGTAAATAGTCACGTGGACCAAAAGCCTGTGAAACTGAGTACTCTAGTGGTTGTACTCCAAGATGTCTGAATTGCAAAGGCACAGCTGAGCAAATATTTCCCAAAATTGTGCATGACTTAGACCACAACCTCAGTTTTGTTCTCTGTTTGTAAACTACTATGTTCACATTTGTTAACATTGTTGCAAATAGTTGCTTGCAGAAGTATCTGTAGAAGCAATAATTTTCATGTTAGTATTTGTGGAAAGCAAGTGGGTTTTTGCTTAAAACCGAAAACCTGTTTCTGAGCATTAATCTCCTGAATTTGTCAGGACTGTGTCAATTAAGACAACTTGAACTTCAAGTGTTGTTTTACAAGCCAGTCTGTGGAAAATTTGTGATCAGGAATTTAGAAAAACAGTATTGACAAACAATAGTCTCTGCTTGATTGTTTTCTGGCTTTGGCAGAAATAAAGGTAATTACAAAAAATGGATTTTAATTTTAAAATGTTTCAGTGTTATGTAGGTATCTTAAATTATATTTTGGTTTTTTGAGTCTCAGTAGCTACAAGTAATAAAACCTCAACCTTGATCCCTTGTGAAAATTTATGCAGTGTCATATATTTTGGTTAAAATTGATTTCTGTCCATGTAGCTTGAGAACTAAATCTTGACTGAAATGGAAATCAATGGCTTGACCGTACATTTTTGCCTGAAATAGTAGTAAAAGTTACAATTTCATTTTAACAAGTTACTGAAGAGATGAATTCCTGGGTGGCTGAACTCTTAGTATGCTTATGTGCATAAGGAGAAATTAAGACCAGTCGATAGTGGTGTTTAATTCTCCAGTTTGGTTCAATGATCGTGATTTGATTAATGTGGAATAACTGTTCATTGAAATGTGGAAATGTTTCCACTGACCTGTGTAGACATCTAAGAAGAAAATTATTGCCGCCTTTTGATTCTTTATGGCAAACCATGAGAAAGGGAGAATTAACACTTGGTCTCCCTTGTCTTGCATAAGTGCTCAAGTGGTGATTTATAAGTGCAGGAACTCCTTTTCTTCCACTCATTTTCTATGTCTACATCAAATCAAGCCCCCCAACACCTATATCTTTCCAGTGACTCAAGTTATATTTTTAAACATAGTTTTGAGGAAATGCTTACTGATTTCTGCAGCATGGCGTGCTTGTTTGGTGCCTTGGGGTTTTGCTTTTCTAGAATGGATCCCAAAGCAGGATAGTAATGCCTATCTGAATTAGAATTCTTCTGTGCTATAGTTAAAACAAGTAGGAAATAAAGTTCATACAGAAGTCAGTTTATATAAAAAAAAAAAACTTTGCTAGCTGTTTTAGCATGAATGGTTAGTTTGATTAATTCTCTGTACTAGAAAATAGAGCTGTGAACAATAGATTTGACTTCTTCCTCTAGAAAAATCTGTCAGTTAAATGACTGAAATTTGAAACACCGAGCTTTTCTATACTCCAGTTGAAAATGCAGTCACATATCCATAAAGATCATCTAATTTCAAATACAGTGAGAAAATTACTGTTTTATTAAGTATTCCAACTATAACGATTTGAATATTTTTCTTCCATAACAACAAAGGACCCAAAGAAAAACAACGGTTTATCTGCAAAGAATTTCAAATATCATTGATTTTTGTCAAGAACAAAAATACAGGAATTCCTGAAGACTAAAGGTGTATGTAATTTAACTATCTTTTTCTGGCTAGTATTTTTTTCTTGTTCTTGGCTAGCTGAGTTTTGAATGTCAAGCGGACTTTGGATCTATCTGGCTGAATTTCTGCCCAAGGCAGTGTAAATTGGCATTGTGTAAGATGTAATGATCGGAAAAAGATCAGCCAGTATTATGAAAATCTAAACACATACAGTAATGATAATACTTAGCTTTTACAGTGCACTTTTCATCCGCTGAGTTGAAGGTACTTTACAAGAGATCAACTCCCTTACCCTGATTAGCCATTCTGTTGAAACATGAATTGTTCGTGTATACCTGCAAAGAATTATTTTGTTACTTGACTCCTTGTGTTATTCTGGTGTCTCTTATGATGTTTGAAAACACTTGCTATTAATGTTTGTTTAATTTGGAAGATGTGTTAAGCTTCCGAATTGCTGAAATATTTGATAAGGATCTGTCCCGACTTAACCATTCATGTTTTCACTTCCAAAAATCCTTCAGGGTTTCAGGATAGATTAGGAGCTGTTAGCTATAGAATTATTCCTGCTATCTGAAAATTGGAGCTATTTGTAGTTACTTCAGTTCTGTAAGAATTCTCTAGAATGCTTCTATATTCTCTAGAATATCGAAGCTCTTACCTGTTCTTTTGATTTCAGAAGCAACCGTGCTTGTCAAGTATTTCACTCTCATGAATGAGGAGAGGGCAGAGGAGCATACGTCTTCACCCTTGTAAAAGCTGAAACAGTGGTTTTCAAAGTGGCTGATCTAAAGTATTTTGATGGCTAGACTTCAAAATTGGTTTATTTTTGCTTTTCATCTATTTTTAATCTGACTAAATTAAAAATGCTTTTAGTTCTTAATTGCTGAATATTTTGGTTTTATTCTTTTTTGTCTTGTTCTCTCACCTCTGCTTGTGATGCAAGGCAATTGAGCTGGAAATTGTTTATTTTACTCTATTTTTATTTGTTGATTTTGAAAAATGTTTATTTTCCTATAGAAATGTTTCATGTTACCTTTCATTTTCTATACTTTCTGCTTTGTCTTCAGTGGTATGAATACACAATTTTGTCCCTCCAGGATGGAAAACTTCCATATTTTTAAACCTTGGCTTTTCTTTTCTTACATATTTCCAGCATTTAGAATGGCAATGGCCATATATGGCACTCTGATATAAGAGACTTTCTCTGTATTTTTAAGATATTTAAAACTTGGTGTTTAAGTCAGAAGAAAATGAGTTCTCTAGGAAGATTATCCTGCAAAAGTAATTCTGAAAATAATCTAGCACAATAATTTTAGTCATGGCACCAGCTGTGTATATTTCTGCCATATCTCATCACTTTCTGTTTGTACATCTGCCCACAATTGATGTTTTCCAATCTGAAGTAAAAGCAGCCAGGCAGATTGACTGGATTGACATAATGGGTTTTTTTTTTTAGTAGATACCAATGTTATGCAACTCCAGAATGTGTCAATTTATTTTGAATGTGCAAGTGGAAGATATGATGGCTGTTCCCTTCAGCAATTAATTTGTGTATGTTTATGTAAAATATACTGCCCCTTTAAAGTGGGTCCAAGCTGGCTCCAGATTTTCACTGTTGGCTGAGGTGGATAGTTAAAATTATTGAGCTTTGTATAAAACCAGAAGATTGGTTCTTTGTCATGTTACTAAGAAAATTGAGAACTGTGCTTCAGAATGCTAAATGTCATCTGATATCTAAATTCAGTGAAAATACCCAATATTTGGATGGACGAGGTGCCTGAGCCTATGAACGTATGGTATGCTGTTATTCCTGTATCGTGAAGGAACATAGTGGGCACTGACCTATTCTGCCATGCCAAAGAATAATTAATCTGGTAACAAGAGTATAAAGATGACTTTACTAGAAATGGTTAGACAATAAAATGTGATAGCATAGGGAAAGGTCATATTGATGTAAGAAGAAAAATGTAGTAGTCACTCTAAAGGTGACTCTTTCTCTAAATTCAATTTAATCTTATATATTCAGAGCACTTTAAATACAGAGGTGGATACCAGATCCAATATTGCATGTCTCTTAACTTGCATCTAGAAGCATGATGAGAAACAACAGAATGTAACTTGGCACCTACAGTGGTACATTAGCTGAAGGGTTGTGACTGGCCATTCTTTTCCTAATCTGTTTTACACAATGGTTTGGAAGTTTGTCACTGGTCTTGTGAGAGAAATTATCTCTCTTGTGACTTCAGCCAAGTTTGAGGTCAGGACCCATGAGAGGGGTTGGCATCCAAAGGCATAATTCTTTAATTCTTGAATCTTAGACTGGAATCCACAGTACTGAGCTCGGTTTCTTTCAGGAGGGTACTAAAACTCCCACAAAATTCATAGGTAACTTTGAAGATAGTGTTGAAGAAAATAGGAGTAAGAGAAGCAGGCATATAGCTGGATTGGGAGAAGAGGAGGCAGGCAGCAGTGGATAGTTTTGTCAGAAAAGATTGTTGAGGTTGTGTTCGGAACCATGTAAAATGCAGATCCTTTCAAAGGCAAACTGCTTTTACACTTCAATGATTTAAAGTCCTTAACTGAAAATAATACTTTTCAATGGAGATGTGAAAGAAAGCTAAGGCAAACTTCTTTCCAAAATACAGGAGCGTTTATAGGAAGGTACATCATTATGGGGTTCTTTGGTGCTTTAATAAGTTTAAATAACTGTAGGAGTGAAGGGTTCTCTAATAATTGGCTATATGCCACTGCTCTGCTCTGTCGAAGATCTTGCAAAACTTTATGGAGATACGCAGTATTATCACTGTTTTTACAGTTGAGGAAGCAGACCCTTTCTTTTCTCAAGGAATTACTTTTGATTTATTGCTGGAATTACACATTGGTAGATTATGCAAGTGAGCATTTCTGGTTCTCCCTCAATTATAGCAGTACATCTTTTAGTTTAAGAAAAGGCTAAACTGGTTTCTCTTTGAACTTTTTAAAAAAAGTAAGCTTTTGTTACTCATAGTTACTACTTCTAAACACGACATCTGTTTTTCCCTCTCCATGCTCTGCATTTACAAGAGCGTCATGTCTTAACTTTTTGCTAGAATTGTTTATTTGTGTTGTGATGAAAAAAGAATCAGATATATTCCGATTTATCCCCAGCCTTCAATTTTCTTTTCAAAGATAAAATTTTTGCTTATGTTAACTTATATATTAGCTAATAAATAATAATAAATATTCGGTTGGGTAAGATGGCAAATTAAAATGTCATGCTTGCTTTTACAAATCTGAGATGCTGAAGAATCAGAGATGCTGAAGCAGTTTTCTTTACTACTAGCAGAATAGGTACCTAATCTGCCTCTTCTGTTTTGGGGTGTTGAAAAAGGAAGTAACTTAAGTTCTTACTTTTAGAGTAAGGTAGGGAATATCAGAAGAGATTATGTAGTTGTTTAAAAGCAGCCAGGAAACTTGGTATCTGTAATAATTCCAGGAGGGCAAAATTCTACAGTTATTTTAAGCAAGCACTGCCTAGTTTTACTTTCATAACAGTATGCTAATGCTGAGTCTAAAAGACTTACCAGTTGAGAGAAGCTTGGTGAAAATGGTAAATGGGAGAATGAATAGTAGTGAAAAATGAAAATTTTGTAAACAGGCTTTTGTTGAACAGCAAAACAGATTAAAAAAAACTTCTGTGAAACACTTAGAAGTATTTTAAAATTAATTAACTTTGAATTATTTTAGTATTAATTTTTGGGTTTAAGTATTTTACATTATTAGAAACTGACATACAAAAATTTCATTATTCAGTTTCAGATGTATTAAAATAATTTAAGCCATGTTTTTCTTAGAGGCAGTAGAGAAACAAACAATTGAATGTACCTTAACAATGTTGAGATCCACTTTAAAAAAAGCACTAAGGGAAGTAGATTAGTCTCTGTATGAAATTTGTATGTAGATAATTGAGGTTGCCTAACAAAATGTACCTTTGGAAATAGTGCTTCACATCATTTTGTGAAGTTCCGTATGGAAATACAAGAAAATGGTTTTAGTAAAAAAAAACACCAAAAACATTTTTATCTATTCTTCCTTTGTGTTGGATAAGAGTAGCCTTTTTCCTGGCTGATCTATAGACTAAGAATAATGCTTTTATGGCTATTACTACTTATGGCAAAGTTAATGAGACAAAACAATTTGCTTATAAAAAGGAAAACAATGTATCCTTGGGGAATTACAGTTTTTGTGCTATGCGTTTCAATTCATGTTCCTAAAAGGTCTTGATTATTTGCTTTCAGTGTGTGGTTGTGAAAACTTCATTGTACTACTGTTGTTACATTCCTGAAAGGAGTTCAAATGTATGTATAAATCTGTTCACTGCATCCAGCGGACACCGCAAAGATGTTAACTATCGCATGAAGGCTGAGAGCTGTTGTTGTGGTTTTGCCTCAATATGCAACAAAAGAACCATGCAGTTACTTTCTCACTCCTTCCCCCTCCCCGGTGGGATGGGGAGGAGAATCGGAAGGAAAAAAGGGGGAAACTTGTGGGTTGGGATGAGAACAGTTTAACAGAATGGCAAAGGGAGAAGAAAATAACAATAATACTGATAAAAAGCATATACACCATGCAGTGTTCTCGCCACCCGATACTCAGTTTGCTCCTGAGTAGTAAAAGCTTCTCCTTCAGCCAGCTCCCCACTTAAAACACTCAGCCTGACATCCCATGGTATAGAATATCCCATTGGACTGGCTGTTTGGGTCAGCCCAGCCAGTTTCTGGTGAAAATTAACTCTATCCTAGCTGAACCCACGACAGCTGTATAGGGTTCCTGCTTCTGGGCTTTTGTTTTTAGTTGTCTGCTAGCCTCTGGAGTCAGCTCAGGACAGACTTCTGGCAGCCTTTTCTGCACTGCTATCAGGCAGGCCTGCCCCGGAAATGCCCATCCCTGGGAGACAAGCATGCCACTGCTGGGGAGATCTCTGCAGAGAGCTGCCTGTCACTGTGAAGCTTTACCTGGCAACAGTATTGACCATACACAAAACTTTCATTTCAGCTTTTAATTGACTGTCATAAGTAAATTCTTGGTACATAAGACTTTTCTTTATACTTTATGTGCATATTTGTCAGATTTTATTTAAATAATTTTATACACTATATTGGAATAATCTGTTACATTAATGCACAGCTTAGAACAGTTCTTATTTACACTGATCACAGGACAGAGGAATGAGGACAAATACTTTACATTCACCATCTTTATCAGCATTTTAAGTATAGTTAACCAGCACACATCACATACATCCATATCCATATTTATAAGAAATGTAGTTGTTTCTGATTACAGACATGGGCATGTAGGTGTCTCCCTTTAAAAAAAACAACAAACAACCAAAAAACAATTAATGCCATTTCCCCCAGATAACCAAAGATTTACAAAAAAGCCAAATGGCCCTGCAAATTGCACAATTAATGGAGTCAGGTATGGAAATGTGGTGGCTGTGTTTGGACACTTTTTGTTACTGGGGTGCCTTGGAGAGTATTTTAACTGGTGACAAGTTTTGAACTCCTATGACAACTTATTCCTGAAAACTGCAATGTGATCTCTTGCTTTGGAAGTAGACCTACTGGACACTAACACGTTTGGCTTAACGTCAAGCTGTCTCACAACATAGAACTGCAGCCATAGGATGCTCTGGATTTTTTGTTCTTTTCAAATATAAATTAAAAACACATGACTTCCTTTTATGAGATTAAGGCAGCAATGGAGAATATTGTGCTACAATATGCACTTAGTTATAGATAATGTTTTATTCTCCTTTATCACATTTTTACATTTATAATCGAAGGCCAACATATTATTGAACTAGACTGGCTGACTAAAAAAGCTTATAATGGAGAAATAGGTCTTGTGTGATAACCTGCTTACATAAAAATTGAATTTCTTGCCTTACAATATACACTTATATTCTATGAAAATTAAAAAAACTGGTAAAAATATTAAAATATTTCCTATACAGAGGTACCCTTATCTAAGGTAAACTCTAGTCACTGCTATAAAAAGGCATTAAAAATTAAGTAAAACACTGGTGTAAACTAAGTAAATGCTCACTACAAAGCTTTTATTTGTAAGGCAAATCTTCATCAGACCTATTAGAAGTTATTTTCAAAATGCACTATTTGGAGATTCTCCCTTTGTAACTGATACTACCCATAGCAAACAAAAGCTAAGTCTTGCAGATAGGCTTACAGAGAGTGTAACATAAATTACAAATGCAGGTCACCTGCAAGTTTGAGGCTTCTTGGCAATGACCAATAAACAACAGGACACCTTTAAAAGAGAGCCAGCTTAAGGCTTAGTCATGTTCTTAGTTCACTGAATTTATTCAGTTCCCTTAGCAAAGAAATTGAGTAACTTGTGTTTAGCGTTTCTTTAGCTGCTATACTAAAGAAACACTAAAGAAAGGAGGAAAGCAAAGCACACAGGTGGCCCAATGTGGCCATCAGTGCTTGGGCAAAAAAGGCCCACTGTTCTCAACATGAAAAGTAAGGGCAGTAATGGTTAACTTGCAGGATGGCTGCATTGCTGGACTGGGACTTAAGCCTCTCAGTTTCTTCCCTTCTTGGCTCCATCCCAACCACTTGTATCTAGACACCTACATGTTCTTCTAAGGAGGACAGTTTCACCGAATACAATCACAATGTCTATGTTACTGGCTGTCTTTGTTTCTCTGTGTGCTTCTGCTAGGTTTGTACAGTGACTGCAGCTTGTCTGAACGTGTTGTGTTTTTAAATGGCAAACGGAAACTGATCAAATTCTGCACTTACATAACTGCTTTTTTCCTGCTGGTTGAAATGTCTTTATCTGCCATCTAGTTCTCTATAGTAGTCTATGCATGTAGAAGCATCTAAATTGAGTCGCAGGCAGTGAACAGTACCACTATACAAATTAATCACTAGCTGAGGATCTTGGTCCTATGTTGATTTTATTTTTATTAGAAACAATGTGCAAAAATCTGAAATTTTTTGGCCTAGGAAAAATTTCTCTGTGCAGGGCATGGCTTACAAGTCTTGTCATTTCCATTAAGCTGAAGCAGATAAACCCAAGTAATTGTACATCTAATCACAGCTAAGGAACACCTCCATGCCTGCTTGGTCAGCCAAGTGGTCTTGGCTGACTGTCAGCAAAAATTGTCCTTTGAAAATACGGATTAGAGAGGGCCAAGTGCTTGGTGAAATGTTTCTGTTGAAATCTGAGTTACCATAGACTGAAATGGCTGACCAAAAGATTATCTTCCACAGCACAGAGGCACTCAAACATAGATGTTTGAGATACAACTATTCCCTGCATATGATCCTCTCTGAAACTCAGTGACGCAAGGTCACAGGTGTAACAGGGCTTCACCGAAGGCTTAACTTCTGTAAATTAAGTTCTAAAATGATTTCCCAACTGTTCTGCAGTAGCCTCTACTAGTGTACCTTTTTCCTAAAGGAACCCAGAAGGTGGCCGGCTTTCTTGTGTACCAGCTAATATTAGTTTAGTAAATGAAGACCTGTAGTAGTTTAGGTGTCCAAGCAGCTCATAGATTCAGTCCTGTATGGTGATTTCTGGCCAGCTTTGCTTAGAATGGTCCATATGCTGCTCTCAGCTTGTATGTAGATATGAACCTAGTAAGGTCACTTCAAGGTCCTGTTTCTGACTTCTGTAATGTATTACAAACATTTAAGCTTCATATTCTAACAGCTTAACTTTCCACTGATTATCTAGATCAGCCCACAGTCAACAATAGGAACAGGGGTATGAATCAGAGGAAGGTAGACTGAAAAAGTGTTTTTCCTTTGGAGAAGACTTTCTGGAAGTGTTTCTAGAGATTTGTCTCCCTATACTATAGCCAAGACTCCAAAATTATTCAAGGGTCTAAGCTGCGACATTGTGTTGGCCTTTAATGGGACTGAGTTCTTGCACATGAGCTGATCTGTGGACCATAAATATTCTTAGCCCTGAGAAAATAGTGTATTAGAACAAACATATCCTGTTTTACTGCTCTGTGAAGCTCAGAGTATATGTGTAATTTCTGCAGGTAGATTATATACTGTCATTTGTTGTGCTGTGGTAACTGTCTTATATCAGAGTTCTTCATGCCCATTTTTGAATGTTATAATAGGGCACTGCAAATAAAACATTTGTGAGTCTCATCTCTTTTGAAATTGCTAATCTATGGTTTAAATTTGGTTTTTAGGAAAGAAATTCTTAAATGTTTGCCAGTGTCTCATGAAACTTAGTGAATTAGTCCAGGGTATGGACAAAAGCTATCTACTCCCATAAAAGCAAGTATCTGCTAATTAATGCTGTATGAGTTGGAAGAACTGCAAGAGACATAAAAAGCGAAAGAACTTTCTACGTGACCTCCTACAACCTAACAGTACAAAATAAACTTAATCATGTCAAAACAATAGCGTGAGAAGTGGATGTATATAGAAAATGTTTCAGTTTAACCTTTTTAAATAATAGCATTTAAGTGGTATTTTGCTGAGAAGAAATGACCAATTATCTGGAATTTCCTCTGGGCAAATTACATACCACATACATTGCATGTGCAGTTAGGGAACATGTACAATAGTAACAGCCAAGCATTTCTCCTACATTCTATATTTAAAATATCGTGTTTGATCCTGGATTTTCTGCAAAATCCCTCACTATGGTAAAATGTCTTTCAAGTGTTGCCAGGGTGTATGCCTCAGGACATGACAGAACACAAGACAGACTGACAAAAAACATATGGTTCAAACAAGGACCAAACACTAAATAGCACTAGTGCTTTTTGGACTGTTGCCCATGAAGGACCCATTGTTTCTACCAGAAATCTGAATCTCTGGAGTTTTAGTAATGCAACTTTAGAACAGTAACAAGTATATGAAGTATTGTTCTGCTGAATGACAGCAGAAGTACAAAGAAAATGGAGGATCTCTTTCCTTGGTGCTAACTAACTTTCTGTGGCTTGATGAAAAAAACATGGATCACTGACGGGAAGGAAGGTCAGAAGAGAGATGCTAATGTATGACAGCTGCTTCCTTTATCAGTTTACAAAAAGGCCTTCATGAAAATATTTTCTAGGACTGTCAGATGAGCTGTTAAATTGCTTCACTCAATTCTTCCCACTGGCTTGTTGCTAAAATAGCCAACATAATTAGCAAGCAGATGATACTGCATCTTGAATAAGCTTGTATTAAATTTCTTCTTTTGGAAGTGGTCTGCCTACTCCAACAACATATACTTGCCATCCCACAGGGATATATGGGAGAGCACCAGTCCCCATAGCAGGTCTGTTCCCACAACAGGTATAGCTGAGGGAAAGTGTGACCTGCTTGGCTGAAAATTCAAGACTGAGTTAGTGGAAGACTTGCAGTTAAACCACATGGGTGATAAGGACCTGACTGGGTGATCGGTTTTTTTTAAATACAAGTGGTTGAACTGAAGGGAGATGAATACCTTAGTGGCATTTGATATTTTCCATATTGGAGATGTATTAGGCAGCTCAAAGCAGGTGCCTAAGAGCAGCTAGGTGCTAGAGTTGTGGCTTCTTATTGGACGGTCTGTACCATATCACTGGGTCAAGGCAAAGAATATAACCTGGTCTTCACAAAGGTATTTGGCATTTGAATGGGTGCTAGTTTGTGTCTAAGGGCATCATTTATTCGTCCAAGAGGCATGAGGTAGTTGAGCATCTTATTCTGTGGAGAATTGAAGACACTATTCTTCATCTCTGGTACAGAAGTCATATTGCTTTTGGGGAGACTTCCTTTGGGCAACATCTTGAACTTAAAGCCTAGCTGTGTGGTCGTGCAATGTGTATTATCTTTATTTTTTCATTCGGGTTATTGGTAATGAGATTCCTGCTTTCTCTGATTTGCCTATTGTCTTCTGTATAGATTGCAAGCTCTTTGTCTATAAAACCTCAAAACAAGATGGCAGTAGTGCAATGGAGTCCTGAGCTATAAATACTACACTAAACCTAAGAAATTATACAGCAATAGAAATAAAAATAACGTAGTAGGTAAGTGCCTTGGGAGATGGTATAAAAAATACAGTGAAACTCTAACATGCTGGGTAAATCCGATTTCATTCCTGTGTTAACATAGCTTTGCTCCTATTTCAGGGCTGAGCAGTGACAAAATGCAGCTTTTCATGCATGGATTTTGCTATTCAGATGGTGGTGATGGGCTGTATCACAAGTGAACATTGATGCAGGTTGTCAGCATTTCTAGTCATGAGTGAACCAAACAATGTGTAATGTGACCAGCTATTAAAGCTCCACGTTAAAGAGCCTTCAAGAGTTTCAAAAACTTCGTAATTATATCTATGCTAAGAAACTTTTGAAACGTGCCAAGTCAGTGACCGAAGCAGCTGTATTACTGAAAAGTAAGCTTTATAATGATGAAAAGATGCTAATGTAGCTTAGCAAACAATAAAAATGGGATTAACTGTGAAGCTGGTGGGATGGCTTTCTTGAAGCCCTCAACATATTTTCACTGTTTGGCATCTTGTATAATTACAGAACTAGAACCACAACATTTGAAATTCCAATATTATTGAAATATATTTAATAACAGGGTTTAAACAGCTATTGGCCATCAGCTGGGCCAGAAAATATGACTTCCTTTGTAATTGGAATAAAATATCCTTTGGGTTTAAAACCCTGTTTAAATAAAACTACTATTTGTTACTGAGACTTTGCAAGAAAAGGACAATTCTTGATATCTTCCAAAGCATGGATTATGTTGGATAAATAAGGAGAGAAATTTACATTCTATTTTGAACAGAAATCGATGTTAAATGGAAAAGGCCAAAATCACTTGGGACTTATAAATTCCACTATTTCAAAAAAGGAAAAAAAACCTCAACAAAAACTGTATTTTAAATTAAAAAGTCCCATCCTTTTAAATGGCCTTTTTAAAAAGAGGAAGCACTACATACATTTAAAAGACAAGCTGAATTGAATGTATAAAGGCAGAAAAAATCAGAGTTAAGGTCCAGAGGTAAACTCTGGGCTGGGTTCAGCTGAGAAGCTACTGCTTCTGAAAATTACTATTGATCTAGTGATAAAAAGTACAAGAAATAACTTAAAGCTACCAAATCTAGTGATTGCTGGGAAGATACTACGGTGATAAGTGATCACAGAATAAGAACAGCACCCAAATGCAGAGTTTGTTCTGTATTTTCTACCTTGCATAATGCTACTGGAGAGAACAACTGAGTATGCATAAAATATCCTTCCAAATTATTAATCGTAATCTTACTATGGCTTGGTAGGTGAATCTAAGTTAGATTATAATAATAGCATGTTCACAGCAGGAGAATAAAGCCAAAGTTTGGTATTTTGGTTCCTCTAGGTAGATCATGTAATTCTAAAAATGATTCTCTCTTCCTATGTATTTTACATTCTTTATCTGGAGCAAAATATAACAAAAAAATGAAAGGCTGTCTTTGTATGTAACTTTCATACTTAGCTGAAAAAGTCTGTGGAGTATGGATCATATGATAAAGCCATTTTAATTGTTGGTATAAGGGAATATATTTAAGTACAGCATTGTATTAAACTGTATTTTGTACTTAGCTGTAACAGGATTTCTGTTCCTGCTTCTCTTCAGCTTGTATAATTAAACTGGACAGAAAATGGCACGGACCTATACAGACAGCAAAGACAACCTTCTTCACCAAGAGAAGAAACTAATAACAAACCACTGAAAATGAAGCACTGAGTCTTCACTTCAGAAGGATGCAAACTCATATCCCAAAGGATAGTATGGCAAGAAAGCTAATGACATGAGTAATAGTTAAAGTTGCTTTTTCTTCATAATTGAGATGTACTCTTCCTTTAGATCTAAAAACGTTCAGGTGGTGTTGGTTTAAAATAGGTCGTGGCATGAATATCTGAAGTAATTATTACTGTCAGAAAAATTTAATTCACTTCTTCATGATAAAAGAGCATTTAACTTATGTTGATTGCTTTTTTGGTCTGCTCCCCCTTCCTCCACTTCTGTCAGTAGCAAAACTCACAAGTTTTGGTCATGTAGGGATCTCATGGCACCAAAGGATATATGAAAAAATAACTGGAGTCTTTAAAGATCGTTTGAAGCCAAGTAATAGAAGGGAGGCACTGAGAACAGAGAGCAGATGTCTTCCTTCAAAGAGTCAGTAGATAAGCTCTGAGCCAGCCTGGTCCAAGCATAATCGAGGGAGCTTTGAACTTGACTTTTCTGTACTCCCATTTTAACTTAACATACTGGCTTTTTCCTCAACCTGTTGGTTGTCATATTGTTAGCCAGTGTTGAAGCTGTAAGGGAACAGAAGTAGTTGTTTAATAACATAATTGATTCAAATGATGAAAATGAGAGATGTTTTAAATACATTAGTTGACAAATCTAGAGTTACAAAGAGGTTTCAAAATCATGGATAGATTATAACCAAATTTCTGTGGATTCCACTTGGCAGTGAGAAATCTGCTGAATATAAAGGCTATTTAGTCAGCTCTCAGTTCAGTTTTAAAATTCAGAACTGCTGAAGATATGAGAGTTTTTTGTACTTGTTTGGTTATGATAGTGTTTTGTTTACAAACTTAAGCATCATGAACAAATCACTAACTATGCTTTAGCAATAAGAAAGCTGTTCCTAGCTGTTTGAAAACAACAACAAATTAACATACCCTGGTGTCTGAAATGGTTTGAGGTATCATCAGGAATTTATTTCTGAGTACAATCTTTTCTAATTTAAGTGAAATTCATTTGCTTCCTTTTTGCTGTCATAGATTTGCATTCGGAAGACTGGTACTGTGTAGGAATGGCTGTTTATAGCCCACTTGCACAGGAACGTCTGCCTCTGGAAAAATGAAGTTATTACCTACAACTGGAACATTAAATCTTCAGACAACTGAGGGGAGGAATAGGGGATAGATAAGGCAGGAAGAGGTGCTGTGCTACTGTATATTTTTGGCCACGTCAAATGAACTGTGATCATGAAACAGGAAGCCTTTTTTTCCTGCTTCCATTCTGCATCCCATAAATCTACACTTGGATTATTTCCTTTAAAATTCAAAATTATACTTCAAAGAGTATTTTTCAGAGTAAGCAAAAGGCAAATTTATTTTTTCAATACCAACATACAAACCACCACTATAAAATCTGGGTCATGTTTTGAGGTGATGTGCATAATTCTAGCTGCTTTCAACTTTGAAGACAGAAAGTGGTCTGGCATGAATGCTGATAAGTGTAACCAGTTTCATATTTGCATCCTTTTTATCTTCTACAAAAAGGACTTTATTTCAATAAGCTTATTTTATTTGCTAAAAGGAAAGCAGTGTTTGGAAGCCTATAGCATATTTTTCATGGCTGCTTAAGAAGTCTCCAGCAGTGTTTTCAATCAGCCTGTGGGGAAAGCCTATTCCACATAACCTAGCACATTATTTCATCACGGCCATTATGTCTGAGGTCTGACACTGAATATTTGTTCTGCTGTTTACCATGTGCTGTGGTACATAACTTGAATTTAGGAAACATGACTTCAAATTGTTGTGCAGTAACTGAGAAATAGGCTATGACCTGTTTAAATGTTCATGATAGTTTGGAAATACCTTCGTCTCTTGGTGAGATCTCACTGTGTTCAGATACAATCTAAACTACTGTATTCAAGTGATCAGTGAGATTGTAGGTTCTGCTTCGTTGAGGAAGGAAGGTGCCAAAAGCCTTCCAACAGAGCTGATGCGTGTGGTACTGAGCATCCTGCATCTTGTCATGCTGGCAGAAAAAAAGAACTACAGACCTGCAGAGGTATCCACTATGAGGAGATTGGTCCAAACCTGTAGTTGTTGCTAGAGACAGGAATGGGTTGGTATCAGGAGAGAAAGCATGGTGAAAGGTGTACAAACCTTAAACTGCCTGACATTTCCTTGGGCCACGAGTTGGTGCTCATTTTCAGGTGTGATGCAGTAAGCTAGTCTCTAAACCAAATGAGAAGAGGAAAGTCAGCCATATGAAGTGGTATTATGTCTGTAATCCCCAGTCTATAATGGGGAAGTAGCATGAACTTTATTTAGAATGGAAACTTAAATCTTTAATATCACTGCATCATGTGCCATTAATTTAGTCACTGAGAGAACAAGCTCGTTATAAGCCCCTTGGTATTTGCCTTTAATATAAGAAGCAACAGTAGAAAGTTTATGCAAACACCAAGTCCAAATATTTCGCAAGTGCATATGGAGAAGAACATCAGGAACAAGTTGGTATTACAGGCCTTACCTCCCTTAAATTCACACTGTTCTGATAGTGCTGTAATGAGGTTGACTAGTCCCAGTGAGAGGGGGAGGAGGTACTGACTATTTCCCAGCTCATCTGCCTTGTCTACCCTATGCTGTGTCATTTGGGATCACATGTAGATGTTGATTTTTAAGTTCCTGTTAGACTAAGAGCATACTTTTCGCCATACTTTTAAAAGCCCCACTTTAGGGCATCATATCTTATAATAGTTATTTGGATGTAATATACTAGCCTTTTGCTCTATTTCTCATGGGGAGACGGAAGACCTGCTGTCTACAGGAGCTGTAAAAGACAAACCAGAGCTTGCTACCACTACAAAATGAGTGAGCAAATGTGTTTTTGGCCAAAGGCTTGTGCATCCCAGTATCATAAACTTGTGCAAGATGGTAAAAGCCTTGTTGGGTTAGGCAGTACTAGAAAATGAGTTTGTAAACCTCCAGGAACAGAACAAAATAAAGGGCTTATAGAGTTGCTGGAAACGAGAGCTAGAAATCATGCACAACACTGAGATTTTGGAGCTGATGAAAACAGCGTAGGTAAAGAGGAGTTCCCAGTCTGGGGTGCCCTTCTGAGGTGAACATTACGTGAGGTGACTGTAATGTTTCAGAAACAAGGCATTTAGGCCTGCCAGGTCGATGCAAGGGGGATATGTGCCCTGTCTAGGTAAAGGATGAGATCCTGTTTTCTTCTTAATTCTCTGTGTGGTGATGGTTCAGTGATTTGCCTAAGAGTGTGAATATCTTGCTGCACCACTGTGTAACTCTTAACTGTAGGAAAGGAGAGCAACAGAAATAGGTATGTCAGAGGTTCTAGATTATGTTATAAAATTATGACATGACGGGACAAAAATTCATGCTGTATAGTGGTGAGGAGTCTTCATTCTAAGCACCATTAGATATTTTAAGACTATAGATAATTTACTATGACAGTGATAGTCAAATTAATATGGCGGTAAAATTAATATGATCAGTGAACCTTAATCTTGTGCCACTCTGAACAGATAAAGAAAAGTACAGGGGAGTGAACTAAGGAAACACAGATGCATTTATTTCCCATAGAAACAGGTTCTTTCAAATAGAATCGATATATTAATATTGCACATAAATTATAAATGAAAATAAAAGAACACTATTGAGGTTGCAATGTTAAACCTTGCTGTTCAGCAATTCATTAGAGTAAGATGGTCACAAATTTTCTCCCTCAGTTTCTGCTTTATTCAGTGCACAGACCAGATATATTATGCATGAAGTAGGTTTATGTAGAGCAAGATGCTGCTGCCTACTACCCTGGATCTTTTACTGAAGTAGTTAAAAAGCAGCAGGCTAGATGAGACTGTAAGCAGTGTCTATATCAGAATTTTCATGATTTCCAGATCTATTTCAGCACCTTGGACTATCCTGAATATTAAGTTTCTTCAAGCATTCCGATATTCATGATGAATAAACTAGAAAGATCTGCATTAATTCTAGCCTTGGCAGAATGTTGTAATAATTCCAGTAAAGAGACAGAGAATTTGACAGAGAAAATCAAATATGAAGTGGCTTCTGTTATAGACAGGATACTGGGCTAAATGGATCTATTGCTGTGACCAGTAAGGCATTTCTTCTGTCCTTGCTAGATGCTCATTAGATGAACAAAGGCCATCCTGAACACAGGACTACTTTGGGGGCACATTCCACTCTGCCAGCATGTGGACATGTAGAGACTCTTATAATGCTAAGATAGGAGAGGTCTGAATTACCTTTGTACATATAAGTTTACAACACTCTAGTATAGAGTGAGTAAAGCATACCTTGGACTGAACTTTCTTTAGGTAGAACTGTGTAAAGACCATACCTCAGAACTGAATATGAAGATTCCATAACTTGTACATTTTTTTGTTAATAAGGAAAAAATAATCTCATCAATCAGATTAATTACATGCAGCAAAAATAATTTTTCAGAATTAATATGGTGCTTTCTGAAAAGCTAATTTCTATCTAGCAACTCAAAACAGCATGCAGTAATCATACATCAAAACTCCAATCCATCTGATGGTTGGATCCAAAAGGTCACTCATAAGTAATAAGTTTCAGGAGTAAGAGAAACAACCAACCAACCTCACTCCAGCCATTTCATTTCATAGCATAGCAACATTTCATGACATTTTATTAGCGTTTCACTTACTTCTTTAAAGGTCCCACGCACACTCATAAATTTATAGATAATATAGGCAGGCACAAGTATCATTGAAGATAATGCTATTCCCCAGCCAATGCGATTTGCCCAGAGAGGGAAGGTGTAGTCATCGTAGGTCAAAGGCTTGAAATTTATTATACTGACTATCACGACAAACTAGGGAAGAAAGAATAAAATGAACCACAGTTTTGAGACCAAGAAACTTTGTGGGAAACCGGTTTCATGTGTTTTATTAGGCAGCTGTCCTAAGGTGTATTTCAACCCAGCTCTACCATTTACCTTAATCCTATTTACTTTGTGCCTCTTACTGCTTAAACTGTTGAAGTTCTTCACGCATTTACTAGTATTAATGGTTCAGTTTAGCTACTCTGGACAGAGACTATTTGATATTTTGATGGGAAGATCATTTAAATGAATGTTACAGATATATAAAAGGAATTCTGTAGTCAAGAAAAACCTCTGCAGGAGGTTATATTGGTTTTTCCCTTCTTTGTTTCCCTGAGGCATTAGGTTTCATTTAGAAGTTTTGTCCTGATTTTTCAGTGAGGCACGATGCAAGCTCCAGCATGATACACTTACTGAGGAAAGGTTAAGCAGCCTTTAGGACTGTAAAATAAAGTTGTTGTTTTTTTCTGCTGGTGTTACCCCATCCAGTGCTAGATGCAAGAAGTAAAGAGCAGGGTACTACCCTATCTGCCTCCTGTTAAATCTGTATGGGTTGTGTAAGATGCAGAGTTCCTTGACTTGGTTCTCCGGGCATATACATTCTGCTCCATATAGTGATTTCAAATTAGAGTATTTTCAGCCTAGAGTTTGAAAAGCTACACAAGGAGAGTAATGGTGTGGGCTAAAGGAAGCCGATAGTGTGAAATCCAGTTAGAAGAATACTAATTCCATTTTGAGATCTTTCTTGGGATGATATACATAGCTCCAGACAGTATGGAGAAAAAGCTTCAAGGAGATACTTCCTAATACCAGATACCTGACCAACCCCAAATTACCTTTATTTTATTTAGAATTGTACTTATCCTTAGGAACTACTCTAATACATTACCAGTCCCAAACAGGGGCCACTTTGCACTAAACATGCATGGGATTGTTAGAGCAAGAATTATACTGAAGTCTAACAGTTTTATAGCCTTTCCAAATTATCCTAAACTATATCTGATTTTTTTTTTAATTTGTTTTTACCATGCTTATGGTCTCAGTCTCTTCTGGTGAGGCAGTTTGTACGTTTCATACAGGTGGCATAAAAATGCTGTTTCTCAGATTAAGTGACCAATTTTCTACAATTTGTAGTTTTAAATTATGTAGGCTAATAGTGGACTACCTTTTTTCATGCTAGTGACCATCTTATAGTTTTCACTTATAAATTACTAAGTTAAACTGGTTTAGTTAATTTGATGTAATTTATTTTCCTAATGTATTGAATAATGAACCCAAAAGGCTGTGAGAAGGTAAATTAGAATTACTTTTTCCCTATAAATCAAGATTGTCATGTCCACGTTGCCTTTTAGAAAATCGAGGAAAATGTACAGCTATAATAAAACTACCCAATGTCCCCTACCCAGTGTGATACCATTCCCGTGGGTTTTAAAGTATATTAGTACCCAGTAATTAGTTGATATGTTCCAAGTTTAGCACTTCCAGCTGGGATTAAAAAAAAAAATTGTTCATTGTGTTGGCTGAAAGATGCATTACCTACAGATTCATTCTGATCCTTATGTTTATAGGTTTCAGTAGGATGGTATTGGGGCCATTTCACCAAGAAATCGTAAGCTGCCTGAAGGTTAGACTGACAATCACTTCAGTTGTCTCTAGCTAGCTTGGCAGAACTCTGCTCTTTGTAAAACTTAAATTTTGACAGTCTCCTAGCATGCAAAGCCTAAGGATGCTTGGTGCAGCATTTTTCCGTTCTGCTTGAGTCAGCCTGTTTGAAGTGCTGCAGGATATAGTTCCACACAAGTTTGTCTATAGAATAGTGTTTAAAAGGATAATTAAAACATGATTGGTAGGTACTTAGTGATGAATTGGGACCAGAAGCTTTTATACAAAAGAAAAAATGTGGACCTGAAGGCTGTCATAAAAGCCTACACAGTGTATCTTTGGAACACCAGTACTGTTTTAAGAATGCATGGCTTTAATGCAATTAATAGTCTCCTAAAATCATAGCGAGGTCAAATTTCCATATTACTCATCCTGACCTTTTGATTTACAAATATGCATAGGGAAAGTTCCCAATATAAAGCTGTACTTCAGTTCTGAATCTAACCTTTACACAAAGCAACCAAATGCACACTCTGGGATTTTTTTTTTTCCCCAAATGTAATGAAGCACTTGTTTTTCACATCAAGCAGCGTACAAGTTATATTTAATAAATCTCTTCAGTGTTTTGCATAGCTAATTACCGGATGTAGTGGCATGTTAGTTATGCTAAGGTGTTATTCCACAATTCAGGGATCTTGGTATCCTCCGATGAAAAACAAATTCTTGCTAATGCAATCTCTTATCCCTGGTTAGTTTATTTTTCCAACAGGATGATTTATGTTTAATATGTGTAGATGCTGGGGGGACAGGAAGAACACTGCCTAAAGTGTTCAGTGTTTCCTAAGAAAAGCTGCTTTCTTTAAATCCTGCAAACATGAAAGGACAGAAGGTGACCACAGCCAAAATTAACTTATCTTTCATAACCAAAATATATATTATAAAATATAACCAATGCCATTGAGTAGAAAAAAGGAATTAAATTGGACTGTCTTCTATTCATCCTGACAAAATCAGGCATAGCAAGAAATCTTGCTCTTCATACCTATTGTATATTCTAGGAAGCAACATACTATCATTCTTTCCATGATGAAATAACTATCAATACTTACCAATAAAAAAGCAGGGCTAACAAATTTCCAGCACAGTCTCCAGTAGAGGCCTGGCTTGAAGCCCATCATTTGTTGGATATCTTCGCTGAATCTGTCCACACCTAAAAGGGATGTGAACATCAGACTGGTGTAAATCTAAACTGATGAGATGCTGGCATACCCCAAAACATCTGCTTTTTCAGAAAGCAGACAATAACGACTTCCAAATCATAAGACATGTAACAGACACATGATCTCCTTTCAATGACTACATGTGTCTTTGTCATTGCTGTATCCAAGTCTTCAATGCCTGTGAGCACTTGCAAATAGCCTTAACATTGAGAAGTGATGTTTCACAAATATGTAGAATTTAAGTTGTGAATGGGATGCATTTTTTAATATTTGTGGACTATTGTAACCTAATTACTCAATGCTATTGTGACTACACTGAAGGAGAACCCAGATCCTTACACAAACTGCTTACTGATAATGAGGTAGATTCATACGATTTTTATTTTATCGAAGGAAGCTTATTTGTTCCACTTAATGGCATACTTATCTATCAGGGTTTCACTAAATAGCACAAATGTTCATTGTATCTATGAGAAATGTCATTTCACCTTTTATCACCTTTCCAAGGCAGATCCTTCTTCTGTTCAATGTAAGTATGTACAAAATTACATTAGTTAGAAACAGGTAGCCTTTTTTAGAGTATCCTGTTTGTTTATGAAAATTATAATACCAACCACAAATTTTTAAAACTTTTATGTCTATGAATCTAAATATCTAGTAATGTAGCTGTTGTAGATATCTTAGAAGATACATGATCTGTTCATGTGAGTAAAAACAAAGAGTAGTCAGAAATTTTATCTGCTGCAGTAATCAACACAGCAGAGGATAACATGAAAATCATTAAATGAAGACACAGAGGACATCAAAGATAAGTGCTGATAATTGTACCAGGCATACAGAATATAGGTTTAGAAACATGACTTGATTGCTTGATTATTATCAAACCCTTGATAGTAACATACACTATTTTAGTATAAGGCTCTGTATATTAGCATGCAAGAAGTAATGTATAAGACTTCTATTGTCAGGAAAACTATGTAACAGTATTCCATTCAAAAGCCCTCAAACAATAGCTACCTGCAATGGGATTCTCTGCATGGCAGTGCAGAGAAATGGAGGTACCAGAACAAAATGTTTAACAAATGACCACAAGGGAGAAGAGCTGCCAATACCCAGTTCTCGGTCTGCAATATTCCTTGAATCCATCTAGTCTGAGATTTTGTGTGTGTGTTAAGTGTGTGTGTTTAGTACTTATGTCAGTTAATAGCTGTGGAAATAGTTGAAGTGGAAATCTCTTCGCACAGCCAATGCAGAAAGGAAGATCTTCTGACCTTGTTGACTCCCCTTCAGAAACACTGTCTAGATGACTTCAAAATCAGAATGGGTCATGCTGCGCAGACCAAGGTGAAAACAAAAAAATCTGGACTAGCAAAATTCTGTGACAGTGAATAAGGAAGAAAAGGCATTTCAGTCAGTGTCTTTTAATTCCTTGTGGGTTTTACATGTTTAAGTAAGTGTTATGAATGCTGTGTCTGAACACCTTAGGAAGCACTAAGCCAGTATAATGCACTTTCTGTGAGTGGCACTAGCCTGATCTAGTTAACATTTTGAGTAGTGTACAAGGTTATCAACCTTTGTATGTGAGAAATGAATGTGTTTTTTTTTAATCTACTAATATTAATTCATGGTAACTCACATGCTCTGGACTTTCTGGAAGTACTCTAGACTTCAGTGGGACATTTTCCATCTTCAGTATTTATTAGAACACTTTTTTGCATTAGGTGATTTACTATGATTTACTATGCAAAGCAAACATGCATTTTATGGTGACTGTAAAACATCCATTTGAATGGTAGCTTCTTCCCAGTTTTTGAATGGATTGTATTCTGGTTGGGTTTACCAATATGAGGTATCTTGCACAAGTTTAATCTAAGCCCATGCTATTTTCCGCACTGTATTTTAGAATGGGATGATTATCGCTGATGTGAAAATGATAAAAACATATCCTTCTCAGTTTTCTTTAGAAATAAAACAATCTCTGACTTAACACCTTAGAGACATTGGCTAACAGAAGTTCTCTCTAGTGCAATCTGTCATGTCAGACTACTAGTCTGTAATTTATTATCATTGATGTGTTCAGGAAGTTTACTTTTAATTCTGAACCCTATTAGGTAAACAGCAGAAGTGCATTTTTTGCCATGAATATTTGTTTGTTAGAGGGGATGCATAGTTTACCATAATATTTTTTCTATTCCTGTGGATCAGTTCAGTAGGATTTATTTAATGTATTTAATGCAAATAATTAGGACAGATTGAGTTAGTCCCTTACATGCAGCCAGGAGGTAACGTATTTGCAATGTCTGGACATTGGAATGTAAACTTCTCTTTGGTTTCCACCCCACTGATATTATGTACAGGTGAAGCAAAGTAGCCAAAAGGATCTGCAAGTGCTCTTTAAATTTAATCTAATTCTGTTTGTAGTGCCTTCTGTGAACTTTAAAGTGACTGAATTTCAACTGCTATGAATACTGAGTGAAATTTATCATTATGCAGAAGGTCAAAGACAAGGACTAGATATCTAAAAAAAATTTTATTCATAGATTTCCAGACAGACATACTTATACAGCTCAAATGGTGCTTTGTACTCAATTTCTACTGAAAATGGGGAATATGTAGGCCATGCTCCGACTCCTTTTTCAACAGCATGCTTTTTCAATACTATATGTCTTCAAATAACTGTTGTAAGAATCAGCCTGTGAAGTAGAATGTAGCTATAGCTACAGATGATGGTACCTGTAGGGCCTGTTTTTTTTTTTTCCAGTTCTTGAAAGCATTTACCCCAGTTTCTTTGTGATTCTGTAGGACAAACTGAGACTCTGCATAACTCATTTAGTTACAGGAAGAAACTGGTGTACCACAAACAGAACTCCAGCTTACTTGTTGCAGACCTGGTGTTGAATATGGAAATAATCTCCTTGCTTTTCCAGTGAAAAACAAGTAAGAGATACATACAATTTATGGTCAGATCCTGGTTAAATACACTAAATTCAAAGAATTGCAGTGTAATTTCTGAACTAATAAATACTGCAGCTGCCTGAGAATGTCTCCGCTGTAATTATCTATTAAATAGTACAGAAAATTTGACCCGTTCTCTATGTACACAATACCGTGTTGTCAAGGGAATTAAATATGAAAAAAAGAACAGATTAGGAAGAAAGGGAAAAGTAGAGGCAAGTTATCCTTCTCACGCTGGGACAACCTTCTTTCATCTTGGTGATACAGATATCAGAGTTCAGGTAGAATGAAAGCCTATGTGTTAACAGAACCTCCTGCACCTGCTGTCTCATTTTATGGTGTAGGCTCAGCCAGTGGCTTCAGAACCACTCACTTGCACAGAAGCCCTTCAGCATGTCATGGCCCTGAGGTGAAAATGCTCAGTGGCCATAGCTGAAATAATTTGTGGGCATGTTTCCCAAAAGGAGTGCCAAAGCTCAAACAATCATTTGGATCCCTACAAGCAATCTTTGTATGTGTCATTTTCCCCTCCTGTCTTGTTTAACTATGTGATGCACAGTATTCTTTTATATGCTTGGAGTATTTTTTTAATTTGGAAAGTAAAAATTAGTAATAATGCCTTTAATGCCATACATATGATTTAAATGAATCAAAGAAATCAAATTAACTATACTGAAATAATAAAGTAGTAAGAAAAAAGGTATATTGAATCAGTTCTGAAATTATTTTGCACTCAATTCCCTTTCCCTGTGAATGTTACTTCACCGTTTCTTCTCCTGTATCGAGTTTTACTTGTGTGGGCATGTATAACAGTGTATGAGCTCACATAGTTTGTATGCAGATAAAGAGTTTTAGTAAAACTGCTTCGTTGATCCATCCTATATTTTGGCCGTTGGGAATTACAGTAAATCATAGAACCATCACATTACTCCTTGGGAGGTCTCTAGTTCAGCCTCTTGCTCAAATCAAGATCAGCACAATTCAGAACAGCTTGCTTATGGCTCTGTCCAGTTGGTTCTTGGAGGTGTTCAAGACCCAAGTCAGCCAGTGCTCTCTGGGCAAACTGTTCCAATGTGTAATTATACAGAAAAATTATTTTCTTCCTTCATTGATGTGCACAATGGGAGACAGAAGACCATAATCTAACTGAAACTCTTGACTCTCTTGATAACTTCATGTAGGTATTGGAAGACCACTATCAGGTCCTCCCTAAGCCTTCTTTATGCTAAATAAGCTTAGTTCTCAGACTTTCTTCACAGGGTGTGTGCTCCAGCTCCTGAATACCTTGGTGGCCCAACACTGGACTCTCTCCAGCTTAACACCACCTTCTTGTACTCAGGGTTAAAAACAGGACACAGTATTCCTTCCAGGTGCAGTCTAACAAGTGCCAACTTAATCTCCTGGTTATGCTTCTGTTAACAGTTCAGTAGGGTGTTGGCCTTCATATGCTGGCAGGTCACTCTTCTGATTCATTTAGCCAGTTGCCCACATCCCTGAGCAGCTCATCTTTGAATGTAAGTAGCAGATCCAGGAGAGTGTCACTTCTGGTTTGCCCACCCAGCATCTGTACTAAGAATTTGTTCCTGATACTTTCATATGTAACAACCAAGGTCTGATCTGGTTACTTCAATTTGCCTAAAAAAGGCTTCTTCCACTTCCTGACCCTGATCAGGTGCCCTGGAACAATATTCCCTACAATGTCACCCTTTCCGGCCTCTGCCCTGACCCACAAGCAGTCAGCCATCTTGTCATCCGTTCACTGCATCTGAGTTGCTCTTCTGCACATAGATGACACTTGCCCCCTGCTTCTGTCCTAACAAGCATGTATCTATCAAATGCAGAACTCCAGTTGCATAAGCCCTTGGCCAGGAGACGATGAGGGAAGACATTGTTTTTTCATGCAGCTCAGTGATTGCTGACATTGGGAACAGGAGAAAGAAGGGATAAAAACAATATAGAATTCATCTGCAAATCCTACAGAGCACAGAACAAGGTATCTGTTGATTAGCCCTGTAATGAAGCAACAACAATGATCCTTTTTTGTTCCTGAGTCTTCTTTCTAACTCTGGAGCAATACTGATATTTGTTGGTGGTGACCCTCACCTGGTGGCAGTAAGCCATACCACTACCATTCCCAAAGAAGGGCAGCTGTGCTAGTGTAGAAGCAAGTGGGATGGTAGGAAACATTTCCGCACCGTGGCAGTGCAGTAAGCTCTCCAAGTTGGTTTGCTTCATTTGTATTTACATTCTGTGGAAATGTGTGCATTCGTACTTTGTCTCATGCCAGGCACGCATCCATATAAAAGCATCTGTGTGCAAAGATGAGTTCCAGTAGTCAGTACTTGGTTAATTTCTTTCCCTTCTGCAAAATGAAATGGTCAACCTTAGTTTTTTGTGGTGGGTTTTTTTTTTTTTTTTTTTCCCAAATAAATGCACCTTTTGGTCTGAAATTTCAGTCTAAGGAATCTTTTTGGAAATTATTTAAGTAAATGAAAACAATGAGATTACTTATTATGAGGATGAAGATCATTGCTAGCTCATGCTGAGCTTATTGTGGTCATTCAGGCAGGTGTTCACATTAACATCTGAGCAGAGACTTTCCTGCAAATGAAACCGAAGAGCAGTCTGGTGTCAGTGGGAGATGCGTCTGGCTTTTCTTAGAATATTTTTCAGAGGAGTGATATCAGGGTTGCACAAGAGGAAAACTGCTAACTAGCTAGCAGTCATAACTAAACTAGCTCTCCCTTCTCTGACACATACAGGTGGCCTTTGCAAGAAGAAACTTCACAGTAAGTGGTCATAGGTATAATGTGAACTAAATTTCCACCTTTTTGGTCTGTGCCAAAATGTCAATGCTTGCCTTCAGGCTGGCTTAATATTCAGCTGGGTCATTAAGGCAACTGGGGTATGTCAGAAAAGAAGAGGTAGACAAGACCATGCCAGATTTAATCAGTTTAAATAGCACCTGGGGCTACAACAAGTTCTTTATAAAGCAACAGGTCATGCTGTGTCAGTAAAAACATGTCAGCTGTCTAAGACAAATGAGTGGATATTTTCTTGGTCATGGGGAGGCAGGAGGAAGAAAGGAAAGGATGACAAAGGAGAGAAGGTGCAAGAAATAAAATTTTACTAACCTTGGCTTAGTCTGTGAACCACATACAAAGCCTAGCTATTGTAAAGTGCAGTAAATCCTATTTTAATAGCAGTAGGTAATAACTTGCCCTTACTAACTGAAGAATATTTTTATGCCTCTGCTTCTGAGCTATGATCACTCTTCTGCATTCAGCTCTTTCACAGGGATTAAAAACAGTTGTCTGTGAAATCTAGTGCCTCCACTATTGAGAGAGAACAGCATATGAGCTGCTAGCTTGATGCTTATGTTGGGTGACAGAATTAGTACATTAAAACTAAAAACTATTACTTTCGTAGATTGAACAGCTTTGTGCATGAATGCATTTCTTTCACTTCATTCACTCATCAACAGTTTTTAACTGCAAGCGAGAGTTTGTTTCACTAGAAGAATATGCTGGCACAACTCAGATAAGTGACTGAGGGAGGTAAATGGCAGTAAGAATGATAATATCTAAGAACCTTCTGAATCATATGTTAACTGTAAACACTATCTCTGAATAGAAATGAAGGTGACTTTCCGGGGAAGAACAGTCTTATTGGGAATCAGGGCAACTAGTTCAATACAGACTTCAATGGGAAGATGATTTGTAGGCTGCTATGACATTGAAACCTGGTAATAATGAGAAGAGCCAGAAAGTATGACATGAGAATTAACAGGAGATGAGGAAGAAAAACAAGAGCTCAAGAAATTTGATTAATCTAGCAGCATGCGATTTCAGATATAACTGATGGTTTGGACTGTTGCAGTGAGATAACTTGTATACAACCTAAGACGCAGAATCCTATTGCTTTACTTGAAGAAAATGAGATATACTTCTGGGGTCCTTATAATTTTACTAATCCCGTCTATGACAAGTTAAAGAACTGATAGCATTCTCCGTAAAAGAAAGGAAAAATCAATTTCACTGTTTCTTTAGCAAGATATACCTAATTCAGTATAAATTATGACTTTTTTTCTGCTTGATTTCGTGACTTAACAGTACTTTGTAATTTCTGCTCTTTCAGTGAGTAATTTCTTCTTTTCCAGTGAATAAGCTTGAGGCTATGAATTGCCCTACCTTCCTCTATGATAGGGGAAATTTTGAACTCTGTCAGCGCTAGAGCATAAAAGTATTCCTCTAGGTTGGGGGCTTAGGGGAAAAGGGAAATGTTTGAAATATTGACTTCAGATATTTAAAAACACCTCATCTATTAAATGCTGAATTAAGGACGTGGAGAACACCCATGGGCCAGACACTCTCTCATAACTTTATAATCAGATGTTTAGCAGGCTATATATAATCAAATATTCAAATACTTCTGTATTCAATATTCAGTTTAATCCTTTTGTTTCACTTTGAGAGTAGTAGTAGTCAACTTGGCACTTCTAGCAGAGGATTAGGTTTTTTTCCGTGATGAAATTACACAACGCAGTGTGTAAATTACACAACAACTTCACAAGACTGAAGCTGTTGTAGGCGAAGGACTGAGCTCAGGCAGACTCAGTGTCCTGCTATGTTGCCAAAGTCAGTGTTGTGGTAGAAAGCACAACTTCAGTTTGTTGGGTTTTTCCCTGTTAAGGTTATCCAAGTGCATTCATGTGGGTTCAGAGCAGTGAACATGGCTGTTTGCCATCATTGTGGTCATTTACATGGTGGGAAGGAAAAAATGTTTTTTCTTCTTTCTTATGAAACTTGTGTATCAAGTGTCTTGCTTTTTATTTATGTTACTTTAGGGAGGAGAATAATATTGAAGACTAAATAAGGCCAGGGAAGTTATTTAATAAGCAGGGCACATCTTCTGAGACCTGACTTAAGTTCTGAGGCATATTTTTTTCAGGGTACTGTAGAACATCCCTGCGCTATGGTTGGCACACAGTGATTCCAACCTAGTGCCAGAGATCAACTGAATACTCCGAAAGCCTGACGTATTTGGGATAAAGCAAATTACTGCACCCTTTTTGTGGCATAAATTAGTATGAAATACTAAAATAGTATTTTTTTCTGGTATCTAGGGTGTTGGGTGTTCCATACCATGCTGTGAAAGAAGATAAATTTTAACCCAGTAGTGTTTTACGATTAAGTAGAATATTGTCTCAAGCAAAGGGGACTAATGTAGGAATTACTATAATTCTTTAAAGACAAGCTACTGTTATTTGTACTGCATGGGAGGATCTTGAGATTGGCCCTGGAGAAATCACGGAAAAGAGGAACAGGTGAATCTATATTTCGGCTAATCTACTTGCTGTGAAACTACCAGGTATAAATGTGCTATTAGCAGTCATCAGCTGTGTTAACAGCTGCAAAATACTGGCAAAAGTATCAATGTTTCCATCCCACTGCAGTCTCCTTCACAAGGCAGTTTTCTTTGGCTTTGTGCAGGGTTTCAGTTTGGCTCACTGAGCGTCTGCATTCCTGCCGCTATTCATAAATCAGATGAAAATCACTGTATGAAATCTGGCTTGTCATGGCGTTGTGTGTACAAGGCTATGCTGTTTTCCCTTAAAACAGTGTGTAAGCCTGTCACGAGCACTTGGAATTTTAGAAAAGATTTTGCAGGTGCAAAATGAAGTGCTTACCATAAAACCAGGAGACTCCAATTGCCTCCATTAGAACAGCAAACAATATCGAAGTTCCAGCTGCAAATGTGTCCAGAAGCGTGAGCACATAAATTCCACCCTAGCATTGGGGAGTTAAAAGATGCAACAAAATGAAGTTACAAATACAATTGTCTCAGTAGCTTAGTATCTAGTTAACAGAAATCTGCTTTACTTTAAACAGTATCTTAACACGAGTATCTTAATGTAGAGCTGATACTGCAGACGCGGGTTCATATTTGCATATAAAATAGTGGAATCAGACTTGCAGCTCTTTTAAAGAGGCTTCCTTTCACCTGTGTCCTCACTGAACTGGGAAACAGAAGCCCCAGCTTAGCATGAATACTGAGGGCGTCTTGGCACTTGGCGTGTTCAGTGGAAGGTGAAGGCACTGGCTGTTCAGGGGAATGCTCAGCAGCTTGCAGGACAGGGCCTGTCTACAGCAGCTAATGAGGATCTTTCTAAATTACTGCCAGGAGTGGAGCACTACAAGAGTTTCCACAAGCCGTTATCACTCCGTTTGTTCCTAAGGCAAGCTGTTCTGTAGTCCAGTGAATCTGCAGTCTGAGACTGATGTCTCCTTTTCCCAGAGTGCCTGCATCTCTCTTTTCCAATGCTCCTGCAAAGGGCGCAGTTGCATGTTAAGTCTGTGTTACCAGCCCAGCATGGAAGCAGCTTTTCCCTGTTCAGTTTCTTTGCTGTGGCATTAGCAAGCCTTTGCCCAGTGGAGAGAGCGAACCAGCTCATCTTCCTTCACAACACATTCCTGTTCTTCAGTGGTTCATGACTGAGAACAGTAAACACATTTACTAAAGTCTTGTTTCACTATTTTTTGTTGGTTTTTTGAGCTGCAATTTGACTACTGTTTGCCTTATCCAATATGGTATAAATTTGTGTAAATTACATCTCATTTTATCAAGTTTGGGCTAATGAGGAATGGCAGACCATGGTATGTTTACTTGTTTCAAAATGACCCTGAATAAAGTGTTTCAGGACATTCTTCATCATATGTAAACAACGAATAATTTTGCAGTTGCAGTAGGTATTTGTTAAAATCTTTTTTTTTATAACCAAACCTAATCTGCCTGTTCAGAAGAGGAGGAGCAAAGAAATTATTTTCCATGTTTTTACCAATGATTTAAATAGCACTTGTACCATTTAGAACTCTAGGTGATTTTAATCTCTGCAATCAGTTTTCTTTTTTCTTATGAAAAGATGGTTTTCTGAAACAGCTGTGCATATTTACAAAAAAAGAGAGAACAGTACTTAGGCCTTGTCTAGGTTTTTAATTCTGTGGGGACTTGTCCGGAAACTGAATGAACTTTGGTGGTTGTGTTAGAAAGAAAATGTTACTTATTGAATGACATTTGAGTTTGACCTCTTGTTTTTGCTCTACACCTGCTCTAAATGAATGCCTTTGCTATCAAACTTAGTAAAGCAAATGACAAATATGGTTTTGTAAGAAACATGTTTTGAAAACACAGCCTTAAAATTTCAGAGGACAAAATCAGATTAATTTAATGTGATAGTATCACAAGGTTTTTTCTTTGTATTTTGTACACATTAGAAATGTTCTTCAGTTTTGTGAACCAACACATTTGGACAAGTTTGGGCAGTTTTGTGCATTCCAACTGCTGGGATGAACTGAAGTCCGAACAGGTGCAATTATTTGAAAGCTAGAGCTAGGCATTATCTTGATCTGCGGTAGCTCACTTGAAGGCAGTGGAATTGCACCCATTGGCACCTGTTCAGATTCTTAACTACCGAGTTTGTTCTGATATTGTATTTCAGGAAACTTTACTGCAGTTGAAACTTTGAATAAGGAAGGAGCATGTTCAATTCTTTAGGTAACAACTGAGAGCACGCAGTATTAAAACAATAGGTATTTAAAATGATGCATGTATATTTAGTGTGTCAAATGTTTTCTGATTTGAGGAAACTAGAGTAAAAATACTGGGTGTTTTTTTTTTTAGTGTAAAAAGAGCTCTGTGATTCATAAACTTATGCCATTTCAGTAGTCTTAATAATAGATCTGGACACCATTTCTAGGGAAGGAGAGGGGTTCAGCCTATATACTTTCGTGGTAGCTACCTCAAGTTTCAGTTGTTTTATGACGCTTTTGGCATCTTTGCTTACAGGTCTTTTTACTTTTTCGTCAAAAAAAACGTGGAAAGTTCTCTCCAGGCTAGAACACTGTGATTCTCATCCTTTAATTAGTTGTCAAAAGCCAAATCATTCAGGATGATGGTAGTGATAAATACAGGTTACTAGATGTTCAGGATAAGTTCTCTGTGTGCTTTTTATGGTGTTAAGAGTAAGAGATAAGATCTAGGTACATGAAAGAACATTAAGAAACACATGGGGGAGAGGAGATGATTATTATAAACTCCTCTTAAGAAGTGAATGCTGCTTACTTGCTGCCCAGATGACTAAGGGTCTGGTCACCCGAAATTCTTAGTTCCTCACACAGGAATAAACACTCAACACAGTTCCATTTTAATATGATTTAAAAAAAAACAAACACACAAAACCAAACAAAAACAACAGTAGCACAGGCAGTTCCTTGGAACAAAGACTCGTAGGTTCAGTTGATAGCTAACGATCTTGTGCAAAAAAGCAGACAAGCTTCATGTAGGTAAGACTAAAAGTAATGTTCTGCCCATAACGTTGTTTAAGAATTAATTTGTAACAAAAATAGTCACCTGAGCCTATTCATATTTCTGTCTGAGGAGGTTAACTGCATTTTTAAGGTAGCTTGTTAATGGAAACTTTTGTTGTACTTACATTGGTGATGCAAAAAAGAGCAACTAGGAAGGTGCCAAAAGAAACACCAAAGGTGAAGAGTTTTCTGTGCTGCTTCAGAATTTGGAAATCATCTGCCAAGCCAGTGATGACAGCCTCCATTCCGCCCATCTGAAGAAGGGAAGGCAAGAGCTCTGGTTAAATGCTACTGACTGTTGTAAATACAGATCAAAGAATGTAAAGCAGTTTGTATAATTAATTCCCAACCACTGTATGACTTCTGACATTTCAGCTGTAAATCACTGGTGTTCTGAGGTATAATTTATTTTCTGGTGGTAGAGAACTGCGTCAGGGAACTGGACATCAAGTGCCATGGTTGTTAGCTTGATAGCCATATCCTCTGCAGACCCTTTGCTGACTCATGAGGATGGTATGTAGACAGTACTTCAGGAAAAATAATACACGTTTTAATATATTTTGGAAAAAAACCTGGTAGCATAAGTAACCAAACTCCTGAAGATATTTCTAATATTGAGATAGACAAATCAAGCACCTAGGGGACATGCACTGAACAAAGGCTCAGTTTAGCTGTTGATTAACCAAATCCGGTTTGACAAAAGTCTTTACATACCTGGAAGAATCACTACATAGGAAGCTTGACGTAAATTTTTTGTTGACAGCATAAAAGAATTTTACTTTGTTTTCTAGAACTTAATGCTGAACATTAGCCATTGTTGTACAATATAGGAAAGGTATTTTCCAAGTTTTCATTGAAATTGCTGGGTTATGTAGGTGGTTATGAATTTTAATTTCTTTCCACCAATGAAGCGTTCTGTCCCTTCTCCACCAAGAAGTTGTGAAAATGAATTCATGTCTTCTGTCATAATAAATAAATTTATTTAATATTTTAGGGAGGCTGGATTTAATGCTTTTTCTGATGCTGAAAGATCGTGGCAAGACCTGGAGTGTTTGGTGCAATACAGTAGTTGGTTAGCAGGTGCTGACATAGCCTGTCCCTTTCCTATAAGTATTTGATGAAACTAACATCTCCGGTTGAAATCAGTAGCAGAGAACTATCTAGAATGTGAATGATTCCTGTCTAGAGCCAAATTGCTGGGGGCAGTGGACCTATTTTTTTTTTTTTAAAGTTAATGAATGCTTATAAGTAAAATGTCCCAAAACCTAGTGTAGGCCTGGATTTACTAATGTCTAGGGGGGCATCAGTGAGTGCCCTGCAGTTAAGATGGGTTAATACTTGATGTTGTCAGAAGTTGTTACCATGTTGGCACTTCAATGGTCTTGGAGAAGTTGAAAATGGGAAGAGATAGCTTGGATTATTTTGGCGAAGGACCACTTCTTAATATATTCTTAATGATTTATTCCCCTTGTTATTTCCCTGTGCCAAGATAGATACCTAGTCCAAAAAATATTTGCAAACCTTTGTTCCATTTTCTGTCCTTTTCATTGTTGCTTGCTTAAACTTGCATGATCAGATTTCTCTTTGCTTAAACATTTGGACAGTTCATTTTTGTAGAGATGTCTCTATTTCTGTGCCAGTGCAGGGTTATATGCATGAGTAAAAGTATTAATATATAATTATTCCTCTTTAGCTCTGGGATTTTTTTATTTTTAGCTTAAAAAATTTTAATTTTCCCTTTGAGGACTTGGTGAGCCAAATGTGTGGGGAGAGTTGAGGAGACTACCATAAAAAAATTACTGCATGACCAGAGGGGTTTTTAGGTAAATGTAAATATAGCATGATGTCTTGATGCCTCCTTGGCAAGAACAAAGCAGTACAAATCTTGTTAGGGGACTTGGGATATTTTATGGTCTGAAGTTTCTGTGATCCTGAATATTATGGTACAGTAAATGTCATGACATAATGGAAAGAGCAAATACACTCGTCATACTAGATATTTTAAAGTAAGATGGTAAAAAGAAACTGCTATGGAAATATTCTGGTGTCACTGTTAAATTGTAACTAAATTTACAGGAAATTCGGTATCATTGCTTGTAGAATAACATCAGACTACCTTCAGACACGGTCTGTCTTGAGCAGATTAATGAATTTCAGCACATGTAAAAGTCTCTTCTAGAAACCACTCTATTCAATGTCTTACTGTGGCTTGTGTTTTGCAAGTAGGGTTCCAAAACCTTTTTGCAGGTTTGTAGTGGTAATAGTTCATAGCAGTGATGTTGGGTCATACCTTTAAATAGTAGTAATAGTTGATGAACAGCCCCTCTGTACGATCGTAAAAAATCAGCGGTAAGTAATTATTTGCTGGCTTGTAAAAGCTTTGATCTGTTCCTAAACCTCTTAAATTTTGTGAGTCTCTAAATAAACTGCAAGATGTAATACTATTGGTATGTTAGCTGTGACTGTGAAAACAGATTCAGGGAATGTACAGAATGTTTATCTGAAATGTAGTAAAGCCCCTATTTAAGGTTGATACATCTCCAGTTACAGAATATAACAGTAAAGTAAAAGTATCATGGCTACAAGGAAAAATACTCACCGAACTGTCGATGCCAAGAGTAAGGAGCATGATGAAGAATACTACAGCCCAAAATGTAGATCCTGAAAGAGTTGAAATTGCCTCTGGATACAGGATGAAAACTAAACCGGCTCCTGAAATAGAAAAGAAAAAAAACCACAAGCCAAATATTACTAAATGAGGTTTTATTAGCTTCACAAAAGTGTTCATTTTAATAAGATAAATTATGACTAAGTTGGCTTTTTACATTGGTCCACATCACACTCTGAGTAGCTGTTAAAACTAAATTTCCGTTATACCAAAAATAAATTCAAAACACTTTAATAATGTACTCATGACAGTTTTGTATTAAAAAAAATCTATCCCATTCTTTTCCACTTATGATAATCTTTTATGGACTTCACAACCTTACTAGCCATTTTTCAACTATGTAGTAGAGAAGGAACCCTGTGGATGTGGACTCCACTCTTTGGCAGGTGGACTCCACTCTTTGGCAGGAGAACTCTGGGATGCGATAAGAGATCCAGGAACTGAAATCACAGGTGACCTGTTATCAGTGAAAGGACTCTACAGCTAAGCTTATCAGAACCATCCAAACCAGTAACCTATGGCACTGAACAGCAATACTTTCTGAAGATACTGTGCAGTGGTAAATGCCTATTTGTTGCACAGGCTGAACTTCTAATGAGCAGGATGTTGGGGAACCACAATTCAGTAGAGGGTGAGATGAATCGATACCATTTAGAGCTCACATTTCAGCGAGGTGTTTACACATACAGTGTTAGTTTTACTAATATAACTCGGGTCACTTCTGTGAGATTTTCACATACTTGTTTGAAACAAATATAAACACTGTTACAAAGAAATGGTGGACAAAAAGGTATAAAACTAGTATAAAATTCACTTCATACCTTCAGTGGCTACATCCTCAATTTTAACTTTGTGCTCATGAGCCATGTAGCCCAATATGGAGAAAATTGCAAATCCTGAGATGAAGCTTGTGACACAATTAATGGTACTCGTCAGCAAAGCATCCCTAATGATGGAGAGAACAACAGCCCAGTGAAAAAAAACCACTTTAAGAACTAGGTGGGCATTGTCTTACAGCAATAGGAAGATTCTTGTGAAAATGCTAATTGTGCAATTATCCTGATGATCAAAAGCTCATATCAGCATACTATGCTAGAAAATGACATATTTCTGTTTACTGTTTTGATTTAAAACTGAGTTCTGTTAAAAAAAAAATCAACAAAGCTGTATTAAATATTAAGATATTAAAGAGTAAGTCATCATCCTAGCTGGTGAAACAGCCTTACTAGTCATCAATTCACATAAGCAGTTATTCAGGAGTATTTTCAGACAACTCCAGTAGTGTATTTTTAGCAAACTGCTGCCATGCAGATGGCAGTGGATAACCATCCTTAATCTGTAATGAGGTCCCTTCATCTATGAAGTTGGCTAGGCTTTTCTGAAAAAAATACCACTCTTGTTTATCAGATCGTTACAACAGGGAATTTGGTTTAAAGGTTAAATATTACGTGATGTGCATCATATAGTAATCATTGTACAAAGTTGTTTGAATCAATCTGCCATGGTATTATGATAGGTATTTGAGTTTTCCTGAGTATTAATAACCCCTATTTCCAAACCTGGCTTGAAAATAGGTAGACCATACGTCTTTAGATGCTTTCTTAATTTGTACAGTGTCTGGTATGTAGTCTTCTGCTGCATATGACCTTTAGAACAGAGCACATGGCTCTGTGAACATCAGTGATGTTTAGTACGCAGGAAGCAAATATGATTTCCTATCATCAGTTACACTACCTAAAAACACAGGTGCCATATGCCAAACTTCATCCTCTTACTTATATTACTGAATTTTGATAACACTGAAGAATTTATATCCTGCAATTCTTAAAGTGTTTTCCTGGGGGACGGCTGCAGGATTGAGGGATACCGGATTGGACCCATAAACTCCAATTATTTTCAGTTATTAAAGAAGAAAATTTCTAGGTATTTGTCACTTATAAGATGGCAACAGTATTTCTTGTTTCCCAAAATTAAAAAATATTCTTATGCAAGTGAATAATGCTTCTTTCCACTTAAGCATCACTTATTCCAGTTATTGACTATCTCCTTAAAAACTGAGCTGAGGTAGCTCTCAGTATTTTGCATGTAAAACTAGATTATAAATTAAGTACAGTTTCTCATATTTTCTAGCCCTGATTTTCAGTATTGTTACCCTAACTTACATTGACACTATTCCTCTCAAGGAAAGCGTGTTGAAGCATAGATGGGACGCCATAGTGCCGAGTCATGGCCTTCATTTGGAAACAGTACTAGTTTCACCTTATTCTGTTTCAAGAAAGCCTTTTGAAAAAAATATGTCAGCACGCTATGGAGTTATTTGACGAGAAGACAGATATTTGTGTTGTAAGTGCTACTGAACTGAAGCTTCCATTTATGGTTAGAACTAAAACACAGTATTTAATGATACTATGGATTACTCTTACAGGGAGGGCAAGGCTTACGAAGCAACACTTAACAAATATAGTAAGCTAAGAATAAAATAATATGATTTCACATATAGTCTGTAGTGTTTTCTTAGTTTCAAGTGGATTTTTTCCATTTCAGAGCAAAATTAGAATACAGAAGAAAAACAATTGTATAGGGAGCTGCTATGAGATTAATACAAAATTATTTGCAGATGATGATAAATGTTATTTTGGAAGATATGGCTGGCCAGTTATGGCTGGCCTTCTAACTGAAGGGTTCTCAATCCTGGTACTATTACCTACTGCAAATAATCAGCTGGCAACCTGAAGTTGCTCTGGGTTAAGTTCAAAGCATTCTGAAGTTAGTGGAAGTATTCCACGATTTTGCCTTTCAAGCTGTGTGAGGCAGTTCAAGTCTATATATTTTCTTGTACCTTTTCAGTTTAACGTTTTTTTGCCATCCTTCAGTTCACAATGTATTTATAACACATGTACTTCCTGAATTTACATTTAATGGGAAATTTTGAAGTGATGCTTGTTTTCATTCCAAAATGGAATGTTAACAAAATTTCTAAATGTTGGAAGTTCTGAGAAGGTGCAGAGCAGTTCTGGTTGAATTTCCATGGTGGTAGTTCAGCAAAACACTTACAAACTGACTTGATTTAAGGTGCATTCCTAAATTGGAGCTCCACATAAAATATCAGAAATATACTCCCAAAGCACAGAAACACTTCTGGATTCCTTCTGCTTTTAGTTCCTGGACCAAAAAGATTTCATCCTGTGTTCCCTGTTGCTCTTAATGGTACTTTTGAAAGGCAAACACAAGCACAGTTTACACAGCTGTCTAGAAAGTCCAAACCTAATCCCATTCTGTTTTGCTGTACAGCAGATATCTTGGCAGGTTCCATTTCCTAAAATTTCAGTAAGGAAGACAGTGTTTTGAGATTTGGGTTGGTTGCTATGTCCACACAAGACTGACCATCATTAATAATGACTGCAGATAAAAAGAAAGCTTAGTACCTATTCCAGCTGCAGTTAGAGTAAAATAGTATCATTCTGAAGCAGTAATAAAAGAAGAGGCTGTCTTACCTGTAACAGTTGTTGTCAAATTTATTGTAACTGGCAAATGCAATTAAAACACCAAACCCGGCTCCTAAGGAGTAAAATATCTGAGTAGCTGCATCAATCCATACCTGCATAATGACACCAACATTGTCCATGTCAGTTCAGTCCAAAAGATGCATCAGGGAAATGCAAGAGTATACAAGATAACTGGTTTCTGAAAACTGATCAGCGCTTGTGCTTATCGGAATGTAAGTGCTTCTCAGCCCCCATGAGATGTCACATGGAGCACAGTCATGGTCTGGAATGGCTTAACCTGAAATGGTAAGGGCTGAAGCAGTGGGCAGGTTTTCAGTGCATGCACACTGATACCACAGTGGGGTGTACCACTTGGATCGGTACTTCTGAGCTTTTACTGAGTACTGGAATGATTGCATGATTTTTCTCCTGGGTGACAGAAATACACTTCCAATAGTTCTTGTTCCAAGTTAGCTGGGAATGTACAACCAGAAAACTAAAAATAGCTAATGGGTCAAGAGTTGCAGGACACTTCCTTTCCCATAAGGGAGCTTTCTTCATTTGACTGTTAGTACACTTCATATTACGCTTTCTTGTTTCAGAAGCTGAACCATGACTGACATGCTGTGAACAGAACCATGCAGCCTATCTGTCACCTTTCCCACTTAGTTGGAGATGGAGTTATTCCTGTGAGAGTCATTAAATTTCAGTTAGATGCAGCTTGGTCATTTTAAGAATTGTCCACTAGGGGAACCGTGGTTTTAATGCTGTAACATTTTCTAAAGTGATCCTCCAGCCCAACATCCACTCAAGATGTACGGATAGCAGTCAGGAACAATGCCACAGTGCTGGTCTCCCGAGTCAAAAGCCTGAAAATAGTCTACCCTGGGTTTCACCTACTCAGTTGTTACATAGATATATTTAAACAAGCATCTTCAAGCAGGGTGATGAAATCACTGGAGTGAACAATACTCAATGTTTCTAAAAATGAGGTCGTCATTATTTGATTAAATCTGGTAAGTGCTCAAGACTATGAAAAGCACTGGATTTCATCTTCATCCACCTCTATGAAATCAGATCCAACATACCTGTTCAGCAGTGGCCTTCTAACAGATCTAAGCAGCTTATGAGCTCCATCTGTATTGGGATTTTAATGCGAAGCTTTCACATTTGGCCCAGTGGAGAGTGGCTTATTCCATCTTAATGCAGTATATAAAAGCACTTATGCTAGTGATCTATTTTTTTTCTCAACATAGATGACAGATGCTTTCAACTATTCTTCTGAAGACTGTAAACTATTTGTTGAACTCTAGATTTGTACAGGAACTTAATTTTATGAACTGTTGAGAGTTAATTACTTGAAAGATAATATGAAGAACAATCTGTGGTGTTTATTGCAGACTGGTGGGTATGATTTCTCTCAAATTGCAGTTTGTACAGGGCTTTTGGGTATCACAGATTTCTTTTACTAAATAGCAAAATAATCCTGTAAAATTAATTCCTGGCTTATTCCTTTTATATACCCAGTAACATCTTAATGTTCTATCTCCACACAAAGGTTGGGATCAAATAGGGCCATACTCTGGAGAGCGTTAATAGGGATAAGAGTGCAGAAGGAGGGATGCAAAGGCTCCTTTAATTTTTCTTGTTTTTTAAAACTTCCTACAACTTGTGTTGTTCGGGAAGTGCCTGAAATTTTTTAAAATGAATTTTGCTTAAACTGTAACTAGATTTGCATGTTGCCATCATAAGACACTTATTTTTAGTGATTATCTAGCTCTTTTATGGCTTGCCAGTGGAGTTGTATTCATTATACTTCCCCTTTCTTACTATTCAAGCACCATTAAGCATTTGCTTAAGTCCTGTTGATTCAAATGAGGTTAGCACCTGCTGCCTACCAAAGGAGTTACGCTTATGCTTAAGTATCTGTTGAGTAAGAGTCTTGGCTCATAGTAGCTGATTAGGAAACAAATTGAGCAGATCAGGGTGAAGGGGGGGAAAAAAGAGCAGAAACCAGAAATTCCTTTAGAACTAAGATTAAATGATAAACATTCCCTTTGTTATAACGAAGGGGGACGTGAAACAGACAGTGAGGCGAGTTCTTCTGCAGTTTACGCTCATGTTTTCTGTTCACTTCAGCTGAATTGGCTTCTGATTGATGCATAGTCTAACATCTTTTACAGCAGGATATTGGTTTTATAAGCAGTAAAAATTAAAAAATAGCAACATTTTACAGGAGGCAGTCATTGATCTTTCCAGCTTTGTTCATGGTTTTTTATGCTGTTACAGCTTTTGTGCATATTCTTCCTTGTGTGTGCGTTTAAAGAATTACTGTGCTGTGTGGAGAGGAAACATTGTGTGCACCCCCAGATGTTATACAATCTTCAGGAAACTTGTTAAGGTGTATGAAAGAGCGAGTGTGTTCTCATGACTGATTTACCTCTGTGTTTAACGCCAATTCCTTTAGCAGAACAGAAGTGTATCTGCTGTTTTACACAGAAGTTTAATGTATCCGTTTGTGCAGGGGAGATGAGTATTATGGCTTTGTAGCTTCTGGACTTTCAGCAAGGAATATAGCTAGGTATTGGTCTAGTTAAGAGGTTCTCAGGTGAATATCTTTTGCTCCTTTTTATAGAGACACCCTTTGTGGATTCAATAGCCCTGAAAATTGAGGTGTCTCTGCTTGCTCAGTGCTGCGCAGTGTGCGGCCTTGACACGGATCAGGATGCTCTAAGGTCTTTTAGAAGAGCTTTGGCAGAGCCCTCTGTAGGTCACTACTGTTTCTGAGTTATGATGTTTCTTTGTTAGATTCTTCATTTGGGAGGAAGAAAAATCATAAATCAGAAAGATTTGGAGGCATGTTGACATAGAACTGAAGCAGGAGTCTATTCTTCAGAGCCTGAGGACAAAGATTAAATATGCAAGCCTACTGCAGCAGCTGGCATCCCAGTTCCTGAGCAGGAGAAAGGCTGATGTGACAAAGCAGTTCGTGAAACTTCCCTTATAAATGATCTTTAGCCTTGTGTTATTCTAGAGCAACTTTTCATTGTTGTTATCTGAAAAATTTAGTCTTCGAAACAAATAACTTCAGCGTCATCCAGACAGCAGCTGCAGAAATATTAAGCCAAGAAAGACCAGTGCGCAGAATATCCTTCCAAAAGCACAAGACAGCTATGATTATGGAGGCCTAGATTCTGAACTGATGAAAGCTGGCACAGCTCCATAGACATCTAGTTCAACTTGTGACGTTTTTTTCCAAATAGCACTTAAAATATATAAGAAAAATTTAAGCACTTCCTTCGTTCATCCTTGCATCTTTGTATTTATGTGTATGCATAAACATGAACTACTGAGGTGGCTACTGCCTTGGTGACAAAGGTGGATGAAAGTCCTGTATCTGAAGTTCGGTTTGACAATTCCAAAATGGAGTAAGTTGAGGTCTGGGTTCCAGTGATAACTCTGCTATTGAAGAAGTGCTGGTTTCCAAAATTCAGTATTACAAATTTCCAAATTCACTATTACAAAACCAAGGAAGGATTGTTTTGCTAAGAGTATATAAAATAGATGTGTGTTCTAACACTCAAGGTCTTTGTCTGCCTTTTGATTATTCAGGAAAAATCAAGATAGGATGTATAGGAAATGTACAGTGCAACTATGTACAGACTACAGGCATCTCTGAAAGCTGCAGATTTTTGAGACAGTTCATTTCCTGCTAGCAGAACTATGTCCTTGCCTTTCAGTTTTGTAACCATCTGAATGGCCTCATGACCTATCCACAAAGACACCGCTGTCTTATAAATGTTTTATGATATTTTTAGAATAGCACAGTGGTAAGATCTGTCTGCAGTCACCAGATCATTGTTTTTTGTAGGTCTGAAATGCTGCTGATTTCATGAGTTAGTGACTATATTTGTAGGTCTTGCTTTACAATGGATGAAATAATTCAATTCCAAGGTACTCCACAAATTGAATTGGTTTGGATATATTTAATGAGAATGTATTGTAATGTTAAATGATACAGGGAAATGTACATTACTTCCAATAGTAAGATAAGAACATCTTACAAATGAAAATCTCATTTGTATGCAGAACGATGATTAGGTGAGTTAGACCTGACTTAGTACTTTCAGCAAGGTTTTCATAGGCCGGGATTTTTGTTTACCAGGTTAATGTTTAACCTAGTGATTCACAAAGCAAAATTTTCTTCTTGAGGGAATTCTTCTCCTTTTGAGAACTAAATTTTTCACATGACTCAATTTTCATGTGTAAAGGATACCACAGTTTACAGGATGCACAGTCAAAGCATGGACTTTAAGGGACTGCCACACCTGAAGCTGCCCTCATACAGCATTTTTTTGTGATCAGAACAGTTTGGGTTCAGGCTGAGATAGTCCTGTTCTGGAGAGTGTTGGAAAGTTAGACTATCAGGGACAGTGGACTAGTGCTTATGGTCCAAAGGAGGGCTACAAAAATGATCCGAGGGCTGGAGCACCTCTCCTATGAGGACAGGCTGAGAGAGTTGGGCTTGTTCAGCCTGGAGAAGAGAAGGCTTTGGGGAGACCTGATTGCAGCCTTTCAGTACTTAAAGGGAGCCTATAGGAAAGATGGGGACAATCTTTTTAGTAGAGACAGCAGTGACAGGACAAGGGGTAATGGTTTTAAACTAAAACAGGGTAGGTTTA
>Ga0065711_1001099_pt1 | contig 55537 bp, 54 predicted proteins | sample Hoacrofraction12_FD_59098 | JGI IMG/M metagenome (GOLD analysis project Ga0065711, IMG submission 59098) | Hoatzin crop microbial communities from Cojedes, Venezuela - Epithelial fraction 12 v2 (version 2) | ecosystem: Host-associated > Birds > Digestive system > Esophagus > Crop | place... | reverse complement strand
CACTCCTACCCCCACCCCAGCCCCCTGTGACCATCGCAGCAGTCACACCCGCTATTGAAAAGAAGCATTGTTCTGCCCCTACCTTGGCTTCACCTCTCTCCTGTGATCAGATGTTATGGCTCTAATTATCTTGCTCCCTGCCTTCTGGACTATCAAGACATTCAATCAAAGGTCACCTGGGTCATCTTTCATTGGGAAGAAGAGACGTCACCAGGAAGGTAAAGTTTCGGAGCATCCTTTGATGCTAAGCTAGCAGGAATTACAGTCCACCTCTCCCGGGATATTCACCACTCGCGGCTGCTGTAAAGCACTGAAAGGTTTCTCTCTTGGACTTTTTCTTCAACTTTCTTGTTAACTATCAAACTGTTGAAGGCTCTGCAAGTCCCACTAGAAACCAGAGCGGTGTAGCAGCATTGATGGCCAGCGGGCCTCCTGGAAAACAAGCTGTCACCCTCTTGGGTGTGCTGGGCAGGCGTTTAGTGCAGTCCTCGCCAACACCTTGTGTCCTTCTGACTTTTTTTGAGTGAGATGCTGAGGTTTCTGTTGATTTACAACCCTTGGCTTTAAAACTCCAGCCACAGCCAGCTTGGGTCTTTTCAACTTGATGGTAGGATCTGCTGCACTCCAAGAACTCCCAGGAGGAGGTCACCATTCATGGGCTCCAGAGTCATTCTGCAAAAGCCATCACAGGCAACTGCAAGCGAGGTCTTGAAGACTGCATTGGAGACATCTCTCACCATGTCTGGACAGAGCTAATAAGGGAGAAAGGGCTCAAGAGCACCCAAACTGGGGAGCAAATTCTCATAAGAATTCAGTGCAATGGGAGCTGAAAGCTTTGCAGGACTCGACAGGCTGAAAAGCCTCTTGCTCGGTGCCCGGCAGTGGGGCTGACTCTGAGCACTCCGCAGCGAGGGTCTCTGCCTCACTCCTGCCTGACCTTTCTCATCCCAGAAACCTGAAGCAGGTTAAGAAAGCAGCCAAAGGGCTTTAGATTCTACAAGCTAAGGAAGAGACATGGTTTCTCCTCGTTTGCATGCTGATGAGACCCGTAACAGAGGTGCCCTCAATACTGATACCTCCTGCCTCACTGCATACAGAAAGATGTATGGATTTCAGCCTGGCTCCAGCCTGGAGGGCCTCGCAATTTGAAGGGAGGGACAGTTTGGCTTTGCTGCATCATCCTTCCCCAGGGCTCCAGGGACTACAGTTTAAAGAACTTCTCCATCCATGCGGAGTTTGAAGCTGAGGTTTGTGGCTGGGAGAGAAGTCACTGTGAGGCCAGCGCTGCTGTGCCCTGTCTGGATTCCGGCTTGCACCACGCACTCTCTGGGACAAGGTCTTTCCTGTCTGGTACCTTCTTCTTTGCCAGTTCTTCTTCCCTTCCTTCCACCCTCATCTCCCTGCTCTTCTGAAATCCATGGCTTTTATGTAGGTGCCAAGGCTTGGCACGTTCTCTATGACGCTTCCCTATATTGTCTCCTTTTCTCTCACATAAGATTCTTCCACCTTGAATAGGAGAGAAAAAAAAAAGAGCCAAGAGAGAAATGAAAAAAGAAAACAAAATGTCCTAGAGGGACTTGGTTATGACCCACTAATCTCGCAGAAAAAGTGCCCAGACATGAAAGTAACAGGAAACTGGAGAGTTAGTCAACATTTTTTACCTGGAAAAGCTTCTCCAGATGATACATTTCCCTCAGTGCTGGTATTTTTCTTCAGCAAACACTGATTTCAAGAGAATGTTTGAATTCCAAAAATGGGAAACACTTACTCAAATCTCATTGTATCCACTCCTGGGCACTGCACTTTAAGAGACTCCATAAGTGAATCCAAAAAGACAGCACAAACAACAAAGAGGATTAAGAAAACACATCATACAAGGAAAGATTCCGTGTGTCCTCATGCCAGAAACTGCCATTTAGCCTTGGCAAAGAGGCTGAACAGTGTAACTGTTGCAGAGGTGCAAGAAAGTGAAGAATCAGGTCTGCTGCACAAAACAGGGGGGACTGGCATGGCCCAGCCTCGCCAAGGCACTGCAGAAGCGGAGGGACAGAAAGCAGCCCTGGGAGAGCCTTCACCTACGGTCTCCAAGAGGACTGGAGGAGGCCAAGATCTGTCCCACCTGGGATGCCTAAGGAGAAGTGGTCCCCAGACTTCCTCTAGCATCCAGCGGAGAGGATACAGAGTGGGAAGAATCACCCCTTGAAGCTGTCTTTTTGCATCTGTGAGTGCTACAAAGAGTCTACAGAAGCTGTGCTCCTAACTCGGTCACCTCCATGAGGAAAATCAAGTGGCAGTGAGTCCAGCCTGCGGTACAGAAACCCAGATTCCATGAAAAGGTAGTATTTCCCCTCCTCTTTCCCAACTCCGTGGCGCAGGTGAGGTTTCCACCTGTTTCACAGAAGGGAGGTGAGCCCTCTGGTCCCGCAGCGCTGGCGAGCGGGGCTCAGCTGAGAGCCTTGGCGGAGGAGGCAGTGCCATGGCATCCCAGCACGGCAGCCTGGGTGCTACGGGTGCTCCGCACCGGCCCGTGCATCCTCACCCCCGGGGGAGGTCGTGCTGGAAATCTCTTTGCTGACAAGAGGGGATGCTGTCCCAGCAGGACACTCGCTCACGCCCCTTTGCCCACGCAAAGAATACTGCAAATTTTCAAGGAGAAGAGAGGGATACTCAAAAAAGAACAAAATCTTCACACTGCTAATAAGAAAGGGAGAAGAGACAGACTTAATCTGATTGTGTGGGAGAACATAATCACGAGGGACTTGGCGCCGGGGAATCGATACCAACTGTGGCTGCAGGGGCCAGGATTTTGGTGCGGGTTGGAAAAGCTGTTGCATTGTTTAGTTCCTGTCGATTTTGGGGAATGGGGGAGCAAAGGGAGGACGGGATGGGATCCAGTCCGTGGGGATGCGGGAAGGAAAGGCCGCCTGTGCCTTTAATTTCTGCAGCCCAGGTTTTAGAAATGCAGCTTTGCTTGGAATGCTGCTGAGTGTGTAGCCCTGGGACAACTGCGATCCCTTTGATTTGGCAGACTGGAGCCTCTGCAGGTTGCTTTGTGGGTGTATTTCATAAGAAAACAGAGGAGGCAGCAATCCTGCCCTGTAACAGCCTCCAGACATTCTGGCCGGGTGCTGCCAAAGCAACAGCCAAGAAAGGCACCGCCTGGAAGAGTGGAGTTTCAAGAAAGCCTTCTCTGGTCGGGATGTTTGCCCAGCTTGCAGAAACCTTGGCTGCGTTCTGGTTTCTCCATTCAACGCAGAGGCAGAAAGGTTCCTGCAGGTAATTACATAAATTCTGCCTCCCTGCCCCCTCTCTGCCACCTTCGTTCGCTGCTCAGCGACGCTGGGATGGAGCAGGAACACGGACGTTATGGGAACTGCAGCTGCGATTCAGAGCTCCAGGATGGAACCTCAGCTCCACCACGAGGAGCGACGCTGATGGCTGGGGAACACGTGGCCCTCACGGCCTGAGCCCTGATGTCAGTCCCAGCCTGAGAAGCTGTGAAGTAGGGCTCCAAAAGTGTTTTGACACAAATGCCTGGGAGAACCTTAAATCAAGGCCCTGGGGTGGGTAAATACAGAAACCGAGGGATTTTCTGATTGCACCAGGGCTACAGAACAGGGTCTCATAGACTGACGTGCGGATGTGCAGAGCCCAGCCGAACACCAGAGAGGGGTTCTCGGGGTCTTTTTGCCTTTTTCTTTGGTCTAGGCCAGGGATCTAGGAAGAAAGCGCAGTCGGCAGCACAGCACTTGCCATATCGTGTCACATGAGGATGTAAGTTCACGTGTTGTGAACCGGCGCCAGGCAAATTCCCCACACGGCTCCCTGGCTGGTAAGCAGTAACAGCATGCCCTTGGGGTGACTCAGCTTTTCCTCCGAGCCCTTCATCACTGTTGTTCAACAGCACCGCTCAGCTAGCGCGCACCCTCAGTAACCCAGAGGGACGAGTCTGTGCGCAAGTGTGTGTGTCCCAACACGCCTGCAATTCCCTCTTTCGCTGAAAAACGCTCAGGGCTGGACACCGCAAAACGGGTCGGGCGGTGGGGCAAGCGGCGGGTGCCGATTCTGTTCGGATGCTGAGCGCGATGGGCCGGGGCGGCTGAAAGCCTGAGCTCAGCACAGTGCAAACGTCGGTGTCTGTCTCCGGTGAACTGCTGTCCAAGTGAATCGGGCTGGAAGCGGAGCTGAAACTAAACACCATCTGCAGACACCTGAAAAAGCTGGAAAAGTTTGAGGCTAGCTCCAGAATCAAAGGCTTGGCCCAAAATACATCAACGCTCATGGAAAGACTCCCATGGATTGCCCTGGATTTTCCATTAGGTCTGCAGAGCTCCAGCCTAGCTCTGCATCACTCCAGCTGTCTCACTACCCAGGAAGGCTCCTTGGCTCCGAGTCCTGGCTTGCCACCCTCCCCAGCTGGGTCCAGGGCTCGGCAACTTATGGACTGGGATGTGCCGTGCCGTACACCTGCTCCGTGACACCGATGTCACCCCAGGGCCTGGACCGGCAAGGTCCTAAGGCAACACTTCAGCCAGGGTCATCAGAAGAGACTCGGCGTCTCTGGACCTGGAGAAAGCCCTGGGCAGAAGAATCACTGCAGGACAGGAGGCACGCCAGCCAGAGGCTGCTTCCACCCGGAGAGGTGCAAACTCCGGTCATCATTGGTCATTGCTCTTGCTCATTCAGGCACCAAAGAGGGCCAAGAAAATATCGGGCTGAAACGTGACCAGGACAAAGAGCAGACCACCAGGCTGGGTCTCAAGAGCTGTGAACTGTCCTGGCTCTGCTCAAATGGGAACGGATTTGCAGAGCTTCTGCTCAAGGGCTGGTGTCACCAAGCAGGCACTGCTCCTGCCAGGTACCTTCCAAATCTCCATCACATTAGATCCTCCACCAGAAGTGCACGGTGCTGGAGTTTCACGGGTCTTGAAGGAGGTCAGAGAAACCTTACAGCAGCTACTGCTGCTTGTGTGGAGCTTTTCACATCAAAAATTATTGCAGCCAGCTATAGGCAAGGCTGTCTCAAAGGGAAAAGCTCAGAGCAGCAGTGGTCAGGGCAGTCCTGATGTTCTTCCAGGAGCAGACAGGCTGACCAGAACAGCATGGTCCTCCAGCTCAGCGAGCCATGCTGGTGCTCCAGACCGATCCTCCACGGAGGTTCCTACAGGCCATTTCCACCCCGTACGGTGAAATTCCTGGTAAGACCTTTTTTCCTGCTTACACACAGACCCTGGTGAAGCAGAGAAGCTTGAAGCTGGAGCCAGGATCGGCTCGAGCATCGCGGTGGCAGCAGTAGCGCCGGCAGCGTGGACGAGGAACAGGATCGGCGGCGGGGTGGGTGAAGGGAGGAGCCAGGGAACGTGTTTTACAAGGGAGTTACACAACCTGGCACCTGGTGCAGAGGCTTCTGGCTCCCCAGCAGGTCCCCCAAGATTTTCCTAGGGACAGGGAAACACGCGCGTTGGTGCCATTGCGAATCTTGCCTTTCCTGGCTACAACGATCTGTAAATTAGATCCAGTGGGAAAATGTTAAGACAGAGGTGGACTTGAGTGTCTCATGACAATAAGAGCAAAGCACAGGGTGGGAGGGGAAACCAGCTGCCCACCGGGCACAGGACAAGGGACCTTCTGGGCCACCACGTGCAGTGGGTGGCTATGGCAGGCAGAGTAATCCTCTTCCTAGGAGCCATTGCGGGGTTTTGGCCCCTCCTGTACTGACTTGACTGCTGCTCTAGACCTTGGTGCTTGGAGGGTCAGAAACCTCACCGCCAGCCACGATCTACTGCGAGCCAGCTCATCTCACTGGCTTTGTAAAAGCTCAGGGAAAGGGAAATGATGGAGAGAGCCCAGTCCACACCAATGTCCAGGGCACTGCAGGCACATCGGCCCCTCCGCAAGGAAACCCCCCCGTGCCACGCCGGCATGGAGGGACGGCTCGCTGGGCTGCGGCGAGCCAGGCACTGCCTGGGCAGCTCAAGAAGTCACACCAGCTCTGGTGCAACCAGTTCTCCTCGGAGCTGAGCCTTTCCCGTGCACCTCGTTCCTCTGGTAACTTCAGCATTTTCTGCCAGGCAGTTTTGGTCATATGACCTCTCCACTTCTGTTTTTGTGTTCCCCCCAAAAAATGCGAATCAGCCCCTCGGAGCCTGCTGCTGCCTGCCATCAGCAAGCCCCCGGCGTGTCTGGGAGGCAGGGACCGTGCTGCCTGCCAAGGGAGGGCTCTGGGCTTTGGTGTCGGTCACCCGGTAGCTGGTGACGAGTGTCTCAAGGAGGTGCACGTCCATGCCACACCGAAGGGGCCGGAGCTGGAGCGTGTCCCAGCTGCGGTCGGTGCCGTGCGGGCTCTAGCAGGCGGCACAGACGCTGCCACGTTACCCCAGTCTCTCCTGGCTGCCTGCCGCCGTCTTCTGCTTTGGTTGGGTGCTCGTCGGGAGATCTGCGCCGGATTTGTACAGCGCAGTGAGCAACGTGACCCCAGTCCGTGAGCGAGGCTTCCTGGTGCTGCCACAACACAAATAATAAATAATAATTATGTTGGGCTCAGAGCGGCTGACGTAGGAGTGGCTTGGCTGGAATCGCCGTCCTACCCAGCCTGGCATGGGCCTCGCTTATCCCCGTGAACTGGGACGAGGAGGAGGACAACAGAAGAGGAAATCCACTGCAAGCGTTCCCCTCCTTCCTCCTGTGTAGGAGGGAGCATGCAGAGTGAGAGTCGACGCACCAGCTAGTCTTTCTTCTGATACAATGCTAATTGCTGCACTGGAGCTGCTCCTGGGATGAATTTGGCCCAGTGTTTACATGAATTATTATTATTCATTAAGATTATCTTGTGGTTAAAACACAGGAGCGGGAAGTGAGCGATATGTTCCTGGCTCTGCCACCGACTCTGAGCATGGCCCTGGGCAACTCACTTTCCCCCATTACTTTCCGGAAACGTATTTTCAAGCGAACAAACACTTGCATTGAAATGAGGGAAAATGACACAGATTATGAACATCTGCATAAATACCTGATCGACATCCAAATCCTACTGAGAAACAACAAAACAATGATCTCAAAGTTCAGCGAGAGCCGCTTTTGTTTCTTTTATTTGCTAAAATATTTGTGAATAGGGCTGGGGTGAAATGTTACTGCAATTGCTGGGGGCCTAAATTTTCAACTCATTCATATTCTGTCGGTGAGACTGTGGAAAAGGAATGGGCATGGATACTCACAAGCCAGAAATTTTCCCATCCGAAAAGTTAAAGAAATAGGGCTAAAAATGCGTAAAGAAGAAAAAGCATTGCGATGAAGAGATGATGCAATGAAAATAGGAGAGTCCTTGTTGTGGCTTGGCTATTCCACACCGTTCGTGTGGCCCAGGGAGCTCTCACTGGAGAGCCCCGCTTTGGGGGGAACCTCTCCCAGCTCTGCAGCCGGCAGAGGGGCCCCCCCACCCTCCGCACCCCATCCTGCCGGGGCTCTGCCCGCGCGTCCTTTGCCTCGTGTGACAAAGATGGGAGCAGCGCTGCGGCCGTGCTCCAGCCTGGGCGAGATAAAAGGGATTACAGCCGGCTCCTGGATGGGGTTCCCTGCGCGAAGCAGGGCTCAGGCTCCGGGAGGTTGGTCTGCTGTTTCGGGGGGGGGATGAAAGGAGCTCGTTTCTGCCGTTCCACATCCGACAACTTTTACATCAAATAAAGGGCACGGGTTGCCTTTCAAAGAAGAAGAAAAAAAAATCAAACCCAACTATTTTAATTGTCTCTCCCTTAGGGGAGGGAGGAGAAATGATGCAATTAAACAAGGGAGGTGGGAAGAGGGGTAGGATCATGAACTGGATCCAGTTTTGTGAACCTAATGGTTGAGAAGGTCCTCAGACCTCCTGCTCCATGGGCTTAACACAGCTCTAGCGGAAGGGTGCACCCTTTGCAACTTCCCCACCACGATTTATGGAGATCCCTCCAAAAGCCTTGTACCGCTTTCAGCATATTTTCTTGTTCAGCCAGGGCATCCTTTAATTATCCTGTTTGTAAATTTGCAATTAATTAATTAGCCTGTGTCTGAAAGGGCTTAGAAAATGTAAGTGTGGCTGAGTATTGTTACTGTCAAGTTCAATTATTATCATTAAATATTTATCTAGCATTGTAACTAGTGGCTGGCGTTTTAGAGAGATTAAGAAAGATACTGTTCCTGCCTGGAAGGCCTTGTCATCCAAATTAGACAAAGAGAGAACATGGAGATTGACAAAAGAAAAGGACCGAGATGGAAAGGATTGAGACACCATAAATAAAGATAGTAGTGAGTCATATTGTAAGCAAACACCTCCAAGCCGAAGGATGCAGAGGAGCGGGAGCAGAGCAGGGGCACCAGCTGGATTAGACCTGTCAAGAGGCTGTTTTGGGGTAAATAAGGCAGTGGCGTGGGGACCTCCCCATGGAAGCTGCGATACCTGACACTGCCTCTTCGCAGGGCGTTTTTAGACATGGGGCCGCACTCAGGGCGGCACATTCTGCCCTTCGCTCCCTGCAGGTAAATGCTGCACCACAAGCCCTCTCCTACCCCTCTGCCCCAGCCCCGGCCGGACACGGGGCAGCAGTGATGTCCCAGGCAGCTGCCTGTGGTCCGGGGGTCTCTGAGCGCGGGGGACACTGAGGCTTTGCAGTGGAAGCGTGTGAGATGCAGAGGGACACAAGGATTTTTGCTGCCAGACTAGCAGAGACACTGTTTGGGGCATATTTGTCCCTGCGGAGCCAGATTACAACGCCAGCCCTTCCCTCTCCTCCGCACAACTCACCATTGCCTTCCCTCCTTCCTGGCCTGGCTCCAGGCACAGCTGGGATCTCTGGGCAGGAGGAAGGCGGCTCTTGAACCCCAATCAAGCTGGCGGGGCCCTGCAAGCTTGGGGAGGTTTGGCAACGGGCATGCCCACCGAGGGTGGGGTGCGTTCCTTCCCTGCCCACCCGGTTCTGCGCCGGGAGGGTGCTGTGCACCTGCCATCCCGCCTGGCTGCTGCGGAGCGTGGGGAACACTCCCCGGGTGACACGCGGCGGCATCCTTGCCCAACGACGCTGCGGCGAACGAAAAACAAACAAGCATCCCGTGCTCTCTATTGCATGTTGTGAGGTGACATGGTTATAAAAATACAGGAGAGCAGATTTGCCAAGAAGGGAACGGGAGCGAGCAACAGAGGAGTTGGTTTCCTCCACGTGTTCACTCTTTGGCCTTACGCAAATCTCAGCAATATCCATTTCTCTTTCTTTAAAATCTGCAAATAACAGCGCTGCTCCTCTGGGCACTGACTGCTGCTCTGCCCGGGTCTGGGTCTTGCTTCACCTCCCAGTGACACCGCAGCGATCACAGGGGTCTGCTCTGCGCTACGCGGGCGTGCACTCACAAATCCCGAAATCACTGCTGAAGACCGGATCCAAACAGGGCCCTGGTGACCTGCTCCCAAGAGGAAGGGATTTGCCCAGCCTAAGTTTTCCTGTCTTAGGAGTTTCTACCCACGTGGGACAAAGAGAGCTGGGTGGAAAATAATCTTCGATTTTCTGGTCTTTGCTCCGGATGACAGTATTAAACTACCTGGAGTGCTGAGAAATTGTACTAAGTGATAAGCAACATTAAGGTAAATTGGGTTTTAATAATCCTTAATGGTTATCTGGTGCTTTAGAATTCCAAAGAACTAATCAAACGTTAATTAAGTCTTATAATGGTCATCTAAATGTTATCTTCTCTCTGGAGATGGGGAAGCCGACGGGTGCCTGCGGCTGCAGAGCCCAGCGGGAGCAGGGTCAGCGACTGAGCCTGAAGACTTCTGCCTTCAAAGCTGCCTCTGCCCGCACCGCGTCCCCGCGTTGGTCCCGGCCGGCATCCGCAGCGCCGTGACCTGGATTGCTGAGGCACCTCAGGCTGGAGGAACAGGCATGTCGAAACCCAGGGAAGCTCTGTTTACTGGAAGCCGGCCTCCACACGCATGCCACACGGTCTCATGTGGCAGCCTGGTCAGACGTGACGCGTGGTCTGCAAGGTCGTTAAAACCCCAGGCTTTGACCAGCTCAGCCAGGCATCAGATGGAAGGAATGCAGGAGGCAGCCGGGGCTGAGCAGTGACCGCCAGCGTCCCCAAAGTGGGACGACCCCTCTGGATTTAGGGACTAAAGAGAAAAAAAAAACCTAAAAATGGGAAAAACAGGCTCACAAAATCTGCCGCCAGTGAGTTCTTGCAGGGCTTCTCCTGCCCCACCACTGCCCACATGTGGATCAGAGGACGGCGTTTCCTTAAATACTTTCTGCGTTCTGGGGGAGATCCAAAACCCAGCAAACCAACAGCCTGGCGAGGCTCCGTGTGTTTGCATTTCGCTGCACCAGAGCTGGCCCAGGACTCCAGCGGGCTGAAACACGGGCTAGCCTGCTCCTCGTCTCGAGCTCACCCCTTTAAAGCTCGTTCAGGTCTCTCTCTAGGATGCTACAGTCCCAGCAATGACTACAGTACAGACATCCCCACACACAGTAAACGTGATTGCACAGAACCCGGCTGTGTCTCTGCGGTTTTCTCTCACTACCAGGCTTGTCGACATGGAGCCACTCCGGAAAATTAATTCAAATTAATTAAACGTACGAATTTAAAGTTGATCAGTTAAAGCCCGTTAAACTCATGATTCAGTTTTCAGAATTAAAATGGTTTTAATTTAATCTAGTTCAACACACTCTCAAAGTAAATTAAACTAAACCACATTAAAGCTATTTTAATTCTCAATAAGCATGTTTAATGTGGTTTAATATATCCACTTTCAAAGTGAATGCAGATTAACCTTCCTGAATGTCCCCAGGTAGACAAGCCCTGCTATAGGAAGCAAAGATGCAATTTAAGTCCACCAGCAAAACCGATCAAGAGTTTTGATCTGGACTGGGACGAAGCCCTCATTTAATGCTCTCTCCCAGCAGAGCCCGGTATGTCCACGCTGCAATTTCGGGTCCAACAGCAGCACCGTACAGCAGCCTGGCAACTGTAATCCAGCCAGAGAGGCTAACGAAGGCTGCAGGCTCTGGCGGGGATGCACGGGCTGCCAGGGACCCTCAGGTTGTCGGGCTGAGCTGCTGTGTCCTCCCGGTGGGTTTTGTTCTTGGGTACCCATTGGATGCCGCGGTGGAAGCATCCCTGCAGGGACAGCTGAGACGCTGCGATGCCATCTGCACGGGACAATCACCAGGTCCATGGAGCCCAGCGCCTGGCACGTCGACACCGAGCTCCCTCGGAAGCTCTCGGCGTGGCTGCTTAAGAAAGGAGCTCTCTGAAAATGTAGAAGCCTGGGGGTGGTGCGTGTTGAGGTCTCCTAGAAATCCAGACCACAGACGGGTTTGAAGGTATCAGGCAGGCAGCCCTGAACACTTCCAAGAGCAGAAAAGTCTTCTCCTACGATGTTTTTCCAGCATGCTCCACTCCTAAAAAGCCGTCAGTCCCTTGATCCCATACGATCTACGGCTGCTCTGCTGGGCCGGGAGCCACCTGAGCACCAGCTCTGTTTCTGATGCGAAATCTCTTCCGCAGTTTGCTCTGACTTCTGAGCTGTAAGGAATCAGCTCCAGATCCATGTGAGGAAGGTGAGGGACCGAGAAGGCACCGTTCCCCCCTACCCCGATCTCAGCTGACACCACAGGGTCCTGCAACTGGAAGCAGCGTGGCTGAGGGCTCGGGGAGCAAAGTCTGGGGGTTTGTCCCTCTTTACTTTCAGGCTGGGGTGAGTGCCAAGGTGCTTTCTATGCACACGAGATTCGCCGTGATTTTGTGCCAGTGTATACTTAACCCCACACATAAACAACGGCTCGGCATTCGGTCGGTAATGCCATTAATTGCCCTCACATTACCTTTCCCTTTCAGGCTGCACAGAGAGATCCCATGTCAGCCTCGTGTCAGTGCAGAATTGGAGCCGGTCCCTGGGCTGCACAGTTTCTGACCTGAACAGAAGCTCTGGTGAAGTTAGAACTTTGCAGATGTTATCCAGCTACAGGCTTCTCGCCCCGAGTTGGGCTTCCCAGCATGTGGCTGCATGCTAGCTTGAACATTGCCTCTGATCAGGTCCCACCCCATACAAACCCTCCTCGCAGGGGCACAGTGAGCCCACACAGATGATGGATTTCTTAGCATATGTATATAATTTCTGCTCCATGCATCCCCCTACCCCAGACATGCAGCTTGGACTTTACAAGACTTCAGACACCCAGCCCTTCTTGCCCAAGCCTCTCCTGATCCCTGTCCATTCCACAAGGGAGCAGGGAGGTTTTCCCTCCGTGGTCTTGTCCCTTGGCTACTCACAGATAGCAGCACCAAGAGTCCCACAGCCACCCTGTACCTCCAGAGCCTGGGACACTGGTTACAGCCCCCAAAGCACAGACCTTTCTGCCTAAATCAGCGCCCACGGCTGCAAGTCTGCCCACGGGAGCATGAACCAGAAGTATGGAGGACAGGGAGAAGAGGTAGCCCAGGGTATCTGCTTCTCAGGGGCTTAACTGAGGCTGGATTTGTGGGCTGCTGAGTAATTAGGAGAGAAGATCTTTATCACCTGCGATCTGGGACTGGCTGGTGGTTCACGCTGTTGGTATTGCGGCAAAGCGGTTAAGGGTGGGTGAGAGGAGAGAGAAAAACAAGTCTGATTCCTGTAGACACTGCTGGAGGGTCCTGTCACCTTCTCGCTGGTGCCCTCAGCTGACTAGAAGCCCACGGGATCCAGGATCCAGGCAAGGCTCAGCCCTCACCCTCCACGGTTTCGGCACCAGGGAAGCATCCCCTTGCACCCCCCTGGGAGCACGCAGCCCTGCGTCCCCCTTCTCCAGATCGGGGAAGCTGCATAGCACCGGGATATGTCACTGACCCGGAGAGATATGCCCACGCATAGGTGTCACGAGGGACGCGTGGACCAGGACACACCAGAGACGCACGGCTCCGGGCCGCGGCGAAACCCCTGTGCTACGAACCCAGCGAGAGCACGGTGGAGGGAAGGGACGCGTACGCAGCACAGAGAGCGAGTCGCTTTTGCAGTCGAACGCGTTGCTTCCCCAGGCATCATGTCAAAAACAGCAGTCTGACTCCCAGTTTTACTCCTCCCCTGCTCCTGTGAGTCCCCAGTGCAAGCCACCCGGCTGAGCCTGGAGACAAGAGCAGGGCTACCAGTCCAGGTGATATCCAGGGTCTAACCCAGCGCTCCCCAGGGCTGCTCTGCGCTCAGGCCCCCCTGCCCAGACCCTGCAGGGATGGTTTTCTCCCTTTAGCTCACGTTCACTCCTGGCCTCCCCAGTCCTCCCAGTGCAACATCATCTGCTCCGCTGCCCGCTGCCAAGCACGGACCTGCCCGTGTCGGCCTCCACTTGTGGTGCAGCACCTGCTTCGCTCTTAATGCCGTCTTACTCCCATCTTACCTCCGCTCCTCCCCTCCCCCAGACAGGGCGATACAGCCACGGATGAGGATTTAGGAGAGCTGAGCTCTCCTCCCAGCTCCTGTTAGTAGGTGGATGAGCGGGATGAAAACGACATTCTGCTCTGTGTCCCCATTTCCCCATCTGCAGAATGGAAATCCCATGTAAGGGCTGGGGCACGGCGATGCTATGGCCTCAAGTTGCACCAGGGGAGGTTTAGATTGGATATTAGGAAAAATTTCTTTACTGAAAGAGTTGTGAAGCATTGGTACAGGCTGCCCAGGGCAGCGGTGGAGTCCCCATCCCTGGAGGTGTTCAAAACACATGTAGATGTGGCATTTCAGGACATGGTTTAGCAGGCATGGTGGCGATGGGGCAATGGTTGGACTTGATGATCTTAGAGGTCTTTTCCAACCATAACGATTCTATGATATTCTTCACCCTGGCGCTTTGCAGGATGGTGCCCAAACCCTGGCAGTCCTTCAGCCCTCCACCATACAGGCTTTAATGTCACCCAGACCATTTGCCAAGCTTTGTCACAGTCATTCCTTGTCCCCTCCCAGCCTCAGCAATGCCACTAGCCACGTTGCTCCATGGACCCCAGCAACCCTCCACCCTGCTCGGAGCCTGTCCAGCCTCTCTGCCGCCTGCCCCAAGCCGCGCAAGCACCTCGCGTCCACCCTGGCCCGGGGCAGGTGACATGCTGCTCTTCATTCCAGCAGGATGAAGAGTCTCGCAAGTCTCCATGGCCTGACCTCGCATCACCATCAGGGAATTCCTCTCGGGCACCTTGCTGGGAGCAGTAAATCAGTCCCTGCTGGTAACCTGACACGCGTTACCTTTCATACCTTTCCATCTACAAGGCCAGCCTGCCCGGCGAGGCGCGATGCTGACATAGAAACCACCTTTCTCTTGTGCACAAACCAGCCCTGGACGAGTGCAGGAGCTGCCTGGCACAGCAGGGACGGGTTTTGCACAGCGCTGCGCACCCCCGGGCTCCATCACGGGCGGGAAGTGCTCTGTCAGCACTTGTGAACGCGGGGCTTGCCGGGAGTCCCAGCAAACTCCACCTCTGAGCCTTTTCTCTCTGGAAATAACGAGGAGCGGGTGGCCAGGCTCCCCCCAGACACCAGCGTGGGGCTCAGCGTCTCTTTGTGCACGCTCTCCCACCGCCCTGCTGGAGATGTGGTCTACCTGGGAGGGCTGCGGCAGGGGAGAAGGAGCCCTGGGCTCCCGGCCGGCTCCGCGCAGGAGCCTGTGCCGGCACTCGCAGGGAGGCGAGAGCCAGATCAGCTGCATTCCAGGGCACCCGATGCCCTGTGAAGTGGGAAGGCCCCGGGCCAGACCGCTCCTCAATCCTGAAGGTGCCAGAGTGGTGTGGGTTGGAAGAACAGGTCGGGGCTGCCGCCCCAACGGGAGCGTGGGGACGAGGTTGCAGAGAACACCCGGCTGCGCGGTTGAGAAAGAGGAGAGGGCGTGAGGGAGGAGGCGAGGGGAGCAGCGGGACCCTGGGTGCAGGAGCTCCTCCCTCGGATGCCACCTCCGCACCCAGATCGTCCCCCAGAAATGCAGGGCTGGGGATGAGCCATGGGCATTCGTGAGGGAGAAGGACGCTTGTGGGCTTGGCGGAGGACACCCATGCTCCGAGCCATGTGGACGCCAGCTGGGAGGCACGCAGTGACGCTAGGGCAGGGCTAAGCCCGGGCTAGCTGGCCTGGCTGTGTTTATTCCAGCTTGGTACCACGCTAACCCACTTCACCTGGCTTTGGGACTGAAGGGGCTCTGTGTCTGGCAGGCTTGGAGCCTTGGGGAAATGACCATGTAGGCATGAAGTTGAGGAGAAATGGGTCTCAGAAAGGCTTGAAGAAGGCAGGTTTGGTACCAGGACCCATTTCTGATCCCACTGAGGTGCCTCAGGGTGTTCTGCAGATGCCTGGCTCCTGGATGAGGAGAGCCCTTTGGCTGTCTCCATGTGGGACACACAGACGGACCAAGAGCTGGGGAGGATAAATGGTCCCTCCTCAAGCCTTGGAAGCAGGATTTAGCTCTTCCCTGCGGCGGGGTTCGCCTCACCCTCCCCACAACCCCACCCCGGCACCCTGCGTCCTGACCCCACGCGCTCGCCCCACATAATTGCCCCACCGCAGACTCACACCGCTGCACCAGCCCGAGCAGCCGGCATCTCACCACACCATCACACACACGCGCACACAAGTATTTACGGAGAAGGCTCACCAACAAACTTGAAAGCATTTAGGGGAAGAAAAAAAAAAAACAAAAGCCAATAAAACGATACCTTCCAGCCAGCTCAGAGTGTCTGGGAGTGATGCTGCTCTTGCTCCCTCCTGGCCTGAGTGGTTAGCTGATTTCTGGGGCCTTGCCAGGGTGTTTCCGTTAGAAGGGGAACCTGATTATATGAGTCAGGTGTTTCTTTGGTACTATCCTGGTTATTTACAGAGCTCCCAGAGACACAGCTGCCTCCCTCAAACACTTGTATCTACTTTTCCAGGTGTGCTATGCCTTCAGAATACATCTTTCCTTTGCTCCTTCCCTTGCCCAAATGGGCACGATCGTCTCCGTGTTTGCTGTATGTTCAAGCATAACCTGATCAGCCTTGCCATGAGGCTACCAGTGTCAGCCCTGGGACATCCCACTATTCCAGCTCTTACTGTCTGAAGAGGCAGTTGGCAATTTCTTCCATTATCGTTGAACGCAAGAGGCCCAGGAGCCCTCTCCATTTTTCCACTCGTCCACGTACGAGATTCATCTGTTTGCTGGCTGAACAAAAAGGAAAAATGTTCTGTGCTGGAGCATAACCTTCACCTGAAGTTATTTTATTGCCTTTTTCACCTTGAAAAAAACCCAGACTAATTTGAAATCAAAACACTACTTTGAACCCCCCAAATTTAATTTAATTTCTGATCTTTTTGAAACAAAGCAAACATTTGAACTTCCTCCAGTTTTTCCCTCCTGCCTTCTCCAAACCAAACTGCCAAATTCAGCCCAAATTCATGAGTAGTTTTGGTCTCTCTTTTGATCATCATGCCCTGAAACATCATTCCTGGTGCATTTGCTTTCACCAAAAAGGCTTTGTTCAGTTCTCAAAAAAACACCTCTGCCTGTTCCAGAGATCGCGCTGTTACCAGCAGCATCTCCCGGCGTAACAGCTCTCCGCGCTAGGATCTGCTCCGACACACAGCCCGCTGCGGCGCTGACGGGGACCATCACGCCCAGCGCCTGGAGCCGTGCTCTGTAGCCAGATAACCACAGCACGCTCGCCCTGCAGGTACGTCCCACCATTTTGGCTGGCAAACAACAGGGGTCTTCTATCCATACGTTCAGCCCAGGCAAAACTCGGCAAAGTCAGCTGCTTCGACGCCGAGTGCTGAAATCGGTAAAAGACCCCGCAGATTCAGAAAAGCAGCAGATTCCGCACAGCTCCCGAAGGATCCCACGACCCAGTTTGGCTTGCCTGCGGAGTACTGGGATCCCAAAGCTGCCCAGAGCATTGGAGCAGCTCTTCTAAAGAAGTAACGCAGGATCTCAAAACGGCAGCAGTGCGAGTCTTCGAGCAGCTGCCACACCTTCTGGAAGTAGCCTGATGCTCCATGGGTGTAAGAGCTCTGCTCTGGGTACCACTGGGGAAGTCACCAACTCTTTAAGTCCTCTCCTGAGCAAGATGCTGAAGCCACTCTTCCAAGGAGCTTCTTTCTTCTTGGAGTATAAAGTCATTGTACCTACACCAGACACTCTCTGCCCTGGATCTGGATGTAGTCACAGGCTAAACGGCAAGCTGAGTTTGGCCGATCTAAATCCGCAAGGAAACACAGGACACAGGGTTTTTGGAGAAGTCTGGTAACAGGTTTTGACCATGCCTGTCTCTAGACTGAGGTTTCTTCTCTGACAGACTCTCCCCATGCATCCACAGAAGAGACAGAGAAGCACTCAGGGGGAGACAACACTAGGGTGATATTCCCCTGGAAAAACATTCCGGCTTTGGGGTGAAGTAGGGGTCCCTGTATTTTGTGAAGCTTAAGAAGCCCACTGCATTTTAAGACGAGTCAGAAATCAGGAAGATCATACTCAATCTCATCTTCTCTGGGGCTCCAGTGCCTCCTAATGAGCCCTGTGCATTGTTTTCATTCTGGTGTTCTGGGTTAAACTTTATCTCTAGCCATGCTTCATTATTATTTATATTAGGATAGCGCCTGGGGGCCTTCACCCAGCTCCAAGCCCCACTGTGCTGAGCACTGCACAGACATGCTTGCAGAGAGAGCCCAGCCCTACGAGGCTTCCAGTCTCGCTAGACAAAGGAGATATTATTATCCCCATCACCCCCACCTTCAGGGGCAGTCCAGAAGGTCTCAGGGAAGTGCCCAGGGTCACAGAGGGTGTCCACCTCCAGCCTATGCTCTGTTGCCTTGAGCTAAATTCCCAAGTGGCCAAATCTGTCCTGACTTGGTTGAGTCAAAGCGATGCCACAAGCTAAAAGGAGGCCCTTTGTCTCCTGCTCCACAATGTGGGGCAGAATAGAGGGGAACAGCAGGGCTCCTCTTTGTCCAAGCACCCTGTCCAAAGCCTGCTAAAGTCATGGAGAGAGTCTTTCCATAAGTTCTGGATCAGGCCTCTTTCATATACCCTGGGTACCCCTCATGCCCGTCGCTAACTTCTTTGTGACTCAGTTTCCCCACCACGAAGCCGGGCTCATGTGCAAAGCACAAGCATTGGTTTTGCTGGTGCCGGCACAGGCAGAGGCAGAGCAAGATGAGATCACCCAAAAATGTCCTGGGAAGAAGAGGACTCCTCCGGGATGTCTTCATCCCCACGAGGAAGGAAGTGGAGGGGGTATAAATCACCACGGCTTCACCTTATCAGAAATCAAAATCTCTGCAGCTGATCCAAGCCCAGACTGCCGTGGGCATCCCTATTGCTTTTCCTGTCAGCTCCCTTGTTGTTAGAAAGGCAAGTACAGAACAGCACATGCAAACAGCACAATTAGGATTGTGTGTGCTAATAAGGGTTTCGGCACCATGCGGCTTTAATATGCAGCGATCAGAGAATTTTCCCTGGCTCCTCTCCGCAAGGAGTTATTATTTGCTTAGGCTGCCTGGGAGCTCTCAGCACCTCACTCGCTCCAGCAACATCTCCCCCCCACCCCCAGCAAGGCCACCTATTGAGGTTCTCCCTACCACGCGTGCTCCACCGAGCAGGAATGCAAACATTGCTCCAGAGGCAGGCTGAACTGCACCCTCTGCCCGGATGCCCTTATCTCGTCTCGGAGTCTGGGAGGTTCGTTTCCCAACGGGGCTCCCTCCAACATGCCCCCGGACATGCCAGCAGCTGGCACTTCATGGCTCTTGGCATCATCTCCGGCAAGATCTGAACCGGCAGCGGCAAACTGGCGTAGCAGGATGATGCACCGGCCATGCTCTTCACAACAACAATCCTCAGCACACGTGGGCCTGTGCTTTTCATCCACCTTACCTTCCTTTATATGTGGAGGCCGGGTTGACCTCCAGTTGGGGAAACTGAGGCCCAGAGCAGGGAATAAATATCGTGACAGTATTGCCTAGTGGTTACAGAACAGCTCTCAGCATGGACTTCAAGCTTTGCCATGGCCACGTGCGTTGTCCCTGAGTGTGTCACCTCACCCTTTGCAATTCTTCAGCTTCTCAGAGTCGCTTTGAAGCCTGTCAATGAGTGATGCTGTGTTAGAGCTGAGATGGATGTGAGGGACCTTGTCGTGGTCACATCCCATCCCCATGCCTCAGCTGCACTCCAGCCAAATTCCTTGACATTCAGATCACCAATGGGCACGGGATTAAGATGGACTTGGTCCTTCTGGTTGCTGGGAGTGGAACAGCAAAGTCAAAGTCATTCTCCCCATTTCCAGGCATCGCTCATTCCCAGCAGCGAGATGGCTCTGGGCCATGGAAAGCAGAGGTGGAGACTATATATTCTGAGGGCTTCTGCTAAGAGCATTTCTGAGGAGGCAGAAGAGAAGGGGATGGAGGCCATTGGACTCCAGAATAATGAACTTCATGATCATTTCTGACCAGTTTGGGATCTGGAGCAGCTACCACCAGGCGATTGCTGCTAGCATTAAGACAGAATTAGAGACAGGCCACATGGCAACGCGTCTGAGCCCCAGGGCTAGCCCCAGGACAGCCGCAAAGGGTCACAGCACCATCTTCTGCCCAGCCCAGCAGGAGCAGCTGAGACCAGTGGTGGCTGCTCTACCACAGCTCAGGGATCTCTGCACCTCCCTGCTCCACTCCGGAATACGCAGAAGGATGGTCCACAGAAACCCTTCGGGTGCAAGAAGTTATATCGGGCTCCTCGCTCACAGCAGAGGTGGCACCTGGAGAATCAACCGCCTGCCTTCTGCCAAATGACGTTACGCTCTCCATTTTCCCCAAGGACCTAATTAGCTGGGTCCAAGCTGGTCTGCAAGCCCCCTGCACCCCCCGCCAGCTGCGCGCCTCCTCCTTCTGCCGCCCACCCACAGGCGCGGATGAGGCAGGAGCCAGCTGAGTGACGCAGCCGCATGGCACCGTGCCCCGTGGACTTTTAACCCAGCCGGTCCCTCTCCCTTGGGTGGTTCAAGGTCCGAGCGCACCGAGTGGTGCTGACAAATGGGGACATAAGAGGTGTTGCCTTTAGGGCTGCGGAGCAAGGTCAGTTGGGTTCCCCTTTGCCAGGGTAACTTCTGAAGGCGAAGTAGGTAACCAAAGACTTCCACCTTCTCAGCTTTTTATGCTTGCAATGTTCATGGCAGAGGCTCTTGTCCACAAACACTTTGCTGTCCCCTAGCCTGATTCTTGCTGGTGGGACTGCATGACTGCAGCCTGAATCTCCGGCAGCCATTGCATCACAGCCTCCTGGGGCGAGGATGGGGACCTCGAAGCTCCTTCACTTTATTTTTCATGGAGGACCCTGCTAAGAAACGATTTTAGTCCAGGCAGGTTCTCTTGAAGTCTCTTACACATGTGGGGAGATGCAAAGGCATCCAGAGCTGGGTGATCCCCCAGCAAAGCCACCTGCTTCAAGAAAGTCTTTCTGAAGGAAACATCAAGCTTTGTGAGGCTCCGGCCAGAGGGATGCACACCTCTCTGGAGAAGGGTGCAGCCCACAGAGGAGCTCGGCACGGCACATGGAAGGGGACGCCAATGAGATCAAGTTTGAGATATTTGGGAAGTTGCTGAGATTTTCCACCCTAATTCCCTCTAAGCCAAACAAGATCTCCCTCCTCCGGTTGAAGCTCCCCACCCATCCCTCTGCAGAAACGCTGGGCTCTGCCTTGGTGCAGCTGAACAGGGACATCTCGCGGTGATGGGGAACTGGGGCTGGGGAGGGGAAGGAAAATCATCCCTTGGGCTCAAGAAGCACGAACAGACCTGTCGGAACGGGGAAGACTCTCACCTTTGTTAGGAAACAAGCAGAGCTCCACAGGAGATGGCTGCCAGGGATACTCCTGGGGTAAACATAGACAATCAGGATCAGCTTCTGTGATCTGGGTTTACAGTACCTACAGACCTGTACGCCTTGCCAGCACTGGATTGCCTGCAAGGCAAGGAAGAACCAGCATCCTAAATTCATAGTCGGTGGGAAGGGGACTGGGAGGTGTTAAGGCACTGTGGAGAGCCGTGTCCTACCCAAGCCAGCCAGAAAACCGAGGACCAAGCCAAAAGCTGCACTCGTGGTGGTCGGTACCCTCCCCGCAGCACTGCCTTTCCCCCGCAGTGACTCATTTCCCTGCAAAATTCCCCTCCTTTGACCCCACGCAAACAAACTCTCGCCGCCATCGTGGGGGACGTTCTGCAGTGCAGAATGACTGCGCTGCCCGACGTGGGTGCGCTGCTGCCCTTGGGGAGCCTTCACACAGCTGCCCTGGACTCACACCTTGTCTCTGGGGTAACGGGTGATGGCTGACCAACAGGAGGTGAGGCTCGGAAACAGGCTTAGCATCCCCGATCTATCAGGATAGCATAAAGGCTCCAAGCGCTTCCACTTTTCCACCCCCATACAAGCTCTGTCTCCATCCTGCCAGTATGCCAGCAAGACTTGGTAAAATATTCACAATTAATTGTAAGAAATACTGAGATGCTAGGACTTTAAAAAAATCATTCCCCAACAGCTGACATTAGACCAGCTCTAATATTTTTTGGTAGCACGTGATGAAGCACTTGGCTTTCTTTGCATCTAGTTTCGTTGGCATCTCTGACCTGGACAGCAGCAAACACAGCCTGTGGCTGGGAGCCTGAGCAGGCAGAGCAAACTGGCTTTGTAACAGCCAGCTGCAATTTTCTACACTAAAAACTGAAGCTCTCTTAACATTACAGAGTTTGAAATTCATAAAAAGCGAAGGCATTCCAAATATTTTCCTACAAGCTCCCCTTTTTCTCCCCAATCATCTCATATTACTTCTAAGTATTACTGCAGTGACCAAATCCCCTTATCAGAATATAGATCCCGTTGCTCTAACTGCTGTGTAAACGCAGATGAAAAGATAAATTCTGCTCAGGGGCCTGAGGGCATCTTTAAAGCATCACAATTGTTATTATTATTTAAAAACACGGGAGTGGAACTTCAGCTGCTAATAACCAACAACAGTTGAGTTCATCTCAGTGAAGTCATGTGCATTTCCATCTGCCGAGGAGACGAAGCAAAAAACCTCAAAATCTGGTTTTCAGTTCAGAATATGGCACTGGAAGTGGGAAGATGAATTATGAAATCATACCAACAGATTTTCGTTAAAGCTTGTGTTGTTGTGGAAAAGCTAGTCGCAAAAAGCAACCATTTGATACTTTATGATTAATCAGAAATGACTTCAAAGCCAGATCTACCTTATTTTGCACGGTTTCTTTCTGCGGAGATCATCCATTATCGCGATTTCCCAAAGCACTTGAAGCGAACACGCACCTCTGACAGCTGGAGCTACCAACCATTGGTAACACCTGCCTGTCGTGTCTGATTTGTTGCATTTTTCCAGTCACTTTGAAGGTGGAAGTCACACATGCACACGCATGTGCACAGACACGCACACACGTCTCCCACGTGTAACGCTGCAGCCAGAGCTCCCCGGGGGTTCGGGGAGAGGTGGGAACCCCCCAGTCCCACCCAGCCAGCCCTGCTCTGCGACGGCCGCTGCCGCTCTCGGCGGTCAGGTACTGCACAGGGAGTCACACCGGTTCAGGGATTTGCTCAATGCCTTGTTCAACACGGAGCTCACCGGCCCTGCGTGCAGCAGACCCAGTCGCTCTCCTCTGACATCCGTTTTGCCACTTCCCCTGCACTCCTGCTCAGAATCCTACACCCGAAATTCTCTGCATCACTGAAAGATGACGAGAAGCTTGCACAGTTTCTGGATTTGTAGGCAAATTTTTAATGTTTTCCTTTTGCCCAATATCTGGACATTTGGTGCCTGGGCCATGCGTGAGCCTGGGCCCTGGATAAAGACCCCAAAGCCTCGGGAAGATTGCCACTGGGTTGGTAGAGGCAGCATAAAATAAATACCACTGTTTTGGTCAACAACCAGACTCATCAGCTGAGAGCCTTGCACTGAGTCCCCTGCGGTAATATCACGAAATCAAATTCACTTTTGGTTGCTGTTTAATTGCCTTCAGTCCTGGCTTTTCACAACGATCTCAAACGCTTTAGCGCATGGGGGTGTGGGGCTGGCAGCTCGCCTGCCTCCGGAGCGTGAAGGAACCACACAACTCTCAACCCAAACTGACTTGCATGTTTTCCTGGGCTGTGAATCTCATGCAAAGACTCACGCGTGGCTGGCTTCCAGTCCAAGCAGGAAATGCCACAAGATCAGCTTTTCCCATCAAGCTTCGGTCCTTTTTCTCTCGGCTCTGGCAGGAAGCTGAAAGGACAGGACATGTGGAAGTGCCGGGGAAGCTCACGGCAAGGCTTGGTCAGAAAGGCATGGCAGGCTCAGCAGGCATCCACCCTTACTTCAACTCAGGGGCTGTCCTGCCCCACTCCTGCTTTGGAGATTCATTTTCTCCTTGAAAAAATGGCTTTTTTCAGACCTGTCTGTCTTGTTGCATAGGAGGCAGGCTGACCACGGAGCATCCCTGGGGCAGACTTCGCCGTTTCCTATGGTCCATCCCCTCTGTCCACCCCCTGCGAGCCTGTGTCACTGCTTGGAGGCTGACAGCAGCTCCAAACGGCAGCACAGCCCCCGCTTTTCGCCCTCCTGCGCTTGCTGTGCATCTAACGGAGAAATGCTGGGGATGGAGGCCGGGAGAAATACTGGTTTGGTGGAAAGGGGCACATCACAAGCCCCGAAGGGGCTACGATGGAGCAAGGATGGAGAACTCTCACCAAGCAGTAAGCAAGCTCTGCTTTGGAGAAGACAGTACCTAATCCTTCAACTGTTTGTGAGAAGCAGCCTTCTAACCAGAGAGGAAAGGGTTTTTTTTATAAACCTCAGACCGAATTACTGCTCCCCGGGCCTAATCAAACACAGTTTCCAAAAGTATTGGCTGGCTGGGGGCTAAGTTTAGGAAGGTGTTTCCTTCCCTGCCTCCACTTTCAAACTAACCAGGATGAGGAGGAGTTCAAAGACCTCAATTGTTTGTGAAACACTTTGAACACAGAAAGGGCCTTGGGCAGGGAGATGGATTGTGGCTAAAGCACAGGCCCAGCAGGCAAGAGACCTTGTCTGCATTCCCTGCTCAGCCACAGAATCAGCATATGACCCCGCAGTGCTGTTCCATGCCTCAGTTTCCCCACTGAAGAAATCAGGCTGAGGATCTGCTGTGTAGGGCTGGTTAGAGCGTCTTGAAGGCTCAGCGAGCCCTTGGGATGGAGAAGGCAAACCATTCTAGCTCAAAGTCTTACTCTTTGCTTCCGACATGGTGGTGCTGTGCCCCTTGCCAGGCTCGGTATGTGCCCAGAGCAAGACACCTCCAGCCTAAAGAGCTCCCCAGTCTAAACAAACAAGAGGAACCAAGGCGTCAAGGGGGAAGAGACGACTTGCCTGACACACCGAAGGGAATGGACCAGAGCAACGACTTGACTCCAGCAGTCCAAGAAAAACGCCCTAACAGTACACATAAACATTACAAACACATATGATTGCTTCATTGTACGCACTTCTCCTCTGGCTGAGGTCTCTGTTAATCAGGGTGCAATAAGGGCAGAGAATTTACCTCCTCCCCATCTACTCATGCTGTTTCCTTTTCATTTATTCAATGAACAATCCCTCTGAGCAAAGTCTTTATCAGAGTTTTACTGGCAGCTCACAGCACTCCCTGCCAGGAACAGAGGCACAGAACACCTGCCCGAGGCTCCAGGGTTTTAGGAATCCCATCTCTGCTGCCTTACCGATGCCAGCAGTCCCTGCCCAGAACGGTGCTGGGGTTGGGAAAAATTCATGCGCAGAAACTGTGAGTCTGAATCTGCCTCAAAGAAAATATCAGTTGTATACTAGGCGCATCTCCTCCCAGGCTCAGCACTCTTCGCAGCAGAAGTTATCGATTCGATGTAACCCTCAAGGTCAAAATGGGTCATGAACTTTTTCAGCAGGTGACTCAGAGTCTTCTGCTAGTGTGGGAAAGGCTGGAGCGATTTTTCAGCTCAAGCGATGGCAGTTCCTGCTTCTAGCGAGTAAGATCCCAGCTGCGGTTGTCTGCTGATGAAGCCTGCATGCAGGTGTCAGCCCAGCAAACGTGCCCGTCACCGACCCATAAGTGAGCAGTTCCACAGCATCACGGCAGTCTTGAGAAACAGGGAGAGAGGGCTAACGGGAGTTGTGTGATGGGCGAGCGTAAGGAAGACAGAAAGAACACCGTTCCCAATTAAATAACAGAAAGAGGCCACGCATCACTCTAATTCGGAGCAGAAAAGAAAGACTGAGCTCTGGAAAGGGTTAATTCCATCCAGGTAAGTTCTTTCAAAGCTGAATATTACGAGGCACATCCCATCTTAACCGCAGACATCTTCAAATCCTTGACGGAAAACTCTGCGTGCAAAGTCAGACTTGTTGCGAAGGACCTGCCCGCTCAGAGCAGCTCTGTGTCACCTGTCAATCCTGGAGCCGCCTCCAGGGATGGAGTCTCGAGTTTCGGAGAGGAACGCTCTGCTAGAGCTGGCGACAGCTCGCAGCGCAGGAGGCATCGTGCATTCCTCCCCGAGCTAAAAAAAGACGGTTGGGCTTTGATCTCGGGCTCCGTCTGCACCACAGTGAGACAATGCAGAAGGCCCTTGGGGAGGAGGAGGGGGAGGTGGACTTGACAAGACATTCCCTAAACCCGTCTTCTCTTCAGGTCCTAGAATCAAAGGGGATGAGGGGGCGGGCATGGCACCGAGGATGAAAGCGGAGACGGAGCCTGGCAGAAGGGAAGATACCACAAAGAGCCGATCTGGGCCTCCTTCTAAGGCACGGAAGGCTCCAGCAACACAGGACCAGATGGCTAAAGAGAATGGGAATGAGCCTGAAGATGTTTCTTCTCTTCCCTGGTTTGAATGCAAGCCAGGACAATAGGAAAACAGTGCTGTCCATTGCTTGGTAGCTGTAAAAACATCCTCGCTGGCAGGCTCCATGGTTAGACCAGGGGTTGGATGGGTGTGGAGACTCAACTCAACTCCTGGCAGCCTTGTGTGAAGCCAAGGAGGGGATGGCGACAGAAAGGAATGCCACTGCAGGGGCTTTTTGGCATGGAAAAGTGGTAAACCTGGCTCTGCCATGGGTGGGTAAGTGATGGAAAAGGTATCAAAGCACAGGGAAGCCAGGGGACATCAATTCTTGGGAATGTCTGTCTGTTAAGAAATCCACCTTTGGCATCCGGGGAAGACTCAAAGAGATGGGGACGAAAGGGGGGAGACAGGGATTATCAAAGCTTTTAAGATCTGCTGAAATAATGATTTCCTCCATCCAGCTGTCAATGCCCTGCCTCTGCCTGTCCCTTTAACCTGCCTGTCTGGAGGAGGTGGCTGCTTTCCTCCTGGAGCACCTCTCCTTCCACCACCGGGCACTGCTGAGAGACTCCAGTGAACCCCAGTCACTGTACAGTGTGATTGAACCAGTTAAACGTCAAAAAAGCCTTTCTACCTTCCAGATGTCCACGACTAGACTGAACCTCAGCTCCCTGCCTCCTTTGGTGCTCCAGAGTTATTGCAATACAGAATATAGAACTGGCAGGAAAAAAAATTTTTCTCCATACAGAGAACTTGCAAAGCAAAACTTCATGAAAACAGAAAAAATTTCACAAAATGTCATTCTTCCCCCACCTCCACTGGAGTTTTCAGCTACAGAAACTTTAGTTAGGATGGCCGCCTCAGAAGCCTGAAGCTTCCATAGCCCTTTTCCCAAAATCTTCACCCTTTTTCTCACTGTTGTATTGTCATTTCCCAGTACATCTCACTACCTGCAGGGTTACAGCAGTATCTAGAGGAGTTACCTGGTTGGAGCCGTACCACACGCAGCACTGGGGATGCAAAGGAAGTTGCAGTCCCACCCTCCAACAAATGGGCGATGGAAAGGGACGCAATGCATAAACAGGAATTGGGGAAACTGAGGCAGGGAAAAGCTCAACAACTTGGCTAAAGCTGCGCCGAGAACTGTGGAAGGGGAGCAGGCTTTCTGAAGTCTAGGCCAACACTTTAACTGCAGGGTCATCCCTCCTTCTGTAAAGCACTGAACCTTCCTTCGACCTGCAGAACAGTTCCCATATATTTATATAAATATATGTATGTACACACCTGAGACATTATTGCTTGGGAATCTTCAGGCCCTGGGCCCTATCCCCACCCTTCGCACTCATTAATCCTCCTTTTTTCCTTCCTCACGTTCACAAAGAATCTCCCCTCCAGGCAGGAGGATTGGCCTTGGCTCCCTCCGCAGCCCGGCGCTGCTCCTTCCCTCTGCCCACGGGGCTGCGGAGAGCAAAGCCCAGCGCTCCCCTCCGCCAGGGACACTGCTCCCAGCTCCCACCCCGTTCAAGGCAGAAGCACGGATCCCCTGGGAATTTTTATCCCTGCCACTGTCCTCTCGGGCCGTGGGTTCCTGCCCTCAGCCACCAGCAGAACCCTGGTCTCCCATGTTGTTGCAGACACAAGGATGGTCTCCCTGCAGGGAATGCCGCGTATTTGCGAAGGGAACCGCTGGAGTGATGGAATGGGGCTCAGGGATGTGACTGTGCTTCCTGGCTCCGTCACCAGCTTCCTGCATAGCCTTGAGCAAATTCATTTGCCTTCTTTGTGCTTTGTTTGTGTATCAGCAATACGAGAGAACAGCGTTCCCACACCTTGTGTCCATTCTGGTTTCTCTGTTTAAACTTTCCGGGTTTGGGACCATCCCTGCCTGGTCTCCAGCACATCGCACAGGTGGGTCTGACTCTGATGTCCAACATCAGACATCCTGATTGCAGAAAGTTCCTCATCTGGGCAGCAATACGTAGTGCGGAATCCAATGCCAACGCCACTGCAACCTTTGGGGACTGAGCTGTGGGCTTTCCACGCTAAAATCTGAGATTCTCTGGTTGGAGGGGGCAAAGCCCCAGCCAAACAATACACGGTCCCCAGGGTTTATCATCCCCCTGGTTTGCAAAGGGGCCCTGGGCTACAAGGCATTCATTCCAAGACCGCGCTCGCTCTCTTTCTCCCTCTCTCCTGAGCCTGCACCTACCTGCAAATGCAACTCAGCTAAATTGTAATTGGCAAACACAAGTGAGCCAGCCCCCATATTTCTTTTAATGTTTCCACAGGAACCTGGGTGATGTCTTTCACATCATACATCGTGGGTGGCAGAGACCTAAATAACCTCCTTCAGCAGTAGAACATGTTCAAGAGGTGCCAGTGTTCCCTCTCTGACTCAGATTCATCTGCAGGATTTACAGCTTCAGAGTTGTCAAGCTGCACCACGAGCAGCTGCTCCATAGGAATCCCTAACCTGGGAAGAGCCTCCCATGACTTCCCCATGCAGATGCTTTGCTGTTTGGCTGTACAGGGTTCATCACCCCTTCCCTTGTTCAACAAATATCGCTTTCTGGAGGGGGACTTCTGCGTCACTAGCAAATGCCTTTAGAGTCTCCAGGCAAACCTTTAAAGCCTTGGCATTCCCGTAGTGTCTGGTGGTGCTAATGTGGGATGGGATGTCCAGATTCTAAGGAATCGGGTCCCTGATTATATACCTAATTTTGGAGACTAGAATTTGAGAATTGGGGCCAGCAAATACAATTTTCTATTCAGAGTACCTAATACTGAACACTGAAATTCAGGACTCCACCATACAGTAAAAAACTCCAAACACATTGCCTCTGGTAGGGCCAGGACTACACAGCATCCTCAAAAAAAATTAGCCCTACAGGAATGTGTGTTTAGAGATCACACCGAGACCCTCAAGCTGTTTTCTCGCCAAAGAGCTGAGCAGTGACTTCTTGGAGTGATGGTGTCCTTCGGTGCTAGTCAGAGTCCAGGACAGATGGGACCTTGCTCCAGATACATTTTCTCACACAATTTAAAAACATTCTTTCTCATCTCTCAAATTTCCCATTCAAATTTCCTTCACTTTCTGATGGAAAAAACTGTTGACTTCCAAAAGTTTTGGAATTAAAATTTGTGGATTAGAGAGGAAACATTTCTACAAATAAAGCACACTTTAAACAACTTTCCTAGGGAAAGCTATTTCAGGTGGGAGTTTTCAGACAAATCTTGTTGTACATGCTGATCTGAAGGTGAAGGTCAGCAGGAGATGCCTGGAATACATTAGGTTGCCCAATTTATCAGCTGTTCCAGCCATTTCCTAGCGCCTTTCTCCTTCGGTGCCAGTTCAGCTGTGGGGCAACCCAGTGCCACCGCTCTGCCTACTCCCCAGCTCCAGGAAGGCAGCTCCCTGCAGAACACCCTGCCCGGGCTGGGGTCCCTGCCATCCCCGCTGTCCCAGGAGCGGGCACAGGGGATGACCCAGTTAAACCCCAGTTCCCAGGACTGCATAGACTGTCTCAGTGCTCCTAGGGACCTCAAACTCTGTGTTCCCGTTGGGACTGAGGCTACAGAGACATTTGCAAAGATAAAGAAATGAGCAAGTACTTCAGGGCACTATAAACTGTCTGTGTCGTACAGTCGGGAATGGCTGAACTGCTTTTCCCTCTCAGACACTTGGCACTCCAACTGCTCAATGTGTTTGCTTACTCGATTTATTGTGATCACATGAGAAACAATCAATGGTTAGTAATTCACTATAATATATAATGTCTGGGGGCAGAGACCAGAGCACTGGACGGGGACTCAGGTCTCCTATTCTGAGTTCTGTGCATAGGTGTTGATCCTCTTTTACTCACACTTTGAGATCTACAAACGCAACTGCCATGAAAGAGCTGGGGTTTAGCAGTATCACTGCATTACTAGAGGGCAGAGCATGCACCTGGTAAGTCGGAACTTCAAGGAAGTTGGACTTCAAACCCCACCGTCCCCACAGCTTCCTCTGGCCTGGGCTAAACCCAGGAGACCTCAATCCTGCAAGGCTGAGCTCTGATCCAAAAAAAAAACCCAACTAACATATGTGCCCAGCTTTAAGTATTGATCGCCTTCATTATTGACTTAAATGGGAATTAAATGAGCTTAATTTTAAGTACTGGCTTACAACCCTTTTATCGCATGCTTAAATCCTTGGCCAAATCCAGACCCTAAACACATTTCAGAATAATTGGAAACCCCTCTGCTTACAAGGGGCTGTAAGGAGGCAGAGGCTAGAACACACACCAAGTGCTAAGCAGAGGGCATTAACGCCTCTCAGCAAGATCCCGCTGTTCCATTTCACACCACGAGCTCACCAGCAGCACACCAAAAAGCACTTGTCTGAGCCAGCGTTAACCCTCCGCTGTGTTTTGCACGGGACCTGGCAAGGAATGCTTTGGTGCAAGGAGAGACAAGAAGACAAAGGTTTCTTCAGAAGCAGAGTAAGGAGCCAGGGGGACAGAATGCAACCACCTCTGGTGCAAACCAGCCTGGGCAGTGGGCCCGAGGTCTCCTGTAGCTCCTACAGAATGGGCTATAATGACGCCAAGGACTGTCTTACATTTCAACCAAAGCCAGCTTACACAGGCTGCTGCAATGGATATCTGATAACCGGTCTAATGCGGGCGGGCAAAACTGATCACAGTGCAAATCTTCTCTTCATTTGCATTACTCCGATTTGTTTCCATGCAAGTAGGACCGGGAGATTCCATTTACGTGACTACATGTGGTGACAATTTCAAGCCAAAGGTTTGCAAGATGATTTATTAAAGAACTATGTTCAAATTCTGGCTGGAGGAAGAATAAGACACTCTGAGCAGGGAATTACAACTCTTTGTCTTTGAAGCCAAATTTACCAAATAATGTGAATCTATAGAAATTTCCTTCCTGAACTTAAGCAATATGTAGTAGCATGGCCAAGGTGGAGAAACTCGTGAAGGAATCCAGGCTGAACAGCACAGGAGTTTTTCAGAAACCACCAGCTCAAAACCGCCAAATACCAGTAAAACGAGAAAATTCCTACTGACTCCAGTGGCAATAATTATGCCATCATTTTTCAAACCTTCAGCCCAAAGCTCAGGCCAGACTTAACTTTCAGCCTCTGTAAGCACAATGAAATCATGCAAGAGAGAACTTGGCCTTGAGCCGTCCTCTACCTGAAGGGCAAAACTCTCCCTGCATGCCCATGGCATCCTTCCATCAGCTTCTGTGGGAGCACTGCACGCTGAGCCCCGCTGCGCCGGCGCTGGCCGTGTGGAGAGGACCGGTGTGCCCGCTGGTGCTACAGCTTAACTGAGGATGCAGAAATGGGCCCAGGCAGCTGAATCACGAGAGATGTCTCGGTTTTATCTAAAAGAAAGTTTATGTATTTATTTTGCACTAGGCAGAGGATGGGTTTGTTGTCGTGAATGGATTTGTACGAACCCAGGCTACTGATGAGGAGTGGCTGAGGGAGCTGGAGCTGTTTAGTCTGGAGAAGAGGAGGCTGAGGGGAAACCTTATCGCTCTCTACAACTGCCTGACAGGAGGGTGTAGCGAGGTGGCTGTTGGTCTCTTCTCCCAAGTAATCAGCAATAGGATGAGAGGAAATGGACTCAAGTTGCGTCAGGGGAGGTTTAGATTGGATATTAGGAAAAATTTCTTCACTGNAAGAGTGGTCAGGCATTGGACCAGGCTGCCCAGGGCAGTGGGGGAGTCCCCATCCCTGGAGGGGTTCAAAAAACGTGTAGATGTGGCACTTTAGGACATGGTTTAGCAGGCATGGGGGTGTAGGGCTGATGGTTGGACTTGATTATATTAGAGGTCTTTTCCAACCTTAATGATTCTATGATTCTATCATTCCATGATCAGCCACATTTTTTGCCTCTAAAACATGAAGCCTAGCCCCTAAGTTCTGGATACACCTGGGTGTATGAATCACGCTTAGCAGGCACAGCAGTAAGTGAAGGTGCTCTCTTTAGTCAAGACCGTTTGCATTCTGGAACCAAGATCAACAGCTGCAGACACTGGAATAAATAGAAAACTGTTTCTGAGATGGCGGCTATCCTGAGATGCTGATCGTGTGGTAGGAGTGGAAGTGGGGAATTCTGTGGGAACTGACCTCCCTTAACACAAGGGCTCTCAGAGACTCTCCTTAATTAGAGTTGCAAGCAAGACCTTAGCCAAAAGCAGGATTGTCTAATGCAGTTGTTAAGACGTCTTGAGCTGTGCCCCTAAACCATGGATTAGCTTGAAAGATTTATCAAAATATTACTTTTATTAGCTGTATTTTCTTCGTGGCTTTTGAGCCTGTTGGGTTAATGTTTTTTCAGGTTTACTTCACCATAATGAGGGTTAGCAACATACTTTTCAGTTTTAAATGAAAGTTGAGCTCCCCGAGTCATCACACCATTCCAGAACCTGGCTCCAGAAGAAAATGGCAAATATCATCAGATGTGAGAGTTGGCAACACAATAAAGAACTAAATAACAGGACAGGATTCTAGACCCAGCAACGTCAAGGGGTGTTTTGTCATTAAATTTAATGGAGGTAGGATTCTGCTATGGGTTTCTTGGTCTCCAAAAATAAAGCAGCCTCCCATTGAACTCTGCAATCTCCCACCAGCTCTCCTGAAGACCTGGGATGAAACAGAGACAGACGGCTGCTGTGCACCAGCCAGTCTGCCATGCTGCAGCACTTCAAAGACGAGTTCACGCAGCCTTCGGAGATGAATCAGGCCCAAGCTGAGCACAGAGCATCGGCCACGAGTAACTCTGAGAGCTCCGACCGAATTAAGTTCCACTTCTTTGGGTCACGCTTGGCTCAGCTCCTGACCAATCCCTGGTCCTACCAGACGCCTTCCCCTGAATCCTAGAAAGCTCCAGTCTCTCAGGGTTTACATATTCCCCAGCCACAGTAGCCTCCTCAGGGTAGGCAGGGTGCTTATTAACTGCAGGGGAATATCGCAACGGGAGGACTAAATTGCAGCCTTGAAGGAGACAGCAATCTGTCATTTCGTTTCCCTCGGTCACCAGGGAGAGCACTGCTCGGTTCAGACTTCAGATGTGATCTCACCAACCGGATCAGCTCCCCCCGTCAACGCCTTCCCCCGCTCCCGACCCAGCACGGTCCCTGCCGCCCCACGTACTGCCAGGCTACGTGTTCACGGATGAAAGGGCAAAACCCAGCCCTGCTCTGGGAGTGGGCAGCACTACGGAAATGGCCAAAAAAACAACTTAAAGTGGCTCGCAGGCAACCATGATGTTCTTGCTGGAACAAGGACTAAACATGTTCTGCAGGGAGTGGAGGAGGCGTGCGGGCTGGAGCAGGGGCTGCTGGCCAGGGCTTCTCGGCTCTATTTCCAGCCGTGGGTGGGAGTGTGAGATAGGAAGGGAATTGGGAGTCAGGATGTCGGACTCTGCTCCTGGCTCGAGGGACTTACAGCGAAGGGACTGGTCACCTGGTCCTTGGATCCTGCTCTCATCTATCCCGGTGACTGTCACTTAGTGGTTAGAGATGGGGACAAGGCGTGGAGACTCCTGGGCTGCGTTTCTGGCCATCCCACTGCCTCATGACATGACACCAAGCAAAGAGCTTCTGCTTCCACTCATCTCTGCAACGGGGACAACAAAAATGATGCTGTTCTGACTCACAGCTGCAGGATCGCTGTTCAAATCACTCATTTTTGCAAAGTGTGCTTATGCTCATTGGCAGAAAGGCACTAGATAAACACAAGACGTCAAGTAAAGAAACTTTGGTCACCCAGGTCCCGTCCCAAGTCCAGGCTATCTAAACCTGAGAAGTGTGTGAAGCCAAGGAAGATGTCAGGGCAGTTGCGCACAACCATGAAAGACCAAAGAACCTCTATTTTTCCTCATGTCTAGTTCTGTCTTAATCATGATTTATACCAGAGACCAGTGGGGATTAAAGGATTGGTCAGGTATAGATGCAACAAAACCACATGGTAATCAGAAAACAAAGAGCTATAAAAGAATACATAGCTTTCGTTATACCTTTCACTACTTTCCAGCACAGGGAAATGTTTTCCTGCTTCATCACTGGTGGGTTCCCCTACCTTCCCTGCTCACACCCTCTTCCCCTTGAAGCATTCGCTTTATGATCTGGCTTCCGACAAATCTCAAAATCTGAACGTCCAGCCAATACGAACTTTCTCAGTGCTACAAGTCTGCCTGCAGAAACAGCAAATTACATTTCAGCTTGTGCAGTTCCTGCCCCCAGGCCCTGCATGAGAACAGCCCCAGCCGGGGCCTGGCCCTGTTTGAAAGGCAAACCTGATGAATTCAGTCCTACCCTGAATGAAGACTCAAACTGGGTGGGTACTGGGTGTATCCCGATTCCTCTGCAGATGCTGAGTCTGGCTCGCACGCAGACTGAGGATCAATATCGGACAGGGATTGCTGCTCAGAGATCAGTCACCCCCCTCCTTTTCCCCCCAGCACCTCTGACCCTTCTTGCTGGTGGCTGTGCCACCTCCTCTCCTGAGCCGCAGCTGCACTGGTGGAGTGTGCAGCCAAGCTGAACCTTCCCGATACGGATGTCTATTTGTACAAACAGCAGATCAGTACCCTGCATGGACACCCAACCAACCGCCCAGCTGTCAGCTCACGTGGAGCACGTGGAGCCCCTAAGCTCAGCAGGCAGCCACCAGGGGAAAAGGGATCAGGTTATTTCACAGTTTTCTTTGCCAGCCCAGTTCTCCCAGCAGGTGCAACCTACTGGTTTCATATGAGGGAGGAAGGCAGGATTAGGCCCGCACAATGACACTCGGTGCTAATGCAGCTCATCGAGCGGAGATCCTCCTCATAGCCAGAGGCCTTTTCACTGGTCAGGTGCGATGTTTAATCATCAGTATTACAAATATCTGTTGAACACTAAAGCCTGGGATCTGCAGTCAGAGATGACAATCCCATGCTGCTGGCACTGCAAAAAGCCAAAGGAAAGACGGTGCCCACTCGAAACAGCTCTTAACGTCAGGTCACAAATGAAGGGCTTGCCCACCCTCATGCCTACAGCAGTCAAGCCCTCCAAAGAAAAGATCCAAACCTGGTTCCCAGGAGGAAAAGGCTTTTCCTGTAGGTGGTAGAACTTCCCTTCTAGGTTAACATTAAACCGGCATTAAAGGTGCCACGTTTCTGAAGGAGTTGTTTTCATTAGCAATCCCTCAGTGGCAACACAAGATCTTTCCACACTTAGCAGTCTTGAGTGCTACCAGAAACCTGCTCCATCACCATCCCGCCTCCCAGAGCAGGGCACGCAACACCTACACAGCCCCTACAGCCTGAAGCCTGGATGCCAATCGCTTTTGCCCAGGCAAGAGGAAAAGGAAGCACCAGGAGCCTGTAAATGGGCAGGTTGTTGCTGAAGGAACCAGGAACCATCCCTTCGCCTCTCTACTGGCTGGCTTGGCATCGTGGGTCTGGAAACCACATTTAAGCTCTGCAACTCCTTCTCAGAGCTGACCTCATGCCACGCCAGCTTGATGCTGCACTGGGATGGAGTGAACATCAAGCAAACTCAATTAAGTGGTGGCCTTATAACGAAGCAGCTGGTCCTCTGCCCCTGGTGCTTCCTGCACGCGATCTGAAAATCATCTCCAGATCTCATGTGTGGGCTTTGCAGGCAAAGCAGCTCAGCAGGGCTGGGTCAGTCCCCAGCGGGAGATGCACGGGGAAGAGTGAGGTGCTGGAGGAAGCGCAGAGGTGATTCAACAGGTGGGGTTCTGCCCTCTGGGCAGCATGAAACTCCCAGCTCAGTGTGGCTCCCGGGACCTGCTCGCTGATATGGCTCTCTTGCTCTCTGCAGGAAAAGCAGGAGCTGATGCGGTGCCTGGGCCAGGTTCCAGCTCAGCAGATGGCATGTAGCAGAGACCTCGCCTCTCTTTTCAGTCTTCAGATCAGGTGTTACTCAACTGTTAGGCAGTGCTGCTGCGCGAGCCGTCACCCCAGAAGGGTCTGCACGTCAGTGGTGCTGCAAGTCTGTTTTGCAACACAGGACAAGGATGATTTTGTGGCTCAGGGAACCAGAAAACCTGCATCACCTCTCAGCTGTGAAGCCTATGGGAAACATGTCCTTCCCGTGTGCTTCAAACCCCACATGCGGGATTGCGCTTTCTTGTCTTTTCTAGGGAGTTCTCAGGTGGGCAACTGTTTGTTGCAGTCTGAGCAACTTTTATCAGAAGGAATCTCTGCTCTCAGCTCAAGCCCCTACGTGCGAGCATCACACACAAAGAGGAACAGAAAGGCAAACAGGGATAAGCTAGTATTAGATCATACAAATATTCATAACTGCAATTTCTGCCATAATTAACTGTTCTGTTTTAAATCCGTTTTGTATCTTATGCTAAGCCAAGAATAATATTTGGAGATGGATTTCTTATGAGGACAAGAAAGGAGATGAAGATGCAGCCTTTGTTATAATCTCCCAAAGCACGGTGCAAACTGTAGATGGTGGGAAGCGGAGCAGCCGTACAGCCTGACGCTTCCATCGGCTGAAGTCCAGCCCTGGAGATAACCCCGCTCTTCGAACCTTGCATGAGGGATTTTACAGTTATGAAGTTAAAAGGGTCCGCTCCTCTTTCTAACCTAGCAAAAGCTACCGGCAGGGACAGGGTTAATTACGGGGTGCCTGGGAGCCCTTGCTTTCTGCTGCATGGCAAAGTCAGTGAATGTGCAAGGAGAAGGAAGAAACCCCACGCAGCTCTGCATGCCTCTCTCGCTGCAGGGTTTGCTCTCCCTTGCTCTTTCTCACACACACGCATGTACACACACACGGAAACCCGGAGCCGTGCGGCACCGGCTAGGAGACGAGAACAGGGCGAGGCCCATCTCGCAGCAGATTCTCCTGCAGACCTGCAGGCACCTTTCGAAAACCACAAAACGGTAACCAAATAAACAAGCGGGGCGTCTCCAGCTCACCACACCCCCACGTACCCCTGCGGGCACTCAGCAGCCCACGGCTGCCAAGTCGCTGACGGAGCTGGTAAATCAGCGAGGAGCCGCGGAGTGCCAGCGCTGGGAGGGGTGGTGGGTACGGTGCTTTTGACAGTCAGAGGTGGGAGGGTGGGCTGGGAGGAGAAGACGGCCGGCTGTTTGGTACGGCTCCCTGCTGTCCTAATAGGAGCTGAGCCATCTGTCCTCAGGCGTGCGCATCAGAGCTGACACATCAGCCGGGGCAGAGCTCCGGCTCCCCGCTCGCACCGTCTCCCACACACCACCTCCATCATCCCCCAAAGGTCCCAGCCCTCTCCATGGAGCTGCCATGGCCCCAGCAGCGGGGCAGGAGGAGATGCTGGTGGAAAAGCAGGAGCAAAAGGATATGTCAGTCCTCGGTAAATCTCTTCATGGTGCCTGCTAGAGAAAATGGCTCTTCTCACCCCAAAGCAAATTGCAAGGAATAAGGCTCCGGTGTGACTGTGCTGTCAGCAGGCATTGGCTTGACGCAGGGGGTAATCCCTAGGTGTCACGCTTGCTGTTTCACTCCAAGCACCTCGGCACTTCCCCCTCCTTACCAGGCTTCCACATTCCTTGTACATCCAGTTTGGCTTCATCTTTTCTTCTACACCGCCAAGAGCAACCATAGAGCAGTTTGCCTGTGCAGGAACACCAGCCTGGCGTTTCGTTCAGCCTCTCCTTGTCTCTTGTGACCCTCCTAGAGTCCTCCTAACTTGCTGATGTTTTGCATTTTCCTAATTAGGGCTTTACGTTTTCCTAATTATTTGTAAAGGTTTATCTTCGCCCTTTATCAGCACACAAAATCATGCAAACAAGGGAAGCTAACCTGAGGCCCGGGTTAAAGGGAAAGGTGGAAGTTTCCCTGTTGATTTCAGTGAGTTTGGGTTGAAGGATCAGTTCAGACAGGGGGAACAACACATCTGCCTTTGCACAGAGATACCATGGAGCTGGGCACCCAGGAAAAGAACAGCAGAGAATGATTCTGTGTCAATTACAATGATCTGAGGGCTGTTCTGTCATGATGTCAAACCAAAGACAACTTTCTCCAGGGAGGGAGCAACGATGCATCCTTCACCCGCTGTGTCTGGCTTGCCTGACCCCATTGCAGCTTTTTCTGCGACCAGAAGACTCCTCAAAGCTCAGAGCCATGCAGAATATAGAAAACACCACCGGCAGTTGTTCTGCTGCCTAAGCTCGTCCTCACCCTCCAGTCTCCCATCGTCTCCACCCCTCTGATGTCCCTGCCCTTGTTCTGGCTCACAACCCCTCTTGCAAACATCTCCTCTGTGCCCTGCCTTCTCTCCTCCCTTCACGGTGCTAACCAGATGTGACCATACCCCCTATGCCTGGAATAAAAAACTTCTTTCCATCGCTGTGGAAATGCCCCTTGTTTTCCAGGGTGTCCCAGATATTGAATAATCAAAGCCACGGTTCTTGTCTTAGTGCTTTTAGAACTGATGGCGTGTTGCAATAACGCCTAGGGGACCCAAACAGAGATATTGCTGCTGCTTATAAGCCAAGCAGCAGGCAGTCCTCGAGAGCTGACGACCTCAGATGACATGCTTATCGATCTCCCGCCTCGATGTCATCCTGGGAGCAGACACAGGAGCAGGAATCAGACTGAGCTTGTGAGAGGCTGCTGCTGAGCCTTCTCTGCAGCTCAGGAGTTTTCCTACTGATACCAAGGAGGCAAAAAGGGACTTCCTCAGTGGCCATAAATTACAGTGAGCAATGTTATTCTTAAAACTGCCCTGCACTGTCTCTCTGGCCTTTGCAAAATCCTTGCCAGCCCAACTCTTGCCTGTTTTCTCGCTAGAGATGAAAACAAACATAAATAACGAAAACCCCCATGCCAAAAAGAAAACTACTGGTAAGGGCTGCATAGCAGCCTGTCTCTGGGGGCAAGAGACACTCAGCAGTGTGAGCTGTAAAAACGATCATACCAGCCTGGGCGGAGGGCTCCTGGGTGCCGGTTACGCTGTGTCAGGGATCAGTGGTCAATGCGAGGAGGGGAGGAATGTGTCTCCGTGGAGCAGCCCTTCCCCGGTACATCCTCAGCCTCTTCTGCTTGATTTGTTTTTTAAAGAAGCGCCTGATAACTGTATTAGGTACCCTCTACTTCTTGCATTTTTGAGACAAACATGGTTTTGTAGACCTTTCTCATATCCTCTTTCAAATCCCTTCTCCAGGCAGGAGACTCTTCGTTTGTCTCTTCCCATGTGGAAGCCAGTTCCCAGCTCCAGTCATACCGGTCGCCTTTTAGTCACAGCCCCAGCAGTCACCCAGCTTGTGGCTGCCAGGACAGCCTGCACATGCTCTTTGTATCCTCTGACTGTTTAGCAGCAAATACACCACCAGCAATTTAAAAAACAGCTGCATTTCATAGCTGCAGCAGCTCTTTTAAGGAAGCAAGCCCACTGCACAAGCAAATATAACACAACGAACGTGAGACGGCCCCAAGCTACACAATCCAGAGCAGGGTATGTCCACGTTCAAGGGAATGAGGATTTTGGCTTGAGCCTACCTTTAGCAGTAAATATACTGGGATTAAATGAGTAAGCAAATATTGAAGTGTCTTTGGTGGTCCCATGGACAGTGCTCATCAGGATCATGGGAAGACATCAGTTAATCAATATGTCGACATTTGGTTTTGCAAAACCAAATTCAAATCAGTTTCAGGCTCGTCCAGACCTTCAAAATTCAAATGAGCACAGAGATTCACCAGCCTTGCCTTGACATTGGTGGAACAACCTCCAAAATACTTTTGTCCTTCATGGGAGAGGCGAGAAGTTTTGCCTTGGGTAGGGCCGGTCTTCTGCATGGCTGCATCCCGCCTTTCAAACAAAGGTCTCTGATAGCCCTTCTCAAGGAAGCGATGGAAGACTGGAAGATGACAATGAGCTTTCACCTCCAGCTTCAGGAAGATTGGAATATGATGATCTTCCAAACCCAGACTATCACTAGTTGCCCCAGCAATCTCAGGTTAATGGGGAAAAGCTGGGATAAACCTAAATTGTTGGAATGCCAGCTGCTAGTGAAGATCATTTCTGCGTTATGCAGTAGTACTTGTGGTGTTGCTGGAGACGAAAAGCCAGAAGGCTGCAGCTCACACACATACGTCTTTGCTCCCTCCAGCTAGCCCTCACCAGCCCTCAGAACAGCAGTGTGTCTGCCAGACAATTGCATGTTTGAGCGCTGCTGATGGTAGACTTGGTGATTAGGGTGGTGGTGAGGGGGGAGGAGGGATGTGCAGTTGTCTAGGACTATGTGGCTCCAGGAGGGTTTGCCAGGGCACAATGAAATTACTTCCAAGCCAAAAGAAATTGGTCTGTGTCTGTAATCAGGGAGACACTTGGCTGCAGCCAAAGGAGCGGATAAACATCCTGGTTTGTGATCTCCACCAAACAAAGCAAGGGAGAGAGCAAGGGGCCCTTGCAATCCTTGTTCGCAATCATGAGCTCCTGGTCAGGTAGAACATGGACATTTCCAAGCCCCAAAAGGAGCCCATTTCATTCAGCCTCCTGTTTCCAAGAGCAGCTGGTTCCAGGTCCTTCAGAGCAGTGGCTTCCAATCTTTTCAGGTCCGTGGATTACCGTCAGCGTTGAACATTTCTCATAGATGAGCAGGTGCTACCGGTGCTCACCAGTCAGCATGTCTAAAGGTGCTCACAGGGAGCCAAGAGCAGGCTTGGGGCATCCTGGGCTCTGTTCCCTTTGCTCTTTGTATTTACACTGCAGCCTGCAGCTCAGCCTACAAAGAGCAGAATGTAGTCCAGTGCTTTTGCATTAATCTCAGGTTTGGATGGCCCCACTTCATATCCTGCTGTGCTACAGTCATCTGTGCCGCTTGGCAGGAGTGGTTCTGATGGGTGGAAAAGAGAGCCCAGGCTGAGCTCAGAGAGGCAGGCTGAGGACAACAACATAACCTAACCTCGGACTCTGTGGTCACAAGGGACATACAAAGACGTAAGGTAGATAAATGAGTCAACAAGGAGGCTGTATAAATGGAAGTAGGAGTATAGCACGCTAACAAGAAGATGTTATGAGCAGGATCTCTTTCAAAGCATCACAACCAGTGAAGTCATCTTGCCTATACCCAGAATAGTTTCAGGGAGCAATAGGAGCACTCAGCCTGCTGAGAGACGACAGGGAACGTGTCCATCCAAGAGTGTGAGGTGGTGCCAGGACACTGAGGCCAGAGGATGGAGGTGGTCAGGGCCAGCCAGCCTTAGGGAGACACCCCCAGTTCCTTCCAGTTGATGAGGAACCTCTTCGTGACACAGTCTGGTTTTGCTCAGCAGTGAAAACAGCTGGTGGCACATGCACAGGCCCCACCAGGAACATGCTTGGGTACTTGAAGGGTTAATAAAATCTTTGGTAGATGGTTTATGGACTTTCTTGGTTTTTTTTAAAGCCTTCATTCATCTCGTTTCCTTGTCCCCCATCCACTCCCACCTTCCCATAGGGCCCCTAGGGCAGAGCTGCTAGGGAGACTGAACTTTGTGGTATGTGTGTGTGCGTGTGGCTCCTGGCGACGAGGCTGGGTGGTAAAATCACTTCAAAGGGGCTGCAGTACCAGGGAGCTGCAAAAGGGTGTAATTACCGCCCGGGCTGAACCTCCCTCCCAGGCTGTTTGAAGTAGCTCAGAGCAGAGCGGCATCAAAGGGGAGCGCCTTGCGGGAGCTGGAGAAGGAGGATAGGAGCCACTGCAGCCACATCTCATGGTGTCAAGAAGAACAAACCTGCAGGCGTTTTACACCTGTCACCCCCAGCGCTCTCTGAAGATCGGGACCTCTCGCCTCGGATCCTGGGAACAGCTTCCAGGCAACTCTGCCAGCGCAGGAGAAGTGGGGCAGACGCCTTCACCATGCAGAGGTTAAGATTAAGAATTTAGGATTAAGGCACTGGGAGGAGTGCCCTGAAATGAAGATCCCATTCCACTTAGGAAATGCAAACAGAGCTTGCATTTGGTGAAGTAGACCAAATTTCCATTGCATGGGAAGTGATGTCAAACCATTTCTCTCCAAACAACATCCCAAACCAGAGAACAGCATGTTCTTGATCTTCGAAAAAATACAGATTTTGGATATCAAAATTACTTTCCTTGGAAGTTTCTCATGTCAAAACTCCAGAATGTAATATGAAACAAGGTATTATGCAATATACACAAATATAAAACATAGCTATAAATAAAGCACATTATTAAAATGGTATTTTTCATTAAAAGCAAACTAAAGTGAGGTCAGAGATAATAAAATCAAGATGAAGCATCTTGCAGTAAAAATATAGTTGAAATGAGGAAAATGTGTAAGCACTGGTAAAAATGCCCATCTTAGAAGCCCTGCAGGTGGATACAACTAAATTCCAGCTGGTTAAATTGCTTAAAAAATATAAATCGTATATGATCATAGGCCTCCCATCCCCACTTAATCAGATGTCATTAGGCTAGCCAGGTAAAACAGCAAAGCAATCCTGAGTGTTTCTATAAAATTAATTACTAATAGACTCTTTTTTTCTTCTCTTCAACTTACAGAATGCACACTAGATGCTGGTTTGAGAGGCTTTTTCTGCTTTATGATGGCTAAAAACTTGTTTGATTGATGTTGCTTTACAGAAGCTGCAGATTCAATAGGCTGATTTCCAGAAACAAAGCGTTGTAAGATGAATACAAAACCTGCAAGACTCCATAAACACTGCCAGAACTGCTGGAAGTCACCCCTCAAAATTCCCCAGGCTGGGCTCAAGGAACCTGGCTGCAGCCCAGAGCATGATGTGAAACCTGAAACCAGGGAAGTTCAGCCCAGTTTCATGTTTTGTAACTGGTGTTGCACAGCTCTGGCTAATGCTCAGCCCCATGGGCTCTGTGCTTGATGCCTCCTTCTCTCCCCTGCCCCAGAGCAGTGGCTGAGGCTCCCCCTGCGCACCCCTGAAGGCACCCGTGCTTTCCTCTCCAGGGCAACGGCAAATGGCAAACCTAATTCTTCAGCCCATGATGTAATTGAAGAAGGATAGGAAGTGTTCGGCCCTAAGAAACCGAGCATTAAACATCAGTATCACTCCATCTCTCCACTGTCATCATCCTATGGGTGAGTCATGCCAGTTGCTAAATAAAACGTGAATTGGCAAACTGAGATGGGAATATGGATGTGGCTGGTAGTGATGACTCAGTGAAACTCGGCCCAGCAGTCGCCGAGGCACTGGTGGGCTAGGCTAATCTCCACGCAGGAAGCAGGCTTGAGGGGAACCCTGGGGGGATGTTAAGGGAAAAAAACCTCCTTGCCATTGCTGTTTGACTGTGTAAATTTATGGCACAGTAAGTGGATTTTATGAATAAATAACTACTGCAAATTGTTAACAAAGAAGGTAATTAAGTTTGTACACGTTACTAAACGATGTGGCAAATTGGCCATCTCTTGGAATCTTCCTGATGGCTGGAGTCAGCAGACGGCGCTGTCCCACGTTGCCTTACAGGTTTGTTTCACTGAGCCCTACTCAGGCGTGTAAACACTACTCAGGCTTGGCAAAACCCTTGGCTGTTGTTTCGCGAGGCTAATTCTCTCTGGAGCTGTTGTAAATAGTAAAAGCTCTGGCTCTCTCTGCAAGTCTTCCCATCCAGAGTCAGCCTGGGGAGCAGAACTGTCCCTGAGAAGTGAAGGCGTAGAGGCTTGCTTTCAGTGCTCTTTCCGCACAGCTCTGCTCCAGGACTGAGGGTTCCAGGACAAGGAAGGGCCAAGAGGACACCCTTCCCAAAAGTCATGCTGCAGACATCTCTCCCAGCTGGCAGTTGCCTGCAAACATCAGTGTAAATTGTGATGAGACTGCCCCACATAAAACCTGCAGGCTGGTTGATAACCGTACAGTTTTAGGGATTTCTCTTCAACTCAAGCCATAGCACCTACCGAGAGCTCATTAACTCCATCAGGAGGAGAACAAAGGCCTCATTTCTTGTTCTCCAGTAGATGTCTACCCCATCCTTTCGGCAGGCAGTCTTGCACACAATTGGCAATCAATAAGCCACAATTCGTGGTCTTGAAGTTAATCCAATTTTCATGCTGGTGCAGCCCTGCTGGTGTGAAACCAAAACAAGGTCTTTGCAAGTGTTCAGTGTCAGCTTCTGCCACCGAAGGAGAGGCTGCTGGAAAACCTCCTACTGACTCCAGTGACAGTTACGCTAGGGTACTGCTGAGAACTACCCAAACCACTATCTTGTAGTGCTTTTGCTTGTCTACAAGATGATTTGACAATAGCACTGGACTTGGAGAATGGATATGGCTTAGTACAAGCTCTGTATTCAGGTCAAATCCCTGCATTAAATGATACCTTATTCACTTGCCAATTTAAAACTAGCTCAGACTGCCTGAGAATGCCAAAATATCAAGGATGTTTTCATATCTGGGAGAGAGCATTTTAATCAAACGGATTTAAAGCAAATGAACTGTGTGTGTCACAAACCTTGTACTTCTCACACACAGGGAAGCTCCCCAAGGGCGCACAGGCAAACCATTCACAGGGTTTTCCAAGAGAGATAAGGCAGACAGATCCACCGACCAGCTGAGAGGAGTCCGGTACACAGTGAGAGCTTTGTCCCAACCTAGCCTGTAAAGCCTGGCCTTCCAGACAGTCTGGAAATCCTCCGAATGACAGGAGAGAAGCAATCTGAAGCCAGAGTCCATACCTGTGCCACGCTACTGAACTGGCCCGTGTGACGGTGTGCACACACACATGCGCACGCACACGGACACATGCATCTCCTCCTGCCCAGCAGCACCGCTGTCTGGCACTCAGCCCAGCTCGTAAATCAGGGGCTGCAGCAAAAGCAGAAAAACAGCATTTCTGACAAGCAGGGCAGTATTTATGAGCATCTGCAGCCCTCCTTCGCCTCCTAATTTGGACATTGTCCTTATTAAACATTCCTCCCTCCCCCCAGCTTCCAAGTCAATGGGGCAGCTCCCAGGGGACCTGAGCTGAACTCCAGTGAAGAGCAGCGCTTGCTACGACCAGAGCTCGGAGAAAAAAGTCAGCAAAGTTTCTGAGCTTGTTTGTTGTGGAGCCTGAGTCCGGAGGAATCCATCCCTGCAGAACACAGCCAGCCAGGCCTCCAGTCAGTTTCGAAGCTGCTGATTCAGAGACCGACACCCCGTCAAAAGCTCCTTTGCTAGCACCAGCCCATCTCCCTTGTGCCACCTCATCCAAGCCCTTCACTGTTTCCGTATCACCTTTTCCAGCTTTTGGCCTTGCCACCCACCTTTCTCTCACTAGTTCTTGAGTTTTCTCACCAGCCTTCTGGGTCTGACCCTCATACTGAGGTTTCTTACACAGATAACTGCCCTGGGACATGGGTCTGATGCTGGTTTGCCCATGAACACTACGCTACTGCCACTACGTAGCCTATTCTGCGGCTTCATGTGGGTCAACATCCTTCATAGGGAGCTGAATTTAATTTCCATTGCCAGAGCTGGAGACTAGCATATCTGTATCTGTGTTATTATTTACTGGGGTTATGGTTCTGCCCATAGCTGCTTATTGAGGGGAAGAGGCCGTTGCACAAGACACAGCGTGGGTAGAGTCCCCATCCAGAGAACTTGGGTCCTGACTCTTGGAAGGTAAATTTTGACTTCATGGGGTAACGGGAAGTTGGAGCCTGAGCACACTTGAAGATCTGGGCCTTAGAAAGGACAATGAAAAAGCTCAATCATTACCCCATTTCACAGGTAGGACCTGGGCATGAGGATGACCTAGGGAGTCCACAGCAAAGCTGGGCTTAGGATTCAGATCTCCTGAATTCAGCACAATACCTTAACCACAAGAGACTTTCATGTTGCCCATCTGCACAGGATGAGCTAATGCCCAGACCCTGCAGCTATCCAGGGCTGCAGCTTGCTGGCAAAAGCAAAAAAAAACCACCCACCTCCCTCCCCAGCATGTTGATCTGCTCTGCTCTGGGGGGTCTGGGAGGGAACAAGCACCCTGAGCATCTGCTCAGACCCTTCCTGACGTGAGCTGTTTTCCTGCATAGTGCCTGCTGTGGTTCAGACTCTCTCCTCACCGGCTGCAGAGCTGTCACAACACGCCTGTGTCCGAGCCCTTGGAGAGAGGGCTGCAAGAAGGGGAGACTGGTAAGCTGGTGCTTGCAGTCGTCTGCCGCTGGCTCCGGTGCTCACACATCAGCACAGCCCTTTCCTGGAGGGGTTAATCCACGCACACGCAGAGGAGACCACATCAGCCTCACCGAGAGCTTCATCTCACAGTGGAGATAAGGGGTTCGAGGAGAGGAGGGGTGCGCGGGGGGCTGGCCAGTGGTAGGGGGGTTTGTTTCGTTCTCTCTCTCATCCATCTCCCTGCTCATTTCTAAAGGGCAGGCAGGAGCCTGTAATTTGTGGGGATGAAGAGGCTGGTTCCTTGGGCGGTTAGAGCCTCGGAGACTGGAAGTTTCTCCCCAGCAGTGTCTGCCACCACAGCTCTGGGCTTGGGTTACGTACTGGGAGGTCTTCAAAGCAGGAGAGTTGAGGTGGGGAGAAAAACAGAATTGTCAGCCCCTTCCTCTCCTGCACTGGCTGTTGCAGCAAGCTGAGCCTAGAGAGAAGGGGGCCAAGGCAGCATGGCCTCCCCTGGAAAGCACCCACCACAGCCCTGTGTGGTCCTCGAGAGCTGGACCTGCTCACTGCATCACTGTCAGCTGGTCTTGGGCAAATATGTAGGATAATATTGGAGTACTTGGTAACACTACTGTTCTTTGCATTGCAGAGGCACTTAGAGGCCATCAGCTGAGAGATTGCCCCTACCCCAAAGGCAAGACATGAAACAGGAAACCTGGAAAGCAAACCATCCGAGCAAAGCACAAAGAGAATGAGGTGCTCTATCTCCTGAGTCCTAGGCCATTGCCTTCCCAGTAAGATGCACCATCTCCATCCCAGGAGGGCAGAGAACTATAATAGGACACGTAGCTGCAGAGCCTTCATTTTTCTCCCCTGGAAGGGACTGGAGGCCAAAGGAGACGAGCCACCCCCAAGGCTGAGCAGGAAGCATCGTGGCAAGACCATTCCTGAGCCGATGACTCCTCCTCTGCAGCATCCACTTGGCTTGGCGCTGGGTCCTGCCTGGAAACTGGAATTGAACCACTGCGTGACCCAGTGAGAGTTAAATCAACATATTCCTCCCTGTGCATCTCCCTATTGCCTCCAGTGGGAAAGTCCTCCCTTTTCTTCTCCCCGAAGCACTGAGGCCTTGCAACCTGCAGGGCTCCAAGGGTGTGGAGCTGTCGCGAATGAATACGCTCTCTAATCACAAGTGCCGATTTTCTGGCACGTTCACCACCTGCCCCTTAGCCTTTTTCACCAGATGGTGGGCTGTGTGGCCAGGCTAGGTGTTTCCTATCTGCATTTGCTCCTCACAAAGCAAAGATGATAGCAGTTCTAGTCCGACCCTTGCACCTCTTCCCAGAAAAGAAGAAACTTTCTCACTGGGAAGAAAAATAAATGTTGCATTTTCTATGTTTTTCTGGGAAAGCACCCAGACACAAGGAAGGAGAAAAAAAAAACCAAGTCCCAATATTCCCTGTTTCAGATCAACTGGAAAAATAAAGTTCATTCTTGGAAAGAGAGCAAAGGAAATGGTTTAATCTCAGACTGGTTCCAGTTCCAAACTGGTTTTGCTTGTGCACACACAGAGCCCCTCCCAAGTGCCCTGGTAGTTTCCCAGGGGAGGGAACCTCTTTAGAATCAGCAGTATAATTCAAGATGGGTCCTGCTGCCCCAGAGCTGTAATTTACCCTGTGTACTTCAGACACCAGCATCCTTAGAGCCTAAAAAATCACCCTTTGCTGCTGCTGAGGTAGAGCACCGTGCTGGTGGTGGTGGGAATTGCAATTGCTAGAATGAACCAGGACAATTTGGGGTTCCAAATCCATCTGTGGCAATTAAACCAACATCAATGATACACAGTCCTCAAAAACGCCAAGGGAATTGTAACGAACGAATGCACTCATGCTCTCACAAGGGCTGTGAAACACAGGAACAGGGTCCAACACCCCGCTCACCAATGCCAATATAAACCTGAAGTAAATCCACTAAAATTTATACTGGCGTGAGTAAAAGGAGCTTCCAGCCAAGTAACTTTTCCTGTCCTTGACAGCAGGTTTCTCCTTCACTGAATTTTTCTGTCATGGCTAAAGCATTAGCACTGTGAACTTCTTGCAGCGATGCCCCGGCCGTGTCAGGAGGACGCTGGCAGAGCAAGCCTTCTCCGGAGGAATGCCATGGAGGTTGGTTCGAAGATCCACGCGGCAGCGATGCATCTCTGCTATCTGAAGACCCAGAAATGCAACAAGGCTGCCGACGGGGCTGCGTTCAGAGGTGACAGCCTAGTGACGAACTCACAGCTAGGACTCCAGGGGCCTTTGCAGCAGAGCTACCTCGCACTGCATTAGCAAAGTTTCCTTACCATCAGCGTCTTCTGTTTAGCTGCCACCTACACGTCGATACCAGTGACGCTACGACCAGTAAGGCAGCCTAAGCCTATAAATGCTTACAAATATCTGCAGGGTGGGTGTCAGGAGGATGGGGCCAAACTCTTTCCAGTGGTGCCCAGTGACAGGACAAGGGGCAATGGGCACAAACTGAAGCAGAGGAAGTTCCAGCTGAAGATGGGGAAGAACTTCTTCCTTCTGAGGGGGACGGAGCACTGGAACAGGCTGCCCAGAGGGGCTGGGGAGTCTCCTTCTCTGGAGAGACCCGCCTGGACAAGGTCCTCTGCGGCCTGCTGTAGGTGACCCTGCTTCGGCAGGGGGTTGGACTGCGTGACCACAGAGGTCCCTTCCAACCCCTACCATTCTGTGATTCTGTGATTCTGAGAAACAGCAAAGCTGCCATCAGCTGCAGTGGACATCGCAGAGGACTCTATCGCAGCAGTGCAACTGCTTCTCCCTCCAGTAGCCTTACACCCCAGTAGCTACTAAATTCATGACAAGATCAGCTCCAAATGTTACTTGTTGGTTAAAACCAGATGAAAACTTCCAACTGCAATTTCTATTCCAGGCAGTAGAAGCAAGAACTGTAGGATCGGGGTTGTGAGGCAGCTTAAATGCCACGATGCCAAGACAGTACCCGAGTTGGTTATGTCCCTGCCTCTGCTTTGTGTCCCTGCCAGCTCCCGTGACCAGCCTGCTCAAACGCTGGCGACCGGAGGCCTCGCCACAGCAAGCGCCTGTCTCTGGAGGGCCCTCCCGGGAGGAAATGTGGTTTCACAGTGGCTGCTTGTCCGTGGGATCTATTTGGAGACGCGACCCCGCCCTCCCAAGGGCTTGATGGATGACCATCCAGGAGGATAAAAGGCTTTCCTCTTAAAGAAGCCCAGCTAAATATAAACCCTTGCTGGCTTTAATGTGTCTTGAGCACTAACTAAAACCATCTGCAATGGTAAATCTGCTGTCCCAGGCCCAACCATTGTCTCACATGCAGCTCCGGTCCCCGGCAGCTCCAGAAGCCTGCAACAGGCCAGGCTGACAAAGATGGGAGCAGGACAGAGACGGAGCCCAGGTCATGATGCAGCAGAGACTCTGGGCTGCTCCGGGCTCAGCTGTGTCCCGTGGGAGCCAGCTACAACCTAGGGCACTCCCAGGGCTGTTTAAATTCACGCTGAGAGTAAGGGGCTGGTTTAGCCTGAACATTGCTTGGGGGAATGCAAAAGCAGCTCAACACCTCTTCCCTTTCTCCCCATGTCTTTGCAGAGGCTGTTCCCTCAGGAAGCAGGGCAGAGTCTACACTGGGACAGCCAGAGTTGAAGTCTCTTGATAAAACAAAGCGGAGGGACTCCAGCCTTGACTCCCCACCGCAGCTCAGCTCAGCAGTAAAGAGTTTCCTAGAAGTCAGGGCTGACCTAGTGAGTCTGTCAGAGGAAATCTGTAGAGCAATCTGGGGCTAATAAGCGTTTATTAGCCCTGAGGTGCAGTGCAATGAGAAGTCTTGTTTAGCCAAAAGCAGCTAGGAGAAACCTGGCTCATCCTACCAACAGCTTGTGGTGATACTGTGGCGGGATGAGTATCCTTACTGCAGGGACGTGGGAAAGACCTGAGGACGGACGGGTAGGTAAGAGCCCTCCCAGGGCTTGGATGTGACTGGTCTGCAGTGCAATGAAGCTCTCATGCCCTCCTGCTGCCGTTCGGAAAATGTTTTGTCACTATCATTATTCAACCCATGAAGTGTCAAGCAAGCCCAACACCAGGTCATAGAAATACAAATGGAAAACGAAGGGACTTGGAAGTTGCTTTCAAGAAAGGGAAGCTCCATTTTCAGTACAGCTCTGTGGAACTAGGACAACCACCAGCCTCACTGGTGCGCCAAAGATGGAACTGGGCCCACCACTAAAGTCACAAGTCTTGCACATTTAGGCATCAAACTCAGTTCTTTAGCACAAACCACCTGAGGATTAGACCCAGCTGGTAAAGTAAGAGGTCTGCAGTGCACACATCCACCTGCTCCGCGAAAAGACCAGGCAGCACCGTTCTTCGACGCCAGGCAGAGCCCCGTCCCGCTGCTTGCCCCGCATCCCTCATCCCGCTCTCCCCACCCGCAGCCGCCGAAGCGACGGGTGCTCTCGCAGCCTCGTGCAGGGAGAGCTGTGGTCTGCGCTGTGCCAGGGCTTCCTGCCAGCCTTCGCCAATGGCTCCTACGCCTCTGAGCCCAGTTTAGAAGCCTCGTTTTACTGCTTCCCAAACACAGCGGGTTCGGCTCAGTGCACCTTCTCCGGTTTACTCTGCGGAGGATGCAGGCTTGAAATAGAAAAAGGAAGGGACACCTAAAAATAAAACATAATTACAGAGGGAGAGGGTGTTTGGAGTTCAGAGCTCCTGGCCCTGCTGGTAAGCAGTAACTGAGGCTCCAGGCTCACTGCTCCTATACAGATGGGCAGATTTTAACCTCTCAGGAAAGATCCTAGATACCAGTAGGTGCCTTGAGCCCCAAAAACCCAAATGTGCCTATAGGGAAGCCCTGTGGCAGCCAGAGATACCAGCAACCCCTGCTAGAGCTCTGCAATGCGTCTGTACCGGCCAAACACACACTGCCCTGTCCCACACGGGCAGAGAGCTCGCTTCATCCCTTAGAGACACCTTCTGCAAGTCCCTTGGAGTGCCCCAAGGTCGCACCTGGAGCTGAGGTAGGGTGAAAGGATGGGCAACAGCCCTACTGAGGTTTATCAGAGCTGCCGCTGGGATGCAGGTACCTGCCTCACTCCCTCAGGTGACAGCATGTGGGGTATGGAAAGTTTCTACCAGTTTCTGGGGAACATGAGAGCGAGCCCCGGGCTGAATTTGCGGCAGCTGGAGTCCTCTGCTCAGTGCCTGTCCATACCCAAGCCTGACAGAGAACCAAAGGTGATGAAAGACATTTCTCTGCTCATGTGTGAAGGAAGAGCTCAGTGCCCGACTGGCTGCCCCGTGCTCCAGGGAAAGGGTTTACTGAGCCCCTGACCCCTCCAATAACCTGCAAGATCAAGGATTTCTGCCTTTTCAGGGCAGAGGGTTAGAACAGGGAGGACAGGAGAAGCAGCCTGTGCCTCCCACCAAAACAACAACCTAAAGGGATTTCCCAGTAGAGGCTCAGATCCAGCTCTGCCGGTGGAAACAAATGTGATTCCATTGAGCTGAAAAGGAACTGGGCGTTTGCTGTTACCTGTGAATGCTGCCTACAGAGCTAACGTACAGCGACACCAGGACCATGTTTTCCCCTGAAACCTTGGACACGAAGATGGAAAGGCACACAGAGGGTCCTGCTTCTAAGGATCACAGACAGGTGCAGGGCAACAAGAAATTTTCAGTATTTAAATCCTGTTTGCTACTACTGCGTTATAATTTAGACATTCTCCTGCTACCTAATTGTCCTTCTGAGGTGGTCCAACCACTGAAACTTAATGAATGGCTATCTCAGCATCTAGTCCCATCTCCTTTTTACAGGCAATAAACTCCAGGGTGGAAACAAGTGTCTTTTTCAGTGGATGGCCAAGAAAAAGTAGTCTTGAGGCCCTTTGCACTGACTGCAAATTCATACTTCCTTCTCCCACTGAAATGAATCCATGTTTGGGATGGAGCACAGGAGCCACGCAGCAATTCCTCTTATCAGTTTTGGCTGAGTAGTATCCTAAGCTATCACAGCACAATTAATGAGCTAAGCCATCAGGTTTGAGTCTGGTCTGGCTGAGAGCATCTCCAATAGCATCATCTCCCCCCTCCTAGCCTGCCTGGAGTGACTCAGAGGGAACAACATCACCTGCTGAATCATCAGCAAAACTTCCTGCACCAGCCGGCTCCGTGGGGAGGACTCCCATGCAGAAATCAACTGACCAAGCTTTGCTCGTGGGAGCTGCAGGGCTGCTGGCCAAGAGAAGATGGGGCCTGCCCTGGGTGTCTCTGCTCAGTAACACTCCTGATGGAGGGATTTCTTGTTCATCGGCATTTCCCACCTTAATATGGGCCCGACTGCAAGCACGTAAAGACCCCAGGGCGTTCAGGGAATTAGCTTTGTGCTGGCTGTTGTACAAATCTGTCGGGGAGACAGCCCCGTCCCAACAGATGGAGGGGAACCAAAGCACAGGGAGAAGCGACTTGCCTGCGGTCGCGCAGCCAGCTGCAGGCTGGGCTCGGAGGAGCACCCACCTCCCCACGTCGCCCGCCTCCAGGCCTGTGGTCAGCCCCGCAGACATCGCAGCCTCCCGCTGAATTCTGCCACGCTGGGCATTCAAGGTGCTCTCCCGCTCCCACTGCAACCCATCGGTGGTTTCACAGCAGGAGCAAGACAGGACAGGCAATGCTTCCCCCACGCCACATCCTTTCCCTTCGCCTGAGGAGGCTCGGTTATCTCGTCTCCTCAGCCTGATAGTCTCCGTCTGTCCGTCTGGGCAGGACAGAAGCTCTGCCTGTTGACTGCACATTGTCTGCGTCTGTCTGGCAGCCTTGGCCCTCCCTTGTTCCACTGACTGCTCCCAGCACTGTGTCTGCCTGTCTCCCCGCTCAGGAGAGCGAGCCTGGCTCCCCGCTGCCGTGCCTCCAGCGATCTGGCAGCATCTCTCCCTGTGTGGGAGGAGGTGGTGGAATAAGGGAAGAGGCTCAGAGTTTAACACGAGACAAAGCGGATGCTGCAGCACCCTCACCCCGCCATGGGAGGTGGAGAACCTGCCAGGCCCAGGGACAGGGGCAGGCACAACCCCTGGCCGGAGACCCGGGCTCTCCTGCAGCCGTGACCGCATCCCGCACCATGAACGCCGAGCCACAAAACCAGGCAGGGATAACATCTCCAGTGCCACCCTCCCTCTCCCTCAGACCGAGGTAAATCCGCACATGCCAGAAGCAGGGTCAGGCAAAACCAACAGCAAATGTGGATTGTGAGCCTGGGTCTAATGGGGCAAAGTGGGTGAAAGCTTGCAACATCTGGCAGACTTGTTTTGCAGGGATATTACAGCTTTACCAGATGCAGGCAACACTGAAGGGGGGGGCCCTTTGTCAGTAAGAAAGGTATATGCCCCAATGATGACTTTCAGGATAAGTTCCCCCCCTTTTTATCCAGCCCTTTTCTCCAACGAGTGCTTTAGGGCAGGGATTTTCCACCAGGCTTTCCAGCACTGGGTTCCTGCTGGGAGCAGAGGTGGGATCACGGCAGGAAGTCCTTCCCAGGACAGGAACAGTAGAAAAATAAAAAGCATTGCACTATAAAAATATCTGATTTGATGGTTACCAGTGGAGGAGATCTCACACAGTCCTCACTACCATACAGAGCACTCCGTAATTTTTGTGTGAGACCACGTACTACGGAAGGAAATTGAAACAGAGAGAACGACAAGGCCAAGGTGTGGTACAGGTGATCCGTGGAGGGACAAATGCAAGTCAGTGAAACCTCAGCTGGGCACCTGTCCTCTTTCGGAGCTGGCTGAAGTCATGGCTGACCATGTTACGTCTGAACTCATCAAGGCTCACCTTGCACCTTTCTCATTCATGTGTAAATTGAAACATGTGGACTGAAAATGCTGGGCTCACCACTGATCTGCTGACCACTGTTGAAGTTACTGCTCTTAGGCTACAACGGCTGCAGCCCCTCTGCCTCAACGCCGGGGGTCTCAGCCGCCGCAGGCAGAGCCCACTGACTCCAGCAGGTTGTGGCTGATGCAAATGATGAGACCAAACCCTGACTTCACGTAGTTCCCACTCTCACCAGAGCAGCTTTTTCAAAAGCAGGTTAGCATTGTTACTCTAAAGCAGGCCCCGCTCTGTCCCCCAGATGACAGAAATAATCCCAGGAACGGCAGGGAAAGAGAAGACTCTTGGAGTCCCATCCAGTTCATCTCTCTAGGGTCAGCAGAAGACAGTCTCCCCAGGTCTTTCCCTGGTGACCCTGATGATGGGATTTCTCCCAGGGCTACAGGAACGTACTAAACGCTCAGAGGGCTCATATTTTTTCTGACAGTCATCCTGTATTTTCCCTCTCTTTCATCCCTTTAGTTCCAGTCATTTATCCCTCTATGTCCCCTAAAAAATCTTTCTCTCTCCTTGGGCATCTTCCAAGAATGTGTATCAGCCCCTCCCCAGCATCTGATTCAGCCTTTTGTCACAAACCAGTCCCTCAAGCTCTGGACCAGTTTACTACTGTCCTCCGAACTCTGTCAGTGGTCATCTTCCGGCCAGAAGGCTAAAATTTTCCACAGGGTTTACTGCCCACAGTCAGAACCAGATTTTCAACAACATGCAGCACATCAGCTTGGAGCCAGGCACAACGAAAAAGCCATCGACTCCTCTGGGGAGGCGGCAAGACGCAGGCCCTTCGGAAAATCTGTCAACCCTCCCTCACCTCCCGACAGCGACGCACAGACACCTCCACAGCCCACAGCATGTTTCACTGCTTGTTCGTATTGCGGGACACGAAGGGCACCGAGGTGCTGACATAATGGAAATACAAAAAGAAACCATCACTTCTTGAGCTGTAACAGATTCTACGTTCAGACTGAGAGTCCTTGGAAAGCGGAAAATTTTGAACGTTGTTTTTGTACGCTAGCATTTCTCTGGGACAGGTCTAGTCGATTTTAGCAAAAACTGCAAAACCAGAGGAGCTTGACTTGAACTGATCAACCTCAAAGAGCCTTCTGGCGCAGGAGGCAGAGAGCCTCCTGTTGCTGGCTGCACATATTGCAGGCAGCAGATGATTAAAGCGCTCCCTCATTAAGAGCACGGCACAATATCAAAATAAATAAGGAAAAACTTGCAGCCTGCTGGTGACATCTTCAGCCACCCACTTCCACAGGCGAACGGAGACAGAGGAGCGGGGCCGTAGGTGTTGCTGGCAGCCCAAGGGTTCAGCCGGGCTGGGGACACGGAGGGTGGAAGGGCAGTGCCATCTACGGGCCACGTCCTTGGCTGCTCCGGGACAAGGGACAGGAGCGGGGACGGGTCTGGCTCCAGGGACTGCTGCTCTGGGCTGCCACCAGCCAGCTGAGAGGAGGGAGAAGCGGCCCAGCCAGGTGGGTTCAGACGGTGCCGGCAGAGAAACGGTCACTTGCGGTGATGGAAAAAGAGAGGGGTCACGTCCCCTTGCAGCAGAGAATCACAGAATCACAGCATGGCAGGGGTTGGCAGGGCCCTCTGTGGGTCACCCAGCCCAACCCCCTGCCCAAGCAGGGTCACCCAGAGCAGGCTGCACAGCACCGCGTCCAGGTGGGTCTGGAATATCTCCAGAGAAGGAGACTCCACAGCCTC
>Ga0065711_1000768_pt1 | contig 55545 bp, 34 predicted proteins | sample Hoacrofraction12_FD_59098 | JGI IMG/M metagenome (GOLD analysis project Ga0065711, IMG submission 59098) | Hoatzin crop microbial communities from Cojedes, Venezuela - Epithelial fraction 12 v2 (version 2) | ecosystem: Host-associated > Birds > Digestive system > Esophagus > Crop | place... | reverse complement strand
GTGACAGAGCACTGGACCAGGCTGCCCAGGGAGGTTGTGGAGTCTCCTTCTCTGGAGATATTCAAGACCCACCTGGACAAGGTCCTCTACAGCCTGCTGTAGGTGACCCTGCTTCGGCAGGAGGGTTGAACTAGATGATCCACAGAGGTCCCTTCCAACCCCTACCATTCTGTGATTCTGTGATTCTGTATGCCTGCTAAGATTTATAGTGTATAACCATTCAATTGACACTGCATTGGAAAAGAAATCTCTGCAAATACAATAAATGTACATAAAAACCTCTTCTGTAAGAAAGCAGAGAAAAGTTCTTTTTACAAAATATTTTATGCAAAGCAGATGCTGATGCTGTTTTGAAAGTTTCATGGGGTTTTTGGTAGCATCTAATTTTCCTGTACTATTTACAACATCAGTAAAAAGTGTTCTTTATTTTACAAATGGAGAAATGTCAGAGAACTAAGTTGTATGTTGGAGGTAGCAAGGAATTCTGTAAGTTCAGTCCCCTTTGCACTTTCAGGGAAATGTAATGAAAAAGAAATTAGGAAAAATATATCAGGTCCACAGACTCCTTGTAATCACCTTTTCAGCTCATCTTAACTTTTCAGTCTGTGATGTACATAAATGTAATTTATAGTGTGGGAAGGAGACCTTTGGAAAGAGCTTTATCTTAATTTCCTCTTTCTGGCCAGTCCTGTCTGGGCTCTTGAGTATTTTTCTGTCTTGAGGGAATTCTGTCATGTACTAAACCTCCTGTTTAGTTCGAGTAAAAGGACATTCATGGCCCTTTGCAAGATTCGGGTCTTTACATTGGCTGCATGTGAACAAGAGACAGATTTCAGGGGCAAGACATAAATATGATTATGCATGTGTATGTATCTCCCCCAAAATACCTCATTATACCTCTCCCCTCAATATACCTCAGCTGGAATGACTTTCCACAAGCTGTGTTAAACAGACATTTTATTCAGATGATACAGATGCAATAAAAATTATAAGGGTAGATCATGGAGAATTGTCAAATCTAGCCTATAGTTAAAAAATTAACTATTAACTAATTTAAGAATCCAGAAAAAAAATTCACCCCTTCCTGCTAGTTGTTCAGTAGAAGAAACGTGAAAAATGGTCTCAAGATGTCACATAGGAGAGATGGTAAAAGTCTGTTTACTGAGAAGCTGGTCAGAAGAACTAAGTTAAATTATCATTTCTTGCACTTCTAATTAATTTGATTCTCTAGGAATATGTCCAGGCACCTGCAGCTTCCTTTAAACCCTTCTGTTCTACTGTATCTAAGGGGTCTATGTGTTCTGGTTTACCTGGGAGCCAGCAACTGAGCACTAGACAGCCACTCACTCACTCCTGCCCTTCCTCCCAGGGGAGGAGAAATGGAAAAAAGGCAAAACTCATGGTTTTAGATAAAGACAGTTAGTAAGACGACAAAGGATATACTACTACTGCTACTGCTACTACTACCACGGATAATAATGAATGTGCAAACCGAACTATATACAATACAATTTTCTCACCACCTGATGACCAAGTCACAGCCAGTTCCTGAGCAGTGAGCATGGAACCCAGAACCCATGAATTCTATGAATTTTGTGAAATTCCCGGAAAAAGACCGAACTGCTAGAAACTTTCGAACTCCCGGACAAGAGAAGATTCAAACTCATGGAAAACAGAAGCAGATTCCTGCCCCAACCCCTGGCCAACACCCATTAATAAACTGAGCATGATGTCTATGGTATGGAATATTTACATTGGCCAGCTTGGGCTAGCTGCCTGCCTGTGCTCCTGCCCAGCTCCTGCATACCTGCTCATTCGCTCAACATGGGAGACTGGAAAAAGTCCTTTATTTCTCAGCAACAACTAAAGAAATATAAGTGTTATCATCATTGTTCTCATACTAAATCCAAAACACACAAAGAACAGAAGAAAATTAACTCTGTCATCTCATTTGAAACCAGGACACTATGTTTCCATACTTTTGTCGGATTAGATGGATATAAAAGCACACTTTACTTTTTAAGAAGCTGCATGCTTGTCCAGTATAAAATGAATACAATAATCTATAGCTTGAGTCTCACAGCAGGATTTCAATGGCTAGGTTCCAGGTTTGTACTCAGAGCACAAAACTTCAGACCTAAGTGATAACGGATTATTTTCTAACATCACCCTGTTCTGAATATTGAAGTACTCTACACACAATGACAAATCCCCCAAACTTCAATTCTGCATCGTGCAAGAGCATCTCACTCTCTGCTTACAAATTCCATTTGTACTGTACTGTTAGTTTTCCAACTGTTCAAACAGAAACTCTGTTTTGCTAACAGCTTGTTGAGAGAACTCCATGTTTTCCCAGTATGTGCTTGAAGGAGATTTATGAGTCTTACTAAAATGCCAAGTCAATCTGTTCCCTTCTGTCAATCAACTCCCATAGAACAAGTATCTCTGCCTCACTGGCTATATTTACATGCAGATGTACTGCAAAAGTTTAATTAAAACTCTAACCACAACTGATCATGAAATAAATTCCAGAACACTGTTTAAGAAATAATTTGGTAGGTATTAGGTAAGCCTTTTCATGAAGAACTTTTCCTTCAAGGGGTCAGTGAAGATGAAAGAAAGGATAAGCAATATGAGTAATTTGACAGAATGATTCTTGTGAAAGAATTTTGATTTCTGCTGTCAGTTGATTTTTAAAAAGTTTGTCTACTTACAACTTGCTACTTACCTATTTCCCAAGAATAAATAATTTACACTTACAAGGAAGTACAGTATCATACTTACGTTGCTGACTGGGGGTGAGGAGAAGAAATCTTGTAAATACGGGTCAGGGCAATCCTAAGAGCAAATACAGGCTGCGTGGAGAATGGATTGAGGGCATCTCTGAGGGGAATGACTTGGCGGTACCTGGTTGATGAGAAACTCAACATGATCCATCAATGTGCGGTCACAGTCCAGAAGGCCAACCGTATCCTGGGCTGCATCAAAGGTAACGTGGCCAGCAGGGCGAGGGAGGGGATTCTGCCCCTCTGCTCTGCTCAGGTGAGACACCCCTGGGAGCCCTGCATCTAGCTCTGGAACTCTATATGTATCTGCAGTGATAGGACAAGGGGTAATGGCTTTAAACTGAAAGAGTGTGGATTTGGATTAGATGTAAGAAAGAAATTCTTCACTGTGAGGGTGATGAGGCACTGGCACAGGTTGCTCAGAGAAGCTGTGGCTGCCCCCTCCCTGGAAGTGTTCAAGGTCAGGTCGGATGGGGCTTGGAGCAACCTGGTCCAGTGGAAGGTGTCCCTGCCCATGGCACGGGGGTTGGAACTAGGTGATCTATAAGATCCCTTCCAACCCAAACCATTCTGTGATTCTATGAAATAGGCAAATCAGATGATAATTTTTGCAAGACTGAATTTTCATATCTGCAAACAATAAAGTATCAGCCTGTTCTATTATATCAATTTATCAAGAAAGCAACTAAGAAACAAGCTGGGTATTTCTCATTCCCTTGAATTCTGTGGAGTTCCAGTGCGTGCAAGACACTGCCATCACTGGTGTAAGTGGCAAATTGGGGGTTAGTATAATGGTGCCTAACCTACATTGTATACAAACCGAAAAAATGCAGGTTTCAGGTCTCTAACAGCTAAATCTGCCATATTATAGGTTAACTATGAGTGAACCAGAGCACCGAGGAGTTAGCCAGCACAGTCAGAGCTGACACAGCGGGGGGAGCAGCCCTTTGAGAAGGTAGTGATAGGAGTTAGGGGAATACACAAAGGGAAGTAAGTCATGTTAGGTGAAAAAAATAAAGGACTGGAGCAGAAGCAAAGAGAAAGAAGATGAAAGTTCATCTGTGGAAGACTGACTACCACTTACAGAGGACAAGAACCTGACAGTCACTTCTCATGTTTTGCAGTGGTTAAGTGCTTTTCTCAAAATAAAAAAAAAAAATAGGATGTCATAATATGTAAAATAGACATGTATGTCTTAAGTAGATTGTTAACAACTGTAATTCCTCTTGTCCACTGAAGCAGGACAGCTTCCTGTCTGTTTTCTTGTTAGGAAGGAGGTCCAAAGGGAATGAACATTCAGCAGGACCGAGAAAAATAGAGAGATTTAAGGCACTGCAGACAAATTCAACAGCTGAAACACATTTATTTTTTCATAAACAGTAAAAGTTGGTCAGTTGGTCTAATATGAGAATATTAATAACAAGGGATGGTTATGCTTGCAGAGGTTTTACATCATTGACAAAAAAGTGACAGCAGTCACGTGGCCTGTTTCAGAGAATATAAATGTGGTCGCTACCCATCACAGTCATCGAAAGAGGAGCCAGACTACCCCAGCTGTTCTAGTGATTGCAGGTGTAGCCCAAAGTACTGAAAAAAGTTTCAGTGGACAAAATTCCTGCACAGTCATGGGGCTTTGTCCCCTACCACACTGTGTACTGGTAGCAGCTCTGGCACTGTATAACACTCAAAAGTTGCCTTTCTGGCTTTTTTTTGTCCTACATTCACAGGCCAAGAACTTCTGGTAGACTCAGTCTGTTGTCAGCTGACTTAGTTTGATCCTCATAGTCCTTCTGAATGCAGGGTCTCATTTCAGTCCTCTGGCAGTTCACTTCAATCCTATGGCAGTTTCTCTGCCATATCATCTGCTCTTGGTCCACTAGAACAGGCAAAATTTGTTTGGAACTTGCAAGGTGAAAGCATCCTGGGTCAACGTCTCTCATTTATATAAGTCTGTGAGAAAAAAAAAACCAAACACAACAGTCACGTCATTCTTTCGCATGAGCAGGAAGACAGAAGATAATACACCACAACAATATCCAGACATGGACTACAGAGACATCTACCAACATGTCAAACTTTCTAACTTTTCATCCGGAGCCCAAATCTGATTGTGTTAGCTTGGAGATCACACAAAGAAAAGGACGTCAGAAAACTACAATTAATGTCTGCGAGTCTAGCAGAAATGGCCAGGAACCTTTTGCATTTTTGTGATCTATAGGTTATACTATGGGGATGGAGCAGAGAGTGATGGAGCTGATCTCTTTTTGTGGTATGAATACTATTTTAGGAAGAATCCATGAGAGAGATGGGTGAAACAGTGCCCTTTCCCACCTGCTCCTACTAGATCTTGTTCACTGTCAGGCCTATGAATGTCAGCAGAAGATGGAATTTGATGGGCTGGGTGAGGTACATGAGTGGAAGTCTAGACAGAGGGGTGAGAAAATGGGGTGAGAAAGAGCTGCTGGTGTTATGTATCACTGGGTAAAGATCTAGTTCTACAGTTAATTGACTTCATGGTCTTTTGGAACCTAGGTTTCCACCTCTTAGGAGCTCTGTTGGGCAGAACCAGGTGGCCCAGCTCAGCTATAGAACTGTTGTCAGGAGAGGGAGAGACAGGAGGATGCTGCAGGCTGGGGTCGTCTACTCAGATCAGAGATGACCAGATTTTTTCCAGGTGCAAGCACCTGAAGTGATGTGCTGTAGTTGCAGTTGTCATGCCCAGAGTGCCACATACACCATTTGGTCCCTTGCCAGGATCCATGTGTCCCCCACTTGCATGCTCCCTGTCCATGTCCCCTCCACCAGACATGTACTCACCAGAGGCCAGCTCTTGGGCTGTGGAAGGGGTCTGGCTGTGCCTGGAGAGATCTGGGAAGTTCGTGTCCTGGATGATGCCAGCAGATTGAGTTTGGAAGCGGGCTGAGCCTGAGGTGTGCTAAGGACCCCTGGCCAAGGTGGCCCTGGGACTTCCACTGGACACTCGGCTCTGCCCTGCTGACAACAGCGTTTGAACACTCAAGCACTCCTTGTTGACCTGCCATCCAAGTATCTTGTGAAAATCATCTTTAAAAGGAGAAGTGCATCTCACAGCCTTATTTGGCTTAGTCCTTTCGCTAAGGGAAAATGTTTCTTTGCCTTTTGTTTCTGAACTGAGCATTGCTCTGTTGACACAAGCCTCAGCCTCAGCCTGGCTTCTCAAAGTGGTGTTTCATTTTCCAGAGAGTTTTTGCAGAGGTCTTCTCCGACAGTGACCTACACCATGGTTTCATTTAAACGTCAGTCTTGGTCTTTCCGTGTGACCTGCTGTAGCAATAACAGTGAGTGGAGAGTTCCTTTACAATTATGGTTCTTTTGTAGAGGCCTGATGAAAGTAGATAGTCTTGGGATGGGTGGACTGATAGGGCAAGAGAAGTCATAAAAATGCCATTACACCTATAGGACATGTAAAGACAGAACCTGAACGTAAAGATCCCACCACGAAAAGCTTTTCCTCCTAACTTGCCTACCTACGCCACTGCGGGCTCAAGGTGGAAAGCAAGCAATTGAGGAGTCTGACCTCTAGAGCAGACTGAAACCTAAAGATGTATGATGGTATATACATGATTTATGTTACTTGAGAGCCTGGTGGCATGTGCCCATGGGGAACAAAAAAAGGTTGTCTCTTCAGGTGTTCCATGTGGCAGGGATGCAGAGCAGGAGGCTGCCATGGGAAAACTGAGAGGACATGGCAGAGTCCATAGCAGTCTTCTGAATCCAGCAAGGGAGCAGTTTCTCTCCTCCAAAGTTCCCAGAACTAAGTGGACTAGAAGAGGTCTCCTCTCCAAGGTAATATTTTTTTGGTTTCCATTAATATTAGCAGCCAAAAATTCTCCCATCGAGTGTAGAATGACATTTCAAGATTTTTTTAAGTAGGTCTAAGTATATACTTCTTCAATGAAATTTCAAGTAGGATGTCCTCAGAGAAGCCTTAGGAAGGTTTGGTTTGGTGGGTTTTTTGCTTTTTGGCTTTAAAAAATATTTTTGATGCTTTAAACTGGGGCTTTTACTGACAAACACAGGAAATGAAAGGTTCTTATTTATAAGAATGTCTGAGACACAGAACGTTAGATACCATATACATTAATAAAGAGTTCGATAATTTAATAGTGGTATTGACTAACCGCAGAAGCCCAGCACATGCCTACGGGAACTGCCTGTTTGTATTGCACGGTGTGGTTAGGATATGTCTAGATATCTGGTATGCAAACTTAATGTAGGAACTGTTCTTTAAATTGCTGATTGTATCCTTGGGCACGTTTCAGTGAATTAATGGGACTTGCTGATTGGTAAAAAATAATCACGAATCTAAGTTTGCACAGTACTGTCTCACACAAATATTTGCCTTAAAGGTAGTAAGTTTTAAATGAGTGAGATAAAACACATTAAAAATAAAGAACGTGAACAAAATTAGCAAATCTAATTTAGCATTAAAACACTTCTCAGAAAATTAACCCTCATTTATGCCCACACAATTTAACAGGGGAGGCCAGATGTTTCTCAGCTGTACAACAGGTCACAACAGAAGAATTATCAACCTCTCATCCTCAAACTAGTTCTCATTCTTCTTGAAAGACATTTGCTTTATAATCAACTGAGATCAATACCTTGATTTATCAAAACGACACATTTAAACAAGGCACAAAACTCTGTCATAGATGTTAATGAAGACTGAGTGCCCAAGGGATTTTTAAGAATTCATTTTTCTTTAGGGAGGTGAGAGAGGTTGTGATTAATTCTAGCTTTTCCTCCTCTGTCTTGTAACAGGTCAAGTGTATGAAAGTGACCCAGAGTTACCCGTTCTACTAAAAAAAAAGAAAGGCAAAAAAAAGCCAGATATATTCTCTATTAGCCTTACTGCATGATAAACAAGAATTCAGATGTGGCAGGTGCAAACTTACTCTTGCTTTTCTGTGAAATTGAAAGACAAGACTCTAGGAAAGGCCATTCAATATATATCTGCTGAACCTAATCAGAATAATCTTCATGCTGAAACTAGCTTTGCATGTCTGCAATGTAACAAATCCGATACCTGCTTATAACACTCCCGAGTTTCCAGCACTTGGGCTCTAAAAGACATAAGCAAAATGTTTCATGAAGAGTAACTTGCACAACTCTACTTCCTTAATAATTAAAGAAACCTCTCAGACTTGGTGCACATGCACCAGCAGGAATGATGCCACTCAGAAATAAATTGCATCTCTGCTTAACTTTCTTCCCCAGCAGTATTAGAATCTGTCCAGTAAAATGACACGAACTAAATTTGCCATAGTGCTAATTTACATTGCCTTTAATGAGAACACAAGTTTTAAATCACAGACATAGAAGCACTATTGTGCATCCAGCTTATTTCAGCTCCACTTAGGGTGATAAGGCATTCTCTAGACAATTGTAATTATGAGTAATTTGTAAAAGTAATAAGAACTGCTTTTTATTACAGGCAATAAAAATCAATTCTTCATTCAATTATCTTTCCTGGCTATGATATGATAGCTGCCCTGAGTGAGTGCAACAGGAAACAAGCTGAGCTAAGTTCTAAAGGACAAGAACTATTAAAGATAAAGACAATAGTATTTAAGAAAAAAATCTACCAAAATTTCATCTCCATTTCAACTTCTTGTTATAAAGACATGGTAATAATTGCCTGGTACTATTACTATAATCCTTCTTTTTCTTTAAGACACAAAATTCACATATATTCTTGTAAATTTAAGCATAAGACTAATTTCATTGATTCAGTGGGATAATTCTTGTGGTTAAGGTGAAGTACAAATGTAAATCTTTGTAGAATCAGAGTGATGGTGAAGAAAAGTATTTTGCATGTGATTAGCTTCCATGCAATAAAACTTGTTGAACTCCAAGTTCAACTTTAGCTCCAATTTTAATATGGATTAGAGCTTAAAATCACAGATACCTTGTACTTCATAATACACTCTTTTTATGCTTCAGTGAAAGGTGCTTGTTTATTTTGAATAGAGGCAGAACTGGAGAGAGATTTTGGACAAACAGGAAAGTATCTGGGGCCAAGTCCCTATTTTTGATTTGTGTTCTTCTTTTTAGTTTAAAAATTTTCCATTTAACTACAGGAGTCTGGAAAAAGCAAGCAAACATGTCTTAAAAGCCCATTTAATAAAAATTTTGCATATTTCAAATTTTTTCATATATTTTTTGTTCCAGGGCAAAAGGAACTGAGGAGCAAGGGTGGAAAATTTAATTTTTGAGGTGGGATCCCATTTTTGTTCATTATCTTAGCCTCCTACTAAATCTGGGGGAAGGATGGGTAAAGAAATGCAGGGGCATAAAGATCTTCAAGCACACAAGTTTGATTAGGCGTCTTGCTGTGGTAATACTCTTTTCCTCATCTCCCAGAGATGTGAGATTTTCATGGAAGTGACAAACTGAGCCTCCCCTTGCAGAGCGGATTTGAGAATGTTCTGTTTTACCCCACTACCTTTGATCTCCCTTCTTAGCAAAGGAGAATAAGTGATACATTTGATTGAATTTTAATTCAGAACAATAAAAATGAACCTCACTGAGTCTGCACGAAGTGAACCACCCTATAAAGACAGTTTAATGGGCAAAGTACTCAAGGATTAGGTGAGTCTAAAATGTTATTGGGGACCCCATTTTTTACAACCTCTCTAGCATAACACATCACTACTAAGATAGCATTGGGTGACAGCTGAAGTCAGGAGCTGTTTGTAGAGCATTTTATTAAAAAAAAGTCCATATTTAATACATGCTCTGGATCATCTTTTCTTCAGGTTTTCTCAAATCTTCATCTGTTTACTTGTTGTATATCTCTTCTTTTAAATTGTATGTATTTCATAAATTTACCTTCTTCTCTTGAGTTCTGTCTATCAATTACTTAGAAGGGATAAAAAGACCAGTAAGAAATTTCCTGATTAATTTATTATAATACTTCTAGTTTGTAAGCATTTGGAAAGAGTGAGTTTTATGACATCATGGCAACCTCAAGTTTGTAGTCAAGTTTTCAGATCCTTCTCTGAAAAAAGCTGTGTTAATTGGCAACTTGCACCTGTAGCAACAGAAACAGAGCTACATGTTTCATAGGCAGAAGTCACAAATATCTTATTTGTCAAAGTTAGTTGACGGGAGAGGCAAGAGGATAAATCTTTTTGTATTCAGCTGGGGATTTCATGGTACCTTTGGGAAAGTGATCCACCCGAGAAATCCATTTCTTCCACCATTCTAGTTCTACATGAACCAATTCTGTTGAATAAGGCTTAACTCTTGACAGTTAATAACACAACTTGAATGAACTGACTATATCAATATGTTGGCAGCTTTGAGACATCCCCTCTTAGAAAACTCAAGTAACATGTATATTCATTAAAACAATTAGCCAAATCCATAAAATGCTGTCTCATATTTACATATGTAGATGGCATGACTTTGGAATGGATTCATTTTAGTGATAGCTATTTTATTTTTCCAAGAGATTTCTGTTTCTTTCTATTTTAGAAGGCTTATGTTATTTTAGTCCAGAGTGATATGTAATTAACTTTTAAAAGTTCATCTTGATTTTCTGCAAGGTTAACATAAACATGTTTAAACTAGTTATATTTAGGAAGAATTATACAGTCTTGGGAAAGCAGTTGCCTAACAGCTCTGGTTTACAATAACTAATTTTTAATCACACAAGTAAGTCCTATCTACCTTTTGCATGCTACTTCTTTTGAAGGAGTAAAGTGGATCTGATTCAAAAAGCTACACACCATCTGCATGAAGCAAACCGTCATGTTTTCTTCCTTGTTCACCCTTTAGTCCTTTTAGTCAGAGGACTCTGCTGATGTGTGGTGACTCAGGGAAGAGCAGTAAGGTGACGTTATGCACCCAGAGCACTTGCCCTGCTGCTGTGCTCAGACCTTGCTCTGCTTAGCGTAATCTGTCGGAAGAAGATCCAAGAAGATCCTCAAATAGCTTTTAGCATTCCATTGCCTTGGCTTTCCTAAGAGTGTGGGAATTCAGTCTAACTCTTGAGTGGATTCAAATGGATTTCCCTTTGGCAAAGCTCCATGGAAGTAGTTTAAAGATTAGCATTTTTACAGCAATTATCTCTCTCCCGTCTCATGACAGGAAAAGGGAACGAAACTACTGGGCCTACATAAGCAGCCATGAAGAAACATCAGAGACAGAGGCCACTAACCACAAGACTCAAATAACCTGAAAGCAAAACCTCTGTTTGGCTTGAACAGCATGGCTTTCTAGGGTAAAAATGCTGCCTTTTCGCATGAGAATCATTCATTCAAATGTAGGTATCTCCAACGCAGGCATCTAACATGAACAAGCAGTCTCAATTTAGCCAAAGGAGGAAATTGGTGTTTCATGCAAACAGTTATAATTCTGCAGTAGAAAGATAATTCATACCCTAAAAATGCCTGACTTTCTCTGTTGCCTAGAAAGGGGAACCTCATGTGACTAGCTGGAATGGAGACCTCTACATTGCAATTCTCTAAATTTGGATGAGATGAACCTTACTGTGGGTGCCTGTGTTTCCTAGTAAAGTTCAGACACTTGGGGATTTAAATCCAATCTTTGCTTGTGATGTTCTGTCATTCATGATCTAAAAGATAAAAGTGAAAGGGAAAGCCCATCCGTTTCTAACATTTACTTCTTTAGCAGAGGTTTTAATTTCTGCCTTTTCTTTAAAGCTGTGTGTGGTACATCTTGAAATACTTACACCTTATGTCCTCCTTGACAGAAATCAGAGAACTTTCTGGCTGTCTTGGATTCTGTTTTATCTGTGATAATTGATGTATTTATTCCAACTGTAGAAATAATGTGAAGACTGGCTTCAAATATTTCACAAGACCTTCCTCTAAATCTTTCAGAAGTCTTTTATGCTATCTTCTCTGCCATGACTTCTATACCCTCCATTTTTCTATGCACAGTCTTTCCTTTCTTCCTCACTACTTCCTGACCATTGCACTTTGCAAATCTATTTCTAACTGAAAGATATTTTCATGTTTTTCTCTAGATCACAACTGATACTGCAATTGGTTGACCTCCTTCTGTCTTGCTTGACATCCAGGTGAAATTTTAGAAAAATTCTTTCCAAAATTAAGTCATCAAGTTCATTAGAAGTTTTTCATCCTTCTTCTTGGCTATCTATCATTCTGCATGCTCTGCTCATTCTTAAGTTACTAATTTCAACCAAATTTTTTCTTGGGAACAGCTTCTCAAATCACTGCCTTTAGCAGAACATCCAGTTCACAAGTAAAGAAGGTGCTCATAGGAGGAAAAAAGAACAGGGAATTCTGTACTGAACTGGAGTACAGATTTACTACACACATCAGTAGATGCAACTCGATTCCCTTTAATCCTTCAGAAAATTCTGATTTTAATCAGGTAAGCTTGGAATAAAACACCTGCAAAACATCAAAAGGAAATATTTAGGCTTTTAGAAAAAAAACAGGGTGAAATTCTACAGTGAATGAACTATTTTTCAGAGTATAATGTGCCCAGCTCTAGTGTCAACAAGAGGTCATGCTCCCCTGCCTTCAGCAGCGAGTCTGAAGAGGAATGGCATAACCTAACCCCTAAAGCTCTCCGATGCAAATTTACTGTCATAAAAGTTGGTGCTCATTACACCAGCAAGATCCAGGTTTAATACTGGCAAGAGTAATGCAATCTTCCGCTGCATCACAGTTCCTCGGTCCTGAGCTACCCTATCCTTGTTATTCCACTCCTGAAACTCTCTTAAGTAGAGAACTTAACATTTGCATAAATTCCCTGAGGATCTAGGAAGAAAATGTTCCAAGGCCCTCCGGGGCTAAGTGTGTATGGTGAAGTATATGAATAAATCTGTCAGTTTTGAATCATTAGGAACGGATAGCTTTAGGGTTGATTTTAAATGGGTGCCAATATATCTCAGGGTTTTGCTAGAGACAGAGAATGGGCAAGATAAGCTTATATTATTCTTTTTGTTTGGATAGGGTTAATGTGAGTGTTACCAGGGATTGTGTGGGAGTTAATTGTATTAACAAGGAAAGACAGAGAGCCAAGCAGCGTCGCCTGAATGTCATAGCCATTTTTTCCTATTTTGTTGTGAGCAGTCTAGGTTGCATAAATCAGTACTGGCTCTGTTTGATTTTATAAAATGACTTGCAACTGTCTCATGGTATTTATTTTTTCCCTATGAATTAAAGACAAGTCATATAGGTGAATAGGAGGCAATGTTTTAAAACCCTGAGTTTAAGTATATATTATCTCAAATGTATGTGTTCTGGTCTTGTTAATGGGAATATGGACTATCGGAACATGTCACAGGAAAGTAAATCACTTATATTGTCTTGGAAGTCTGAACTTCAGAATTAATTACACAGGTTATGGCCTAAATACCTTTCTGTCCCTAAGGCAAGGAAGGATGGTCTTGTACTGCCAGTCTTCGCTTTGAATGAGCTGTGCCTGCTCTCCCTAAGATTCTGTGTGTGATCTTCTGTACATTTAGGTGAACAGCTCCAAAAAAGTCCACAAGTTCCATTGTTGAAACACCTAAGGTTTGATTGGTTGATGTGCTAAACACTTTGGTCTATGTATTATTTGACCTGGGGTTGGAGCGAAAAATGTTGCTGAAAGTCAAATGTATTTGTTGGGTTCACAAAACAGCGGTAACAACAAGACTCTCATGTGTGCTTATTAGCTGTCCCCAAACACTTAAACCAGCAGACTTAAACACAAAAATACAAATACAGCTTGAACTGAAAAGCAAAAGCTACAACTACGGGCAAGGACAAACTCTTTATCTTCTATGGATCACATTGAGTGTGAGGAAGACTAGGGACACATGCTTCCTGTTCCTTGCCTCAGAGTCTTTGTCTCAGACTGAGTATACTGGAGCAACGACACTTAAATGCTGTCATTCAGGAGGCTTGCCAGGTTGTCATCTCCAGGATGCCCCGAAATGACTGATATGCCACTGTGCTCTCTAAGCGAGGAAGTCCCCAGTGTGTCTAGTAATCCAGAGGATTTATTATGAAGCTGTATTCTCCAACAGTGGGCTCATGTGGATATGATAACAAATACATACGTATTTAAAACCCCCCAAAACCTGAGCTTTAGGAACAAGGGAGAGCACATAGATTGTCTGCAAAACACTGTGTGCGTTAGTCTTTTGCATAAACAAATGATACCAGAGGTCTTGTCCAAGAATAAGTGAGCAGATCCTTTGCTGTGTAGTAAGATGGTCAGGTCTTCTAGTAGACTGCAGGGAATATTCCCCTGCTGCTTACATGCAGCAGGTACAGATTCACCTGCCAGTCAGACTCATGGACACAACCCACCTTGGCTTCTAAGACAAACACCATACTGCTGCACATATACATAGAATCATAGAATAATTTGGGCTGGAAGGGACCTTTAGAGATCATCTAGTCCAACCCCCCTGCAATAAACAGGGACATCTAACACTAGATCAACTTGCTCAGAGCCTCGTCCAACCCGACCTTGAATGTTTCCAGGCCTCCACTGCGTCTCTGGGCAATCTATTCCAGTGTTTCACCACTCTTGTTGTAAAAAATTTCTTCCTTATATCCAGTCTAAATCTACCCTCCCTTTGTTTAAAACCATTACTCCTTGCCCTATCGCAACAGGCCCTGCTAAAAAGTCTGTCCCCATCTTTCCTATAAGCCCCCTTCAGGTACTGGTAGGCTGCTGTAAGGTCTCCCCGCAGCCTTCCCTTCTCCAGGCTGAACAGCCCCAACTCTATCAACCTTTCCTCCTCAGAGAGGTGTTCCAGCCCTCTGATCATTTTGTGTCCTCCTGTGGCCCCGCTCCAACAGCTCCATGTCCTTCTTGTGCTGAGGGCTCCAGAGCTGGACACAGAACTATTGCCATCAACTGTCTTAACAGCAAACTGTAATATTTTTGTTGTTTTAAATACATGAAGAGTGAGCAAAAGCCATAGGCGCAGAAAAATCAAGAACTATTTAGATATGACTGCAGTAACATCAGGTACTCTGAGCTTATCCATTGTGGACTTTTCCTGAGGAACACAAATTGACAGAACTGTAATAAATTTTGAAATTATTTTTCAGACATATTCTGTAATCTGTTTATTATATTTCTCATTTTCAATAGAGATGATTAAATATAAACTAACAATTTAACACAAAGAAAGAATCTGCGAATTTCTGTGACTATTTTTTTTGCTGTACCATTAAATGGAGATTCTCTTTGGACTGCTAGACTGTTAATTGCATTCTGACATTTTGATCTCATCTGCTTTTCAAATAGTTTTTTGCAGCTGCGAATTTTCTGGCAAAACACGATTCTGTGGAAAAATGCCAATTCTTCTTAAATATGATGCGCTGAGAAAATATCTCCTTTTTTTCTTTTTCCTTTTCTTTTTTTTTCTTGAAATTATACTAACGCAGGTTTCTATCAGAAATGAGCTTGGCCTCCTGCCAGATTTTCTGATAGAAGTCCAGACCTTTTGTGGCTCTGGGATGCCTCAGTGTATCAACTAGCTTCAAAGCAATGGTGTTTGGGCTTTCAGCATCCTCAGCTTCAGCACAGTCCAGGCATGCAGGCGGCGTCAGGAACAGGGAGTCTAGAGCACCTCAAGATTTTAACAGGTTCTGCACTTCCCAGGAAATGACAGAAGTCTGGCAAAGCACCCCAAACACCTTAAGAACTGAGTGGGATAGGGGATATGAAGAAGGATGAAAGAGGTTCAGAGAGTTTATCTGACCTGGACAAGACAGAACTCACAAACTTGTCACATCCTGAGGTGGAAAGACCTAAATTTTCCCTAGTCTTTTAATTATTACCACATCAGCTGGTAGCTTTCAGCTTTTTTTAAGTCCTGGAAATACCAACATCAGCTTCAAACTTCACAGCTCTGGGGCATCTCAGTCTGAAAAGATCCCTCAGATTCTCCGTAGTGCTGTTCATAGGAGGCCTGGACATGCTTATTTCTATTCCATTCTTTGATTTTAGGCATATAAGTAGAGATTCAGACTTTGATTTTTAAAGATATTTCTCCTTATAATAAAGCAAAGAAAAGAAAAAGGAAGTTGAAAAAAAGACATCAGACATCAATGACTGATCCATTTCTTTTTGACACCTTATTTTCCTAATGTTTTAATGGGATAGCATAACATTTGCATGAACATGAAATCCAGGAACATGGGCTTTCAATAATCAAACTGCTAACATAAGTGTCACAGCAGTATTTGGGTGATTAATGAAAGGTGTTTGTACAGCCAGTTATTCTGTTTCATTTCAGCAACTGTGCAAAACTACTTACAGAGAGTATGACATGTTGCTTCCTTTATAGAGCAGTCTCCATATGTTCATTAAGGTGGAAAAAAACAAGGAAGCTAAATGCAGGTGTCAGCTGAAACCTGCAGAGGACCGCTGCTTCATTGGATTGTGCTTTCTTCTTTGATTTGCAATTAACATATTTCTGGACTTCAGACATATTTCATCTATTGTCCCTGGGGTATCAGCATTTCATTTGTGTGGTTTGATTTCTTCCCTTTTTTTGCTTTTTAAGGGTTACATTTTTACTGACACAAAGAAAGAGGTCGGAGGGCAGCCAAGTATTCTGCTGCATTCGACTGCCAAGGGATGGCGTATTAGGATATTTGCTTCTCTCCCTATTTTTTTTTTAAAGCACACAGTTATCTTTATGCTTCAAATCTCTTGGGAAGACCATCTTAAATGAGGAATCAAAACATTTCAGGCTTCTCATCACAACTGTGAATTGAAAAATAAGCACTTACACACCACATTCACTCACCTAACTGAGGGACTTTCTTCAGCCTGTATTTAATGACAGAATTTTTGTATTTGCACCATAAGTGACAAGGTGCATTTCATGGGGCTGAACTATGGCAGCCATCCCAAAAGAATCCAGTACAGCAAAATTTGAGAAAATTCTCTGATTGCACCTCCTCCCTCTTGTCTCCTGCCTTCTGTTGCCTCCTTCTCTCGATGATCTCACTAAGAAGGAGTGAGCAATGTTGATGTATTAAGGCTACTCCCTTAACTTACCCATTTTTAAAAAGGGTAGGAAGGAGGACCCTGGGAACTACTGACCTGTCAGCCTCACCTCTGTGCCTGGGAAGATCATGGAATAGATCTTCCTAGAAGATATGCTAAGGCATGTGGGGGACAGGGAAGTGATTCGAGACAGCCAGCATGGCTGCACCAAGGGTAAGTCCTGCCTGACCAACCTAGTGACTTTCTATGATGGCATGACTAGATCAGTGGAAAAGGGATGAGCTACGGTTGTGATCTATCCGGGCTTCTGTAAAGCCTTTGACACAGTCCCTCACAACATCCTTCTCTCTAAATTGGAGAAATATGGATTTGATGGGTGGACTGTTTGGTGGCTAAGCAATTGGTTGGAAGGTGGCAGCCATGGCATAGGGGTCAAAGGCTCGATGTCCAGATGGATGCAGGCGACATGTGGTGTCCCTTAGGGGTTCGTACTCGGACCAGTGCTGTTTAACATTTTCATCAGTGACAGACAGTGAGATCGAGTGCATCCTCAGCAAGTCTGCAGATGACACCAAGCTGAGTGGTGCAGTTGACACGCTAGAAGGACAGGATGCCATCCAGAGGGACCTGGACAAGCTGGAAAGGTGGGACAACGTGACCCTCATGAGGTTCAAGAAGGCCAAGTGCAAGGTCCTGCATCTGGGTCGGGGCAACCCCTGGTATTAACACAGGCTGACAGATGAAAGGATTGAGAGCAGCCCTGCTGAGAAGGACTTGTGGATAATGGTGAAAGAAAAGGTAGACATGACCCAGCAGTGTGTGCTAGGAGCCCAGAAGGCCAACCGTATCCTGGGCTGCATCAAAGATGCATGCCCAGCAGGTCAAGAGAGGTGATTCTGCCACTCTGCTCTGGTGGGACCTCACCTGGAGTCCTGCATCCAGCTCTGGAGCTCCCAGCACAAGAAGGACACGGAGATGTTGGAGCAGGTGCAGAGTAGGGCAACAAATTTGATCACAGGGCTGGAACACCTCTCCTAGGAGGAAAGGCTGAGAGGTGGTGCTGATCAGCCTGGAGAAGAGAAGGCTGTGGGGAGACCTTATCGCAGTCTTTCGGTACCTGAAGGGGGCTTATAAGAAAGATGGGAAAAATCCTTTTAACAGGGCCTGTTGTGACATTACAAGGAGTAATGGTTTTAAACGAAGGGAGGGTAGAATTAGGCTGGATATAAGGAAGAAATTTTTTACAACAAGAGTGGTGAAACACTGGAACAGATTGCCCAGAGAGGTAGTGGAGGCCCCATCCCTGGAAACATTCAAGGTCGGGTTGGATGAGGCTCTGAGCAAGTTGATCTAGTGTTAGATGTCCCTGTTTATTGCAGGAGGGTTGGACTAGATGACCTTTACAGGTCCCTTCCAACCCAAAGCATTCTATGATTCTATGATTCTATGAAACCAGAGAAAAGCAGCTTAAAACTTGCTTCTGTAGTGGACTCCCATTTCTTATCTTCAAGGACAGTGAGTCACGAGAATAGCTGGCATTTGGACAGAGTTGCCACAGGTCATTGTTTCTCTCCTCAAGCTGGCCAGAAATCTGGATGAGAGAGGCTGTTTGCACATTGGCAAGACTTATGGTGGTATTTGAAAGGAGGTAGTTGTCACACTTAGCATTTCCATGTTGAGAAGAATGTACTTCTACCCGGAGAGGGAAGTTAGTCATTTAAAATCCTGGGGAGAGGGGGGAAGATAGTTTCCCAGATAAACATTAAGAAGAGTCAACGTGTAACTAAAAAACCACGGAAATACAGAGATATGGATGTGCCATGAAAGTGAAGACCCTTTTTTCAGGATTCACTGTTATCTCACAGACTTCCTTCATCCTATACTGTTTATGCTGGTAGAAATGTCAGTACATCCTCGTAGGTGCATGCCTCATCCATTTCTTGGACATGATAATATCCGTAAGGCTCATTTCTGTGTACTTCACATGGTTTCCTCTTGAAGCTTCCCGTTTCAGATATTTAATATCAGCTTCGTCTATAAATACGGGTCTGTACTACATACTTTCTTGTATATGTATATGTCCTTTTATCCTTTTGCCACTTTGCTGTCTTAATTGGGGTTATGGTATGACCAGGGAATGAAGTCATAGGATTTGTCCAACCATTTTCACTCTCAAGTCATGTCCTTATCTAGTGTAACCCTAGAAGCTTCATAAAAACATTCAAGAAATTGAAACTTGATAGAGAAAGCTAACCCTTGATGACACACTGTAGTCTTTTCCTAGCCCCTCATAGTTGGAAGATGATTTAAGAGCTGAAGCTTCTAAAGTGCAAATTTTGCCTTGACCTGTACCTGTTATATCCAAGGAGGTAAGTAGGTGAATACATTTAAGCAGAACAAAAAAACTTTTTGTTTAAATACAGAAACCTGTTCTCTTTTGGGATGCATGCAAGTTGACCAAGGAAGAGATCTGATAGCTCTGCTGAGCTAGAGATATTAGAATTCAGTATTCCTAGGTGGTGCCGGATTTTTGTTTATACAGGGTAGCATTCTGCAGAAGGTTCATACTGTAAAAAACTGCTCTGGCTGCCACAGTGTGGGCATATTAGTATGGGAATACTCAGTATTGCAGCTGCTTTTTATAGTCATAGTTTTGCACCTGATGTATAATACCTTCCTCAAGAAAATGATTAGGCAGTAGTTCAGGTAAGAGATCTGAATGTTAAAGAGCTGAGGTAGCACTGGACTACTGTATCTGTGCAGAGTTGCTTGCTAGTAAAATGAGTTCACGGACTAAACTTGGGAATTTTTCTTCCTCCAAAGGAGAGTCCAGCCTGTGACACAAAAGCTGTCCGAGTCTGGGTATTTTCCTCTTCTCAGTTTAACAACAAACAACTTTGGCACTAATGGTTTCTCAGATGACAATTGTACCTTCAAGAGCAAGTGTAGCTCCTTTTCCTCATAAGGATCTTCCAAAGCAGGCACTTTGAGGATTGCCTGATGGAAATCTCTGTATTCTTTAATGCATCTTTAAAGAGTTGCTGTCCCTCTAATTGTTGTTTTTTTTTTGTTTATGTTTCTTATGAATTAAATACCCACCTGAAAATATTTTATTGATTTTGTGTCATTCTCTACATTTTCCTCTTGTCTGACTTGGTAAGGAAGGAGGGAGTGAAAATGGAGATTGAAAAAGTGTGAGAGTATCTTTTCTGTGGGGTAAAACCTCTTGGTCAGTGATTGTGGCTGTGACAACAGCTCAAAAAATACAGAACATCTCTTTGCATAACAACATCTTAAACAGATTTCAGAAATGCAATTTACAGGGAACAGCATAAGCCTAGATACATTCATCTATCTGTACTACACTTTCATATAGACATTTCCTGTTTAAAACCAGTATTTAAATATACAGCGGCCACAGTAATTTATGGTGCAAACCCTGAAAAATTCTAAATCAGGATTAGTGACTATTAACTCTATTAAGTTCTATTTGGCAGTCGACCAAAGTGTCAACTGAGCTCACATTCCTCTTTATGCAGTAACTAATGCTGGAGAAGGCACATGTACAATATCAAGTGGAAAAAGGTGTCGGGGGTAATACTGCAACTATCAGGCCAAATTCTCTGCTGGCATAACTCATAGTATTTCCAAGCCAGATATTTCAGAATAGCCCGTCTGTCTTGAATTAATTTTTCGTATTCAGTTTTCAATATGCAACTTTCCAAGTAATGAGGGTTTTTGAGCTGTATGACTCCTATTAAAGTCAATAGGAGTCATGTGGCTAAAACCCCATGTGAAGCTTGAATTTATTGGAAATTGGCATCTGGTGCTGAGAGCACTTCTATTGTTTGGTCTTCCTGCCCAATCATCGCTTTCTGCCTGGCCATGTAGCCTCTTATGCTCCTACTTGCTGGAATCTCCATGTCTAACCTTTCTATTCCTTCCCCAATTTCTTTCACACTAAAAATAAAAGAGCCTCCTCTGTAGAATCATTATTGCCTCATGCCCTTTTGTTTGGATTTTCTGTGTGCGGCTGCTTTGTTCTGCCTCAGCTGTTGCTGAACTTTGCTGTTGGCTGCAGTGAATCATTGCATTGTTCGTGCAATCAGTTACGTTTGCACAATACTTCAGGATCTGGTTAAATGAAAGATGCTCTGAAAACAAAAGCCTGGCACCTTACCATTTTATTCTGCAATGCTAGGGGTTAAAATATTGTCAAGTGAGTCTGAATGTCATTGCTTTACTAAAATTGAGCTTCTAGTAGGTGTTATCAATTATTACTTGACAATTTCTTGCTCTCCCAAAATGATGTTAATCCACTGAAATCAAGGGCAGCATTTCAATTGATGAGAGATGCACGTTAGCTCCCGACACTTTTTAATCAGTGTGAATAGGACTGCAAAATCCAACCCTGGGAGTATTGCTGTAGGATTTATTTGTCAATAACTGAAAGCAGCGTGTATTTTGTTAAAAACACCAAAAAAACCTTTTTGTTTTGGTTCCCTATACATTTTATATTGATGTGCTTGTGGACAATTTGCTAATTTGTATATGTATCTGAAGGGTAGCCTCAAAAAAAAATTCTATTTCTTTTTTACTGTAAAGGTTAGGGCACTGGCCCAGTTTACATCTGCAATGTGATTGAAAATAGTGTTTCCTCCAAGGATTACTGGAGTAGTTTTGAACCAAATGGAAAAAGAGACATCTTCACAGAAGAAGATTTGTCCTTCTCCCAAAGGTGGCTGTGAATATCTGAGTTTGAAATAAGGGTTTTATTAAATGGCAATGTAGTAGATTTTACATAGAGTTTTAAGAACATTGTATAGGAAAGTTATTAATGATTAAGTATTGCATGGCTCTGTAATAAAGGATAGAGGCCGTCCAGTGTCCAGAAGAGAAAATACAATTCAGATTCCTTCAGGCATTATATGTTTTTAAAAAATAATCTCAGGATTGAAAATCAAATCTATCAGGCAACACTAGTCAAGCAACTTGGGACTGTGCCAGCCAGCCTATATTAAGGTATAGCTAAAGCAGACTGAAGATTATCTTCAAGGAAGATATTGAAGAGCAACAGAGCATTGAATGAATGTAAAACTCTTCCTGGGACAGTTGTTGTTGAAAACGTGATTAGATCATCATATTTTAGCACGGATACACTATGCATAAAAGCAGTGTTTGTGTGCAAGACAATTTTACATTTATTCAGTCTACCAAAAAGACTTTATTTTTTAAAACTTTTCATGGAGTGGCTTTAGCACTTATCTAAAGATGCCAGATATTAAGAAGCTTTGTTTGTTTACAAGAGGTGCAGCAGCTGCAGTGCAAACATCAGTCCTTGAACATCACTCCTTGCCCTCATTCTTTGGGCTGTGCTTATAGATAAATGCATCTATTATGCGTTATGCATTTCTTATGCATCTCTTCACCCCCAGTGAACTCAGTGGCAACTGCCATGATGATTTTTCAGGGTTTACCCTGAAAAAAATGGATTAATGTTCTTAGTACATTTTACTTGTAAGACTACTGCTGCCCAAACTAAATTGCAAGTGTGTTTCCATTTGACAGGGTTCAAAATGACCTTTGCTCATTTTCCACAGGATTTTTCATGGAGCATTTACCGTAGCCATATTTATCCAAGTAGTTTCTTCAGAGTTTCTACTTTTTTAGAAGTCCAGTGTTTGACTTGAGAATTACTTTTTGTTAAATAAAGGATGCCAGAAACAGACAAAGATAAGATTAGTAACATGAGCACATAGAAGTGCTAATAGTAATATTAGTATTTTGGAGAGGGCAAGTGGATGAGAGCGTTGTTTCTGAAGGGAAAAAAAAAAAAGAGAAAGAAAAAAAAGAAAATTTTCATTAAAAAATAGGCTCTCTGTAGCAAATGTGATGTAAGCTAAATCTGAACTACCCTGGAGAAAGCAAAAAAATGTGTCACCCTATGAAACATCCAAACTACGTAGTCCCCCAGCTAAAAGATTTAGCACAGAGAGTTGGTTTTAACCTAAAGAAGACCAGCACTTTAATCTTTTTGCTTGATTTTCCTTTCAAACACAGTCATCCGTTTAGCTCCCTGCTGTCCTCGTGAAGAATTTCCTTAACGATGAAATCAGGGTTCGGAGATTTATTATGCAACGAGCAGAGCAGGTTCAAGCTGATAAAGGCTTCCTGGGTGAGTGAAGGATGCTTAATGCCAGGGAAGATAGTGTTTTAATGTGAGGTTCTTGACCATTTATTACACAAAAATGTTAATCTGATAGTGTTTTTAATCTGCTTGTTATCAGTGGTGGCTGCTTGGTGTTAAAGACAAGATAAAAGGGAGTGCTGAAGAAGCAGATTTGGGGAGCGCTCACTCAGTTAACATGCCGGATACAACACACCTGCTTCCCGTTTATCTGCTCTTGCAGAGCAAGGAGGAGAGGGCTTTTGGCCGTGATAATGCAGCAGCTTGGCGGTCTGATGGGGCAGTGGTGTGCACGCGCTAAAAGGAGACGGCACGAGAGATAAGCCTCGATAAAGATTGGGACAGTCATTCCCAGGAAACTCTGTGGAGTGGAGGAGGATTTGCTTTACATGCCATTTCGAAGGGTGCTCCAAATACAAAATATTTAATCCCTTCTCGCCAATCCGCATCCCCCTCCCACCCCACTAGTGCTGCATGAGCTGATGAATTAATGAAGCCAAACATCCTGCAGATTCGCATCCGTGTTGTGCCCTGGGCATGTCCCGGCTGATGTATAGGCTGGTCCTCCTGCTGAAATCTTGGCAGCCAAGCGACATTGTGACTAGTCCTGGCTTTCGTGCGTGCAGCACCAATTGCTGGTGTAAAATATAGAGTGGTTGGGAAAATGGGCTGAAGTCTGTGCGTGGACTCAGGAGTTATTGGAAAGGGTGGCCTGGAGGATGAGCACTGTTATCAGAGAAGCCTTGTTTTCTAAAAAGTCCAAGATCAAGGTTATCTCTGTCTGCAAAACAAAAATATAATCTTCTTCTTGAAGGACTGGGCTCAGTAGTAAAGTTTTTTTAGGTGTTTTTTTGAGTTGCCTCAAACATTTGCAGTCAGTGGAGTAACTGCATAGGAAACAGCTTGACCGTTTCAGAGAACACGGGGGATTAAAATAATTTACCTTAGGATGAAATAACGACCAGTCCAAGTTTTTCATGCCTAGGAAGACATGAACTCATTTCTTGCTCTGAAACTTCCATATTTCACACAACCTAGTAGAGTACCATAGCGACCAGCCATGTTTTTATTTTGCAGTGACTGCTTTTTACCCAAATAACATATTTACAGTAAAATTTCTGTTGAAATCAATAAAAAAGACTCCTTTGGCAATGCAGTATCTCCTAATGCAAACTCACACTGTTAAGAAATCTCCAGCAATCTCGTGGGCTGAAGGTAGGTTCACACAGCGGCTGGTCTGAGGGGGTACAGCCTGTGCAGGTGCATGCACACTGGCCTTACTGCAACTGATGGAAAAAGCTGTGGACACCCAAGCTAGGAACAAGTTATATATTAGGCAAATAAAGCATCCGAAACACTGACTTCAAAAGCTACTTTGAAGCTAACAGTTTGAAGTCTGCACACGCTTCAGTGTAGTGTGGATGTGAGCTGGTCAGACGTACACAAGTGGGTAGAGTTGGGTGGGTGCTATGCAGGTGCTGCCCAGCATCTGCTGGCCAGTGCAATCAGCGTATTGCCAGCAGTCCTGTACCACACCTTGTAGTCAAGTAGGATTTCTCTATCGACACATGTTAAAATCAAAGGAAACATGTATTAGCAGTTCCATATTGTTGGTGTTCAGGAAGGAAACCACAGTTTAAGTGAACAAAACTCTCAAAGGCAGGGTAAAACTAATGAAACATCAAGTGTGTGTGGCTTAGTCAAACATTAATTTACTGATCCACCCAACTGCATTTAAAAATGTGTGTATTGAAGAGGAACGCAGCCAATAGCACAGAACGTCTGAAGCTCTAGATTTCCCCAAAGAGCACAAGCAATATTAGCAGAAGAGCTGCAAGGTTTCCCTAAGCGACTGGGCAATACTTTGTTGCCAAGACTCTTTAAATGAGGGTTTTCTCTTAAATTCAGGTCTGGGAGCTCCTTGCCCAGACCACCAGTCAGAACAGCCTTCATAGATGCTTATTTTAGGTTGAGAACTTCAATTTTTTCACCACAACAACAGAGGAAACATGTCTAGACAGTATGTCGTCACTGCTAAAGTTCAAGTCAATCTGAAGACTTCAAGCCCTGTCTTATTCAGTTTGTACTGGGAAACACAACGAAAATCTACAACGCTACAAACTTCTGATTGAAGGCAGAGGACTGATGAGAATGATGATTACAAAACAAATTGAATAATGTCAAATAATGAACTCCTATAGATGCTCTCAACTCAGCCTACATTCATTCCCCAGGAAATCATCAGAGTAAATAGTCTCTGTACCAAGCACTAAATAGGTTAAAACTACTGGGGCAGCAGGAGAAGTACTTTGTATGGCAGAAGCCTGGGTCCTTCTGGGTTTAGGGAGACTGTTAGCAGATGGATCCCAACTGATCTCTAGTGGCAGGACACACGAAGGAGAGAAGAAGCAGAATAACAGTCATGAGCACAAACCCCATGGCTTTATACATGGAGTCCAACAACCACAAGCAAATTGGAAGTCAGTGCAAGCTGCAGAGAATAGGTGTAATGTGCGTTATTCACTAGTTCTGCTAAGTAAGCGATCAATATATTTACTCCCTGGACAGAATACAATTTTGTGCTACTGCTACTACTCTGTGAAGAAAAATGACTCCATGGAGTCTGTGATCCTTCTCTGGTCAGAGCCTCCACTCTTCGAAAGAGATTTTTAAAGACAACTAAAAATCAGAAAAAACAGACTTACTGAACATTTGAGGTACACCAAAGCCAAGCAATTCAGACGTAGAATAAAATTTAATGGCTAGTGTTTAGCCCACTCTATTTTACTGAGATACTGCCAAGTTATCTGAATGGTTTCAGCAGTATGCAGTACTTCTGCACTCCCTACCTGTAACAAAGAGAGTTCATAATGAATTAAATCTTTTTGCTGAATTTCCTTTCATATGGATTGTTTAAGGAAACTTCTATCTCATCAGTGGGATTCTTTTATTTTGTTTCTATTTTTGATGTTTATGCTTATTCTTGTATCTGGCTTCATTTCTCATTAGCTATGGAGAAGGGAGAGAAGAAAGGAAGCTGGGAGCAATGAGGAATGGACACAGACTTCCAGCTAGAATGGAAAAGAAGTTACAGTGATGAGGCATGTTATTGCAAAACCTACAGCTTGGCTAGGAATTTCCTATATCCCTTGTAGGATATCACAGGAAGTTAAGAGAAACAGAAGCAGAGAGTCTCTTTTCTGGTAAACTCAAGGACTTTGTAAAATCATGGCAAAATCGGCCTAAAGGAACATTCTATTTTTTTGACCATTGCAGTTTATTACTGGGAGATTAATGAGAAGAGTTAGAAGCAGAAGATTAATGTGGTCTATTCTTATAACCTTCTCTCCTTCTCATAAATCTCCCATTATTACACATGCACTAAGCAGCATGTTGCTTCACCTTCTCTGAGGCACAAGTCCACTGACAGCTCCCTTTCATTTGCTTCAATGTACTCCTCAAAGGCCAATGTTTTACTATATAATCTCTACTCCCCTTAAAACTGTCATCCTCTTTCCCTCCATCAACACCCCTCTACTAATGGACAAAGAAGCCAAGAAGGAAAACAAACAATCAGACTCATGAAAATATCCTCTTTGGATCAACTTTTGATCTGAGCATACACATATTTAAATATATTTGTTGAAATACCCTGAAAGATTCCAAAATTAAGAAGACACTAGTTTGATTTTTGATTCTGTCACAGGTAAATTTTCTACTTATTTGTCTCCTTTTTTGTCTTGAGAGTGCTAGACAGCCTTTTCTTTCACTCTCGATCTCTGGGTCTAAAGAACTCGTTGAGCTAACGTCACAGACAGCCACCATCCCTTCAGCTGCCAAAGGGAATGCACCAGAAGAGGCAGAGCTGCCAGCCTAGGTGGACTCATACATGCTACGGCTCAACTTCAAGAAGCAATATGTGTTATAGACCAAATACACAGTGGAGTGGACACTGTGCTATCTAAACATGTCATAGTTATGAACAGCTTGCTTTCCTACAATGTGCCTGGGAGAAGAAGAAATGTTAGCTGTATTTTGATGTTATACAAAGATGAGGAACAAGATAGGGTTATTTGGGGTCACTCAGAACATCTGTAGTAGAACCAGAAACAGAGCTTCAGTACCTGGAGCCCTGCTCCAGTTATCAGTTGTCCCTACCCTGGTGACAAACTACCCTTTTCACTCTACGGAGTAACAAAATCAACTCTCCTTAATTGATCCTGGTAGAAATGTTGTCCCCTATAGCAACATTGCAAGAGATTCACAAGCTTCCTACGTGGACAGAGGCCAGAACAACTCTACCAAGTGCTGTCCTAAATTATTCTTGTGTAAAATTAGTTGGATACAAGATAAGAATAGCAGAAAAGGAGGAAGGAGAAGATCTGTTCTTGAAAGTTCTTTCTTATTATGCAAACACAGAGTCCAAAGATTTTCCAGGGAATTGCTGTGTTAAATAGCCACAGTTGTAAATTGCGAATTCATAAATGAATACAAATGTGTAGCTGTCATAACTGGCAGATGACACTTCCTGAAGGATAAGCTTGTACTCTTCCCCAGCGAAGGCGGCATGCAAGAGTTGCATCTCCTGAGACTTCTAATGTACAATTTCTTTGGCAATTCTTCCTAAGGCAGAACTGTTTTTAATTTAGAAGACGTCAACTTACTTGTACTAGTGGGAGAAATTAATAAGCCAAGGATGCAGGTCGGCTGCACTGTAATACTGAGTAGATATGTCTCCATTAATTGCAGGATTGTCTATGCTCACTTAAAAACTGTTCTGTCTCAGAGCTTGATCCTATTGCTTTTGCTTGTATAAAATTCCCTCAAGCTTCTAATGCCTTTTCTGCTGCTGACCCGTAAGGGGTGGGTTTGCTTCATGTCTGTATGCACCACATGCTGAACCGCATATTTCTTCTATCTGTGTAGCATGGATATGAATATAGTTATTCATATGTCCTCTAATACTGACCTCCATTTTGTTTATCTGTCCTGGACATTTGGAAAGTGCGATTTTACAGATGAGGAATTAAAATAAAAAGAATCTAAGAGCCATATTCAAATGGGCTGAATTGTACACAGGGCTTTGGATCTTATATTTGCTCCTGGCTGCTCTAAGCACATGGTGCCTTACTAAAGCATCAGTTGTTCTTCTGAAGCAGCCAGCTCTCTCCCCTGATCAGAGGTGGGCACTTCAAGCTGCCTGAATATAGCCCGGAGAGCCTCGATAAAGGGGATACTGCGAGTCTGTGACAAAACCAGATGCTTAAATCTACAACTTTCTGTCCCTTCTCCACCTCAACTCATCTAAAGGTCCTGTCCAGATTGGGGGCATTTGCTGGCATTCTCGAAGTCTGTCCTCCCATGACTCTGCAGAGGAAAACCCAGGTCTAAAGGACTAGATGCAGTGTTCAAGCCTGCAGGCATTCTGGCAGATTAACAATACAAGCATATACATGAGAATAACCAAAGTCCTTTAGGTTTCCCCATCCACTTCTCTTCGTGATTATTCCATCCCAGTAAGCAGTCTGTAATCTTCCGGACTGACTTCTTCCCCACATTCAGCAACTCCATTCACACTATTAAGTGAATGAAGCTCTCTAAATACCAGACACAGATTATGAACAATTAGATTTCCTAAATCTAAGGTTAGGGTAGTAAAACTTGAAACTTGCCAGAATTAATGCTGTGATCTCCCTACATAACCTACGTAAATGTTTCTAAATGAAAGCAATTAAAAGAAAATAAAGCTTTCATTCTTCAGTGAAATTCTGTACAGTTCAGCACACTCCTAGGCAATAAGCACGGGTATTTTTTGCAATGATTGCTTTTTTCTTCTGAATAAGGAGGTAGTCTTCCCCTGTGTACCAATACAGCTGATATTAAATTTTTGAAGGTGCTTGCACTTAGGATCAGAATTCAGAAGGTGCACTAGCAATACAAAATCACCAAGAGGTTTTGTTTAGGAAGTGAGTATCTTCTACTAGTTGAAGTATTCATAAGAATAGTTAAATTGAGTGGAAAATGTGCTATATTAAGTTACAAACAACTATTTTACTGTTTTTTAAGTATTTGTTTTAATTGAGAGTGAATTGAGATTTCTAGTCAGATTTTGATCTCCGTTAGACTAAAATACAGCCAGTGAATTTCCTAGATTTACACTGACATCAATGAAAGAAAAATTTTTTTTGAATGTTTTTTTTTTGTTTGTTTCCTATCATTTGAAAAACATTGAATAAATATTGGCAGTTTTTCTGAGGAATCATGTAGTAACACAAGCTTCTGCATATTACCAATAAAAGGCCTTTATAGAACATCCTTATTTGTCAGCTCCACGAAGTAGGGGCAATCAGCATTTTGTGCAATATGAACCACATTATCCTCATTAATAAAAGGACCGTCCTATCAGGTCTACAACTGCTATGAGCAACAGAGGGAATTTCACACTCCTAAGCAGGTGCTTACTGTTGACTTGCTGTTGCATCCTTTTATAAGCCAAAAGTATAGTGTATAGTATAGCATTTGATACAACACTAGACCAAAAATCAGATGTTTCACTGAATTATTTATGACCTGGGACAGACACACCTGCTCTCCCTGCCTTTCTAACTTATCACTCTTTGTATGTCTCTCTTTTTCATTGGGAAACTTTTTGGTGGAGACTTCTTTCTTTCTGTATAACACCGACTACCAAAAAGCCTGTTTTCAGCAGAGTCTCTAAAACAGTAATATCAGCAACAAACAACACCTACTACACAGTACAAATGGCTGCAAAATGGTGTATAGAAAAATAATGTGGAAGCAAATTTATTTGAGATCTTTGAGGTTCAGAAAATTTGGTGATTCAGTCTAATTGGGTGCATTAGACAAACTATATTCAAGGGATATTCTCCTGCCATGCTGTAAAAGCTTTTTTTTTTTTTTTCCTTTTTAAAATGAGAAATCTGGTTAATTAAATTTACTTACTAGAACAGCTTGTATTACAACGGTAGAAAATGACAGATGTCTTTCATAAAATGAGTCATATTGTGGTAATTTTCCCCTCTCCCCCAAACATTATGGACATATTTTCTGCTGTTAAAAAGCTATCTGTCATAATTGCTAACAAATTCAATGCAAAAATATTTAGAAAGAAAAGGTGTTCCACATAAAATGTAGAAAAGTTTTTTGGTGACATATATTCTCATTGCAACTTTATTCTGAGGGCTGTTAGCTGCTCGCAGAATACCGCATAATTTTAAAGGCTTACACTTATAAAGGCCAATCATGTATTAATTCATTTGGTATTCATTGAGAGACCTTTAATCATGATGGATTAATTTATTATAAACGGGGATATAATATGTTATTTCATAATATCACCACTGTAATTTAGCAATTAAACAGTCTGTTATTATTTCAATCACTTCCCAGATCTGTATCATGATACAATGTTTTGGTCCACGGTGAATTATTTTACATTACATATAAGACAATGGATTTTATTGGAGAGTTAACCTTTGGGGAAGAAGCAATGTATAAGGTGATACTTTGCTCCAATATTCTTCTTTGTCCCTGAGATGATTCATCCTAAATACTTAGAGCTAGTTAGTCAGAGGCTTCAAGTGATTACAGGTTGGATCCAAAGCTTGCTGAAGTCAATGCCGTACTCAGCATCTCAGACCCTATCGTGAGTGAGAGGGATGTAAATACTTAGCAAGAAAAAGATGCGAAGAGGACAAAAATCAGGTGGGTATACCAGTGAAGTGCAACCTGAGTTAACAAGTAGAAATGGTCAGCTACAAGAAAACCTAACCTGCTGTATTTTGAAAGCTGAGCGAGACTCCATTAGTGCTAACGTGTACTCCTGCTCCCTAGACAGACAAATATAGGGCTCTCCAAAGCGTCTGGGATGGGGCCATTATACCCCCATTCTTGAACAGCGTTCTTGCACAATACTTATGCCTTCTGACACTTTAAACTCAGAAGAGGAAATGCGGTGCATTTATGCTGATCCGATTTTACCAATGTCAGATGTCTGAGTGTTATGGTGAGCCACATGGCATGACCCGAGAGAGAATCTGGCTCAGAAGTATAATTTCCGTATTGCAGACGTGCAAACTGACATGCTTGGAAAAGAAATATCTTGCTTTGGTATCTACAGTAAGTGTGGAAAGATAAGAGACAGAATCTCTGGAAAATGATATTGAACTGTTTCTCTTTGTTCTAACCATGTGAGCTCGTTTCTTTCTTTAATGTGTGCCATTGTCTTGTTTGAATTGACACCATAGCAGAATCTAACTGCACCGCTTGCCACAAATTCTAAAGCTTTTTTTCTGGAGAGGGGAAAAGCTGGTAGAAGTTGCCAAGTCTGTTTCTCTGGCCGGACACTTGAGAACAAATGGATTTGTTACTTTGAGCTCATTTTTTAAACGCCCTCTATTGACATTTAAGTAACTGATTCTTCTCCATCATTGTTAGCTGTCTTTTTTCCTGCCCGCCAAGCGCTTGCTAAATTAAGATTCACAACCCAGGATAGTTCTCATATGAACCGAAAAGGAGTCAATATGTTTACTTAGATAAATGGTTATTTTACAAGGCAGTGTAAAATGCATGATTTTCTGTGGTATATAAAGCCATGAAGCACAATCCATCAAGAGTGACTCATTTAATCTCTGATGTATCAGTGGATGCCTTCTTCCAAGAGCAATCTGGAATAAGTGATTCACATTAGAGATCTGGAAAAAAGCTGCACAGAGAGCAAGGGAAGGGATCAGAATAAAAATTATGATAATGTGTACTCGATCACATGATAGAGATCACAAAATCCTGTTAAATCCTTCAGTGTATCACCCTCACTGCCCAGGATTCACCCTCTCAAAAGCATTTTCTGCTGCTTTTCCTGCTCATGTTTGGACTGGATAACACAGCTATCTGCAATACATGAAGAGCATTTTTACAGACTAACAAATCTACTAGAACCAATGGTTTTAATCTCTTCTTGGCTACAGAATCAAAGCCAAGTTCTGTGCAGGTGTAAATGGGATCTGCTCCACTGCCTTAGGTGGAGTTTCACTCATTTACACCATTAAAGAATCTGGCACTAAGGATGTTGAGATCAAAAGGTTCCAGTTGGCAAAGGGATGTGCAGAAGAGAATCTGTCTGGGGAAATATTCTGGGATGATTTATCTTTCCTGTGGAAAGAGGACTTATTTTTCCTTAGAGGAGTCTGGTATTGATAAATCCAACTTATATTAAATTTTGGGACATCTCTTCTGATCCTGCTAATTGTAAACTGGCCGGCCAGCTATGTAGGAAGACTGTCAAAACCCTGCATAAGGAAAACACAGTGAAACGGTCCTCTATGTGCACTTTCACATTGTCGTATTATATGCATATTGTATATTTTTGTTTTCCAGTGACAACATTGATTGGTGGTCTGTATTGTTCGTTTAATAAAAACAGGACTGGAACATCTCTTGTCACAGCTGCTTGCAAAACACACACCAAAAGATGTAGCATTATTAGTAGATGTGTCTTCATGATGCCACCTGCTGCATTGCCAGAAATAATTCGCACCTAAATTGGAGCTCCTGCATATGCAATGAAGCCTTTGCCATTATTATTTCAGAGATAACTAAGAAAGATCTCTTTGTTTGTTAATAATAATTTTGGGAAATATGGGAAGCAGTGAAATATCAAGACTCAATTAGAAAAATTATCTAAACTGACATTTCAAGTGATTAGAATAACACGATTCCCACTCCCCCACCCCCTCCCATTCTGTTAAACGTACACAGCAGACTTTTCCAAAGGGGCAGCATCAGTATATTTATGCTTTTATGTCTTTGGATGCTTATTCAGAATCCAGTTTGTTCCTGGACAAGGGCATACTGATGAGTACCTGGTATGTTTATTTGGATGGATACAGACATGCTTGGTCTGAAAGCCAGCTCCACGCCAGCAGCCCTCATCATCTCTCATTAGCTCAGTACCAACAGCCAGCCTTTTTTCCTCTAATGAAGGCAGAAAGTTTCCTTGCCTCTGCCCACACCCTGTCAGATAAGAGGAGGATTCTGCAGCAGGGTTGTGCCAGGTTAGATCAGATGTCTATCCAGCTCACCATCCTGTCTCCAGTAGTGGTCAATAGTGGACGCCTAGAGAAGGCTGTAAGAGTAAAGCAAGCTTAGAATACTTTCCATCTTCCATAACTTCGCTGTTCAAGGATGCCCTGTAGATATATCCACACTGAATTTTTATCACACATGTTAGGGATATACTTTAGTATCTGAAAACAACCTTAATTTGTACAGTCACCTCTTAGCAATGATTCCTACCTCCTCTCTTCAGGCCCCCTGTAACAGGGTTGGCAAGGTATGAAACAGCACCTGTCTGAAGTTCAAATCAGAGCGGGTGAGTACTCTGGAGAGGAGAATCCCTTTGTTCTGTGTTTCTATTAGTTACATCTATACTAATTAAAAAAAAATCAAAGCTAGAATAGTGGCCTAAGCACTACTGCCTGACCATTCATAGATATTTAGCTGACAGTGTGCTCCTTTGCAGACCGTTAGGTTGTACCAACTAACGCTCTCCTCCTAAATGTTCAGGCTTGAGTTGAGGGGCAGCAGCTACCAAGAGCAAGGTTGGATGCTGCCAGTCTGTCTGGGGCTGCAAGGATTGTGTGCAGACAGATACGAACTGTGCCATGCCAACAAGCCTTGTGGCTATAGGGTGGTCCTTGACTGTTTTATTCCATTTTACTGACATAATCGTAGAGGTGTGCCCACAAATAAGGTATAGACAATGCAGTAACATGAATCACTATCACCAGCACTATCAAAGCCAGTTTTATTAACTTCTGTTTCACTTGTCAGTCCTGAGAACAAGCTTTCTATCCCAGGAACACTATCTTTAAGGCAGAGAATTAAACTGCATAAACAAACTTGGAGACACGGAGGGTGTTCCCAGTTAAGAAGTTCTCCAGACTAGTTCTGCAACATGTGAAAATTAGTTCCTTTTGAAGTGTTTCCTCTCCTGCTTTAATGTCATTTAATTTTTCTGAACTGATTTTGTGAAACTTATGCAGAGATATAAATTTATATAAGATAAACCACTAATAGGGGTCATGGATTATCATTTTTGTTCTAGTAAAATCTTTGAAGACTAAGTCGTTAATCAAACTTCATGAGAAAGACTTGCCTGAGGTTTTTAATAGTTTGAGGTATGAAGTTTTTTGGAAATAACAGAGAAAAGAACTGCTTCTGTATGTTCACTCTTGTATTCAACCAAATATAAGAAGCTACAGCATGAAAGTATGTTCTTTTACTGTTCAAAGAAGAGGACAGAAAGAAAATTAAACTACAACAATGTTTTTTTTGTTTTATGGTGGTCAGCTTGTCTTCACATACAAAGGAGGTTTACTATCCTTGCTCTAATTCATACAGCTTTATGTTTACATAAATGCACCAGCTGATGATATTTCCATGTTTTTCCAAAAGGTGGTATCTGTGCAGTAGATTGTGAAATATCCTGAAAGGCAAGAAAATTGTATCTGAAGAAAAGGAGTACGTGGACAGAGTATTGCCTTCCAGAAAATCTCTTTATTTATTTGAACTTAGAATTTGCAATTCAGCTGCAAAGAAGCAGCATCTGGATCTTTTTCTGTTAGCAGTTAGAACTGGGAGAATTTCTAATACAGACGTACAGTATAGAACAATGTAGAGGTCTAATGCTCACATCCTTTCTTTTACTGACTACTACCCGCCCGCACGAAACCTGGAACTACTGCACCCATATAAGCAAGTTTGAAACCTCTGAAACAAGACAGGATTTTTTTCTGCAAGAATACAGTTAACCTGTACTAGAGACTTACAGAATATGGTTATCCCTAATGTAGGAATTAATGTACATTATCCCTAATGTAGGAATAACAAATTATTTTTCTCTACTATGTATAAGTTTTTACATGTTTGATCAGTAACTTTTGTTGTCCTTAAAGCTTAGTCAGGCTCTAGAGACTATCATTTGCCATTCTGGGGAAGATGCTCAGCAGACTTCAAGGGGTCACTCTGATTTATACCAGCAGAGGGTCTGGTAGGCTTTGGTGGTATGAGTAGAACTTAAATAATTCTCAAGAAAACAAAACTGAAATCAACACTAACATAAAAACCGACATGTTAATGTAGTTCTGATGTTGGTAGAAATAGACTTGTGTGCCCGAAACAAGATGGTTGGTGGGTTTAGTAAAGTGTGTGTCAATTTTTACTGGGTTTATTCATAATTCATTTATTAATAAAGATTTCAGCTGTGGTGGAGTCTTCATCCTACCATAACAGGAGCTCCTGACTTTATAACCTCACTGGAGCAACCCAAATGATGAATATGAGCTGAGGAATAGAAGCCAAATCCTTCTAGGCACTGTATATTTGTGCTTGCCAGAAAAATTATGGCCAGTCAAAGAAGCAGAAGATGGAAAGTAGCCACCTCTGCTTTGGCACTTCTCAAAGTCCACTGAGGCCACTATGCAAGCCTTTCATACTTGGACCTACATAAGTACCTTCTGAAGCTTGATACAGGAATTGGGGGGCAGCAGAGACTGCTTATTTATGAGTTACTCCACAGTCCCTGATGCAGCAGTTGCCATAATGCATAGCCTCAATGCAGCTTATTCATACTCTTGGCAAGAGTTATCCTCATGGGAAGCTGTGCTTTCAGATGTGGCTGGCCAGAATCTGAGCATACTTTACTGCTTCTCTTGCAGAGTATGAGTATATTCACTCTGGGGGCAGTTTTAGCATTTGGCCCTATGCCTGGACATCATTACTATTGGGCACTTACACTGAACACAATCACGCTGACCAAAGTCTGTGCTGAAAAGATTACATTCTCCCAAACCAATATTTTCAATTTGGCCCTCACGCTTCTGACAGCAGGAAACTTTTGGAAACACCATAGGCAGTGTTTGCTGTAAACAGTGCTACCTGAAAAGCCTGGTAAACGTCACAGGTTTCATGAAAGCAAGATAACACAGAAATACGGTACCCTCTGGTTAGACGGGATGAGCTGAAGTGAAGCAGTTAATATGCGCTCCACATAGCACAAAAGCTCTTACCGCCTTTAAGCAGCTCTTCTAAGAAAGAACCAGGTTAAAGAGTTGGGGGAAAACAGACAGAATTTACTTTAACTGTAGAGAAGAATATTTTCCTGCTTATACTGCAAACAGGCTTAGTTGTTTAAAATTTGAAAATACTATTCTATTTAGAAATGGGACTGACAAGAAGGCAGCAGTACTACATGCCAGGGTACCCTGAATCTAAAAGGGGAGAGAGCTTTGAATTTCAAGCTGCAAGTATTCCTATTCGTATCACAACTGCAGTAAAGTGTTTTGCTATATCTGGGCATAAAGAAGTATAAGGCAGCTAAAAAAGTTGGGTAAAAATCTGAATATCACTGCATTTATGGCATCTCCAGGCATTGGATTTACAGAAACTGTACTTGTTAATTTGCTTGGCAGAGGGGATTGACTGAAAAAAGATGATGGTACTCCAGCAACAAAACATTTACTTACTTGCTGAACTTAAACCATTACTGTGGTTGCCGTGGCTTCTGTGGGACTATTCCCATACCATAATCTTAAGCACATAATTAAGGGCTTTATTGGATCAGGGCCTGAACAACCAGTGCTGAATTCTATTGAATGCGCATTATGTTAGGGACCAATTGCAAGCTCATTAAAATGAACAGAAAGGATCCAGCAGATGTTGGATCAAGCCTCGTCTCAGGACTTTCATTAGAGAAACAACATTGTCTCTTGTTTATTCTTTTGCAGGTCACTGATTTCTCAGAGTTTGTGTCATTGATTATACTGTATTATCAATGAAGTTAGAAATTTGCCTTCAACTTAAATCGGTACAGGACAGGGAATGAGGAAACAAAAAGCAGAATCATGTACAGTTTGTGACTCTGGGTATCGGGTGCTTAAAAAACAAACAAGAAAGCAGGCATGCTTATGAATTCATGGACACTGGATAGACCCTGTTTTAGAGCACCGTGTGTGCCATGCAATGTTTGATAATGTGCATTACATTTCTTTAGAACAGCACTGAATACGACTTTATCCTCTCTCCTCTTCCCTCAATGCCCAGACTAATAAATCTCCCATTTGTCTCACCTGTAGTTACAATAAAGCTGTTCTCAACAGTGTTAACATCTGCCATGGTCATTCTTCTGGGGCGAGAAAGGCAGAACATTTTCATTGCTCGTTCATTTGTGAACACTAGTTAAGTAAAGCTGTCACTTGTGTCCCATTATGGATGAGGATTTTATAGCACAGTCTCATTCCTAAAGATAAACTGACATGGCCAAGCCCCACTTTTATAGGCATTCTTAAATTCTTCCAAGCCATATTTAAAATCCTTATGCTCAGCAATGGCAGGTGCCATGTGTTTTCACAACTACATTAACAAATACAATTTTGTGGCACTTGACCATGTCAGTGAAGCAGTAAATTTCTGTACTCTCTATGGTCAAGAATTTCACACAGGACTTTGCTGCAAATATGTAAAGCCCATTAGTACAGGAGCACGAAGAAGCTAAAATTAAAATACCTTTACAGTAAAAGCCAAAAAAAAAGAGTAAAGTCTGGGGATTTTTTTGCTGCTAGAGCAATGAAACGTGTCAGAGGAAAATGCTGATACAGGAAAAAAAAGCTTCACTGGGTCTCTCAACCTACTCTTCTTTTCAAACGACTGCCACCATTTTAGGTGAGAAGTGATAATTTGGCTTACACAAATGCTAACACAGGCTTATCCTAAAGCATCGTTGGCATTCAAAACTTTATGAACCTCTTTTCCAAACCCTCCTCCCTGTTACAGTATACTTACGCTGGGATAATTGTTCTCACAAATCTTTTTGCTGGCTTAGGGAAATGATAACCAAAACTTTCCTGGTTCCTAGCATATGCAAGTTGCAATGGTGTATCTGCACACCAGTTGTTAGCTGTTTCACTCACAAGTTCTGTATTTACCAGCATGATGCTTTGCTTTTTGAACTGAGACACCGTGGTGTTACTTGTAGTTGCTGAGGACCCCACCAGCTTCAGCATCTCAGGCACCATGAGGGTTGGGTGCGTGTTGCATCACGTGTAGTGCCAGAGGGTCTGTGCAGGGGGGAAGGATCATTAGCTTAACCTGCTTTGGAGAGGGATCTATGCTGAAAAACAAGACTAGTACCACTTTCCCTTCTCGCCAGATCTTCACCAAACTGCTCAGGACTCTGCAGTGGGTCTAAGGGTACCCACTGGGCAGGGCTTTATAAACGGTGGCAGAGCCAGGATAGGGTCTCTGGTCTCCAACAGATCCTGAGGCAGCTGTTAGATTTTGCAAGTGGGTATCTCAATTACCAGCAGCAAGCAGATGAGAAACAGCAGTTAGATCCAGCACAAATTCATATATTACTGTTTTTCTAACCCGTAAGCCATTTCAGTAGATATTTCCCAGATTTCCTATAAAATCATGTGAGCTACAGACTTTTTCTTTCTTTAAAAGAGAAAGATGTGATTCCAGCATAATCACCTCACTCCAGGGACTGGATCTTTTGGAAAGTATAGAAAACAACCTGCTCAAAGTGCAATATTACCCAAGGAACGGATTGCGTTACGGATTGCTCACAGACTTCTCCAGCAGAAGCCACTCCCGCAGGTTTTACCACAGGGTTTGGGGAAAAACTGTAAAGAACACAGATCAAACAAGAAAATTTTTTTGAATGCTTATGGTTTTTTGTGAGGCAGAAGTGTTTTGGAAGTTACACCCAGCAGCTCCCTCAATCTCTTAAGACTTCACACAAGGAAGCAAGGTTGGGGAGATCAGCTCACACGCTTCTACACTCTGTGCAGCTGCACTGAAGCCAAAAAGGCTGTTCACGGAGTGGCCCTTTGAAGTCAGAGTTTTGTCATTGATTCCGAGAGGCCCAGGATTTCATTTGCAGTGTGTAAGGTTAAGCATGTATGTAAGTCCTAGCAGAATCAAGGCTTAAATGTGTAAACCTGTTCAGCAAGAGTACCCAGCCTTTAATGTCCCGTGAATGTGGTCTCTCTTACTGCGTGACACTGGGTAGGCTGCTATTGCTCTTCACTCAAGCGCAAAAGATTCGTTTAGTATGTGTCTGTCCTTCATAATTGTAAGTGACTCAGGATACAGCAAAAGAAAGGCATTAGTAGAGCTGCTTATTAGTGGAGGGCCTATGGAAAACATTGACAGCATCAGACTGATTAAGAGCCACTATTAATCTATACTTCTGTCTCTTGTTATCCAAAATGCAGGCAACCGGTTTTCTGGATTGCTCACTATGTCAGTAGTTTGTACAGTGTTTATACATTAATCACTGAAAATAGGAAATGTGTAAGAGATTAAATCCTATGTTCAGAGCTCTTTTATTATGCAAGGAGTTCTATTTTGTAATAGCACATTTTCTGCATGCTTTAAAATCTGACCACTGTCCCTGTCTGACTAAAGACTATTTCTGTAAAACACTGCAGAACCCAGGTTCAGAATAGAGCTACCTCAATTATGCCGGATGATCAATGTTTTCATGTTTAAATGAACAGTAAAATCCAGTTTCTCTAACTTAAACCAAACCTACACTTAATCTTTATGATGCTGATGGTTACCTAAGTGAAAAAAGAATCCTAAAGACCATGTGTGTCTGATGTACAGTGTGTCCATACTGCTGAATGTCTTCGCTTAGTATAGTCTTGTCTCTAACAGCCATACTGTGTATTTATATACATAATATATATGTAAGTGCTGACACGTTTACTTTTGAAATTAATAACATTTTCCTTGAAGATAAACCGGACTGTGATGCTGGTTATGGTCATCCTTAGGTACTACTTCCTCTAGACTTTATGAACAAGGCTACTCCAACCCTGGCTCCCTCTGCTCCTTTCAACCTTCTGTTCAAGTGGGCTCTGAGCCCACCAGCCCTTCATGCCACGTACTAGGATGTAAAAGCAAACACCTGAGATGAAGCATGGATCCAAGAGAACAACTAGCCCCTCCACAGATGGCCAGGTGAGACATGGAGGTGAGGTACACTGCAACACTTGGGAGTCAGGGATCTTTCTGCAGCAGATAGATACTTTTAGCACTGTAAATGCAGCCTTAGCTGTACGAGAAGACAAATTGTCTGTCTGGAAGATTTCTAATGCACTTAGCTTCCTCTGCGTAAGGGAACTTACACCAGGAGCATCAGCTCATTAAAATGCTGGTGCCTAAATTAGGTAGACTTCATCGTACTCATGGAATTTCCTGACTTTTAGACTTTTTAAAACATTGCGGCCCAACTTGTAAATGCCACTGGTCTGCAAAGTAGAGCAAATAAACCAATCACAGCACCTCCTTTCACCAGATCGGTTCAGCCTAATAAAAGTAATCATGAGGAACAAGGTAAATTGTACATTAAACACACTGCCTGGAATGCACTTTTGACTTCATCGCCCCAGAAGCCCTTGAGGACTAATGAAATATGTGAGTGACATTACCCTGTCTATGCAATCCAGTCCTAATTTCACTATGATTAACCTTGTTATAAGCCCACTGTGAGACAGATGAGGCTCAGGAAGTCAATAGTACTACGACTGTTTTTCAAGGTATGTAACTTACAGAGTTTTAAACCCACTATCTTCCTGAAGTGGTTACAAGAGAGGCCAGGCAGATGAGGAAAAGATGTCCAAATTAAGCAGTGCAACAGTACAATTAATTAAGAAAATTTGAGGAGGAGAGGCAGTTAAATGATTCTAGTCTTGTATGTGATGTCCTTCAGTGGGATTCAAAGAAAACAGACATTTAAAATAGGTCAGATAAATCACTCTCTGAAAGCACCTGCTTGTTTCCTCTGACTGTAGTGGGACCCGAGGTGGTTAGCTCAGATATAGGCGTCTACAGCAGAAGTATCCAAATATCAGAGATGAAACCTACCTCTGGTGACGGAATACCATAAACAGAGAGTAGACACACATGCAGGGGAAAACAGATTAAAAAAATAGATATGCAGAGCTTTTGACTTGCTCCCCCTTTGTTACCTTCTCCAAGGAACATGACAGTAAGTGTCTTCAACAACAGGAGTAGCAAAGACGTGGCTTCGAGAGCTTTAGGACAGGAACTAGGTTATTAGCCTCACAGGCCACGGGAGACGCAAAGCAACCAAGGAAGACTTGGTGTGATAATTATAGTCTAGAACCGAGTTCTCTGGGCCTCTACTTCTCTTTATGCTTTGCTTAATTCTTGCTAACATTTCAATGTTTACCTTAATAGAATAAAATATTTATTTGTATTCTTCATTCATATCTAGTGGCCTGATAAATACTGTCTGCTCAGTTGCCTTGGGATGATGAAAGTAATTAGGAGCTATTAGATTCTTTTTATGGTTTCTTATACCCTACACAGGATTAGGAGTCCCAAAAAGTCTACAGTAAACCATGCACACCACATCAGGAGATGAAGGATGTTTGACTGACTGCCAGGCTTGTGGAAGCAGTGTGTCTTGACAAGTATCAGCCCAGTCTGCTATCGTTCAGCTGGTGGGGCAGGACCAGAGGCTTGGGGCCACTCTGAGCTGGGTACAGTGGTCTTGTTTCATTTGGTGATGTAGAGCTTGAAGAGTGGTTCTTGCTGAAAGAAGACGATAGTCAATTTGGTAAATCAAATGCAAAAACAGCAAGCCCCTTATAATGCTGTAAATCATTTGCAGTTAGAAGAGGAATGTAGAAGTATTTTAATACTAGAATAAAAAATAAAAACCCTCAGAGGTTAAAATCTAAGCATTTTGTTATGACTGTATAATACTTCAATTCAGTTGACCAGAAAAGTAGCCCTCATAAATAATTCCATTCGGGGAAAGAGGTGCTATGGCATGTTCTTAAGTACTTCTGCGGAGGCCCGAGAAAAGTCTGAGAATCTGGCCTTTCTCAGGAGAAAGCAGTTGATGAAATCACATCATTATTGCCCATGGCAAGTCTGTGATTTACCCTAATTCTACCTGCTGCGTGCAGCTCAGACTTGCAGTGACTTTATATGGAGAGCTGGAGATGTGGAAGAAATACAGAATTATGCCAGATTTCTCCTGTAAAGACAATTCATAGCTATGTTATCAAAGTTTCTAATTATAAAATTTCTTTAATATTTTACTAATAGGAGGGGAGGGAACATGCCAAAACTTATGGCATTTCACAAGTAAGATTATGGGTTGATTTCTGATTGGATGACAGGGCCCTAATAATAAAACTCATAATTTTATACTACATTCCTCTAGTGATGATAGAAGTTCTTTGTGCATAATAGCACCATTTCTATTCAGGAATCTTGTTAACAGTTGTAAACTCAGATTATCATTTTTATTAACCTAGTGTTTTCTTATTTCTGTGTTACTGACAGGAAATTACAGCAAGTTTTCTGGTTTGCTTTTTTTTGTTACAATGAAAGCAATTCCATTCAACTAGAAACTTCCAAGCACTGGGTAGAAGACAGTATTGCTAGAAGCCAACAGAAATTTAAAATACACAGATTAATTAAAAAAATATAGATTTAAAGACTAAATTCAAAGAGAAAGTAGACTGGTGGGTTGGGTTGGGTTGTTTTGTTTAAAGGTACAGATATCTGGCTTTTTATACTACATAACTTCAGGAACAAATTCTTGTCACCAAACTCAGCATCTAAACTTGGCTGTACTATGTATTCATGCTGTCTCATAACAGTAACTTTGACGTCACCCTTGTGACTGAATAACCCTGGCTGCATTCAGGTTGTACTCCTGTATGCAGCCTATCCGTTGCTGAGATGCCCACCATGGGCAGTGGGAATCAACCACCATGGACTTCTCATGGCTTTGGGTGATTAGGAAACTCAAATGAGAGTAGTGGTAGCTGTTTCACCCCATTAGGCCACTTGAGCATTGTAAAAGCACTGCTTCTAGGAGAATGTGAGACTACAGCTGCATAATTTACTGCCAACAGACTACAGTTTATTCATATTACATCAGATACGCTTCTAACTGTCAGTTGATACTGAATGAATAAAAACTTATTTCCATAACAAGAACACTGAATTCAATCCTTTTCTTTTCTGGTTATAAATGGATGGGAGTTTAGGATTACAAGGGACAAAGCCTATTTTTCTGGGCCTTGCAGACATTGGTGTTGGGTGGGGGGGGAGACACTTTGTCAGGGCAAAAGCAAGATGTGGGAGCTACAATGACCTCATTTCACAATACACCAGCATTTTCTGCACAAGCAAAGTAAACCTTCAGAAAAGTGTTGCAGTGCTTGAAACTGAGGCTGAAATAGGGAGTAATGAACTTCTGCAAGTGCAGTGCCCTTAACCCTGTGCCCTAACAACATTGCTGTGAAAGAATGTGATTTTCCATATGGCATTGCCATGTCCTCTCCTTCTCTCCAGGGACACAAAGGGGAGTCTGTGTTTAATCCCTGACTGCTCCTCATCTCCCCTCTCCTTGCACAACTTTGCTTCTGTGATCACATGGTGCATTTGGCAAAACAGACCTCAGAGTCCCGAAAGTCTGACTTATCATTCTGCAGATGATTAATTACAAGACACCTTTTTATTATTATTTTTTTTTTAATATTAAGGAAAACAGCTTTCAAGGAATTAGTGGACTGAATCACACTGGCTTTCTAAATCCACTAGATTTCTCTGAAAAATCGCACACTATGTTCAAAAAGTTTTCCTCAGCATGGCCAGAAACCTGTGAACAGCAAACTGTAAGAGTAGTGTTTATTCTAAATATTTCAGTAAAAGTCTACACAATCCAGTCTTCAGTGTAATGACAACTAATTGCATTTAGGAACAGAGAGATAGTTCAGCAATCATAAAATCCAGTTCTGCTAATACTCTGCAATTTCCTATTCAATACAGGACAAGCTCAGCCTTCCTGTCGATTTCAGTAGGTGTTGTAGCATTTAATGTATGGCAGAATTACACCCAGAAAGCCTGAGAAAGAAAATCACCTTATAGTTTTTATAATGGTAAGCACACAGCAAAAACAAAACACATCTCATTTTTTGAAAAAAAATCCCCGAACATATTAGTGTGAGAAAAGATTAGAAAGCAGACCTTGGAAATCAGGAGACTTGCAAGGTGGGAACTGCAACATGTATAATACAGATCTGATAGTTTCTTATGAATACAAGCCTGCCAGATACAATCTACAGCATCAAACTCATTTTTTACAAATGCAACGCTTGGTATTTCATCTCAAAGTTTGTCAGCTTCTCGCAATTAGCTACTACAATGGTATGACAAGACATGAAGAGGAACTTCCCTTCCCCCCTTCTCCAGAAGAACAATGCAAGGGACAGCAAGAACTTTACCCAGCGCTGGGCAACAATAAATCCTGGATACACTGATCCCATTTGATGCAAGCTGACAAATATTTATTTATTTTTTCAAAAAGTTTCGGTGTTGCACTTCTCTACCTAGTAAACAGCTGAACAGGCAGAATGATGCCCAAGACCATCTCCTCCACCCCCTTCTCCACCCCCGTTGTATCAGTGCTTCAGGCAACATTCAGCGAAAAAAACCGACACACACAAAACCCCCAACTGAAGTATCTTTTCTGATAGGAGCATGGAACAGTAACCAAAAAACAATCAAGTCCTCATTGTCATAGTGCGACAATCACAGCACCGCTTCTGTTGAGCAAATAGTCAATTCACAGAGAGAAAAGCATCATGAGGACAGACACGAAAGCTGTTATTATCCATTTTAAGTAATAGGAGAAGGTCACATATCAAGCAGTTACACCTTTTCATTACATCGTAACCCTCCACAGCAGGGGAACCACACTTATGACTGCCTTAGATTTACAAAAGCTTTCAGCTCCAAAAAAGGAAAAGATGGGGAAGAGGGGAAAAAAAATTAAATTCATCTTACCAGCGCGTTGCAGCACCAACTTGCTTTAAGGAATGTTGCCTTTACAGGTTTCTCTTTTAATTATCCTGGAAGCAGAAGGGGGAAAAAAAAAGAAGACGATGAAGCAGGGTTGTTAAATTAGCATGTGCTAGAATCTTTTCAGTTTGTCGCAGAGTAGAAAAATACCAAAAAAAAAAAAAAAAGCACGCAAAGAAAGAAAGACTAAAAAGAAAAAGAAAGCTCAGTAATTTAAATTTGCTGTCAGTTCAGGCAGCATCGCTCTGTCCCGCCCCTCTTCCCACTGGGTTCTACTACCTGCAGGGCTGCAACTGACAGCTACTGTGCAAACAAAAAAAAAGGCAAAAAGCATGCTGGGACCATGCTGTCTGCTGTCTGAGTCTCTCTCCACTTCTGATGACTGAAAATCATTAGTGGAAAGGTTCTGTTGTTGTTTGCTGAGATTTTTAAGTTGGGTTCTTTGCACGAAAATTAATTTATTTTTAATTGCTACGATGTAGCACTTGACAGAAGCTGGTGGCTGTGTTTCTCAGCTCTCCTCAGAATGGAAACTAATCTGAACATATTGGTTTGAATAGTATGGTATGTGTAGAATATACACAGACATTTACCATGTTGTACTTTGCAGGCATGCATTCAACCCTTCCGTAATACAAAGTACAAAAATGATTGTTTGAAAGGAAAGTCAGGAAAGCATTTCAACAGAAAGCAGTTAAAACTCTGGCACTCAAAAAAGTTGCCAATATTGTTTTTTTCTCCACTTTTAAGCTTTCCTTCTAAACTTTTTCAGATAATTTTTGAGAACAAAAAGGAACAGAAGTCAGAGGCATAAAGAACAACTGGCCCAACACTCATGTAAAAAAGATGAACTAACAATCACAGTACATAAAAAGCTATGTTTTTAACCACATGTTTAAAACCATTTTTGAATGTCTGTGCTAGTGACTATTAGCAGACTGCATACATCATATGAGTCTGAAATTTTTGATGAAAACTAACAAGAAAGACAAGTACAAAAGCTATAAACGCCTTTTTATTGCTATTTTAATTGTTGCTAACAGACTTTTAACAACAGGGCTAAAATCATCCTTCCAAAACGAAGAGAAGCATAATCTATAACTTCTAACTGTAAATGTATTCAGAAAAATATGCTTCCCACCTAATTATAAAATAAAATTAAAAGAGTGAAATGATGCTTTTCCTTAATACTTTAGCAGTAATTGCTTGGATCATGCCACAGTAAATATGCAACATTTGTATTCAGTTGTTGCTCTATTTATGTGTGTAACCATAAAATAAAAAGCTGAAATGTTTAAACTTAATTAAATTAATCTCTGTTTTACTCGAAGTTTGCCATTTACACAGCGACACATGCGTGCTGAACATGCCTGTCATAGACGATTGGCTTCTAAATAGATTTTTAAAAACTCTGTCGAAACTAATTGCTACTGTGCCTGCATCCCTTCTGCAGCCTTTACTTATTGAATTAGCTCTGATAGGACGACTCCTACCACCAGGAGTTGCACAACACAGCTCAAGGTGTAGGGTCTGCCCTATAGCCCTCATAAGGTTGTTCACAAACAACCAGCCATGTTAAATTGACACAACATTCAACTTTTAAGTTGCTTTTATTCTCTTTTAAAGTCTCCATACCCTCTTAATAGGTGACCTTCTGAAGCCATTTCCACAGATGGTAGATATCTCCCACCGTTTCAGACAGGAGGTTTAACTTGTCATGGCCAAGAGTCATCTCTCCGCAAAGTTCACCAAGATCTCTTAGCAGACTCCTGCTGTCTACAAGAATTTTTGCTGTCCCCTATGGGTTCAGTCTCAGTATAGAGGGAAAAGACAGCATAAAGAGTTTTCTTCAAAATGGAAATACAAATACATAAGGACAGTGAATGTAATTCGGAAGAGGGGCAACAGTAGAGTTGCGAAGAAGTCACAGCAAAATTACAGGATTTTTCCACTAGAATTTGCTCTCATTTACATTATTGTGGCTTTATTGTGGCTATTTTTATGCTAGTAAAATATTTTAGTGTAGGTTTTCATCCAAGTTCAGTTTCTCCTGGCTCCCTGTCCTTTGTTTTAACTGCAAGATTTTCCTTCTTTTTGCTCCTTGTTAACAAGAAAAAATGGTAAATGGTAAAAAAAAAAAAGAAATAAAAGAAATGTACTTGATGATTTGACAGCATTTAATCCTCATTTTGGTATCTTCATGCGCACAGACACGCACATGCACACATACGCACAAGTGTTCAATTTCAAAATTCCATTAGATCGAACTCACTTATTGTCCCTCTACACCTCCTTCCAAAAGTCAAGGGCTGACCTGTTTTTAATGCACTTGGCATTTTAAGCAAGGCACTCAGACCTTCAAAAGACAAATAATTGAACTTTGCCTTTAATGGAGTATAGTAGTGCACTGAACAACTAAAACTAAAAAAGATAGATTTAGCAAGAGATACAGTCGAGAAGGCAATTTGACTAATTTGTTGAGAAAATGCACAAGAGCTCATAAAATCAGACATTTATAGAAACACCTTACTTGCGCTATTAACTTGAAATAAAAATAGTGGTAAGGTAAGCTGTTAACGTCAACCTTTTCTTCTGTAATGTAGCACACCAGAAAACACATGAACAAACATTGAGGTGTTTGGAAGAGCAGAGCCTGACTGAAGTCAGGGAAGATTTCTTCATCGCAGGGTTTTAGTGATGCTGTATGTTACTATTAACCTTTCCATGTCTTTGTTAAAATCTGCTTTTGATTAAGGGTTATAAGCTTTGAACTGTAGAAGTGAGTTGGGTACTATGGGAAAGAATAATTTTTTTGTGGTTCTATACTCAGTTTTTAATGAATCAGTTAAATTAAAGAAGCCGTAATTAATGGTGGTTTCCTGCTATATAGTGATACAGAAAGTATCCAATTATCCTTTGTATCCTTTACAAAACACTCTCAAGTGAAGCATTTTCTGGTCTTGTTTTAGTCAGGTACATTTTTGCCTTTAACTTTGGTGGAGTTCATATTGACTGTTTTGGGTTTTTTCCACAAGTTTTCATGTCACTGACCATCAAGGATTAGCTCCTAAAAACACTGAAACCATTCTGTAAAATTCCATTCCTTTTTAAAAAAACACCGTCACCCCAAAGATTCAAGATCCCCTTTTGCACTATGTCTGAATAGACTCTGTTATACTGTGATAGTAAAAAGGTTGAAGAAGAGATTTTAGCCTAGTATGAGGTTAGTCCCAGTATTAAAATCAAGACTTATAAACTTGGCAAATACGAAACAAAACAGAAAGATCCCTTTCCTCCTTTTGTAAAGTCTTTCTTTGTAGCCAGATCTATCTAAACGGCCTTACTTCAAATAAATAAAACTCTGTGCCTTTCTGTCCCTTAGAAACAAAGGGGCTCACTCAGCTATATTGAGACCATTCGCCTATGTAAAGGGAATTTAGAGAAGGTGTGAATTATACAGCTGAGAGATATAAATGTGATTTTGTGTAAACAGCCAACTCTGCTGCTATAGGGAGATATGGCAATCAACATGAGCCATACAACCAGCTAGGACTTTCAATTTTCAGTAGTCACACATTTTAAGATTTACTCTATGTATTAATTATGTCAGAGAAATACCCAGCCTCCGGTGACTTAATGTACCGTATTTCTTTGCATACAAGCTAGGACTTCTGTTACACTAATTGCTTCCTCCTGCAGCTTTAAGGTAAGGGTGGCTTTCTCATACATTTAATTGTTTTCCCCTGCAGCTCGCAAGGAAAAACTAGTTGAAGGTGGCTTCTAAACAAAGATATACAGTAATTAAAAGCTTTTTAAAGAAAGCTTTTTTGTACAGCACCTGCTGTTAATGGAGTACTTTGTGTACTGTTCTGTGTAGTCTTTGAATCCAGTGCATTACTTCAGAGGTAGTGTGCTGTTAGAGCATTTCTACATCTGATGTGGTGACCTATATATGTTAATTACCCTATGCTGAAAAAACCTCTCAAGAGGAGACCTCCCCTTCCCCCAGCAAAATTCAGACTGTAATATGATTTGGTGAGATGAAAACTAGTCGTAAACTTCTGATTCCTATGTGGATAACAATCACTTAATATTGTTTTTTGTCCCATCTGAAAAAAATATGGCTTGTTACAGTTTCCATTAAAAGACCATAATTTTATAGTGTGTAGTTTTGCTTACCAAATTTTCTTTCTGAGGAAGAATAAATTCTGTAGCTCATGTGATTTAATAGATGACAGTTACACATCTTAGTCCTTTGCTGTTGCCTTGCCTGTGGTTGAATTCATTTTTCATACCTATGTTGTTGTCCCCTTGGTGCGTCATGCTGTCTCGCAACCAAACGGGGCTAAAGTAAAAAAAAAAACCTGCGGAATTTGATGATTTGATAAATTAATCCATCCTTGTGTGTTAGCCTTCCAAATACTCATGTCTTAATAATAGTTTGTGGAAGTAAAGCCCTAAGACAAGAAAGAGAAACACATGCTGTGTGTAAGTTCCTGCTCTTTTCACAGGAAAAATAGCATGGAAGGTAAGAGTGCCACCTCTACTCATAATGATTTTTGGGGTTTGTTTTGAAGTTTGGTTGCATTCAATAAGATATAAACTGATGATTCAATTGAAAATTTCAGGTGCTAAACCTGGAAAGAGTTAGGCAGAGAAAGAGAATTACTCAGCAATTTTGTAATGTTGCAATAGCAGCCCTGGCTCCAAGGTGAAATGGGATGTTTTCCATGCTTGTGTAAACAGGAGAAGGAGAGAAGATAACCAGACTCTTACTAACATCAAGGTCAGGTGTTCATAACAGACTCCTATTAAATTTTCTTCTTAACAACCTCAGAGAAGAAAGGGAGTTATTAACCTGTTTAGGAAGTATTTGGACATTTCTCATTGCTATAGACAGGAAGGGTAAAAAAAAAAAAGACATCTACTATGGCCGTTATGAGAAGGTCAATACCAAAACTTTACAGGAGCTACTTATCTTGTGTTTAGGAAACACCACAATAAATCAGACAGCAATAGACTTTATATATTTTAAAGGAGGTCGTCACAAACACCTGTATTTTTTTTTTCTGATATATATCTCCACATACGTCCAGCATGTGCTCCTCAGAAGCAAACCTTCCAGACACATTCAAGTGTATTTTCACAATACACACTGATGAATAATTCACTCATAAATAATCCAATCTTGCACTAGCACTGACTAATGGTCATTTACTGAGACTCCATAAAAAGGCTCCCAATCCTCAGAGTCTGTTGCCTTACAACGTTAATCCATCTGTAGCTCCTCCCATTGACAGAACTTGTTAATTTGGAGACTGCATGTTGCCTAAATACTCTTTTATCCAAGGTTCAAGTGACCAGTTAACAAATCAGTTGCAACTGCTTTAACCACTCCTTTACTAGCCTGTAATTTCTGAGTCACTAACCCTTTAGGAATATGAAGCTTATCAGCTGGCAAGCATCACTCCGTCCTCTCAGACGCTAAATTAATGCCCAAGAATGTGATTATTTTGATGGGACCAGCTGTTTCTTCTGCTGCCAAAGCACTCCAAACACTTTGGCAGCTTCCCTAAATGTGCTCAGTAAATCCTGACATGTACCATAGAAGTGTGCTCTGTGGGCTCCTAGGCAAAAAGGCCTCTGTGTACACAGCACCAACCCTGACATTTGACATTTGTGTTAGCACCTTACTGCGTAGATCTGGGAGGGGTGCAGCAATTCAGAAAGTGCGGGTTGGCAGCTCCTGAACCGACAATTTTTTTGCCTTCGAGCTTGAATCTGAACAAGTTAGAAGTATGCAAATATACAGACAAATACATGATTTGGTATATATTAAGCCTGCCTGTAAAATCTTTATCTTTTGCAATCTTTACAAGAGGATCAAGGAATATCAAACCAGTCAGAAAGGTATTATTAGCAGGGCTAGGAGCAGTGCTTGTCAAAGTTTCATGATGTTTCCTTTCATATAACCCTGTTTTCAGTTGCTCATAGCTTTTTTATCACACTACATTTTGGAATTAAATTTTTTGTGCTAGGGGTCTGCCTTTGACTGCTGGAAAACTTCAGCCAAATGAACCCAGTCTTTGCTGAGACCCAGGCTGGAGCAAAAGCATCTTAAGATGGCAGCAGTCTTTTCTTTCCGGAGGTCTACAACTACTGTGTTTCTGCCAGGATTTCAGCAGTGACTTGAAATTTGTCCATAAGGGTGACAATTGTGTCAGGGACAGCAAAAAAATACATCCATATAGAAAATTGTACAACTGAGGGAACTTCTTGGGAAGCTTGTAGAAAACACAGGATGGATGAGCTACACCCTAGGTGGTTTATGGGATGGTGCAGCATGACTGAGGTGGTAGCATAACACCATCCTAATTTGGTGGGAGAAAATTCAGGGAGGAAGGCTTAGGCATGTGGATTTGAGCAGTGTCGTGATTGCTCCCTAGGCTGTAACCCACTTCACTTACTAATGTAGATACAGCCATTACAGTAAGAGGTGAACACTTGAACTATTGGTAGAAACGCTCTGAAACCAAAGACAGGTGGAGCGAGAGTGGACCTGAGGCAACAAGTTAGGAGAGCAAATCTGGACATGTGTTCAGGAGGACTGAGAAAGAAAGGAGACTGGACATGCCTAGAAAAAGAGAACTAAAAATAAGATGATGCTGGAGATGACAAGAAGTTGGTTATGCAGGACTTCTTGCCTGGAAGTAAGGTGGGAGCAAGCAGTCAGAGGGATTGGTTCCAAGGTGGAGACTGGAGATATGCTGTTGGAAATAGGCGGGATGGGTAAAGAGAAATTGTGTAATGAAGAATATATGGTTCTTCAGCATTGTACAAAACAGGTTTTGGAAGAAGGAGTGAATATTGTTAATGATCTTAACTGTAGATTTTCTTAACGTTTTGAAGTGCTCATCTTCTATAAACAGTTACATTCTTGGACGATATTTTTCTTTGCTAGAAACTGTATACACGCCTAATGGTGCCTCTTGCTTGAGGTCCTTGGTGTTACTGAAAATCTTGGTTAATAATAATGAAAGCAAGCATAATAATCAGCCAGATCCTATTAAACTCTTCACTAGTTTCTGTGCCTGCTACTTACTTATTTTTCTCCTCTGTGTGTCTCTTCTGACAGCAGAGCTTTGCCTTGAAGGGCAAGAACATTCCATCTGTTGAGCTCTGAGGGTGTAAATGCTATTAAAAGAAAAATATTAGTCTCTTTGGTGTACAGGAGAGGCTGGTAGACCCTGCGTTGCCTACACTGGAAATGGGTAATCTCCGTCTCCCTCATGGCTAACTATGCACAAATTGTGTCATCTTGTACACAAAGGGCAGATCCGATTGGGCATATGTTATCGTATAGCTGCAGTCACACAGAGGCCCTCAACATGAATACTATTAAAATATGAAAAGCTCATAGATTATTTTAGACTTCACAGAGAGCCATAACAGCTACTGCAATAAATTAGAGCATTTGCCAGGCACTTATGTATCAGTGCACCCTAGCTGTCACTTCACAGGCTGCAGTGCATCTCTGCTTTGCTGTCACGTCGTATCATATGCTGCAGGCCAGAGCCTACGTGCGTAGCTCAGTGGAAGAACTGTCCTCCAACAATGTTGCGATGTTCTTCTGTACAGAGCTTGAGCGATACGCAGGCGTCAAAATAGGTGCCAAGACCCTACTGCCTGTCTGAACAACCTTTCTTTTTAATCCTCACGAGATTTCATCCTAAATCCCTTCCCAGCTCCCTTCATTGTCTAATGAGGCACGAACAGAACTGGATTTTCCTGAAGAGGAGTGTGAGAAACAGTACCTGGTCTGCCTCATGTCTGTATCATCATAAATCCCTACTCCTTTTATACAAAGTTAAACGACTGTTTGCCATGAAGCACAAAAAGCAATGACCTTAAGCACAGACGTTTCCAGGTATAACTGCACTATGGCTCTATAGCAGGTCATTTATGTTACCTGTGGAATATTAGGAATTTGTATGTTGCAATTAGCATAAGTAATGAAGAAGCAAGTGATTTTTTTTTAAACTATATTTGCTTTAATTCAACTGACTGTAGAAAATTCAGTGGAAGTAGTTATTAGTTATTACAGCACTTAGGATAGATTTTATTACAGTTTTGGCCTTAACTAAGAAACTCTTTTATCTTTCTTAAGTATTGTACATAAAACAGGAACCTCTCACTGAAATGATAGAAACTGGATATGTCAGAGGGGATAAAAAATCCAACACAGAAATTAGGTTTAAAATTTGATCGATCTGAAAACTGCTATTTACTGAGGAAAAGTCTTCTTGACTATAAAATATTTAATTAAAAAATCTGTCAATTCAAAATTAAGAGCTTTTGTTTATGTGAAAAAAATATAGCTAATTTAGAATGCAATATCAGTATATATATAATGTATCTCATTATATAAAATCTCTCTTTAATACAGACTACTCCATACACTGACAGCAGTATGTGAAAATGAGTACTACCATCTCCGTATTATCAATATGTAAGGAAAGTCTAAAAGATGTTAAATAATGTCTCTACAGAGACAAAGGAAGTCAGCAACGGGATAAAGGACAGATATGTGAACACAGAACACATTCTCGTGAGACACACTACTTCTGTCCAGATGAACCAGGAAATAAGGTACTAGGGCTGAACTTCAGTAATATCTAGTGATGTATCATATTAATTAGACTAATGTGACCTGACCAAAAAAAAAAATCTGTATCATACATGAAAACACAGAGGCAAGCTCCTCCAGGAGAATGGATGAGTTTGAATCCTGATTTCCTAGAAAACACATTTTATCTGATGGGAAAGGTTAAATCAGTAATAAGTAGCACAGGTTAGAAGTGTGAAAGATCCACTATGCTATCTAGTTTACTTTCCAATTTTACAAAAGCTTATTATTGCACAGCTCTAAAATTGCCTGCTCCTCCTTCAGATGCCTGAATTGCAAAGCTTATGTTTTCTCTGTGCATGGCTGTTGCACTGGGGACTAGATCTTGATTTCGATCTCTTTGTGTTCATCTCATTCTCTTTGGCCAACTACAACGAAAGTGTCAGTATAAGAGGAAAATACCTATTTCTGGAGTGATATGCCCATTTTCACATCACTTATTCAAGCCCACTTTTACATGACCTATTCAAGAACTTGTTTATTGTGTCCTTACAAAACAATTATGCCTGAAGGGAACAATAAAATGTCTTAACTCCTTGTACTTTGTCCTCTGATACTGAGATGCTTTTGTTTAGACACGGTCTGCCAAATATTGCCAAGAACAAAGCTACAATATTTCATCTTGTTTTATGATAGATGTGAATTTTGCCTGTCTTTAACTCAACAATATTTTTTGTTTCTGCTTCACACTGCAAATTTATCTCTAAGTTTTCTTTCACCCCAGATCTCTTTCAATAGCCTGGCATTTCAGTCTCTTTTTACCTTCCTCCCTTTGCTACTCAACATTAATTATTTTTTCTCTAGTGGGATTAGCTTGCAATTTTCCAGGCTAAACATAATTTTGCTTTAAGCCCACATTCCTAACCTATTCAGGTCCTCTTGCATTATTTCACTGGGGTTGATAACCTTTACTGACTTCAGTACCATCTGCAACTTTCATTAGTATTCTGTTTACTCTTTTCCCCTGGACCAAAATGAAGACATTAAGGCCTGACCTGACTCCTGCAGTACCTGCTAGATACCTCCTAGCAACTTTCAACTTTGTTTTTCATTACCCCTCATTTAGAATCCTCTAGATGCATTTCAATGCGAGTGACAATTAAGAGATGTTTCTTCAACCTTAGAATATCTATTCTAATCAACAGTAAGTAAATCTAAAACCCCTCAAACCCTTATAAAATAGTCAGTAGACTTTCTCTTTTACATGGCTCACTGACATATCTATTGCTTTGGCTCTTTAAAAAAACATAGAAGCAGTAATCCTCTTTCTGGCTGGAAAATGAACAATCTCCGACTTCTTATCAAATCGTTCTCAAATGTGTTATACTACTGCTTGTTCACAATATCTGTGAATGCAACTTTAATAGATAACACTACAGAAAGCTGGTGTTTTCCCTTTGCCAAAGGCTCATTTCCATTTTTCTGTTATAGAATGAGTCATGGGAGTTCCTGGACCTCCATCTTCGGAAGAACTTAAATTAGAAGGGGGTTGCCAAATGCTTCGTGGAGATCTGGACTTTTCTCCAGGAGGCTGACTAAGTCAATTCCCAATGGTCCATGTTATACTGCCCTTTGGCTGCACATAGAAATGCCTTGATGATGCTGACAGAAGAATGAGTGAGGCGTATAGGGAGCATCTGATTTATGGTGCACAGTTGTGTAACCTTTCAGGCAATTTTGAAGATCATAGAATCATAGAATCACAGAAAGTTTTTGGTTGGAAGGGACCCCTAGAGGTCATCTAGTCCAACCCCCCTGCAGCGAGCAGGGACACCGCTAACTAGATCAGGTTGTTCAGAGCCCTGTCCAACCGGGTCTTGAATGTTTCCAGGGATGGGGCCTCCACTACCTCTCTGGGCAACCCGTTCCAGTGTTTCACAACCCTCATTGTAAAGAATTTCTTCCTTATATCTAGCCTAAACCTACCCTGTTTTAGTTTAAAA
>Ga0065711_1027018_pt1 | contig 55560 bp, 42 predicted proteins | sample Hoacrofraction12_FD_59098 | JGI IMG/M metagenome (GOLD analysis project Ga0065711, IMG submission 59098) | Hoatzin crop microbial communities from Cojedes, Venezuela - Epithelial fraction 12 v2 (version 2) | ecosystem: Host-associated > Birds > Digestive system > Esophagus > Crop | place... | reverse complement strand
CAGCGGGACCTCCGCTGACCCCGGCATCCCTCCAGCCTCAGGTAGTGGGACACCCCGGATCCCACATCCCTCCAGTCCCAGGCAGCGGAACCCCCCCCGGGCACGGCATCCCTCCAGCCTCTGGTAGCGGGACACCCCTGGACCCCGCATCCCTCTGGCCCCAGCAGCAGGACCCTCCTGGACCCTGCATCCCTCCAGCCCTGGGCAGAGGGACCTGCTGGACCCCTCATCTCTCCAGCCCCAGCAGCAGGACCCCCCTGGACCCCTGCATCCCTCTGGTACTGGCTGCACAAGGAGCCAGCAGTGACTGAGGAATTCATTAGGGGAAGATGAATCCTGGCCGATCCATATGGATCCTCTCTCACGCCCCGTCTACGCAGGGTGGATGCTGCTGTGTGCTTCTATTTGCCATCAGTCCTGGGGAAAAAAAAAAAAAAAAGAATAAAAAGATGATGTAGAGGAAAAAAAGCCCTTAGGCCACTGGTACACTATGTGAGAGGGAAACATCGTGTATGTTAATTGGCTTTAGGTACTTACAGCAAGATTGAGACTTGTAACGTTGCCACAGATTGCTGGAAATTCCTCCGATAAGCTGACAGATGAATGTGTCTCTCTCATGGAGAGGTGAGAGAGCAGCAAAAGACTTCCAAGAGCACAGGCAGCGAAGCAGAGATATTTCAGGCATGTCAACACGCCGGGGCGGTGAGAATGCTGACCACTCGCTGCGGGAAGGATGGGGGGAGAGAGGGAAGAGAAGGGGGGAAAGCAGCGGGCAGGCACAAAACGCTGATCTGCTGGCCACGTCCTGCCACCCACACACTGCGAAGCAGCTTCTTGTATGAAAAGCTCCATCAATTTGAATTAGTGCTTGTAAAGCAAGGTGGGAGCGAGCAGGAATAACTCTGCCAGAACCTGGCCAGTGGCATTTCGTACACAGGAGCACGGCCAGGAAAGATGCAAGCTGAGATTAATGTCCCAGCAAAGCTTATTGTCGCGGCCTCCTTCAGCCATAAACCGTGTTTGTTTGTTTGGCTGAGTTCGTCGGGGATTTTTTTCACAAGTTTGAGAATTAATCTTGCCCATTAATGCAGGCACTGCTCATCACTCCTGAGCCCCTAACCCCACTGTGTGGGTGATGCTGGGGGAGCTCCCTGGGTGCTGAGCCCTGTGGGGTGGCAGCGGGCAAGGCAGAGCCATGCCAAGGCTTCCCCACCAGCACCCACCCTTCAGTCCACACCTCCACCTCCCCTCTGCACTGTAAAGGAGAGTCACTTCTGATGTTTGAGGGGGCAGCAGATGTTCAAGACTTTTTGCATGATATTTGGGGTCATTCCTGAAGCTTTTGGTTTGACTCATTTGGGATCTTTGAGCAGCGACCCGTGGCTGCAGCAGAGTCCGCTCGCAGCCATCAGCCTTGCCTGATGCTGGCTGCGGCTCCCTCCTCCCCACCCAATCCTGAGTTGCATTGAGTCCTGCTTATTGCTCAGGTCAAACAACGCTGCTTCTTCTCTCTGCCTACCTGAACTCATTTGCACGGGTGGTTTCCTGCCAGTTTTGTTCTTGCAAGGAGCAGAAATGGTCCTGAGGCATTTTACCGAGCCCCCGGTTTTTAGATCTGGGTTCAGCTCCCCATCTCCGAGAAAATTCTGCATCTGACCTTGAGCAAGGTCACTTTCTTCTTTAGTGCCTCAGTTCCCCCATCAATAAAATGGGCTTAATAACACTCTCTTTCTCCGAATTTAAGTTTTTCTCACTCTGTCTAGCTTTCTGTCTCTCGCCCACATCTGCACACTGTCGATCTGACGGGGTCTTAATTTAATGAGCACAAGAGAGCCTATTATTATAACCTTCACGCTGTAGCTCTGTTTTTATCTCTGTCTGCTATTTGCTGTGGGAAATATCTCAGCTTTCTCTTTTCAATTGCCATTAGCAATTGCAGCAGCTGTGGTACGGGACCCGGGGATTTTCAGCTGAAGTCTAAATGCGGTTGACAACTGTATGAATCTTATGGCCAATGTAAGTAGCTAATGCAAATATCAACATTGTAGTAAGAAACACTCAGAAGCAGTAAGTGACTGATAGAAAAGTGATTATACGGACTTTATGTTGGAAAGTAAATATTTACTCTCCAGCATTGACAGATGCCTCAAGCACCATAGATCTAAAAAAGGCATTGATTCGCTCTCCTCCAGCCTCTCTTATCTCCTACTTATGAAAACAACTGGCAAATAGTGTATCAGCTGCTTCCTCCACAGCCCAAGTGCTTCAGAGCAGCCGCTCAGGTAATTTGTTCGGTGTCCAACAGCGCAATAGTTAATTGTAGTGCTCGTGGTATCGCGTGTGGGGCTCTGCCGTAGCCTGCTGAAACGCAGTCATCCAGCGAGGCTCGTGCTTCTCCAGTGCAGAGGTCAGACTGTGGCTCCTGCCTAGCACTACTTCCACCCACACATTAAAAAGGGGAGGGGAAAAAAAAAAGGTTTTTATCTGAAAGAAATTTTATCCCTTGAAGAAGAAGTAGAAAATAAAATGACCTGGGAAAAGGCGACTGTGCTCTTTAAGAGCAGGCTGGCAGTCGGTGGCTCCCCGTGCCGCTCTCCTCTTTGCCCTCCTGGAATTGCCTTGAAATAACTTAAATGAAGTTGAGCCGCTTGGAGGCTGACAAGTTTGTAGGACCTCCTTGGCAATCAATTTAACCTCCTGGAATCATTTTTTCTCTGCAACCTGAAATTGCTGAGTCAGCGACGGGAGTCCAGGGGCCGCCTGCAAAGCCGTTCCCGGTCCCTCTTCCCCAAGGAGCCACCCAGAGACTTCTCTTCCATGCAGAACCACCGACGGACCTTGCACTCTTCCTCCACCTCGTTATTTTTAGAAGGACGCTTGCAGAAGCTGTGTTTTAAAATGACCTGTGTGTGACCACGCTGTCATCATCTGGGGGGTGGAACAACCTTTGGGGGCAGTTGTGGCTGTGCACATCATGCGTAAACCAGCTTCAGCCTTCCTGCTCCACTCAAGGGGCAGGGAAAGTCCTTGCTTGCAAGCATCCCAAAGGACTTTCCCTGCCCCTTGAGTGGAGCAGCTATTTTAGCCTCCCGTTGACTCTAACAGAGAGAAGCAGATTGGGCTCCCTCACTTTTGTCCCCTTTCGGGGCTCACCTGTCTTTAGAAGAACCGTTTCAGCTGCAGGTGGCATTGGTTGACATTGGCAGGCTATGTTTGTGCATGCAGCCGGTGAAAGGCATCCCTCCCGCCCGTCAGAGCTTCGCCGCGCTTCACACTGCAGTAGTTTTCTCCCTACAGTTGATAATTACTCACCTCAGAAATAAATAATCACGAAGTGGAGGATACAGAGAGTCATTTGCAGAAGAAGAGAACTATGAGCACTTTGTCTGTGTCTCCTACAGAGCCTCCACATCGACCAGAGGGATCTGCTCAAGCAGCTATCTGAATGTTGTGCTCAGTAAATACTAACTACATGTACACTTCTCTTTTGTTTTATTTTGCCTGATGAAAATGAAGTGTGAGAGGATTCTTTAACAGCTTCTCAATCCATGCTGCTCCCAGTTGTTCTGACACCTCGAACAGAGAATTGGACCTGCCTTGAAATGATGTGACCCAGTACGATGCCACCCAAGAAGGACACGGTGCCCTGTGAAAAGTGATCCAACCTGAAATATCCTCCATATTAAGCCCAAAAGACTGCTGCAGTATAGGGCTTTCTTCCAGGGATTTCACCTAGCAATGTGTTCAAAAGAAGAGGAAAAAGTAACACATTTCCCAAGTTCATAAAACTGCGACCTTGAGACATAGGTCAGCAAGATGTCATTGGCTTTGGCGATAGGGTCATGGCACGAGGGGACAGCCATAGTGACTAGGAGATGAACCTTTGATGAGATAAGATGTTTCAAGGAGAGATTTGCTGGTAACAGGGGATTTGGGTGTTTGCAACACTCGGATTCTGCTTTTGCTTTCACCAGAGCATCTACAGGCGATGAAGTAAATGAAATTATAGGTGTTCTGCATCCGTATCAGTGGCTCATTGCATTCGAATTGTTCAGTGAGTCAGGGCTGGGTCTCAATACGTCCTGCACCCACATTATTTGCAGACTGCCTGTCCCTATTGCTCTCCTCCTCCATCAAGTCCCGCTGCCTGCAAGCAGGAAAATAACTCCAGGGACTTTGATAAGATTATTCCCGTGAAGGAGGCAGGTGAGACGGGACCCCCCTCTTGCAAAGCCCGTGCTTTTTTTCCTCTTTCTTTTGTAGGTGCTCCAGTGCCTACAATCCAGCTGGAAGAGCATGGCCCAACAGAGATGTGGTTTTAAAGTTTTATTGTCATCAGAGCAGAGAGGTGTGTGGATGGGGAATATTTTCTTCCTATAGCTAAAATTCAGGTTTCTTTTATTTCTTTTTTTTCACTCTTCATGCAATGCCAGCAGCTCCGAGAGCTGCTGCCTGCAGTCTTAGGCGTGCGTTACCTTCCATTTGATTGCTGTACAGCAACTCTAGTTATCTTTGAAAATTAACCATTTCATAAGCACAGAGGAGGTGCCTCGCAACGGGAGCGTAATGCACCAGGCATTGCACCAAAGACTGCAGAGTGCACCACTCTTCAGTCAATGCTGAGTCTTTGACACCTGAAAGAAAAAGTATATTTCAGCCCTGTCAGATGTACAGAGCAATTATGCAAAAGTGTCTTTAAGAAGATATTATTCTCGGGACATTTTTTTCTTGGTAAGAGGCAGTATTTCACCAAGATACTCACCTTTTCTTTGTTATATAATTCAGTGTCACTTACAGTAAATTATATTTGTGCAGTTTCATTATCACCTCTATGTAAATTCTGCTGCCCTCCGGTAAAGTAACCTCAGACTTTAAGATGCAAAATGACGTTGTTAAGATAGGGTAAAAGATAAAACAAAGGAGAGACAAGCAAGGTGGTTCCTTTTTCTGCATTGACTGCATGGATGTTAACGAGAGTCATCTCCATGTACAGGTCTAGCATCTGGTTGCTATATTTATTTTAATTGTAGATTTTTTTTTTCCAGGGAGAAATCCAAATCCCATTTGTGCTCTCTTATGACACAAACCCCTGCAAATTTGGAATAAATCTATCGATAAAACATCCAAGCGCTTTTTAATTGCTCCCTTCCCACTAACTAAACATTGTGGGATGTTTTAGGGTAAGATAGGAAATTTTCAGCTTCATCTTTTTTCCACTCCCGTATCATCCTCGCTGCCTGCTGTTGACTCCTTGTAGGTCATTTCCAGCAACATAAGCAAGACAAGCAAACAGCAAAATTGCAAGATGCAAATGCCCTTCATTTTTGGCTTTGAGTCAAAAAATAATAAGTTGACAATAACTCTGCCAGAATATGCAGCAAGAGTGACTGCATATTTCTTCCTGTTAGCGTGACAGTACAAGGGAGTTGGGCACCAGGCAGAGACAAGCCTGGGTTCCCCTGGACGCTGCAACACGTGCCTCGTCTCAGGTTTTAAGGGTTTTTCTGGATAAAGCATAAATGATTTCGCTCAGCCAGCAGCTCGTTTCCCCTTCTTTGGCAGAAAAAGTATGGAAAAAAAAAAGAAAAAAGCAGGTGATTTATAGTTTTGTTAAAATAATACTAGATGAAGTAGAACTTGTTTTCTAAATCTGTGGATGTAAGGAAGAAATGCTTTTCTTGGTGATGCCTCTGGTGATGATGGGAGAGAAGCTGGGGACCCTCCAGTGTCCCTCTGTATCAGCACCCAGGGTTTTGCACCTCAGGACAAACTCAGGTTCCTGCTGTACTGCTTGGGTCCGTTTGTTATCTCTGCATTTTCTCTGAATTTCCTCCACCTTTCCTTTGCAGGCACCTGACCCAGCTCTGCTGCTGATGGGTCTCAGGCCCTCTTCCTTTCCGAGCCTCACTGTCCCCAGCCATCCCTCTATAACCGCTCTTCAGACATCAGCCTTTTCTCCCATCTTCTGTTTCTCAGAAGTTTTTTTAAAATTTAATAACTTGCATTAGCACCCTTGGAGCCAAAAGATTTGAGGTGGCTCCTCCGACATCCTCCCTTCTCACCAGAGAGCCACAGTTTCCCACCACTGCCAGTCCCTTGGCTCCAGGGTTGCGCCGAGGCTGACTGTCATGCTGCCGTGTTGCCCACTGGAACGACAATGGAGACATCCTCATTGTGGGAGTAGACTAAATGATTGCATGAACTCCTGCACCCTTTGGAGGTCAAGATCTGGAACTCAACAAACTTGTCAAGATCATGAGTTGAAAGTACTGGGACGCTGCTATGATATTGCACGCAAGAGGAAGAAGCAATGAAGTGTGGCCATGGAGGGACGCTCATCTTCCAGAATTCAGATTTCTCCCAGCTAAGCCCATTTCTTCTTTAGCTCAGGTCCAGCTCCAGTGCCAGAGGTTCTTTATGTCCAGCCAGGAGGAGACAGCGGAGAAGAATCTTGCAGTGAGCAGCACTTTGGGATTTTGTGATAGATGCTGTCTACCTCATTACTGAACAATGAAACTTTATTGTTCCCTCTGTTCTATTGATTTTTATGTCTCCATAGCATGCTGGTGAACTCTGAAATGAATATCTGTCAGAGGAGGAGGACCGCTGCTGCTGATCTGCATCTTTGAAGTGAATGTTCATGGATCAAGTCCTGGGACGCCGTCGCTGCTGTGTCTCTGGGAGAGAATGGCTTCCCCAGCACCTCCTTGGGGGGTCTGCAGGGGATGGGGGCTGAGAGTGTGGTGGGGGGTTTGTCCTTCCTGCGCTCCCTCATTTCTCCGCACCCAGGCGGAGAGAAGGAAGTACCTATGGATCCAGAGGGGAGAGCTGCACTGCAACTTCTCTGCTGGAAAAAGGCAGTGTTTTGGACAACATTCACGAAATTCAGTGTGGGCCTTCCCAAACTAGTTTGTCTTAGAGATGGAGACTCCATCAATGGGGGTCTTCGCTGCAATCTCCAGCCTGGGGCAGTGCCGTGCCTTGCAGCCCCCTTCCACAGGCGGAGCGCTGGGAGGGGACTCCACATCTCCACCACATGCTCCCCAAATCCTTGTGTCCTCAGTGTGCAGCCACCCTGCCTGCAACGCTAGATTAAATACACGTATTTGTTTCCTCTTTGTATATAACCCTCCAGCGGGGAAGTATTTGCCCTGTAGTCTACTTACATATCTGGGAACTTCTGAATTAGTTAATATTTTATGCATAATTCATAAAATTATACTATGTTTTCTGGGAATAATTAGCTGACTCTGTACCTCTAATGAACTGCAGGTTCAGCTATGACAAATACGTTGGGCGACTCCAAGGGATAGCAACATGCAGGCGCCTCTAAGCAAAGTTCAAGCAGCTCCTAAATTAACCAAAGCGAATCCCTGAAGATGCAGCATTTATGCACTGAAGCAAGAAGGGAGGGCTCTCATCTCACAAGTCTCATCAGCCATCACAGCCGAAGAAGCAACAGTGAGAAAATAAGAGTTATTTACCTTTTGCTAACTGGGAGCTGGGCAGCTTAGGTGAGACTTTCCTACTTTTGCTTTATTTGGGATTTTGCATGGAGCACTCATGGAAATGATCCCTGGTGTGGAAAGACCGGAATGAAAATAGATATGATTGGCACCCAGATTTTCAGGGTAAAATTGCAAACTTTTCATAAAATTCTGGTCTGAATTGGAGGAAAACGAAACCCATTTGAGCTGCTCTGGTTTTTAAGACAGGAAGCGAGCAATTTGTCAAAAAGCTGATTTCTGCAGCAGCTCTCCTGCCTCCGCGGGCGCAGGGCTGCCCTCTCCCAGGGGCTCAGCCCCAGCACCAAGCCCCCATAGGGCTGCCAACAGAAGCAAAGCCAGCTCTGCTTTGGCAGTAGCTATCTACACAGAAGTTGAAACTTTGGGTGCTGGGTGAGCAATGCCTGCAGCGACACCAGAGACAGCCTTTTCATCTCGCCTCTCAATTTGGGGCTGAATAACTGCTGCCAGCCCTGGAGCCAAGCCAGCACCCTCCGGTCGCTCTCAGCACCCGGCTGCTGCCGGCTCCCAGGCAGGGACCCTTGCTCTGTTGGCACTGACTTACGGCATTAAACATCGAGCAGTGATCCCAAGGTGGGAGAGCGTCTTCTCCTGCCCTGCTCAGCCTGGCTGCTCCATCCGACCCGGCATCAGTGCTACGACCGGGTGGCATGACGCTGGATGCTACCACATCTCCAGGGCACACAGCTCTCCTCCCAGCTCCCCAACTGCCTCCTGCTCACGGACGTGGGCAGAAACGAGCTACTCGCTGAAGATGACCTCAGAAACCTGGAGATCTAATACACTGCTACCAGTAGTCTGAAATATTAAGTTTTCCCAAGACAGCATGCTCCCTAAATGAGGAGGCAGGGCAAGCCCGTCCGGCAGCAGGCAGCCGTGCTGCCAGGTCATACATATCCACGGCCAGTAATTGACTTTAAGTGGAGGGCTGCAAACTGGTAAGTATATTAACTTTATGTGCCTCTGACATTTTTAAAAAAAATCGGATTTTTGACTCTGTCACAGGTACAAAGGAAGACACAGAGAAGAGCTGTGAATGTCAGGGGGTGAGCACATGAAGGCAGATGGTGATGACACCTGTCTGGTTGAGTTTAAGCTGACGAAATTCAACAGGGAGACCTCGGCAGAGGGAAGAGGATGCTCGGGAGAAGCAGTGCTTTTAATTAGGTTATAACTCAATTACGAATGCAAGGGTCTTCATTCCTGACAAGTTTTCTGTAATTTTAACTTGATCTCATGTCAGAAGGGTACCTTCCTCTGATAACCAAACCCTGCTAAGAGTTGAACTAGAATAACAGCTGATTAAAAGGGGTTAACAGATACACCTCAAACAGAAGTAAATTAACGGGAGACACTGTCTGTTGGCTAATGGGATCAGAACAGTATTTGTTTAGTTTATGAATGATTAATCTCCCTCTCCCAGCATTCCTCAGATGCTAATTGCACTTAGGGAGCCCGTGTTTGTTTTCACAGGAGTTGGAGGTGGCAGAGGGAAGGCGATGGTTGGCCCAAATCGGAGCTCCTTCACCCCACGTAATGGCCTCTTGGCACAGCCACGGGGAATACCGGTAATACCACGCTAAACCAGACCTGACTCCAAACGCGTGAAACTATTGAATTAAAGATATTATTAAAGTCATTTAGGGTATTTTATGGGAAACTATTTCATGAGACCTCTCTAGCCCTCCTGCCCACTACAAGCCCCAAAGGAATTTCATGCCATGAAAATACTTGGACTTTTCCCCACAGAAATATTCTGGACTGATCACAGAAAAGCTAAAAGAACGGCCAAAGGAGGGAAACCGCTTCTCATGGCAACTTTTGCATTTGACAATTCAGAGCAGAAGAGCAGAAGCATTTGTCAGAAGCGCTGGGAGGGAAGCAGTAATTGCCTGGAAGCAGCCACAGATGCAGGGCTCACTCCAGCTGCTGCTGCATCGCTAAGAGGTGACCAAATCATTTTCCTCTCTACACACTTGTCAGCATTTTAATCCTCCATTATCTTTGTATCTAACAACACAAATGTGCTATCTCAGCCATACTGTGAATTTACTAGTAAACAAAGCATTTTAAATAAAGTAAAAAAAGATTTTTCATCCCAAGCTTTGCAAGCATGAGGCATTTTCTAAACAAAGCCCTGCCAAGTGGGGAAGCCGATTCAGCTTATTGAATTTGGAGCCAGGAGGAGCAGGTTTGACAGGCAGGTACCCACCTTGAGCTCAGGGTATGATCTTTGAAGCTCTGGCAGTCATTTGCAGAGATCGAGGTACCTCGGCTCACCAAATTACTGAGCTGTGATACGGGCCAGTCCTTTGTTCAGCGTAGTTTCAAATGTCCCAGGTGACAGTGAGGTATCACTTTAGGGAAGATTAGGGGTCACTGATAAGAAAATCTGTGTAGTGGAGAGGAAGACTGGAGTGCTCAGTCTATGTTCATGGTCTTCCAGTCCTTGACTGTACCAAGAGAAGGATGCTTGAAAGACATGAGGAACATTGGGAAGACCAAGCCAACACCACTTCTGCACTAGACCTTTTTTTAAGTTTGGGATGAATCGAAATGATCTGAGGGGAATTTCATTTTAATCTCAAAATTCTGCTGTTACTGAAATTGCATGCTAAGAAACGGGATGCTTTTTTACTGTTCTCCATAAATAATGCCACTTTGTACTGTTCCCAGGTATTTCATTCATCACTGTATCATATAGAAAGCCTGAGCTGAATAAAACCTTCTGAAGGAAGATGAGGAGATGCACTCTGCCTTATGGATTACTTTACAGTTGCTGAAGCCATTTGTTTTCTCTGCCTGCTTTCCACAAACGAGGAAAATAAACCCTATACCAGGAGGCGTGACTTCTACTTTTTGCCAAGCAGCATTGAAATAAATTCCCTATTAAGGGAGTCACCTCGAAATATTTGTTTAAATAATAAATTACTGGATTATTGGCTTTCCAGCTTGACAGTGCAAGCAGCATGCTCTGAGGATGAGGGAAGATCTAGCAAGGCAGGTTTTGGTCAAGGTCTCACGGGGGGCTCAGAGCAGGGGCAAGGTGAGGGTACAAAGCCCTGAGAGCCTTTGTAAAGCCTGGGTGGAGGGTCCAGGCTTTGCTTGTTGCTGGAATAAGGGAGCAGATGGGAAGTGGAGAAGCACCAGAACATATATTAAACACCCCTATGTATCACCTTCCTGAGCCATTTGATACCCCAGACTGAGTATTTGTTTTCCAAACCAAACTCCAGCTGAGGTCTCCCTAGAGCTCGTGGCAAAATTGTTGGCCATAATGTTTATAAACCCAACGAGATGCCTATGAGCATGTGAACGATGTACAGACACGGCATCCAGCCAAATCACCCCTGCGCCCTGGCATCCACAGGGATTATTGCCTGCCTCTGCCCTGCAAAGTGCAATGGACCTCGTGCCTGGAGGTATAAGAGGTATGAACACATGTGGATGCAGGTATGAAGCCGTTGTGCAAAAGGGACAGAGACTGTGCTAAACCCTTCTTTGAAAACTATTAAACTCACCCAAGGCAACACTGGAAGAGCAGGTTAGATGTGGTGACAGGTCCTGTGTGCAACGACTGAGCTTTGGGACCCCATGGGTGGTGGCCAGGGGGAACCCTGGGGTGATAGGTGTTTGTCATAAGGGGCTGGTGAAGTAAGCAGTGCCCTCCAGCCCTTCTCCCCTTTGCTGAAGGCCCTTACCTGCAGCCAAAACAGCCTTTTGTACCTCCCAGAGCAGCCTCCCAAGCAGCAGTTTGAAAATAGTCCGGCTTTTGCAGGCGCTTACAGCTGCAGGTAGATGCCTAGTGACATTTTCAGGAGTGCCTAGGCATGCAAAGCACCTCATTCCCAGTGCAAATGCCACCAGGTGTCTGCCTGCATCATTAGGCACCTAACCGCCTCTGAAACCCGGCTCCTGGGAGCGGGGCAGCTGCTGCCAGCGGCACCCCGGTGCTGAGCCTTGTGCCGAGCCGGCCGCACCTCAGCACAGCTCCCACGGGACTCCCAGCACTCGGCCCCGTTCCAGTGCCCAGCAGGCTTCTCCCTGCCTCAGTTTCCCCATGCAGCAGCTAAATTATTCACATGCCTTTGGGAAATCCTTTGAGATCTCCCACTGACGAGCTGTGTCAGAGACAGGTGGTACCAAAGGGCTGATCATTGCAGTTATTGCTAAAAAAAACCCTTTGCTTGCGAACGTAGAGCACAGCATGGCACCGGCTCCATAGGATTGGGAGTAGGGCTAAAAACACATTCCAGCAGAGGATGGCAGGAGCTGCCCTTTGGCTGTCTGTATTTCTAACTTGTCCTTGCACTGAGGGGCTACAAGGCAAGGAAGTTTTTGCTTCTTGTGCAGTGACGAACGGCCTGGCCAGGTAACAAATTCCGGGCTGGAATATGCTTCCTCAGCAGCCCAACAAAGTGTGATCGCAGTGGGCATTACATTAATTTGTGAAATGTCTTTTTAAAATTGGTTTTACAGTTCACTGGGAGTGTGAGGCTGCAGCCTCGATAGCAAGTGCTCCTCACAGATGACCGGAGAAAATAATGGCAGAAACCGGGCTCTGCTGCTGACCCCCCACATCTGGGCCTGGCAGCAAGGAGAAGGGACCAGGTCAAGTGTGAGTTCAGAAATATATATATATACTGTGAGCAAAGAGCATGCTGTATGCAAGCATGAAAAAATACACCAGTGCATGCAACTTCATTGCTGAAAAATACTCTTGTAAAATTCTTTGCTCCCATTGCCTGAATTTTACTTGTATGCAACGCTGCAAGACTGGACTTTGTTTCCAAAAACGCCAGACAGAAACCATGCCCAGGGTAGAAATGGTGATTAAGGGATGCTGAGCTGCTGTGGCGGGGAGGCTGGTCCTCAGCGCTGGCAGTGTCTGCTCTCAGACCAACTCAGGGGCTCAGGGGGGTGCTGCGAGCTGCAGGGATCGGGCAGAGCTCAAGGACCTGAACAGAGGCCATGAAAGGTCCTTCTGATTTAGAGGAGTTAAGCACCATCCATGAGCAACCTAATTGTCAAAGCAAAGAAACGACCCAAATGGCACGAGCTCCACAACACGCTTATGCACAAACCCTGGAGACTCCAGCTAACCCCTCTCCCGTCGGAAGCGAAGGCCCTTTCCCTGCTGAGCAGGTACGTGTTTGCTCTCGTTAAGTGTTAATGCAGGTTTAGCAACTGCCAGGCGTGGGAGGAAGCCTGTGCTGCCCATGTGTACCATCACCATCCCCTGGATCACGGGGCAAGCTGGTCCCTGCCACGTCCTGTGATAGAATCCCATCAGGTTAAAGTGTGGTCACACGCCAGCCGTGCGTGCAAAACCCAACAGCTTCCTACCCCACAGATCTGCATGTTCATCCTCAGTACCTCCTGACTTCGGGGGTAAAATATGTCTCTTACTACATTTGGCCCCTATTAACACAGCATAGTCATTGCAGCAGTGATTTTAGGGCTGGACCTGCCTCCCTACTCATCACTATGTCCCACCAATGGGAAGAGCTATGGCTTTTCACCCCCGGAGCCTGGGGTGAGCTTACTGAGCTGCCAGCCAGAAAACAAGCAAGAAAAAAAATCGCAAATAAACAAAAAGAAAGAAACTAAACCCCTTCATTTCTGTCATGGCTTTTTTTTTTTTTGAACCTGGAAAATGAACTAGAGCCTGTAAGCCCAGAATCCCACAAGGGTAGTAATGGCAAGTCACTTCTTGGAGTGTAATCACACTTGGAGAGACAAATATCTGCAGCGTGTCTGCATGGGCAGGATTCATGCCCGGGAGCCGCCAACCTCCTCCAACCCCTTCGAGCCACCCGAAGGCTTTGAGAGACCTTGGCACAAGTCTGCCGATTCCCCCTCTGTTGTGGTTTTTTTTTTTTTCCTTAAGCAGACCCTGCTCTCGGGAATCATTTGCTCTTTACTCTAATACATCTCTTAACAGGCAGGAGGCTACAGCGATCTCCATGCGATGTGTCTATCATTTTAGTCCAGGCATTTTAATTTACACTGCAGTAAAAAATTTGGCACCCAATATTTTCTACTTCCAGCCACAACGAAGAGGCTGTGCCGAAGATTGGACCGTGCTCGTTTCCCTCTTCCAGTTGGGGGGTGTGTGCGTGGAAGGACATCAGAAAGAAACCCCCCCAAAGCTGAGATGACAGTTTTTAATCACATCAGCCCAGGATCGCATTGCTGGCATGACTCTGCCAAATGAGTGTCTGTCTGTCTGTCCAGACGAGCTTTGCAGCACACAGGAATAGAGATATCTGTCCTAAAGTATTGACAGAGGCTGCTTCACTCTAGAACTAGTAGAAAATATGGGTTGTTATTCCTGAGGAGGTTGCTCTGCTGCAGAGGGGCTTCCCAACCCCTTGGGTAGCCTTTGGAGTTGGGTTGGGGAAAGCTCTGTGGGAGGAAGGGGGCTCTGGGGGTCCCCCAGGCCTTTTCCCTGCCTCTCCCCTCCGTGTCTGAGCAAGCCGTGGGTTGGTGCAGCCCCACGCTGAGCTCCAGGAGCGATCCAGCCGAGGGGACTCCTCTGCTGCTGCAATGCAGGGCTGAGTGCAGGTTGCAGAAAACGAAGGACACACAGACACTGCAGAACCGGGTCTGGAGGCTGGAGGGGAGGATCAGAGCCCAGCCCAACCCCGCTTTTGCTTTCCCTCCTGTCTCCCTTTGGCTGCGTCCAGTTTAAACCAATGCCATCCCTAAACGAGCAGCCAGCAAAGGGCACCTCAGGCACCATCACATTTAAGAGGTGAAGGTGCATGACTGCAACCAGAAATAGGACTGATTTCTACTGTCCTACCTCGCTTACCCAATGCTTTGGCAAGAAGCTGGAGCTAATTCATCATTGTTTATCCCCGAAACAGCTATTGCCTTTGCCAGATAACGTTTGGGGTGAGACACCTCTCCTCCCTCTGGGGCCATTCCTGCTTTGCGTTTCAGGGAGGTAGTGCTAATTCAGCTGGGCACAGGGAAAATGCACCGATAGGAACACACTGATCCGAAATGCTTAAAACTGCTCTGGAAAAGAGCAAAATAAGGAAGTAAAGCAGTTTTCTTTCTCTCTTGTCTTGCTTATTTATCACCCACACTATTTTCAATACAAAACAGGACAAAAAAGAAACAAAAAGCCTCTGTAAGCAGGGAAACAGCAGCTTCCCCATTTCTTTTATGCATGTGAATTGTTGCTATGAATTAGGATAATTTTGGTTTATTTTGGAAAGAAATTCACCAAAATTAGAGGGGGTGAAAAGTCAAAAAGAACTTCTTAGATCAAAATTTCCAAGCAAGAGTCTGGTTTTCTGGCTCACCTTTCCTTGTCTTCGTCTTGATTCTTGCTAATACCCGGTAGCTTCATTTTCTCCTACACTTTTACTGAGCAAACCCCCCTGACATAAACTAGCCCAGATCTTTTAACTGACCATCTTCAAAACCTGCCTAAAGAGGAATTTAAAAGATGAACACACCTTCAAAAGATGGAGCAGAAGATAAAAGACAAAGAGCGAAGTCGCGGACGATGTATGTTTGCTATTGCAGAGAGAGATGGGGAAACAACCAGCCACGAGGAACAGTGTGAAGAATTGGAGCCAGCTCGGCGGGTCGCATGATGGCAGTGCCTCAAGGACAAGAAACAAATGATCCACTGCTGTGTTTGTAATGGGATGGAGGGTAACGGATGGCGGGCAGGGAGACACGGTCCCGCGGCTGGACGGATTAGGAGGGAGATGCTGGTGGAGAAGCGAAAATCCACCCGCTGGGTTACCCTTTGGAGAACATTATTCCTTCATTTTTTCATGTCTTGTTTGCTGTCTGGATAGAGCAGCTGAGGTTCTGGGCATCCACAGAGTGGGATGGAAAGTAACGGGGGGAAGGGATGGGATAATGGGAGGGAAGAACCAAGGAGAAAGGAGTGGAGGCTGCCGCATCATGGGACATGGGGTTTCTTCTGAAAGTACTGTGGAGTTTCCTGGAGAGAAGGAAGGCTGTGAACAGGAGAAGGGAGAGAAGGCATCATATGGGGACACTGTGGCTGTGCACGGGGTGAGGGGCATCAGAGATTCTCAGTGTTACAGAGCACAAGGGAAGCAACAGGGAGATGGGCAAAAAAACCCCAACAAAAAATATTTCAGGACATGTACGACTCACGACAGCTGTAACAGGCGTATATCAAAAGCTTCTACAAACCCTGGGAAATTCATTAAGGAGTCCACAGTGCCTGGACACATATGGAATTATGACACGCCTCATCCTTTCCTGTGTCAAAATCCTCCAAGCCTCAGCTACCTTAAGAAGTTGTTTATAATAGAACTGAGAGTTTACATCTTCTTAATGCTACCATATAGGGTATCTGCAGCTGGATATATTTGACTGATCTAGTGCATTCTTTATGGTGATCATTTCTTGATTAAAAAAATATTTTTTCTGTGTCAGGCACTTTCTGTCACTGTCTACCATAAATCAATTTGTCACATAGGTAGTAATAAACCAAAAGGTGTTTGTTCTCTGAAGCACCACATCCAAGTGGCTTTTGCAGCTTCGTTATAGCTCAAATGTCAGACCCGGTGGTCCTTGCCCTGCTGGTCCCGGGAGGGCAGCACGGCTCTGTGGCAGCGCAGGGTGTGGAGGGAAGGCTGGAGGACTCTCCCAAGCATCACCCGTGTCACGAGGGTCACAGCCGTGTCCTGGCACCAGGGGTGAGGACTGAGCCCCGCACCAGCCGCTCGCTGCCAACCTCCCCAGAGAACCCAGATCCAAACTGAACTGTTTAAAATGCTGGAGTGCCCCACCCTGAGCAAAGGTGCTGCATGGTGTGTATCAGTACCTACGAGCATTTTCATACGAAAAGCCTTTTCCCCAACTGCAGTGACTGGCGGAGTCCCACAAAGTGATGTTGAAGCTGCTTCTCCTTTCTGTGTAAGATTCTCAGAAAAGCTGCTTTGCAAAAAAAACCCCTGTTTCTCACAATGAAATATTCTTACTTTTTTAAATTTCCTAGCCAGGAAACACGGGACAAGCCGGCTGTGCTGCGGAAACCTGAGTACCAGCCTGGCTCACGGGCCATCCGTCTCCCACTCCTCACTTTCAGAGCTTCTCAAATTTCAGCTTGGCATCTCTGATCGTAAGTCTACTTAACCATTTTAATAGCACTAAATGGAGTCTGTGTTACTGCCCTTATCTGCTCTCTATGTCTTCCGGGTCATACATGCTTAGTTTACTGTCAGAGACAAGTTTTTACTGCTGTCAGCACTGCAGCGTGGCGGTACCTGCAGAGCAGCAGGCTGCGGGCTCTGCTCTGCTTTCTTCATTGTTAAGAAAATTACCACCCGCAATCTGATTCCCGAACATTTGTCTTGCGGTTTCTTAATTGGTGCCATCAAGGAAAAGCCGGAGAAAAAAACACTGCACAGTGCAAAAGAAAAGGTGATGTTATCTGTTTACAATCCTTTTGTGCAACGGTAATAATAATTAACTTAACAACAATGACTAATAATTAGAATTGCCTGCATTAAGTTCAGGACGTGATTTTGTTTTCCTTTGTGCGCACGCAGATCTGGACTCCTTTTCCTCTTGTCATCAGGGGAAAAAAGTGAGAGAGGAGAATAAGTCCACAAGCAGGAAAATGGATGTGCCCGGGCATATGCAGAGGCTCTAGCTACACCCCCGGCCCCTTGCCCACTGCTGGCAGAGGTGGTCCCTGGCACACCCTGGGGTTTCCACGCGGGATGCTGGGGGCTGCGCATGCCCACTCCGTCTGCATATGGTCCCCAGGAAACCTGGTCAGCTGTCTTTAAAATCATACCAAGCAGAACAATGCAGGTGGAGATGATGAAAGATGTGGAAAAGATGCACACGTGGCTTCATTTTCACCCCCCTTCACTCTGAGCCCTGCAGGCTGGATCTGCAGTTCCAGCAGCTCAAGAAAATCTTTGTCAAATTAATAGATTTAAAAGTAGAAAACACCAACCGAGACTCCAGGCACGCTTCTGAGATCTCCCGCTCGGGTTTTGCACCAGCAGCACTGATGGAATTACTTTTGCTTTAGACCAGCATAAATAAAAGCAAGATCAGGTCCACTATCTGGAAGATAAGGATGAAGTTTTACAGCCTCCCTTTCCTTATCACACCCGGACTTTTTAATACTTTGGAAGTATAATGAGCAAGGTTGTGCCGATGGCTGCCTTGCCGGGCTTGCAGCCACTTCTTGCTCATCTGCCAGCAAGTGGGCTCTCATGCCCTTTTCCTCTAGAAATTTGGAATGCGAGCAGCTTCGGGGCCAGATAAATGATCAGTTGTTTACGAACAGATCATTTATTAAATCCTGTTTGGCTAAAGTAATTCCTGCCAGCGTGAAGGTACGACAAATCGAAAATGAATAATCTCTCCTGCAATTCGCAGGGGTGAGAGATCACACTCCCCGCGTGCTGTTACTATATTTAGCACAGATGCAGCAAATGCATTCCGATATGGAAACCACGCTCCCCAAAGACCACTTTTTGAGTGTCTCGATAGTAGGCTGCTGGTGGAGCAATCTGATGGCCCTGGGTGTGTTACTGGGGTCGCTTTTGCTGTAGGACGCTCATGGTGGGCACGGAGTTACTGTAAACTAAAACCTGGGGCACAGCGTTCGAGCCTGTGAGCTGGGATAGATCAGACGTGACAGCTCTGACTTACCCGAATGGTGACTCCAGCTTTGGAGTTATCTAGTTACAAGCACATTGCTCCTGCTTCATCCAACGCTGGGCTTTAATCTAACTTTTAAATCATTTCAAAATGAACTTTGCATTTTATTTCCTCAGACTGTGAAAAGATACACTGCCGTATCCTACTCCCGGATAGGGACAGAGACAGCTATTTATATCATTTCCAGCAAAACACCCTACGAAACATAAAGTAAACTGGAAAATCAATAATTATTATTACAGTGCCTCCGGGTCTCCGGTGTACAGGGCACTGTACATCCCTGCTCAGAGCATTTACAGCTGTGCTAGTAGTGGTGCAGTGTGGGAAGGAAGGGAAGGAACAGGGAAACTGAGGCAGAGAACTATTTCTAAAGAGAAGTTTAATGCACCACAAAAAATCTCCATCCTCACCGCCCAAGACCCCTGGCAGGGAATGAGGGTGTCCCAACCCAAAGGGAGCATCTCCACAGCAGTACAAGGGGCACAGGGCCTCTGCAAAGCACCGTGGGGCCAGTGTTTTGAGGTCGGAGTATTTCTGGCAGTGATATAAACCTACTCAGATGATGCAACTCTGCCCTGGACCATTTTCGGGCAGGTTTTTGTGCAGTGCCTCCCAGGTTTGGCTCCCCTGCCAGGGCATTCCCCTCCCCAGGAGCCCCTTCCCTGCTGCCCGCACCCATCCTCAGCCTGGGAGCACCCACAGGGTGAGGAAAGGCACGAGGGGTGTCCCAGTCCTTCTCGCAGGTTACCCATTCCTTGGAGATGTCACAGCTCTGCAGCCATGGTTTCATCAAGGTGGGCTTGCTGTGCTACACCAGTACAATACTTCCCGACAGACGGACAACAAATCCCATCGACGGGCAGGGAGGAAAGGCGAGGCGGGCTGGGATGTGCCTAGGACAGTAATCAGCACTGCTCTGACTGTGCTAATGCTTCTCGTGCTCTAAGAATGTTGATCTATGGATCTCACTCCACCACCCAAGCACCTTTCGGGTAAAAGAAACCACCAGAGCGAAATCCCAAGGGAATTGCAAAGCTTGTGGCACTCACAGGTTGCTTTTAGATCAAGCTTCCCTATTTTGGGGGCAGTACTGCAGGAAAAACCCATTACTCTTTCTTGTCCAACCAGCACCGACGTCCTCACCGCAGCGGTGGGCTCGGGAGGGAGATGAACTCAGTAGTGGCAAGTCCGTGTTCTTCCCTCCCCACTTCCCCCACATCCCTGGTGCATGATGGAGCAAGGCACGCTCCGGCTGGCATCGTGACGGGTTGGGTGTGCGAGCCACCCCGTTGCCTGGCTTTATTTTTGGCGCGCGCACAGAAGGCAGATAATGGCGATTGATGTGCTTTTTCCTTCAGGTTTAGGTTTCCTGTCAGCTGAGCCGCAGATAAACCATAAACACGAAGAACAAACAAACAATTAGCCTCCCTCGGACCCAGGCGCAGAGGCACTCCGCTAAGGTTTATAGCCCTTTTCCAGCTTTACTGCCAAGATAAATCTTTCACCACCCGCTGCCCAATCAACCCTGATACAAAAAAAAGTTTTTGTTGTGTTTTGGTTTTTTTTACAGTAAATATTTGATTTTTCTTATATTTAGGAAACATGATAACAAGGCTGCAGACAGATAGGTGGGGACTGACATGTAAATTATATATCGATCTGGAGGATGTGCTGGCTTAATTCTTCCTGGTCTGGGACCAGATGAGAGGCAGAACAACCTCTGCTTCCTCTGAGCTGTGGTTTCAACGCTGCTGGATCTTCTTGTGCAGCATTCTTCAGCCTCATGCACCCACCGGCGTGTGAAGAGGACGCTGCCTTGCACTTAATGCCCAGATTTATCTTTCAAACTGGAGAAAATTAAGATAAATAGCTTTAGGAGCATATTTGATTTCAATGCTGCATTTCTATTTACTCACCCAGGTAGGGTTTTTGGTCACCGGCTGGAAATTCCCTTCACGGTATTGCTGGTGCATCACTGGCACAAAAGGGTGACTCAGTTTTGGTGGTAAATTACCCATGGTCTTTATTTGCTTTTTTTTTTTTTTCATATGATTGTGAATTTTGTTAAAAATTTGTATGGCAGTTTCATTTCAAGTCTTTATTGTCCGGCAAGGGAGAGCTGGGAGCGCTAAATTAATTTCCGTGTTGAAGCCAATAAATTCAGCTCTCCTGCTGTAAAAGATACATTAATTTTGCTACATTCCCTTTTTTAATAGGCACAAAGCCACCTGCATAAATACAGGTTGCACTCAGAGAGCAGCCATGGACCTGGGCACCGAGACTGTCAGCTAAAATAAGTAAGTCCGACGTTAAGAATACAGTATATGCAAAGAAATTCAACTTTCTCTTGACTTTGGTTTTTTTGAATTTTTTATGTGAGGTGAGAGAAAATGGTAGGCTCCAATAATGTAATCTACTTCAAAGACATGGAAAGGAGATGAAGAATATTCTCTGGGTTTAAAATATTTAGAGTTTTTAATGTTTAATTTCAAATATGTTTGGCTTGATAAATAGGATAAAAGAAATATTAATCTCACTTACTGTGCACTTGCACATAGGGCTGTTCCCTCGTTATAGCTTTGCCACCAGGGGATGAATCTGTGCACCAATTTTAACGGACTTTCTTAGGGATAAACAGGGACACTTCGGACTTGAGCCCTGTTTTCTGCAGGAGTTCGGGGATAAGTTTCTGCTGAACCGCAGAATTTGGCTGGAGATCTCCACTAATATGACTCGGAGAACAGACCTATGATACCCATTGGCATCTCAGCTCCAGAGACAGATGAAACAGAAACCCAGCCAAGCCTGGGAACGTGACTGGATTGACTGTACAGAGAGCATGAGGAATCTGGGTTTGGTGCACGGCTTGGTGTTCCTGCGGCCTTCACTCCTGAGAGCTGGGGGAAACTGGTGGCACCGGCGCTGGTCGTTCAACCAGCAATTGAAACGCATGGAACCGCAGGCAGGCGCGTTTGCTAGAGAGAAGATGCGGACAAGACACAGTTTGATACTCGTCACTTCTTGCGGCTGTGCCATCAGCCAGCTCTGCAGCCAGCCCTGGCCAGAATTAAGATGCGATTCTGTGGGGGAGGATGAACTTCTAATGGGCTCATTGCGAAACATTCTTTCTTTCTGCCAGAAGTGGAAAGCAGCAAATCTCAAGTTAGTGGCTGCCCTTGGGATGTGACAGTCCAAGGTCACCCAGCTCAGAGCTTTTGATTTGGAGGAGGTTCTCAGAAAGTGCTAATTTTACCATTGTTTTTTGAGCCTGATTCTGATCTGGAGGGGTTCTTGGTATCACATATTCAGAAGTCAATCAAAGATACATTGAACAACTTTTTTTGGCTGAATAGCTGGATAGTTCTTTAGTTCCTGAGTTTGGAAATCAAAGCCAGAGGCCTCCGGAGGCTTGCCGAAGTGAGGACGGGCAGTGATGCCAAATGATGTCTGAAAGAGCTCCGTGTCCACAAGAATCCTGCTCACGGCAATGCGTTCCCATTTCTTAGACAGAACTCTGTCCTGCGCTGTCTAGCCAGCTCATACATTTCCTGCCAAATTCTCCTTGCTGTGCTATTACCTCATCCCTCCGACACACTCCTTGTCCAATTTGACCATTTTTCCTGCCCTGTCTGGAGGGTGAACCCTCCGAGACAAGGACTTCGCATCTGTTGCAGCTCTGCATTGCCTTCTCGCCCAACCCAGTGTGTGGATGGGTGAATCTGGGATCCTGCAGAGATTTCTCTGCAAGGACCCCAGGGACTATTTTTCTGTGTCACTCTCAGCTGGTTTGGGGTGGGTAGAGTGAGGCAGGTGGCACTGCCAGTGGTTGCCAAACACAACAGGAGAAAATCTGTAGGACGGAAGGTACAGCCATATTTCCTTAAAGCTCGTAACATGGTCCTGTCACTGGCAAGCAGGAAACAAAGCAGGGAAGTTAAAAAAAACCTGCAGACCCACTAGCCTTTGTCTGGCACAGCAAACATCGGAGGCAGCACATGTAAATCGCCATGCAAATGAGGCTGCCAAAGCTTTAACGAGATAAAGTTACCACCAAGCTTCCCGATGCAGCCCCAAGGCTGGAGCGGAGTATTTCACTCTACGTGAGCATCCGGCGCTCAGGCACAAACTGCGTTTGCAAGGAACAGAATAAAAAGGGCAATTTAAGACAAGGGTGGCCATAAGTAGCAGATGAGAAAACACAATAAAAAGGAAGATTTCTTACTCTGCAAGTGAATCCATTTACTTCAAAGGTACTACATTTCTTTGATACAATAGCATAACATTTTTATTGGGGACTAATTGAGCCAGTGATATAATTACAGCAGTAAATTAAGACCTGAAGTGTACTTTGAATTGAGGAATAAATTCGTAAATACTTCCTTATCAGTGGCATGTAGGAAAACGGCCAGACTGATTTAGCAAGGAAGAATCCATACATATTGGCCATCTCAAGAAAATGATGAGCCTTCTTTCCACATAAAAATGAGTGATACATTAACTGCTTTGACTGCAGCCCTTTTTATTCATTGCTTGGTACTATCAGTTTTACTAGTGGGTTAATAAAATTTAATTAATAGTTAATTAAGGCTTACATCAAGTATACCCATTTTTGATTACTTTATCATTGCAGTGTTTACACCAACCTGCAAAGCACAGGCCAAAACCGACCTGTCTTTCTGAGCACTGATGTCTGCACGCCATAAATGATTTGCGGATCCAGGTCCAAACCTGCCAACGATGAGATGCCCTTTGCAGAGGTGCGTGTACCTGCAGCCTCCAGCTCTCAGAGCACTCTTGGATCTCTGTGGTGAAGATCCAGACCTTGTCTCTGCACCCAAGACAGAACTGAGCCACACCATTCCCAAAGCTGTGTGCTTTCCCAGGTTACTCCTCATCAAATTGGGCAGTGCAGGTGCAAGCAAGGGAGAAAAGCTGCATTGCCTTTAAGTTTCGGGAAAGAGTAAGGTGTGGTCACAATATCTCTTCTTGGAAGGACAGGCTGTGTCTGGGTCTTTTGCCTGCAAGGCTGAAGCAGAGTTCTTTAAATCCCTACATTTCTCCAGTCTGGCTTTGATTGCTGATTCCAGCCATGCCCACCTGAACTCTCTACAGGTCAGGAATGAAAAAAAGGCAAACGAGCAACGAGCCAGAAACACTTTCAGTCGGTTCCTCCTTTCCCAATCACTATGCAGACAATTACTGTCTAGGATATCCTCAAATTAGATTAATAAATCCAACTCCAGCTCTTCCACTGGAGTAAGTTTTTTGCAGTTCAGTGACAGCCTGGGTGTCTTGTGTGTAGAAGGAAGCTTCAGCCACGTGTATACTCAGCAGAAACTGGATATTAGAGAGGAGAAAAGCCCTTGAATAATGTGTTTAATGCAGAAAAGGCCAACAAACTGTTTTTTATGGAAGTGTATCCCTCAGAAACTGCTGACTTCTCTTTTATTATATTTAGCAATACAAATAGCTGAGGACTGTGTTCGGGCCTGTTGCAGATAAAGTGCTGGAAAGACAGTTGTGGAGTGAAGGGACATATATTTCTCTTACTAAGATCTGTACTGTGCTGCCACAGCTGGTGAATCTTATCTGTAAGGCTTTTCTTGGGAATAAAGCATTTAGCCTTTGTAGCTGGGTCTTGTTACAAGCAGCCGAAGAGAAGATTCAATTATGTGTCACGGCACGGGGAGAGGGAATGAGCAACAACTGAGTCCTGATGCAAAGGGAAGAAAATCGTGCAGTAATCACCAGTTCCCTGAACTGCACGCTGGAGACCTGATTGACCGCAACCACTTGAATCTATGGAGAAAAAGAAAGATGAGACCCTAGAGTACCCTCCCAGGCAGACGTGATCTTGGGAAAGCGTTGCTTGCAGATGTGCGACCTCGTGCTATCACAATCTCTCTAGCGTTTCTCCTTGGAAGGGTTTTACAGATAGAGAAATGTTGCTCTCCCCAGAGATTCCCCTAGGAAACAAAAGCAAGAGCTCAATGCACCTCCCTTCTTCAAGAAAGACAAATTTATTATTGCAATTGCTACAACAGTTAATATCCTTGCTATATCCTTGCTAACCTTGTCTCATAACCAGTCAAGACCAGGGGATGATATTGGACAAGTGTAGCCCATTAGGCAGTTTTACCCTCCTGCAGATGGACCTGAGAGTATTAAAACCTGGCCAGATTTGGCCAAATACGGTGCCAATCCCTCGCTGAGCTGGAAACCTGCTCAGAGGACACATTCACACCAAGATGCCAGCGTGCCCTGCGCCCCACTGAGCCGCACCTCCGTGTCCAGGCAGCCACTGGCAGATCCAAAAGCAGGGGAACCTGCTGGGTTTTCATCAAAGGCTCATTTATCTCTTCTGAAATACACGACACATCAAATGTTTTGCTTTGATTAACGATGCTAATTAAGCTAATGGATTTGAGTAATTTTACAATTGATATTTTTATGTAATTTTGTTTTTGCTCTGCGGTAGCCAGAACTTACTGCCCTGTCAGCTTCTCTCTGTCATGTTCAACATTATGCACAGACATCATCTTTAAGGTCATATAAATAAACAAAGCAAGAAACCGCTTTATATTTATCTCGGCCCTCCCCCTGCCACCTGCCCCACATTCCCAGGGTGTGCAACAAAGCAGATTTCGAAAGCAGGGAGTGGAGTCACCAAAAGCAATATCCCAGCAGAGAAAAAGATGGGATTTGAGGATCAGGTTGCTAGACTGGTCTTCTGGAAACTCAGCTCCTCATCCTAACTCTACTACAAGGTTCCTGGGATCCATGGGGGATCCACTCTGTTGTCCATCAGTAAATTGAATAAACTAGGTAGGCCGTTGGCTTGCTGTGGCAGAGGCTGCAAATGAATTGTGTGTTCAATACATGGCCAATTTTGGGCTCAATGATCTTCAGGGTCTTTTCCAACCTAAATGATTCTTTGATTCTATAATATAGGTACAGATGTGTAATAGAGAGGCTTGCTGAGCTAATTTTGATCCCTGAAGGTGATGTTGTAATGTTGACTGAATACCTGAGGTACAGACCATGTAGATTAGGTGGTGTTGCAAGGAGAAGCTCTTTGCACGGCACAAATCCTTCATGCACAGCTTGGAGCAAAGGGCAAGAATTGGGCATGCATTTCGTGGGTGCAGTATTGCACACAGCGAGGAGGCTTTAAAAACCTTGTCAGTTTTATGTAGTGCCTGAATCCCCACAGGTGGAATTTGTGGGTCTTTATTAGTTTACAGGACAACATCAACCAGAGAGCCATGTAACTACTGACCATGTAATTACACTGTAAGGCAAGTTCCACATGTTGACAGAGTAAATAAAACACCAGGTTATTTTTTCCCCTCTGCAAGGGAGAGGGTTATCATGAGATATTACGGCTGCAAATTATGCAGTAATTATGGCTTCAATAACCAGGCAACTTCCAATATCATTACCGAGTGATTGCCAGGAACAGGAGACTGTTATGTACTGGGGCTACGTGAATCATGGACACCAGAGACTGACACAGCAGCTCCAAGCACCATTCCCACTGGTTCATTTTCCAGTTTTGTCCAGTGTAGATTCAAGCACCTCAAAAGAAGGCTTCCAGAACCAACCCTAGGAGGTGGTTCTGTCCATCATGAGGAGAAATGCTGAATTTTATCCCTGTAGCCCTGGCTGTATTTATGCCCCACACTCCTCAACAACATGGGTTGCTTGCAACCACCCTGGCCCCTGGCTTCAGTCTCCTGAGAGTGCCTTAGTCTTGTGGCTTTGAGGGAACCAAGCGAGGACCCAAGAGCTAGGAAATCCCTGTCCAGCCTTACTCAGCACCCTGCTAAAGCAGTAATTATGTATGTAGAGCTACAGCTCAGTTGATAGCACTGGGCACTGTCCGTAAGCCTAAATCTTGGCCAAGCTTGCATCGATGTCTAGTCTCTCATGTCGAGCATGCTTGCAAGAAGTGGCACACCTGGAAAATGAGAAGGCTGCATGGGTGAGAAAAAGAAATGAATAATGATTTGGGGGATTTCATATACTTTAGGTTTTGTACTTGGACTGAAACAGCATTTGCTTACTTGTGTGTTTAGTAAACCTAGAAAACAGATCAATGAGTCAACAAGTAAATAGCTAAGAGGTGTCAGTACTAGATCAGTGGGTCAACAAGTAAATAGCTAAGAGATGTCAGTGCACAAGCCCTGCTCTGCATGAGGGCTCTGAGCAGGGAAGCAGAATCTTCCTGAACAGCAGCAAAATTGTGCTGTGGGATGGAGCCCCTACTGACTTCAGAGCCCTGTCCTCTTCCCCAGATTGCTGCCCACCACCAGCACAGCGGATGGGGGACGCTGGGGTTTACGGGGTGTCCAGATTTCACACCTATTGGGTGAAATAGGTCTTTGCCTTGGCACATGGGCCACGGCCAGGTCGCTACTAAGCTGAACGAGTTGTACCTGAACTACTGAGCCAGGGTATCAAACAACAGCAGGCCTATTTCCTGAGTATGTGCCACTTTTATACGAGCAAAGCCACACACTTTTCCTTAAACTCTACAGCAATTTAATTCAATTTTTAATTATTATTCCTCATCATGCTCAGTGTGTTTCTGCTCCACTTTGGAAACTGTCTCTCGTGGTTAATTTAACACCTGCAAATTCCCAAAAATGTTAACCTAAATCTAGTGGATAAAGTCTTTGCCATGTGTTTAAAAGATCATGAGGTCAACTCTACTTGGGGCTGAGCTTTTCTTACCAGTCACACAGGGTATCTATTTTACTTCCTCTGTACGATAAACCAGTGAAGGCTTTATACTTCTTTATCATCGTTATCAGAGACATTCTGCAGTTGACTGAAATGTTATGCAACACAGCCAGATCTTAGAAGTGAGTGCTTTCGGGAATATTTCCTTACCATACCATGCCTAAGAAGGACAAATATTGATTCAGAGACTTTGGGTATATCGATTATCCTTTTAGGGAAAGCATGATAGCATTAATAAATCTTAGAATTTTGCTCTTTGTGTTTCTGAGGGACTGACTTCTCAGCACCGTCACATGCTGAATAACTGATTAGGGTCTCTTTTATTTGTTATGAGTTTTCCACTCTGACAGTACAGTGCCAGTTCCATTGAAATGTGCATGAGCCTTTTCGCTGCCATTGCGTGAAGTCCCACCTTTCCCCCTAAGTACATGCATAATATAGAAAGTGTCACTAATCTTAGCTCGTAAACCTCTATCAAGTGACAAGCTATTACTTCCCCGGCCTGTAAGAACTAAGGCTTGACTGCTCTTTTTCGTAAAAATGGAGGAAAAAAGAAAAACCTTGCGGGTTAAACCAAGGCCAAGCATTTCAGATGGTTTTGGATGAAAAGAGAAGAAAATTTCAGATTCCAAGGTCACCACTCATCACAAATTTCTTGCCTTCATCCTCTTCATTAAAACTAGAGAACTGTTAATTTGATTGCCTCAGAAGATCTCATCCGCCCCTATAATTGACCAAGAAATTTCAACATTACTGATAACCTGAGAGAAGGAACTGTGAGCTCCCATCATGGACCAGAGGAGTGATCTTCTGATGTCCTCCCTGTGAAATGTCAGATCAGTGTGCCCAAGACCATAGCCGGCCAAGAGATCCAGCATACTTAACAAGCTCTTCAGCAAAAACACCAACAGAACTGCTCAAAAAACAGTCCTTCCACCTTCCCCGAGGCTATGGAAAGTAGACGATGGATCAAAAGGGTCAGAGGGAGACTCTGATGTCTCCTGGCAATGGCTCTAAAGGAGCCACTGTTTTTCTCAGATGAGGAGCAAGCAAGACAACCATCATTACACTAAATTATGCCGCTCTCCCTGAGCTTAAAGGAAATCTTTTGGAGGACATCTGTGACCCTGAAAGATCAATGGCAGGTCAGATACCGCTCAGAGACACATATAGTATTGGCCCCCTCCTGGCACGGCACTCCAAGAAAAGCCACCATCGGCCAATTCCTCCTGAAGATGAGACAGCTAATTTGAGCTCATAAATCATGGATCGTGGGGAATCGCATTGGAGGACTGGACTTGCAGTTCATTCTTATCTGTGTTTTTCAGGTCTTTGCTCGCTGTCAATAGCCTTGCATTTGATGTGGCAAGGGGCATTATAATACAGCTGTAATTACAGTCCTCTCATTTTAGAGGCTCCTCAGCAGTTGTAAATGTGTGTTTAAGTCAAAGCAATTGTGCTGATGTGCAGCCGATGAGGATCTGGCCTTTGGTTTTGGAGGCACTGCTTATAATTTGCTTCAACCATTTTCCTGCAGTGAAGCAACACGGCAAAGCGTCAGCATGCAGGTGAGAAGAAGCAAACAGTATTTTCCCCACTTCTGAACAGATTTAAGCATGTTGGTTTGTAGCGAGGGCAAGTACACTCGCCATGTTAGGATACACAGCCCAACACAAACCGTTCCACCTTCCCACTGCAGCATGAAGCACAGTCCCCTGCTCAGTTTATCTCAAGTATGTGTGGCACGTTACACTGAAAAAGAAAGCAAATAGGAAATGTTTCATGGTGCGCTTGTCCTCTGGGGAAGTTGGAAAATAAAGCTGCCAGGACAAAATTGAGACCCATCTCCTGCCCTGCAGAAAGTTGCTTGGATGCCTTGGTTGAACACAGGGTAGGAGTAGTACCTGATGTTTCCCCAACCCCTTTCTGCTCAAAAAACTCCCCATTTGCAACCTGCCAGTGCTGGGGCCAGGCTGGCAGCTGGGGGTGACTCTGTGTGATGTCACCATGCCTGTTATGAATGTGAAGACACCTCGCAAATGACAGCTCAGCCCCCATGAAGGTGGCTGTCCTTCCTCGACACTTGCTCTGTCCCCTCCCCAGCGAGGAAGGAAACCTGAGAGCACTTTCTGGTGAGAGCAGTGAGCTTGACACTATCATAAATATCCCACCACCCAGCCTTTCCTTTCTGTCCTTTGAAATAAAAGACTGACACTAAGAAAGCATTTGATCACATTGGATTTGTGCCATTTTACGGCTTACTTGAATGAACTGAAAGGGAGAGCCAGGAACAGCAGAGAATGGGAAAATTTCATGGATGCAGAGGGGATGTCGATGGAGAGAAAGGGCAGCCGGGACCTGCATGAGGTATCGGTGGCTCTGTAAGTTGGGTTGTCTGGAACCAGCCCCACTGCCTGTTAGGGAGCTGAAAGCAGAAGGGAACGGAGCAGAACTGGGTGCTGAAAGTGCTTCTCTCTGGAGATCCCAGTGCTGGTCCATGTGGCTCCTGGGTCATGCTTTCTGGTGACTTAAACTGAGGGAGGATGACGAAGAGGGATGAATAGTGTCTTAAGCCACCCCAGCGTACTTCGATCAAGTAGTGAGGGACTTCTCCAGCTACGTCCACACGTCATTCTTACGCAGGGGATGCAATGTGATGTGCAATGGGTTTCACCGCAATGGCCTCGGGCATTCAGTGTCTCTGCCCCACGTTATGGATTTCCAGCCCCGCTCCCCCTCACTGTATGTTTATGCATGAAAGGCGCGAATGCAGAAACAGCTCCACCTTTGCAATCCAGTAAAAGGTGCTTTTCTAAAAAAACAGCCAGACCACCTCTAACAATGAAACTAAATTCTATATCTAATTCATCTTCATTTTCAGGGTTTGTGGCTGTAAATTTCAGCTCTTGACACAATCTCTAGTTGGGACAGATTGGCCTTTTGAAAGCCATTCTTGCTCTCACTTTGGAGCACAGCTTTGCCCTAAGATATGGGCTCTTAGTTTGCAAATGCAGTGTAAATTTATAGTGCCATGTAGAAGAGAATAAATGATTCTTTATACAGGGTCCTTGGATTTTTTACAGCTCCTATGAATAAAATACAAAGAGACTTGAAAGGCTTTATTAAATAAGAAGGTGGGTGTCTTGAGAATGATCAGTTGTAGGCATTGTACTGGTGTTGCGAATTGTTGGTTTTAAAGCCTTTGGGGCAATCTATAGTTGATCCAAATGATAAAACCTTTGTAGGCTTCAGGGAGCTCTGACAGCTTACACCAGGTGGGGATCTGTCCTGCATTTCCAATAAGGATTAATGCGGCACTGCATTTTTGGCTGTATTTTGGTAAGGGGATGTCACCTAACAATCCAAGAGAGAGGGAAAATCAATTTTCATGTGACTAATTGCTTGGTTTGTGAATGCAGCATCATGACCCTGCTGTGTCTGCTGCGGCTGCTCCTCATGTGGGGCTGGGAAAGGGTTCGTGGGCGATAGTCCTGGTAAATGCCAGCAGCAAGCCACCACCACCCCAGGAGCTTGGGATGTAATAGGTAATCTTCTTATCTTTTCAAAGGATCTACAGTCCATCTTGTCTCCTCCTCAGGTGAAAGCAGCTCCACTCATGAAGGTGGTTATGTGGGACAAAGACTTATGCTGGGTCTAATCTCAAGGGCAAGCCTTGGCTTGCTTATTGCCTGCACCATGGCGTAGCTTCCAGCCTGCTGTTTTCTTCTTTGTCTTCTTTTTCTATGTAAAGAGAAACCCTTCTTTCTCTTTTTTACTCAACCAATATCACTAATCAGAAAAAATTTTGTTACCCCAGTGCCAGTCTGGAACAAGACCCTTGGAGCCGAGGATCTTCCCCCACTTCCCAGCCAGCGCAGCACAGCACCAAATCCAGCCCGGCAGCTCAGCCCGGTGTGGGGCTGAACGTCCTCCCCGGCACATCCCGGGAGCCCCGCATGGGAGGGGATGCAGCAGGGCTCCCCACTGCCCTCCAGCTCGCGTTGTGCTGCAGGATTGCATGCAAATGAGAGCTTCTCCTAGTTCCTACAGCTCAAAGCACAGAGCAGCTTTTAATTACCCATGGAAGGAGAGAGCTCCACAGCTATCTCATACTAATGATGACCGAGCGTCTTTCTCCACACCACCTTCCCCTCTGTGTGTATGTATGGGTATATATGGAGAAAGAGGGGAAAGTGAGAGAGAGGAATATATGTATGATATATTCCATAGGTATATGAACTTATATGTCTATGTATAAACACATCTATACAGTCATATATGAGAAATCTATTGGATGCTTTGTCTGACAGGGCAATGATCCAGTCAAACAGCACAAAGAACTTGCAACAGGAAATAATTGCGTCTTTTTTTGCTACCAAAAAATACTTTTCATTACTGGATGTGAAAATACCATCCAAAGACTTCACTGACCCTCCCCCCGTCTTTTTTTTTTAGTAAGGAGATTGAAGAATTGAAGGATAAATTAACTTTGCAAAATGTGGTAGCATGACTGACAGATTCATGTCTTTCTTACATACAGGATCATTCTTCTTTCTTGCTAGGGAAACCCCAAACTAAGCTCTTCCTTACTGTGTTTACCTTCCTGTCCACACATACTTGGGTTTTTTTGTATTTTTCACATTATCACTTGCTAAATATATCACAGCACATCATTTACTTTGCTCTGTAGCTCCAAGACCTCTGCATGCCTTTCTCTCCTCACAAAATAACTCGCTGCCTCAAATATTTAAATATAAAAAGAACACCATCATACAGTACACAAGCTATTTGTTATCACAGTGTGCAAACAAGGTAGAGAGGGGAATACGCTAAAGTAAATTTTATGTATAGCTATTGTGTAAATTTGCCTATTTCCCGAGAGTGGTATTGTCACTATTAATCGTAATAGCGTTTCTAATATGGCATATTTCCAATATTTCCTCCTTAATTAGGATTCTGATCATACAGTCCCATTTCGTTCCTGTCGTGCTTCCCCTCGGCTTTCTGAAACCTGCCCAACTCTTGTGCAAAGGGTCACGGCCGGCGGCACAGCAGAGGAGCGGGCACGGGCACCCCTGCCTGTGGGTGCCTGCCCGAGCCCTGCACACCCCGCGTCCACCACATCATCCAAGGACAGGCAAGGTGTCCTTCACACCCCCTCTGCGTGTGAAGCTCACACACAGCCCTGCGTTTGCAGAAACCGCTCCCAGCCCTTGTTTCTAACTACAGGCAGGAGGAAGCGGTGTGCTGCTATATGCTCCTTGCTGTTTATTAAAATACACATTTGTGTATAGGTTTAGGGGAAAATGAGCCCATTTGGAGAGCAATACTGAAGTGATGTAGGAAGAGAAAGGGAACAAGATCATTTCCAAGTAGGCTTGGTTGCGTGGAATGTCCTTGACCGTGACTGCGATGGGTTCCTGCCAGCGCGCTGGTGTGCGGTGGCAGCCGCTCCCCGCAGGCAGCAGCCTGGGGACCGCTGCTCCAGGTGAGCTCCGGGAGTGGGCAGCTCAGCGACCCGAGGTGTGAGCGCTGTGTTTGCACAAGCCAGCCACCTAAATGATGAGCAAACTACTATTTTCAACTGTTCTGCTGTGCAATTTCCCTTTTTGTATACACATGGCTTAATACAGGCTGTCCTTTTACCTCTGCCTAAACCCTGCTGCTATCACTGCTGCGAGACCCTGATACTCTCACTTCAGTCTTTGCTATTTCAAACCTACAACCCCCCCCCTACTTAAAAGAAACACAGAAAAAGTGTCTTTGCACACAGGTCACACAAAGCACACGTGTGTTCCTGCTGCCAGTGTCAGGTACAGGATGCTGGTGCTGTGCCAGTGGAGGTTTTTTCATGGAAAATGCAATCTCAATAAAAGAGGTAAAGGAAGACAGCAAGTAGCTGTGGTAGCATTGAAACACTTAAAAAAATCTGGTTTTGTTTAAAAACTAAAGTTAGTACTATAAGGAATCTTCATATGTTCTCTTGGTGGATGGGTGGGTAATTTTTCTACAATTAGCTTGGCAAGATCCTGCTCTGCGGTCTCGAGCAAGACTTTTAACCTCCTCTACCTCTGCCTCCTCAAGCATAAAGGGAGAATACTAGTCTTATCCTGCCTTGGTAAAACACTCCAAATGCCATGGCAGAGGCATATAAAACCGGGTCTTGTATCCCCATGAGGTGCGAAGGGCAGGGCAAAAGATCTTCACACACCGTGGATCAGGAGAGCTCCTCTGACTTCAGTGGAGCATCATCAGTTTGACCCATTTTCTGCCCTTTCCAAGGGGAGAGAACACAGGAGAAGAGACATTCTCAACAGGGCTTGAATCACTTGAGCCAGAAGTGGGGCTATTCCAGCAGTTCCAGTATTGACTCTTCAGGGTTATAACCTGCCCTTAGAAAAGAGGTAGAGCAGATTATCCTGTTCTTTTTCACTCTTGAGGACTGTGGGAATGGAGAAATTTATAAGGTACCAAAAATAACCTGCAGTCCTTTCAAACACCCAGAAGAAAGAGAATATTCGGGGTCCAGTAAATAAACAGGGACAGTGTTGCTGTGACCCTTCCCAGCCTCTCTTGGTCCAGGTTCCCCATTATGCAGTAAATAAATAGCTGCTATATAGCTATATTTTTTTAATAAAAGCACTTTGAAGTGCTTTGCTTTTCCTTAATTAAAAACACATCAAGCTATGGATAAAGCATTGTGGAATGGCTTGTTGTGGCGTTGCCTTTTACAGCAGGCAAGCAAATTTCTAATAAAATGGTTTTTGAAAGGAATATTGCCTTCATTCAAATCTCCTATAAAAACTACCCATCCATTAATTCCAATTAATGACACTACAGCATTTCCACTAACACTGGTAGTAATTCTTGGCTAATGGATGATTTTCAACAAAATCAGAATCAATGTAAGTTCAGACAGGACCCTTGCAGAATAAATTTACTGCCCCGGTGCTAGTTGAACCAGAGCACAGTGGTCTTCTCAAGCATATAAATCACCATGGTTTGGAATGGTTTCTCAGCACCATTGTACGCAGCCCGTGCTATGAGTTTCCTACGGGCTTTACAGAGAGAATAAAACACATCCTGCTCTACTGCGTGATCCTGTAGGTCCGTCACATGAAAGTTGCCCTGAAGAACAAGAACAGGCACCTTCCACGGAAGGATCCCAGGTGTAGGGGATGAAAGGTGGAACAAAAGTGAGAAAGGAAAACTGCCAGCTCCCAACAGCCACAGCATCTCCCTTGTTGACTCTAAGTGGGAGAAAAGCAGCCCAGCCCTCTCCCCACCCTTTCCTGCTCCACACCTCACCTGCCCTAATTTCAGAAAGACCTTGAGCCTCCTCTGTCCTCTCCACTAGGTCCAAGACTGTTCCCTCTTGATCGATTTCCAGGCCACCACTAACATTCAGTCAAGAGATCTGGCTTGTTTTGCCAGTCACAAAACAACCCAAAGAAAGCAGCAAGGAAACCAGAGAAAAAAGCCCAAAGACTATGCAGAAATGAAGCTGTGACTGGTCCATCCAGAGAGAAAGGAGTTAATTCAGCCTGCAAGAAAGTCACGGCCACTAGGCAGCTGCAGTAAGTCTGCAGTACTTCAACCAAACAAGCTGCAATGTTTTCTCCCAGCTACAGGCCTCTGGATTTCTTCCTCCTGAGCTGATGGTCCAGGTCTCAGTGGGACTGAGAAGCAGCCTCCAGTGTCAGGCTGGGAGCAGTGAGGAGGTAAAATATAGGAGTGAAATGTCCTATCTGATTAAGGGACTTGCTGGAAGGAACTCTGAATGGGCCTGTGTCTTTTTGCTCCTCCAGTTGTATTCAGTTTTTTTATAAATATATGTATATATACAAACACACCATTTGTATGTATATGTGTGTATATATATATAAAATCTGTAATGTTTGCTGTTCAGTCACCAAAAGGGAAGAGGAGAGCCAATTACACACTGAGCTGGTCAGGAAATGTTGAGTAAAAAAGTTTCTTTCTGATAAGTTGTAATGGAGACTGAGAAGCAGAGCACACGAGACACTTTGATGGAGACTGCATGGGAGTAAGAGGCTATGACCCACAAGAATAACAGGAAACAAAAGGAAAGGAAAAATTCACTCTGCCCTAATAAAGGGCTTCACCTGGTGATAGGAAGGGTTAAGTCATTTCTTCCTCCTACTAAAGGACTTTAATTAACAGCTGATCTTGTTGCTTAATCCATGCATCTCTGCCTACCTGTCCACTGCTCTTTTGTCCTTTTGGAGAAAGAGTGGTAAAACTGAAATTGTTGACCTTGAAAAGCAATCAACAGCGTCTCTGGGAGCTCCACATAAACACCAAAAAGGGTGGACAGCAGTAAAATCAGAATGGACTTATACCTAGTAACCCCCTTTTTCCTTTTTATATATCATCAGTTTTACACCCTCACCAGAGAGCTTACTGCAAATGGAAACCTTTGTGTGTAAGAGCAGAAGAAAGTGCAATTAATGTAAAATTAGCTATGTATGTGGGCAGTTCTGGGATGCACTAATTTACACCCATTGAGCAAAATGTGCCCGTCACCAAAGCACGAGCAGCAACAGCCAGGCAGCCCCTGTGTTGAAAACCATTGACAGTATGTCAGCATGTCCCATGCCCTTGAAATCCCCCAAAATGTTGAGCACATCCCATGACTACTCACCTCAGGATGAAAAAATTCCCACTGTCCACCTGGAAGCAGACCAAAGAAATGCCTGATGGGATGACAGCACATCCCGGATGGTGACTGGGCAAATACTCAGACCTTTTCCTAAGCTCATCGACCATCGCTGGCTACTTCCAGGCCAGTGGACGCTGAGAATGGTCTTATCGGCAAGAGGTTCAGAGTGATCCGAGATCGAAGGCTTAAGAACAGAAAGGGAGGTTATTTACGCTTTATTTCATGTATCAATACTGTAAGAAAAATGCAGAGAGCAGCAACATGAGAGATTTCTGAAAGAGTAAAGGCACAAAGGCAAGCTGGGGGATCACTAATGTAGTTCTTTTCTTCTTTTTTTCCCCCTAAAGCATTCATTTTCCAATGATTCAGCCATGCAATTCAAGTCAACTCCCCTTTTGTATTGTGGATTTAGGTAAAAAACCCAAAGGGTGTTTATTTTACAATGTATTACAGAGAACCGGCTTTAACAGCCAGGAGTACAAGGATCACGAGAGACGGGGCATCAGCCACCCTCGCAGCAGCGTGCGCGAGCGCTCGGCTGGGTCCCAGCCTAAGCACACGAGGGATCCTCATCAGCATCCCTCCCGCCGCCACTGGACAGGAAGGCAACTTAATAGAAACGGTTTCCAAATCACAGAGCCCTGTAACCTGTCATTTTCTGGATGGCTTTATTACAGCTTTCCATGTCTAAAAAAAAACCAGGTTCCTCCTTCAGCAGGTTAAAGGGATTGCGGGGTTTCCTGGCTGACGGCAACACCATGCTGTGCAAATGCTGGCAGCAGAGGGAAATATTATTTCAGCTGATAATAGGGAGCCTTAATGAAAGGAGTTACATCCGCTCGGTTGTAGCAGTGTGTCCAAACACAAGCTCAAGCAGGCTGTTGGAAATCCTCGCGTTGGTCCCAGGGTGGCTGGGGCTCAGATTTCAGGCGCTGTGGGGTGCAGAGCAACGCCTGTGCCCCATGCAGGGTTTTCCCAGGCGATCTGTTCTCAAACCAGGTCTGGGTGTTGCAGTTTTGAAAACTGAATTCCAACCCTCTCTCAGTGGAAAATGTGCTTAACACTGAGCCATTCAATTAGACTTAAGCACTTGCCTAAAGCTAAGCGAGTGCTTAAGCATTCACCTGGTTAAGGATTCTTTCCTGAACCGGGAATGAGATGGTGTTTTTTAAACTGATTGATATATCTGGAGTAAGTCAGTATTAATGATCATGTAAATTAAAATCTGGAAGACATCCAACTTTTTAAAAGCTTCGTCTGACACTATAGCTCCTTGCAAATCGACTTTGTGTTCCAATGATACCTACATGGAAATGCGCTTTCACTCACAAATATTTCTGGGTACAGGATGCCTTTTAAAGAGGCTCCAGCAATTACTGTGATTAAGTGATCACGAGGGTCATCTGGCGTTAAGACCAGTTTGGAATACAGATTGTTCAAAATAACCCAAACAAGCCCATCATTGATAAACTCTGTTAAAAATATTAATAATAAGATGCATGGATATTCTTCACCTTTTTTGCGTACTCTTTCTCACCGTGGGATGAGCTGGTTGCATAGGAAGGTGGGGAGCTGCTCTGAGTGTGTTGCAAGAAAATAGAGCTGGGGAAAACAAAAGACTTAAAGAAAGACCTACAATTCTTTGTCGCATATTAATTCTCAGTGAAAAATCGTGCCGTCAGGTTTTTCCTTCACTGTTTTCCATTTGCTCCTCACCCAGGGAATCCTGGCGTGCCAGAAATCAGACCGTTGCATTAGTCAGGGTTTGTCGATCAACCCGACCGAAGGACACAGGACTGCCCTTCTGTCTCACAGCATATGCAGAGTAATTCACCTTAATAACATCCTAAGAGCAAAATGGGACTCTGCATCCTTCGTCCTGCCAGTGCACTGGGGAAATTAATGCTATTAGTGATTAATCAGTTCAAAAATTCAGTTTACTGGTGACTGGGTATGTTTCAGGCTCCACCCTTCATGCAATCAACGTGCCGTTCGCGTGGGCGTAGCAGTCAGTAGCACGAAGTTTATGCTGTGCTTTCTTTTCCTAAAAGGGAAGGAGAAGAAATAACTAATGTGGGCACGAGGGCTTGGATAGACAGACGGACAGACAGAGAGCTGGCATGGGCCGCCTCAGACAAGGAGTTCAGGAGACTTCAGGAGATGTATCAGGAGAGCAAACACACAAGGATGGTGGGAGGTAGAGTGAGGCACAAGAAAGCCACCACGGCATGGCCAAGGCCTCACGCTGGGAGTGACAGTGGTCACCCCATGGAGACAACGATGTCAGGGCTTGAAGCAATCCACTCCTTTCCTGCATCGTTTCTCTGCTGAAAGCCTGAGCTCCCCGCTAGTGCAAGAGCCACCAGCTATTTCCCCTTCCCTGGGCATCAGCACAGCCACATGCCGGGGCACTGCACCCAAGGGCACGTGAAAGCCCTAAATACAACCCCGAAAGCCAGTACTTTTTACATCATCTCTGTCCTTCAGTGATGTCCCCTTGGCTCCATCTAAAGCCATTCCAAGGGAGAGATCCCAGGGCTGCTGCGTATACTAATCTTGTAAACGCGACTCATTTTTGCCCAGGCTATCAAAGTGAAATGTCTCCACAGTGCAGTACATTTATTAAAGTCCTAATGGAATTAGAGTCCTCCTACCAAAAAGCCAGATGGTTGGTGTTTTTATGTTATTAGTTAATGCAATTTAGTATGAAAGTTTTGAGTTAAAAACAGTGCATGTTGTTTTCTTTATGACATCTGCTTATATTCTGCCAGGAAGATGAAGTTATGTTCAAACAGGGCCTTTCCTTTATTAATGAAGTCAATTAAAGGAATGACCTAAATGAAGGGAATATTCAGTTTTGGAAACAATCACTTTTTATTACTGCAGGCAGTGCTGGCTCTGAGAACCATAATGCTGAGCATGCGCTGGAAAAAGGCCTTCAATGTCCATGGTGTTTAACAGCCATCGAGAATCAGGCGGGGGAAACAAAAACTGCAGAATGTTGCAAGAGACTTCATACTGTTATTGTGGTAAAATATCTTCTTTGCAGTGATTGGCAGCTGCCAGCGGTGTGTGTGGGCTTGAGGAGGGATGTCCTTGGGCGAAGAGCACTCTGATGGCCACACGGTTTGCTCAGTCCTCATCTTTCGTTTCAAAACCCATCACATATGGTGCAAAGGCAACTCCAAGGACTATTTCTCAGGCAGGCAGAAGGCTCGATGGCACAGAATGCCACTTTCCTCATTTGTTCTCTTTCTTCCTTCTTCATTTTGCAGATGTGTTTTATGATAGAACAGCAAGGACAGGCCCCTCTTACCAATTTTACCACAATATTGGGAACAGACAGGTCTTTCTGATCATACAGGGATTCTCTGACGCTGGCAAAGAGATGCCCTAAGGGGAAGCGGGACCCCGCTGGGACGACCCAAGGGACAGCCTCTGGGGGGCTGCACGGGGACCAGAGCTCAGGCTTCCCCGGCCATCGTGGGTGATGACTCTGCCCCTCAGGTCGGCGTCATCTAATTTCCCACGTATGAGCTGCAGTCTTATGTAAAACTGCTGCAATTTACTGGTAGTCTCCTTTATATCAACCCCACAGTCTTTTCCTTTTCATAGCACGCTGTCGTTTCTGACCTTTCACATTTAGCATTAGGCGGAATGGAAGATAAAATCTTCATTCAACTCAGATAAATTTTAGTTTTCTTTTTACTACTTCCTCTCTCTCTGTTCTTTCTTTTTCTTTTTCTCTAATTTTTTTGAAATGCACATCTCTTCTAGGGCCACCCAAGCAGCAGCAATGCCATCAAGCAAACGCTTTCAGCAGTCATTGCAGTTGTTCTGGGACGTGAAATACCCACAGCTTTACACTGGAAATATTGCCATAACATTTACGGATGGACACAGCCAAGAGAGCAATGCCAGGTTTTGGCTCGGTTGATCTCTAATCTGGCTGAAGCCAGTGAAGAAAAGTCAAATTAAACCAGTGAGGATCTGAGCTGTAACTTGGTTGCTGTTTCCCACGTATTAACATTTCTTCTAAGTCAGTAACTATCTATTCATTAGGAAACTAAGAAAAGGTCTCAGATTCATCTCAGGCAGGGAAACTGAATCATCAGAATAAAATGAAATGAGTTATTTTCAGTTGCCTAAACATCGTCCTCTTCCTGGGACATCCAGAGTGGATTGCATGGCTACCATTCTTAGAACAGAAAATAGGATGTCTTAAAAATGGATATCTGGGAGACATATCTGTAAAGCTGTTAACCTGCAAAGCACAGGTTGGTACACAATAATTACATATAATGATTTCTATTCTATTCTATTCTATTCTATTCTATTCTATTCTATTCTATTCTATTCACCACCCTTGATAGTGCACCTTACCAGGTGTGTGTTAAGTGGTGCAGCTCACATCTGTCATGCACGGCGGATTTCCTCTCTTGCCTCCTCTCCCCAGGCCTGGAGCTGGGTTTGTGGCACGGTGTTTTGCATTGCTGATGCTCAGCTTGTTAGATTTCTAGATGCCTGCGCTACTCTGCCTGTATACGAGAGAAGTTCTCTGTGAAAGCGGACTGCGCTGCAGGGTGTTGAACTCTGGAGTGGTCTTAGAGAGGGGTCCTTCTCACAGTGCTCCAAGAAGTGCATGAGACAGCTCACACCATGCAGAAAAGCTCCTCCCTGGCTCTTACGGGTTGCTCAGATCTTGTCAAAGCAAAGGGTGACTGGTGGTTGTAACCAAATATTTGAGCTAAGGAAGGTGGGAATGGTCATGGCTACAGAGATCGCCTGGCTACAGAGCGCTCTGCAGCTGGGAATCTCAGCCTGATGCAATTAAGATAAGATTTGCCAGTGCAGAAGCAAAGCAGAGCTCAACTTGTCATGTGCATGCCAGGAAAACTTCAGCTTGTTTTTTCTTGCCTGTTTTCGTATTCTGCATTAGCTTGCCAGCTCTTAGAGAGGACCTTGGGGAATCAGCGCGGTGGCCTTGGGGCGGGCAGTGCAGCCAGCGCAGGGGCTGGGGTAATGTTCAGCGTGAGAAGGGCAGTGGTCATCTCCATGCAATGCTCATCTCTTTCTATTGCCTGGCTCCTGCCTCCAGGAGCAAAGGCTCTCCATGAATCTCCACTTGACTGGAGGTCAGGCTGGAGTCCTGGCTGTCTTGGGCTCCTGCATGCCCCAGTGTTTGTATGAGGGGTTGCATCTTGGCAAGAGAGGGTCAATAAAGCTCCTGGAGTTCCCTGAAATTCCCAGGGTTTGCTTCCTGGTGCCTCTCCAACAGGAAACAACATCTCCTCCAGAAGGGCTGTATTCATCGCAGTGGGATTTAGGGAGCTGCTCGATAAAATGGAGCCTGGCCACCCATTCAGCGGTAGATGAAACTCCCTTCTCCTCTCTGCTCTGCTGCAAGAGAGAAGTGCTCCACAGAAATTATACTTGTTTTTTTTCTTCACTTGAAACACTTCCTGTAAACCAGAAGATCTATGACTGTTTCAAAGAGTTTTAATACTTTTACCAGTAACTCCGCAGCGCAGTTACGGAGAACTGAGGCATTGCGGGTGAAGAAGTGCATGGCAATTTAAAAGATTTAAGAGAAGTCGATTTTACACTTACACACATTAACATTCACACGGACTTGATAAGAAAAAAGCGCTATCCAGTATTCTCGCAGCTACAAGATGCTGTTTGCCAAAGCCTTTAGTTATAATTAGTCAGATTAAACTCCATCCATAGATAGCTTCAACTCCATCCAGAAAAGCTACCTCACTTTCTATTTTTACAAACCATGCTGACAATAAGTACTCTCACATCTGACAGGATATATTGTCTTTGCCCGTTGCCTCTTATAACCTGACAGTGAAAAATGTACACTTCAGCATCCAGGGAGTCGTTTGTTACCTCTCCACTTCCTTCTAATTAATGAAAACATAAGGGAAGAAACAATAACTGGGTCTACTGTTAAGGCAGAAAATGATTGTTGCTCAGATGAAATAAAAAAAAATATTTTTGGCACCTGATTGCTTCAGCAATGACATAATCAACAGGGATTTTTACTGACTATGCAATAAAGCTACATATAACTATAAATGCAAAATACTTAAAGATTTCCCCCCCTCCTTCCTTTGCATGTAGTTACACCTCCCATAAAGGCTGTCTTAAAGACGATAAAAAAGAGGTGTGCTTTATAGACGAATGATCTTGTTACAGAAAAGTGAGATGTTGGACCCAAAAAGCAGTTCAGCCTGGCTTCACCCACAGAGATGTGCTGTTTGGCATGGAGCACTTTGATTGCTGTATTTGGGCCAGTTAGCGTATTTCTGTGCTGGTACATGGGGAAATAGTTGATGCAGATGAAATCTGGAATTCAGCAGAGCGCTTCCCAGGCTTTTGCTCCAGCACGAGTCAACGGAGGGGCTGGGCGGCCATGGGGGATGGAGGAAGCACGCTCACTGACACAAAATGAGTTTCCCCAGTTTTAGGGTTTCTGCTGTGAAAGGTGGGGTCTTCCCCAGCCTTTTCTGAGTTTTGCTCCTTTTCACGAGCACTACACCCGTCCAGGGCATTTCTGCTTGAGATATTCTTACCCAAGAGCCATTTGTAAAGCATCTCTGGGGTATCTGAACTCATTTCAGAAATCTGATTTTCCCATTCGGTCCCTTGGGACTTTTCATAGAAGTGTCTGAATATGATGACTGTCCTGAGCTCCGTAGATACAGGGCAGTATTTCCTCAATTGATCAAAATCGCCAAAAGAGTGCTATTCCATTTCTCAGAAAGCAAGTTGCAGAGAGCTGCTGGGATGAGAATGGATGTTTTCATTACCTGCCAGAAGTAAATGGAAAACCAGTGCAATCCAGGGAAAAAAAAGGAGAACAGCAGTGATATGTTGGTATTCTAGTTCATGCTGAGTGGTACTTTATTGTCTGGTCTTGAACAAGACTATGAACAGTGCAAGCTGCTTCAGTACACCCGCGTACTAAACCCAAGCTTGGAGTAACCAGTGACTGTGTTTCATCTTTACTGTAAATCCAACATTTGGCTTGCACCGAGTATAAACAACATTTCATAATGACAATGTGTCATTATTGACCGGACACAGTGGCTTGCAAGGATGGATGCATGGCTACCTACGAGTAACTCACCTAAAAGAGGTTGAATGGCTTTCATCCTGTTAGAAAAAGGGTGGATACTCAAGTTAATAATTGTGATGCACAGCCAGAAATAATTAGAGACTGCAAGACTGGCAATCATAAATTACTTTTCTTTTAATAACATAACGAAGGCAGAGTCGCAGAGGTAATAGAAAAGTGCAGCTCAAGCAGAGAAGTTAAAATGAAAAAATCAAGGCCAAATCCATTTCTTTAATTCCTTTCTTGCTCAAAGGACAATATAATATTCACAGTTTCCAATGGACTAACTTTAACTGTAGGTGATTTTTCCACAGCTAACTCATCTAATGGAGAGGAAGAAAAAAAATCTTACAGGACAGCTCAGCTGTCTGTTTAAATCTATGAAATATAGCACTGGTAAGATGTCCTCCACATCTGCAGAGGGATGCTCTGACCGGGCGATGGTGGTTGCAGACAGGAGTGGGTCTAGTCTAACAAGCCGAATGCAGCTTGAAATTCCAGGAGAAATTCTGGATACCGGCCAGGGATGCTAATGGGAGCCCCAAAAGCATAATTCTCCCGTGGGATTTTCTTGGGATGCATCAAAGTGATCTTCCATTGCCGGAGACACGTTGCCATTCTCCTGCCCAGTTTGCTCCCAGACCTAGTGAAGAAGAAATAAATAGGCTTAACACAGGTGGCTAAGCTAACATGGGACAAATTATCCTACAGTGAGACACTGAATGATTGGCTTGGTGGCCGTCTTTTGCAGCTGAAGTCGGGGAAGATGAACCCTCCTGAGAGACTGGCTTTGTTTTAGTTCAGTATGCGAAGAGCAGCGGAGTTCGGACTGGTGAAAGCAAGATGTTTGAAATCTGCTAACTGGATGTTATACATTGCAGTCATTTTCTTTAATTATGGTAGAAGCTGAACATGTTTTTGTCTGTACAGTATGACAGACTTATTAAAATATAATGTAAAACTTGAGATGTAACAAAAGGAAGTGAAATTATTCCTAAATCACTGTGATTCTTTTGGAAAAGAGGAAAGGCTTTGTTTCCATGCCCAGACCTATCTTGCAGAGATAGTATCAGTATTTGAATTACAGTAGTATGTTGAAGTCCTAAGCTTGAGTTTCAGTTGTCTTGGGTGGCATCAAGCAAAAAAATTACACAACTTTTTACATGAATATCGTTAAATACAATTTAATATATTGTCTGATCAGAATGTAAACATGTCTGAGCCAAAAATGGGCTCAGTTTGAATTTTACAGATAATGTAAGCTAGAGGTTCCAGTGTGACTTCTAAGCAGGAGTCTGCAATTTGTTCTATTTTAATTTGACCCATCCATTTTGACGGGTAGTCTCATTAATACAGCACAGTTTCAAATCTGAAATAGCCCCTTTGAATGATAGGAAGCTTAATGCATCCCTCCCACACTGGAATAAATATAATATGTGGTAAACATATTATGCCTGGTGATCCTTAATGTAACTGATCGATCATCAATTTTTGAAAAGGGAAACCGTCATTGGGTAGAAAATAGATCAGCTATTGAGCCAGACAATTATCTTCTCTCCTGAATGAGATGCTGCGTGCCAGACCAGAAAAAAACAGCTATTTGGCAGAATGGCAAATGTAACTGATACCTTTAGGACATGTTGAACAAAATTATTTGTTAATAATGCTGCAAGGACTGGAAAAAGGCTCCAGGACCAAGGTACATGTCCCATTAGTGCCACGAAAAGCACTTCATGGTGGTTCAAGACCCGTCATGGACTAAGGAGCTGTCACTGCCAACCGTGATACCTGTTGACTTCAAGATTTCTGGGAGGATCAACGACGTCCTCCAGTTCTCCCTGCCTCCATCAGGGCACTTTTCTGCATGGGGGGAGCAACACCAAGACACATTGCTCACAGTGGCACCGGGAAGAGGGATGGGTGGCAGGGTTGGGCAGGGGTGGGGAGGCGCTGGCTGAGCTTGCCGTCAGAAGCTCATCCTCATTTGGCCACCTACAGTGTTTGCACTAACTACCTCATCGGGGCTGGTTCACCTCTCACGCTGCCTGGATGGAGTTGTGGTGCAGGGGAACAGTCTCACACCTGCCTGGCTCTCCTTGACCTTGCAGAGAAAACTAACTCAGTCTTTCCTGCCTCACCTGTGACTGCCTCCAAGTGCTGTTCTCACCAATACGAGGAGAAATAAGCTACGTTGGGTTAAATGAGCTCCTAGCTGGGTGACTTGTTGACTCTGCAGGGATTTCAAAAGCATTGCTACACTTTGCTGCCCTGTGAGATGAGGCTGCTGGGCTTGGCATGGTTCTCATGCTCCAACCCTCCTTTGGGTCGGGCTCCTCCCCAACCTGCTGCTGTCTCCAACTCCTGCTGGAGACCTCAGCCTTGAGCTAAACGTAACATGATAGAAGTCCTTCAACAAAATGAGATTATCAGCTGTGGCAATCCAGTTTGCTCTTTTAAAAGATGTAAGTCAGTTTACATCAAACCCTTTGTTGGCTAATGGAATATATCAAAGGAACACTGTCCAGCGTTTTTGGGCCACAGGTTTGACCTACCTTAAAATAGCTGTTATTAAATGGGATGGTTACGTGAAATCTGGATGTCTTTTTTTTTTTTTTTAGAGAAAAATGACACTCTGCCCTTGTAAATTTGATGCCTGCAGTTAAATCAAAATGAAAACAAAAGATGCAGATCAAAAGAGAAGTATGAGTGCTCTCTATTTTGTCAGGGTCCATAGAAACACAGTCCTTTCTCCTTTTGCAGCTTCCAAGCCTGGCTAGCTGAAGCAGCCTGTTGCTGGAGCTGCACTGTCATTGCTGCCGGGGCCGATACACATGCAGAGATATTCTGGCATGAAGCTCCATTCTATTAACATATTTTTTCTGTGAATGGCACTGTTTGTCCTGCAGAGTGGAAAATCCCTCTGCTTGAAAGAACGGTCTTGGGGGACCACCTCTACAGTGAAGAAAGAAATTTATTCACCCTGGCTCACATGGTCTTGGTCCCTCTGCTGGGAATGACAACCAGCGTGACTCCATGTGCCAGCAGAGGTCCTGGCTCAGCAACTGGGCTGAGAAATATGGGGTAATTTGATGTTGACATTAAAATCTGTCACCATCTGAAACAGCAGGGGGAAAAAATAACAATATTTGCTAAAAGGCAGAAGATAAAATCACGAGATGAAATTACTGCTTCTGAATGACCTTCTAAAAATACCTGCGGTGATCAGTCCGGATGGCTGGAGAGCTATAAACCCGAACGGTGGAGACTCCGCTCTGAAGTCAGGTCCTCCCTGGAGGGAGGTGATTTGCACCTTGCAAAAACACTGTCCACGAATGAATTATGGTCATAATGAAGCACAAAGACAACAGACCAAAGGAGCCCTTTCCTTCTAAGCAAAGGAGCAGGAGGCAAGGCTCCAGCTTCAGCCAAGACCCTGGTCATTACCTCTCATTACCGCAAAGGTTAACGAAGGAGGTCCTAGGGGCTGCAGCTCGGGCAGACCCAGGCGGTTACTCTCCGTGCATGCTGCCAGCATGTCTCCCACAGTCACTGTCCCCTAAAAACAAGCAACGGTTCATTTGCTGCTCTGCCTTTCCTGCATCCAAGGATGCCTACTTGAGTTTTCCAGGGAGCTCTTTGCAGCAGGAGCCCTGTTGGCATTTCCCAGTGCCTCTCAACAAGGGTGACATTACTGACCATGGTAAGGCTGCATTTCCTATTCCCTGCATAAATCCCATTCGATTTCACAGTCTCTTTGCCATAGGCAGGAGCACCAATACGCAGCTGGGTACAAATCACCCCACGAGCCCGTGTACACTCTTAATTCCAAATGCATTAGCAGCATACTCCAAAGCTCCATTCCAAGACACAGCCAGTAAAAAGGAATTAACTGAACAGTCATTAGGATATAATGTAGTAGCGTTAAGGTGAGTCACAATATAATTACCATTATTTCTAATGGAGTTACCATGCCATTACTGCAAAACAACACACCTCACCTCTGCCTTCGAATGGGCACACACCTCATTGCATACACACTGTGATGCATGCTCGATTCAAGCGCAAAAATCAAGGAGAGATCCAGTGCTTGCTTGGAAAATTGCAGTCCCAAGTCAGATGTGTGCAAAAACCACAGTTGCTGTTAGTGGCTGGACTTGTTAGAAAATCTGGGTCTGTGTCAGTGGCATTAAAATGAGCCTTTTATTGACTGCAGTGAGCTTTGGATCAGGACCCTCAGGTTTCTTATCAGGGATTCCTGAAGGAAGGTAGATTAGGCATTCATGATCTGTGGGCATTTAAGTAAGTTTCAAACCTCAAAGCCAAATTCATCTGCATTTGTGGGAGGAGTAGCAGACAGAAGGTCATTGACTTCTACCAGGCTGCAGCGAAGCCTGTGCCTGAGGCAAAGGCACGGACTCCTGATGGTCCCAGGGAAGGGTATGCTGCAGCATCTGTTCCCTGCTTCAGCTTCCTAGGAGACCTGTGGCTTTAGCAGTGTCCTCCACAGGTTTGCTTCGCTCAGGACTCCTGGTCTACAAGGTGGTTGGTGGACTTTTCACAATGTTCATCCCACTCCCAATTTTGGGGCTTGCTGCCTGGTTCCCGAGAGATTCTTTATAAGGAGCCCGCAAAGGCAGGGAATATGGGATATGACATAAATGTATTCTGCTAATGCTGTAAATTAGTCATCTCAAATATGTATTTAATATAATAAATTTGGAAGACAGCTACTGTAGGTTAAGTAGCAACTGACAGCACTTATAATGAGGATTAATATACATACAGGTCCTACAGATTTGTTAAACTTCAATAAATATTTATTATAATCCACTGGTTCTTAACTTACACTTGAATAAATTGGCTAACGTTAAATAAATAGAGAAGCATGACCGAAAGGAATGGGCGAAAGCCTGTCGGTGCCACTGTAAGCTCATGACTCACAAAGGGTACATCCTAACAAAAAACAGCCTACTTAGGTTTGACTCCAATGCCAATTGGTTCCACAAGATTTGCGTCAGAGCTTTCTTTTCCAGATGTTGCCCAGAAGGGAATTTCTTTGCCATTCTAGATGAGATGATCCTTTTCACACAGAATGCGGTTAAGGGTTACTTGTGTCCTGAAGAGCAGCCTTTGCTCCAATTATTCCAACAATCCCAAGAGGAAATTCATGGATCATCTTGTTGGCTCCCTCTCCCGCTATTATGTCTTTGCCTACTAAAACCTCCTTGACATTGTCTTACTGATATTTTCTTAGCCTTTCTGGATGCTTTTCCTGCTGCTGTCATGCACAGGTTTGCAATGAATATCTCCTCAATCCCATGCGACAGATAATAATGTTTTTCTTAATTGCTAATCACGTCTATCAGTGAGTTACTTGCAGGAGAACAGTTAATTCCAGACTGCTTAGAAATTCTGCAGAAGGGCTGTGGGTACGTGCCATGCTTTCCAGGGCAACTCCTAAGCCCCGAGTCCTGATGAGCTGGTGATCTCTGCACCACTGACACTGAATCTCGAAGTGATGTGGTTTCATTCCCAGCCCTGGACAAAAGAGGATGAGATATTAACCTTATGGATGAAGTTGACCTCCTCCAGTAGCACAAATCCTGTTTAATGCATTTTTGGGGGGGAGGGAACACAGACCCTGTAGGAAAGGTGAATTTGTAGGGAGTGGTTGATCTGAGCAAGGGCTTGGCTCAGCAGAGCATCGGGCACAAAGCTGCTGACACAGGTCCCTCGGAGGAGGTCTTGCCTGCTCCTGGGCAGGCAGCGAAGCCTCACAAATGACCCTCACTGCAGTGTGTTGCTCGTATTTAACACCCTTGACACAGTGTTGCAGGATTTCCTTGGCCCAGACTTGGTCAGAAACTGAGAAACTGTCTCATGGATTAGATAAAGATGGTTGGGTAACCCTCAAATCCAGGCAATCCCAACAACTTCAGGGAACTGAAGTGAAGCCAGAAGTAAAGACTGGGTGAGAGCCTACAGCACGCGCGCAGCACAGCCTGATGGGGAGATAACTGCAGGGAAACGAGAGGCAGGGAGGGGAGTAAAAACACGTGGTGAGCGTTTGTAAATGGGAGTCCTCAGGAACTGAACATGATTGTCTAAAAACTCCTGCGCTTCCTCCGAACAGCTGCTTTCTCTGTGCTAAATAAATCATGCATCTTGTTACCTTATCCTGTATGCACGGAAAAGACGTGTTTGAGCAAAAAGGCGTGGAGCCCTTCCAGCGCTTTATTTTTCCTAGCAGCCTGTGCCTCTCTCATGTCAGTTCATGATCTGGTTTCTCTCCCATACTTCCCCATCTCCTCTGCTCCCAAACCAGTCCGGTTGGTCCCTGGCTCTGGCCAGCCATCAGCAGTGACCCCAGGCATCCCTGGCCTGAGATTTGCACTGGAGGAGCCTAATAGGAAACCCAAGAGCAGGTTTATGCTCAGTGGGGTGGGATGGAGGTGCTCAAGGGGACTTGGACCATCTCTGCTGATGTCCCTGCCGCAGTCCGGATCCCTCCAAGGATGCTCTTCTTGCTCCTCAAAGCCTTGCTAAGGATGGTACCCTGCAGCAGGCTGCATTTGGGGGTGCAAAGGGCACCGCTGCGTTTCGGGTATGAGTTATTCGAGGTTGCAGGTCTTCACAGAGGAACGCTGCAGTGCTCCATCGGCGTCAGGAGATATTTCTGTAGCGTGCACCAAGGCACGAGTGTCCTTTTAGCTGTTAAACACCACCAATGTTAATCTGGGAGGGAGCAGGAGGCATGCTCACTCAAGGAAGATGTTGGAAACCAATTGCAAGTTCTCATACAAATCCAAGTGTGTCTTCCTAAACACGCTGCCTCTCAAAATGCGGCTGAGATTTAGCTTTCACAATAAGCCTGAACTGTGAACTTTTTAATTTGCACATGCTTTCAGGAAATCTATCTCATCCTATCAGAAAAAGAAAAAGCCACTTTAACAAAATGCTCTTTTGCTTGTTTCTTTATTCCAGGAGCAGAGTAATTTATGTACTCATTTAATTTTGTTCTGCCACAAACAAAACCACAGTATATAATGTGATCTCTGCTGCTGGAACGCTTATTGTTGGAAGGACATCGGAGAAGACATAAATGTCCCTGACACAAAAGAAGATCCCAGGTTTCAGAGAGATGACACAGATTGGAAAATACAGGGTTTTTGGTTAAATTTATGAGTGGTCTTTTGTTCTTTCCTTTATAGTATGATAGCATAATAATCTTTTAAAACCACGGTAAGAGCCAAGTACCTGAGAGATTGGTGCTTTATAAATACTTAAACAGATAGACCACTATGAAAATCTTTTGTTCTGCTGCATTTTTGCCCATTGTTAATATTGCTCCCACAATGCAGGAAAAAAACCCTGTAATAACTGAAAAACATTTGTGTTTGGAGGTGAGGTGGTTAGTGTCTTCAGAGAAATATCTTCCAAAACAAAGAGCGTTATATTACCCACGCAAACTGCAGAACCGACGTGCTGGTTTTGTGTAGATGTGCATACAGAGAGACCGAAAATCTCCCAGCCAGCCGGTGAAACAGCCGTATTTCATCGTTACGATAGCATCTGACGGCTGTATTTCACAACTTCTGAAAAGTCGAAGAAAAACCCAACTCTTACCTCTTGGTGAACAAAAAAAGCCCTCAACATGTGAATGAGCTCCAGTCAGCTGGTAGGTAATTGGCGAAGTTATCTCGAATGTCACCGTTTCATCCGCCAACAGCGAGATGCTGATAAGCCCCCGAGATGGCTGGGCTCCCCGGGAGGATGCGGGGAAGCAGCTTGGGCTGCCCCAGCACCCCCCGGCCATGTCCTTGCTCCCGTTCTCCTGCCTCAGTTTCCCAACTAAAAAAGGGAGAGCATCGCACCGTTGTTTCCCACGTGATGATTTTGAGAGGGAAGGGTGCTACCTCTGTGCTGTCCACGAACACCGCTTCAGCTTGTCGTTAGTTTTGAAAACAATTTTATTTTCTTTCTCTTGGCAGAAACACCAAAGAAAAGGAAGAAGCTTGAGGAAAAAAAAAAAAGCACCTTTTGCATCATATGCACATGAACTATATGTCCCACAGACATGTTCTATCCACATACATTGGAATAGGCTGGAGCTGGCCTCTGGGAGAAGTTAGTGGACACGTGTTTTTAAGCACCATTACGTTTCAAAATGGTGATAGAATTTCTGCTTTCATCTGGTGGGAGAGTCACAGGCAGCTACTTCCCAGTCTTCGCTGGTGGGGCTGAGATTTTCTCAGGTAATGTGAAATTTTGCAGGGGGCTCAGTTAATGGAGTGGTGGCACCCTGCACAGAAAAGGCGCTTTTTATTAAAAAAATGAACTTAAATCACCAAAAGGAAGAAAATCAGCTTCAGGAAGATGAAACTGAAATAAACACTCTTCTTTTGGGTCAAACTACGTAGTTGTGTGATGTAAGAGCCAGATCTCCTGCTGATTTAGGGGACTTTGCAGGCAGCTCTAAAGTCCAAAATTGTTCTTTCCCAGTCATTAATAAAGGACAAAGCCAAGAAAAGATTTGCTTTTGTAAAATACAGAATAATTCATCTTTTCACTGGGTGTTTGGGGTATTTGTTTTTTGGTAGGGATGCGCCAAATTGTCAAGATCTTAGTTTTGGGGAAGAATTTATCTGCATTGAGACAACTGCCTTTGGCCAAAGCTAATTCCACCTACTGATGGAATTTCACATCGAAGTAAGAAAAAGGAACAAAAAATTTTGAGAGAAGGCACATCCTCAGCAACCTTATCAGCTAGGAACAGGACAGAGCCACCTTCAAGCTTCTGTGCTAATAAAACATTAATTATTCATACGAGTTCTTGTGGAGAACAGAGGAAGACCTACCACTGGGTGACCAAGAGCCTCCTCATCCCCAGCGAGGTGGGAAGGTGGCTGGGCCAGCAGGTTGCTGGGAGGTGCCCGGCTTTTCCAGGAGCTCCCTCGAGCTGGAGGTGTTCGGGGGTGCAGGGGGGGTGAACAGGGTGCCAGGTTCAGTCAGTTTGGCTTCATTCCAAGAAAGTGCAGCATCCTCTGCAGGGTGTGAAGACCTGAGTGACCTGACTCTTATCACAGGGTATTGTCCAATCTTTTGGTTCAAGCTCCAAAGAGAACCAGAAATCAATGTAACAAATGCTCCAATTGGGTCAATAATCTGCATTTTTAGTTATTTCTTGTTGGAAATATTTATATTACAGTAGCTTGGTATTTTAGAAGGCTATAAACGCATTTTTATATAATCAGCATTTTTAAAAGTCTATAAACATCCACTGTGTTTGCCTAATGTACTATAAAAGCTTCCAAAGGAGCTGTTATTATCCAGCTTGTCACCTCACACATGCTCCGAGGAGGAATCTTTTTTTTCTTGTCCGCTGTTAATAAAATGAAGCAAACCGTTAACAGCTTTGGAGCTGCAAGGAGACGTAAAGGGGCTTGTAATCCTGGACTCCAAAGGAAACTTCTGTAGCTTCGCTCCTCACCTCTTTGAGATTCCCAACACGCAACAACAATTTCAAACAGACAAAATCAGTTTAGGTTACATAAATTCAAAAGCCCAAGCCTGCTTCTTTTAAAGTAACATCTTGCATTTTGTTTGGAGTGTTGCAATCTCTCACATAACATTTTGAACCGGTTCAGTTTTACAGTCTGCCGTGCATCTTCCTCAGGTTTCTTTGGCTGAAGGAGCATTAATGAGGAATTATTATGTGCACACATACGTGCATTATTATAATGTACGTACACGTATATATGTGTATGTGTATAGATTTATGTGTATATGCAAATATATATGTATATATATATAAAGTCTAGCAGGCTGCAGTGGTTGCACAGTCAGGACGCATCTCTCCTGGCACTCTCCGCATGCCAAATCCCAGTGTTCTCGGCACATGGAGCAAGCTCCAAACCAAGTCCTGATATAAAGATGCCACACATTTTGGAAAGGAATGCAGATATTTCATTCCCTGCCAGCTCAAGGGAGAGTACGGTGTAAATCAAATAATAAAGGGAAGAAATCTGTGTGCAAAAGGCAGGTTTGGGTTTTAAACTATCTCTTAATTCACATCTCGGAGATTTGCTTTTCGTTCATCTCTGTTTATAGTTTGCTCCTGTTCCCAACATATCTCGGTGTCGGGTTGGATTCTCAACCCCGGGGAACCTGTCAAGGATGTGATAACAACTCACTCAATCCAAAGAAGGGCACGATAGCGCCTGCGATAGCGAGAGGCTCTTAACAGCTCCCCTGCCACCGGTGCAGGGTACCACCAGGGCACGGGGAGCCGCTGCTCCCAGGGACTTTGCGATTTTGGATGGGGCTGAAAATAGCACGAGAACCTGTCGTTTTTGGCACTCGGGTTCTCAAAAAACCCAAGATGCTCCCAAGAGGGTAACAGACAACCCACTACCCCCTTGCTGGCGGGGCTGGTATTTTGGGTAAAGGCCTTCCTGGATGAATTTGGGGTGGCCCTGGGGTGAGCCAGGGTCGAGCAGGGCTTCCACGTCTTCAGTTATTGAAAGGGCCCAGGCTTGGAAAGCATTGAAAGTCTTGGCTGATACCCAAGGGGGAGCGGCTTGAACATCCCTGCTGTGATAGAAAAGAGAAGGAGAAAAAAACAGTGGATGCGGTTTATGCCACTGCAGGGAATTCCCAGCTGTTCTGCAGGGAAATCAGCTGAAGGTGCAAAGGGGACATTGGTGGTCACAACGACCACGCTGGGGCAGAGGAGTGGGGAGGGGGGAGATCCACTTCTACAGGGTCTCTCCTCATTGCCAGCCACATGAGGTGTGGTAGGTTTGGTCACTGGGGTCAGACAGAGCTGCCTGAGGGCTGCTCCATGTTGTGGCCACCACAGAGATGTCCCTGGCACCTCAGGGACACCAGACTTCATGGTTTTGCTGCCACTCACCCCATCCTGGGCTATCCGAACGGTAACAGTGTGGAACAGCGTGTCCTTGGGACAGAGGGTGCACAGGGAAATGTGAGTTCCCAGTGTGGGTTTAGGACAGCTGTTGGCTGAGACAAAGAGCCAAAGCAGCCCAGGATGGACAGCAGGCACGTCAGCCGTAGCAGCTATTTCTGGCATCGTGATCAGAGCTGGGGAGCTCAGGCATCATCAGGGCATGGGGAAGCACCACTGGGACCTCCTGGGAGCCCTTCCCACCTCGTGGCACTGTGGGGTGATTCCTGCCAGTGTTTCCCATCCTTAGATGCCCTGCTATCAGCTCCCAACAAGTAAAACAACCTCAGATGAGTGTTGCCTGATGGTCTCACAGGGATGTCCTAAGTGGAGGTATCTGTTGGGACCGGCACTGCCGGGTCTCTGCATGGCGGTGCACAGTACCCATGGGTGGGCGTCTCCGTCACACATTGCTCCACGTTCTTTGATGTCTGATGGGAGAAGAGGGTGTTGGGCACCTCATGGGGTTCATGCACACTTCCCACCCCATCTCCACATCCAGCCACCACCACCCAAGCATGTGTTGGCAGATACTGGCCCCTCCAGCCCTGATCCCCCAAAGCCTGCCCATGGCAATGGTCCATCAGCAGCTTGAGGTGCCCTTAGGGTGTGAGGACGTGTGGCGGTCCTTCCGGGTGAGCCTCGATGAGGCTGCACGGTGTGGAGACCTGGTGTCGGCAGGGCAGGGGAGGCCGCTGGATTTGGGAAGTGCTCAAGGGTAGGGGTCTGCTGCAAATGATCAAGACTGGTTGGCTGAATGTGGCCAATGCCATGTCTGTCATCATTTATCCACTCTCCCAAGGTAATCTCCCCAGGGCTCTGCTGCCCTGGACATCTTTAATTTGAAGCCATGTCTAACATGAGTTTCTAGAGCGGTTCACCTGCTTCTCCGGGTGCAAGCCAAGGGCAGTGCCTGTGCTGCTGAAATCACCCCTCCTCATGGTAGTGCCGGGCAAAGCTTTCGAGGTTGGAAAGCTCCCATAGCCTCCAGGCCCAGGAGACACCGCTGTGTTGGTGACCCACATGAACCCACCATGGCAGGGGGGGGTTCCCTGGCAGGTGATGGGGGTCCCCAGTGCTCCCCACGTAGGGCAGAAGGTCCATCACCTTCCCAGCCTTCAGCACCTTTGGAGACATAGGAGGACAGATGTGGCCAGACAGCAAGGTGTCCAGGACCTCGTGGTGAGGGACTTGGCCCCAGCATGAGGTCTTTGAATCCCGGTTTGTCCCTCTGTAGGGTGAAAATCAGATCCCTTGAGCTTCTTCCCCACCTTCTTGCCTAGATACCTTTCTACCATGGAGGAAGAAGTACAAATGAAAGAAAGAAAAGGAGAAGCAAAGAACAAATACGGGAGGAAGCCAGGGGTCTTCCGGCACGGACAAGGTCTCTGCTCTGCGTCTCCCAACGCCGCCACTTACCAAACATAGCCAGGGCCTCGCGAAACCTCGGGCCAGCGGAGAGTAGTAAGATGAGCTCCCTCTTTATTTGGCCTAGCTAAAAATAGCAGAGGGGAAAAAAAAGGCAGAGTCAGGACCCTGCAGGACCAGTAGTCAATGGGCTGCGAGGAGCGATTGAACTCCAAATACTGCTCAGCAGCCTCCAGCTGACAGGCTATTTTTTGCCGTGGTTGACTAAATATGGTCAGGGAGGGAAGAGTGCGAGCAGGGGCCGCTGGCCCGGGAGTGCGTGTTTCGGATGCTTCGCTGGGTATATAAGCACTGGAAAGGTGGACTCGCTTTCTGACCAGCGCTTGCCCCCTCCCCTCCGCCAGCCCCCCCACCCCGGGGTGTGTGTGGGTGCTAGGGGGGTGTGGGGAGGCGGGGGGGG